>WNFK01238946.1_pt1 | contig 12546 bp, 9 predicted proteins | sample 5400281 | NCBI WGS metagenome assembly WNFK01 (sample SAMN13153350, study PRJNA577476) | soil metagenome | isolation source: 20 cm soil on Douglas fir-dominated hillslope | place: USA:California | collected 2013-09-17
TGCATGCCGGCCAAAGAGCTGCCATGTGTGGCGGAGTAGATTTCCAGCACGCCTAGCGCGCAGATGGCCCCCAGGATGGCCAGGAGCCACCAGTCGTAATCACGTGATCCGGGAGCGTCTCTCATCGTTCGTTCCGTGCAGGTGCTGCGTGTCCTGCGGATTCCTCTTCTTTTATTGCCGCTGTGCGTGGGGCAAGGAGTGCGGCTGGAGTTCCATTTTGTGGGGCTGGCTTGGAGTTATCCGCGGTGATTTGCCCCTGCGTCTTTTTCAATTTTTTGTCGTAATAAGCTTTGACGATGTCGCGGACGACTGGGCCCGCGGATTCCCCGCCGTGCAGGCCGCCGCCTTCCTGAACGAGAACAGCAACGACAATTTCCGGATCGCGCTTCGGTGCGTAGCCGACAAACCAGCCGTTATCTTCGAACTTTTTCTGTTTACCGAGTTTGGCGCGCGTGTCGTAGCCGATGACCTGCGCTGTGCCGGACTTACCGCTGAATTCGATGCCGGCCAATTTTAGTTGGCCGCCGGTCCCGCCAGGTTCGTTCATAACACCGTACATGGCGTCGGTGATTTTTTCGATAGTCGGTTCGGAAATTGCAAAGCGCTCTTCTTTTACATTGGGAGCGCCTTTCAGAAGATGCGGTTGTTTGAAGACGCCGCCAGAAGCGATGCCTCCGATCATACGGGCCAACTGAACCGGTGTTGTGGTCACTGCACCCTGCCCGATGGAAACGGAAATGGTTTCACCCGGTTACCACTTCCGGTGAAACACTCGCTCGACCCATTGTTCGGAAGGCATCAAGCCGGCTTCTTCGGAGGGAAGATCGATACCGGTTTTGTGGCCGATGCCGAATTTGTCTCCATAGTAAGACAAACGATCGATGCCCATCTTCATGCCCGCGGTGTAAAAGAAAACGTCGCATGAGTGCAGCACTGCCTGGTGAAGATTCATTACTCCGTGAGAGGTAGGACCCTTTTTCGAAGAATAGACCCAGCACTTGAATTGGCGGCCATAGAACGTGCCATAGCCCGGACAGAAGGTTGTGAAGCTCTCGGGCGGATTGTGATCCTCGAGCATCGCCGTCGCAGTCACGATTTTAAAAACCGAACCGGGAGCGAGTTGCGCTTGAATGGCGCGATCGAAGAGCGGACGCAGGGGATCTTCGTTGAGCTGTTTCCATTCTTCTTTGGAGATACGCACCGCGAAATCGTTGGGATCGGGCGTGGGGCGGCTGACCATGGCCAGAACTTCGCCGGTTCGCGGATCAAGGGCGACGACAGCACCGGGGCGCGCGCCGAGCGATTGCTCTGCAACCGTCTGCAAATCGTAGTCGATTGTCAATTGAATCTGTTTACCGGGAATGGGGTCCTGCTGAGAGAGATGGTCCACTTCTTTGCCGACGCTATTGACGATGACGCGGCGCATGCCGTCTGTGCCCATCAGAATGTCGTTGTACTGGCGCTCGAGGCCGGATTTGCCCACGACGTCACCCGGACGCAGTTTGCCGTTGCTCGCCTCGATTTGTTGTTCGCTGACTTCACCTACGTACCCACTGGCGTGTGCGAGAAAGCCGCCCGGGAGATAGCGTCGGCGCGAAACGGAAAGCATTTCTAGCACGGGAATATCGGCGCGATGCGATTCGATGAAGGCGACGTCCGCCGTGCTGGCTTCCGGCTTTATGACAATGGGCTGAAATTTCGGGAGGGCTTTTGTGTTATCCAACTGCTCGCGAAGGTCGTCCACGGAAAGGCCGAGGCCGTCCGCGATGGGCGCGAGATTTTTTTCCACGAGCGTGGAGTCGTCGCGAAGGAGAAGGACGCTGAAGGAGGGGCGATTGTCCACTAGCACGCGGCCGTCGCGATCGAGCATTCTGCCGCGGGGAGCGATTATGGGAATGGAGCGGACGCGATTGCGTTCCGCCATTTGGCCGTATTGATCGGAGTCAATAACCTGAAGTTTCCAGAAGCCGAGCAGCAATACACCGATCATTCCCACAATGATGTAGGAGACGACTGCCAGCCGCTGTTGCGGCAACCGATTGTCGCTGCCAAATGAAAACGACACGCAAACCCCGCGCGCGAGCTTTCTTTTTCGTATTGCTCCGGATTTCGGAGACGCTCGCGAAGCACTTCAATTCACAGCGCGGTTTTCGAAACTTCCGTTGAAAAATTTCGGCTCAGATGCCGCCAGCAAAATTCCCTCGGAGCTCCTGAATCGCCATGGGACACCACCGGATGGGCCTGGTGGAAGTCCTTTTCAACGTAGCATTTGGGGAAGGTGGTCGCAAGTTGTCCCGAAGTGCAGGTTTCCGCAGGGTTACGGGAACGACTAAAACAGCGCCGTCGGCCTGCGGGTCCAGGATTTGCCTTTTTCCTTGGCGATGCGTTCGACGTCCCCCACGTAGGCGCCGGCTTGCGTCAGCACGTGGTGCAGATCGTTGCCGATGCTGATAAATGTAAATCCCTTTTCCAGGAATTCGCCGACGCGCGCGGTTCCAAACAGGAAAAGGCCAAGGATAATGTTGTTCTTTTTCGCTGCGTTGACGAGTGCTTGCGTGGCGGCATTCAACTCGGGCGAAGTGTACATGTCGGGGAATTTGTATTTTTCGTAGAGGCCCATGGACATGCACAAATCGTTCTGGCCGAGGAATAGAATGTCCACGCCGGGGACAGCTGCGATTTCGTCAATGTTCTTGATGCAGTCTGCAGTTTCTACCTGAAGCGCGACGATTCCGTTGTTGTTCCAGTTGCCAGCATAGCCGAGCAGGCCGTCCTTGTTCATGCTGCGCTGAGGAAAATAGACGGAGCGCGTTCCAACGGTCGGATATTTTGTACAACTCACGGCTTGGCGCGCTTCCGCAGCGGTGTTGATGTAAGGGACGAGCACCCCGTCGGCACCCATGTCGAGCGATTGCTGAATGCCACCGCGATCGTGATAACCCTCGACACGCACGAGCGATTTTGCTCCGCCGTTCGCAATTCCTCCGAGCATCGCGGAAAGCTGTTCGTTGCCCATAGGTCCGTGCTGTGTGTCCACAAGGAGCCAGTCATAGCCGCTGTGCGCGAGTTGCTCGGCGATCGTTGGGCTGTGAGAATTCAAGAACAGGCCAAGCTTTGGCTCTCCCGCGCGAAGTTGTTTCTTGAAGTCCACGCCGCTCAATGCGTTTCCCATGAGTTCTTCTCCCCGTCAGCAGGCGCCACATTCGTATAAGTGCCGTGGTACTTTACCCAACTCGAGCCCGTTTATCCACCCCGCTGCCCAAACTTCCACAAGGTGAAGTTCATTTGTGTGCGATTTCCTTGCCTTGCAATTTGCCGCTGCCTATACTCGCGCACAACTACATCGTCTTCCATGGAGCACGAATATGAAATTGCGGGTGACGCTTTCACTGATCGTCCTTCTCTTTGCTGCCAAGTCGTTTGGCCAATCGGCGAGTCCCGGTCCGGCTGCGCCCGCTCCAACGTACTCGAAGGACGTCGCGCCGATTCTGCAAAAAAATTGCCAAGTTTGCCATCGTCCCGGAGAAGCCGGACCATTCCCCCTGTTGACCTATGAACAGGCGCGGCCATGGGCAATGGCGATGAAGATCGCCGTGGAAAGCGGAAAAATGCCACCGTGGTTTGCGGATCCTCATTACGGAAAATTTTCCAACAGCATGGGTTTAATCGCTTCTGATATTGAGACACTCGCAAAATGGGCCGATGCCGGGGCCCCTAAAGGTGACCCCAAAGATCTGCCGCCGCCCGTGCAGTGGGTGGAAGGGTGGGGCATTGGCAAGCCAGACAAAGTTTATGAATTGCCGCAGGCGTTCGATGTTCCAGCGTCAGGAGTCATAGATTATCAGCACGTGATCGTTCCGACGGGATTTACGGAAGACACCTGGGTTCAGGCAGCGGAAGTGCGGCCGACGGATCGCATGGTCGTGCATCACATCATTGCTTTCGTACGGGAGCCTGGTTCCCACTGGTTCCGCGGACAGAAACCGGGAGTTTTCTTTACAGCTCCCCAGGTAAAAACAAAAGAGCAGCCGGATACGAGCGCGCTGCCAAGCGATTTTCTGGTTGGTTATGCACCGGGCCAACCGCCGGAGATTCTTCGTCCTGGTCAGGCGAAACTGATTAAAGCCGGCTCGGACATTGTTTTTCAAGTGCACTACACGCCACACGGACATGCGACCAGAGATCAATCGCGGTTGGGGATTGTCTTCGCGAAGGAGCCGCCGAAAGAGCGGGTCCTGACGCTTTCGGCCACGAACGGCACTTTCAAGATTCCACCGGGCGATCCGAATTACCGCGTGGATGCCAGTTTTGAGGTTGGTACGGATGTGAAACTCTCTGGGTTGCATCCGCACATGCATGGCCGCGGCAAGGATTTTCTCTATCGCGTGGTCTATCCGTCAGGCGAAGACAAAATACTTCTGAGCGTTCCGCACTCGATCGATTTGCCGAAGGGCAGCAAGATTGATTGCACTGCACATTTCGATAATTCGGCGAGCAATCCGGAAAACGCCGACCCCACGAAGGAAGTAATCTGGGGGGAGCAGACCTGGGACGAAATGATGGTCGGCTTTTTCAATCTGGTTTTTGACGCCAAGCTGCCCGTAGAAGATCTTTTTCCAAGTGAGAAGAATCAAGCCGGCATTGCCAGCAAGTAGCTTGATTGCTAACCGCTGCCCCTGTCTAGGACAGATGAAGGTGCCATGGGTTGCCTCGTTACGCTCAACTGTGCCGCGCACCCAAAGACAGGATGGAGATCACCCGGAGAGTTAGCGCTGTGCGACCGGGTGATTGTGTCGCACTTAGTCCTGGTGATCCAAGGCGCTCAAGTCGCGATTACAGGGGGTCTGGACTATCATTCCTGTCCCAATGAATCCAAGTTCACAGAGACCATTGCGCCTTGCGCTGATCGGCATGTCCGGTGCGGGGAAGACGTTTTGGTCGCGATTGCTCGCGTCGGCCGGGCATCCGGCAGTTTCGTGCGATGACAAGATTGAAGAGCGGCTTGCGTCGCGACTCGCGGCTGGTGGTTACGCGGGAATTAACGGAGTGGCGGCCTGGATGGGCTGGCCGGATTCGCCGACTTACGCTGAGCGGGAATCGCAATATCTGAGTGAGGAAATTGCGGTGTTGGAAGAAGTTCTGGATGACTTGGCAAGATCTCCAGAAAAGTCGCTTGTGCTAGACACGACAGGCAGCGTCATTTACACCGGCAACCACCTGATGCTTCGCTTGCGCAAATTGATGACGGTGGTACATCTTGCCGCTTCGCCGCAGGAGCAGCAACTGTTGATCGAACGTTATTTGAACGATCCGAAGCCAGTGCTATGGAGAGGTGCGTTCCAAGCGAAACCTGGCGAAACGCCACAAGACACCGTGGCTCGCTGCTATCCGAATTTAATCGCGGCACGAAGGCAGAGCTACGCTGCGCTGGCGCATTGCACGATCGAAGTTGCGCAGCTTCGTGAGCTTCCGCATGATCCTGCGGCCTTTTTGAAGCTAGTCGAAAGCCGTGCAGGTGGCGCCGCGTGAGATATCGCAGTACAGCACAAAAAGCTCCGCTGACTTCGCTGCGCGGCGCTGTGCTGCGCGGCATGGCGCCCGATGGAGGGCTATACATGCCGGCGGAAATTGCGCGGCGCTCGCCGGAAGAGCTGGAAGAATTCCGCTCGCTGCCCTTTACGGAAGTTTGCTTTCGCGTGGTGAAGCCATTTGCGACACGGGACGTACCGGAAGAAATCCTGTGGCAAATTGTCAGCGAGGCGATCAATTTTCCAGTGAAGCTGGTTTCGCTTTCGCCCGGATTGCACGTCCTGGAGTTGTTTCACGGACCGACACTGGCGTTCAAGGATTTTGGCGCGCGATTTATGGCGCGGCTGATGGGTTATTTTGTGCGCAGCGAATCGCGGCCGCTTACGGTGCTCGTTGCGACGTCCGGCGATACGGGAAGCGCAGTTGCCCACGGTTTCCTTAACGTGCAAGGAATTCGCGTGGTGATTCTTTATCCTTCGAAACGGATCAGTGAAGCACAAGAAAAACAGTTCACTACGCTCGGCGAAAATATCACGGCGCTCGAAGTGAGCGGCACATTTGACGATTGCCAGCGGCTCGTCAAGCAAGCGTTCGCCGACGAAGCGCTGAACAAGAGAGCTTTTTTGACTTCGGCGAACTCCATCAATGTCGGACGCTTGCTGCCGCAGATGTTCTATCACGTTGCGGCGTACCGGCAGCTTCCGGTTGCGTCCGTGCCGCTCATCGTTTCCGTGCCGAGCGGAAATTTCGGGAATTTGACAGCGGGAATTTTTGCAAAACGAATCGGATTGCCGGTAGCAAGATTTGTTGCGTCCACGAATGCGAACGACGTTGTCCCCGAATATTTGCGGAGCGGGGAATTTCTTCCGAGGCCCGCGCAAGCGACCTATTCGAACGCGATGGACGTGGGCAATCCGAATAATTTTCCTCGGCTGCTCGATCTCTGCCGCGGAAGGCTCGAATATGTACAGCGCGAAATTTGGGGGCACGGCGCGACGGATGCGGAAACGCTAGCGGAGATGAAATCGGTTTGGGAGCGCTATCGCTATATTGCTGATCCGCATACGGCAGTTGGGATTCTGGGTTGGGAAGCCTACAAACGCGAGCATCCCGAGCCTTCGCAAGGATTGGTTCTGGCCACAGCGCACGCAGCGAAATTTGCGGAAGTCGTAGAGAAGGCGATCGGCATTGCGCCGCCGCTGCCAGATCGGCTTGCCGCCTATCTCAAGCGGCGGAAGCTGTCTCTGCCGATGACTTCCTCTTACGACGACTTCAAACAGTTCCTTCTCGCATAGGGTAGTCTCCAAAAAGGCGCCTAACGCATTTCAGCAGACGAGTCTTGTTCAGCTATTTGTTTAAAGCCAGATGCAATTGGTTCATCCGCTGTACGCAGTTCGATCCTGGCCAGCGCCGGAATTGGAACGTAAACCGGCTCTCTAGTTGATCTGTATCTGAGTAGCGCTGCCCGCAAGCTGGATACTTTCCATTGTTCCGCGAGCATTGGCCAGGCTGCGAACGTCCCCAACAGCACGATCTCGGGATCTACTGGATGCCGGTAAGAAACGAACGGATGGGTCAGATAATGCACGACGGGAAGTGTCACCAGGATCGTCGCACAAGATTTCTGCCGCCAACTTCGCGCTAAGCCCCAAAACGCCATCACGGAGAGTGTGGAACAGAAAATCATATTTACCGGATCCATCGGTTCATCCACCAGGTAGTCCAGCCGTACGCTCCAGAATCCAAACCATGTGTAAACAAATCGGCGTACGCACATCCACAAATATGTCGCTGTATGGCTCTCGACGAACTGCAGCGCTTCGTGTTTTTTCTCCGCCATGTATCCGCTTTCGCCAATGCGCATCATCTCCTGGAGTTCGCCAATGTTTCGCGAGGGATGTTGGTTGTCGTTCCACCAATGCCGATGGCTACCCAAGTTGCCCACGGTCACTTCCAACCAAAAATTGTTCTTAATTAAGAAGGGCTCATGAAAAGCGTTGTAATTGCGGACGAGCCACGGCGACACAGTAAGAACGCAAGCAATCCCCGCCGTTGCCAGTGCTGGCAAGGCATTCCGATTCAATCCTTTTTGGCGAATTGCGGCCCAACCAGAAAGAAAAGGCAACGGGGCAAGAATAGTGGGATTGATGAGCGCGCCGAGTCCACATAGTGCGCCGTATCCAGCCCAATCTAGGAGCGATCGTTTGCGCTCGGCGAGCTCCAGCGTAAGCCAAAGAAGCAGAGTAAGCACAAGCGTACTCAGTGCCGTATCCCAGACCCAATACGCATCCAGGTACACGCTGTACGGAAAAAGCGCCCATGCCATTGCTGCATAGCCGCCCGTGAGTTCTCCGAATATCCTTTTTCCGGAAAGATAGATTGGTATGCAGGTCAGTGCCCCACACAGACTGTTAAGGAAGATGCCCGACAGGAGCAACGGATACGCCGGGGCAAGCCACGCGCTTGGTCCCGTACGGCCAAAGAGCGGATTACTAAATCCGTTTCCGTTTGCGACCGAAGCGGCAACGAAGCCTGTTTCGTAGCCGAAGTTCCAATGCTTTCGGGAGGGTTCGGTTCGGTCTTCCACAACACATGCGCAGACAATCAAGCGCAGGGCAAGCGCCAGCAACACTGCAATTTTCAGTTTATTTCGTCGCCAATCTAACTTTTTCCAAACTCCTCTTGTCACCATGCTTTCGTCGGTTAACCGTGCTCTATTCAAAACATCTTCGAGAACCAGTGCTCCCAAGACGCACCTCTACTATTCCCGTGGATTTTCCTGTCCCTGCGAATTCAGATGTGGGCACGCCTATTTACGAGTGCTGGCCAGAGTAAACCGACGGTGGGCACCACGTGAGATGCAAGAAGAGCCGAAACGGTTCCTCGCTCCCTGCCCCTTTTTACGATTGCTCACAATAAATTGAAATGAATCTCTACAGGAAAACACCTAGCTTGAATTCAAGAAAGTACCGCTGTCCGGGTCTTCAAGACTTTCGCAAACGATCGAGGAAAAAGTAGAGAACCACGCCGACTGCAGCGTTAACGAGCGCGGCAATGGCGAGGCGAATGGTAAACCACGGCTCGGCATGAGCGAGTAGCAGCCGTTGAACGAGCACGATGATTCCCTGATGCAGTGCGAAAAAGACGCCGGTTAGGGCAAAGCGCGCAGCGGGATGTTCGGTGTCGAGTTTTGCGCCGATGGAGGAGGCGAGATAGCCGATCAGCGTTTTTGCAATGCCGAAGAGGCCGAGAGGGGTTTTGCTCAGACTGTCCTGCAGCAAGCCAATCACCATGCCGAGAAGCAATCCCGTGGAGGGATTGCGGCGACTCAATCCGAAGTAAATCGTAATGAGCAGCGGCAAATCGAGCGTCGCCACTTTCGGCCAATAGACGGGCAGGAATGCCTGGACGAGGAGCGCGAAAATCGTGGCGAACAGAATCGTTCCGCCGCGGAACTTGTGCACTTCAATGTGCGTTTCACCGCTGCGAAGATCGAAGGCGTCGTTCATCGGGGATTATCCGCGGGCTTCGCGGCCTGTTCCTGACTGCGTTTTCCAGGGGCCGTTTTTGCGGCAGTGTCTTTCACGGCAGGTTTTGCCTGTGGCGGAGGGACAGCAGAGTCGGAGCCTTCCGTTTTTTTCTTCATCACCACGGGATCCGTGGTCAACAGCACGATCACTTCTTCCAATTTTTCGAGTTGTGCTGAGGGACGCACGCGGATGAATTTGAACGGAGGCGCACCTACTTTTACTTCAGCTATCGTTCCCACAGGCAAGTCGCGCGGAAAAATGCGATCCATGCCGCTCGTGACAACGTGCTCGCCAATTTTTACTTCGTCATCGTTTGAAACGTATTTCATGCTGAGAAGCGGTTCGCCGGTTCCGCCGACCGGACTCTGAATACGCGTTTCCTCAATCATGGCGCCGACTCCGCTGTCCCGGTCCGTGAGCAGCAGCACCTGTGCAGTGTCGCTGAACGATTCAATCACTTTGCCCACTACGCCGTCGGGAGTGATAACGCCCATGTTCTTCTTGATGCCGTCGTGCTGACCGCGATCAAGGTAGATCACGGCGCTGTTCGCGTCTGCGCTTGAACCGATTACGCGCGCTCCGACCATGGGTACGCGTTCCTGCGTTTCGCGAAAGTTCAAAAGCCCCGCAAGGCGATCCGCTTCGGAAGCTTTGGCGCGCAGTTGAGAGATCTGTAGTTTGAGCGCGTCGTTTTCCTGCTTGAGGCGTTCGTTCTCTCTGGCGGTATCACTAAGAGCGAAGTAGTGCCTCCACGTACCGCGAACCTTGCTGACACCCGATGCACCCGCGCGTTCGAATGGAGAAACCGCAGAAACAGTCCAGACCCGGATGAGGCTGCCCTGGGATTCACGCGTGATTTGCAACGCGAGCAGCAGCACCTGCACCACTACTACTATGGTGAGCAGGACCAGCGAGCGATGGCGAGAAGGAATGGCGACCATGGAGGCGCTAATTTCGCTTTCTGTTGGGCAGCAACAATCCGTCGCTGGTGACGGACGGCAGTAGCCAGGTAATTCAGTTCGAACGACAAATTGAAATCCGCAACGGGCTATATCAGTCGATACAAACCATGCGCAGCAATTTGAAATCGCTCAGCATTTTGCCCGTGCCCAGCACGACGGACGCGAGCGGATCATCGGCGATTGAAACCGGAAGGCCGGTTTCCTCGCGGATGCGCTTATCGAGATTCTTAAGCAAGGCGCCGCCGCCGGTAAGAACGATGCCGCGGTCGCTGATGTCCGCGGAAAGCTCGGGTGGCGTGCGTTCCAGCGCGACGCGAACTGCGTTCACGATGGTCGCCACACATTCACTGAGAGACTCACGAATTTCGCTGTCGTCAATCGTTACCGTACGTGGCACGCCTTCAATCAGGTTGCGGCCCTTCACTTCCATGGTGAGCGGCTTTTCCAGGGGATAGGCGGAGCCGATTTCCATTTTGATTTGTTCAGCAGTACGTTCGCCGACGAGTAAGTTGTATTTGCGCTTGAGGTATTGCATGACGGCTTCGTCCATTTCGTTTCCGGCAACGCGCACTGAGCGTGAATAGACGATACCGCTCATGGAAATCACGGCGATGTCGGTTGTGCCACCGCCGATGTCCACAACCATGTTTCCGCTGGGCTCTTCAATCGGTAATCCCGCGCCGATGGCCGCAGCCATGGCTTGCTCAACGAGATAAACTTCGCTAGCACGGGCGCGATAGGCGGAGTCCTGCACAGCGCGTTTTTCCACCGGAGTAATTTCGCTGGGAACTCCAATGACAATCCGCGGATGCACCAGAACGCGGCGGTTGTGCGCCTTTTGAATAAAATAAGTAAGCATTTTTTCGGTAACTTTGAAGTCGGCGATGACGCCGTCTTTCATCGGCTTGATGGCCACGACATTGCCCGGCGTGCGGCCGAGCATTTCCTTCGCTTCGCGGCCGACAGCGACAACTTCGCCGCTTACCTTGTTAATCGCAACGATCGAGGGCTCATTCACAACAATCCCTTTTCCGTGCGAAAACACCAGTGTGTTCGCCGTGCCCAGATCGATCGCAAGATCGGACGAAAACAAACTGAACACCGACCTCATGTTGTAACCGTTCTTGTTCATTCCCCCAGTCCTTCTGTGAAGCTCTGCCCTTCACCCATTCGGGAGACAGACTCTATTGTCCCCGAACCATTGTCACTGAACGGCTCATCCAGCGCAAAATCGCGCCGCCGCGATGGAATCTCTTATTTCGGCACAACGATCGTGAACTGCTGCCGCGCTGTACCACCACGCCGGTTCTGGCCGATGATAACGATCGTGTGCTCGCCGGGCTCAAGGGCTTCCGTGAAATAACGGAAGTTGCCGTCCGCGGCGATATTCGCCACGGGCTGTCCGTTGATGATCAGTGCTGCTCCGGGCTCAGTGCGCCCGGAAATTTCCGCGACGCGTCCGTGAAGCTGTGTGCCCGAAACCTCCAATGCCATTTCTTGCGCTTTGCCCTGCGCAAAGAGTGCGAATTTGAATGCTTCGCTAGGTTCGCTGGTCTGTTTTTTCGAATCAACGGCAATGACGTTCCAGAAGTAGTCTCCCGCGTCCAGGCCGCTGACGTCCGCGGTCGGGCCAGGAACTTTCACTTCGCGAACCATCTTCGTAAACATATTTGTCGCGCTGATGCGCAACGTGTATGAAATCGCGTCGCGTACGGGCTTCCATTCAAAGTGAACGCTCGCCGTCTTGGGATTCTCGGTAACAATCGGAGCGAGGTTGCGCGGCTCGGAGAGAACGGGAGGTGCAAGAACATCGGACTTCGTGATCACTCCGTTGCTCGGGATGAGAGCTCTCTGATAGGTCCCGATTTCCACTCTTTCTTGACCGTGTTCAACCGTCGCACTGCCGTTGGTGATTGTGATTTCTCCTTCCTTGGTGTTCGGATCGGCTTTGACGGATGCGCGGCTGTTTGGACGAACCTGAGCAGTGAAATCTTCCGCGCTAACCGCGGCGTGCGAATTCGGAGAACTGGCCGTGGACAAATCCACCTGACCGGTGTTGATGTGAACGCTGGTGCTCGTCTGGTCGTGCGTCATGCTGTTTTCTTCGACGGTGACTAGCGTTTCTGGTTTCACAACATACGACGTGGAGTCCGCGAAGGCGATGCGCGCCAGTCCATCGGAACCAGTTTGGATCAAGTCGCCCTTGTCCAGAACGGTATGGTAATCCGCGTCCACCCACTGCACGGAATTGACGCGCTTGACCTGAACTTTTCCATCGAGGTTTACAAATTTGATTTTCGATTGACCTGCTGCGAGCGGGTCCGGATCGGGAGTTGCGACCGCGTTGGCGACTCTCTTCGCGACGAAGGCGTACACGCTTGGAAAGACGAAGTAAACCGAGGCGAATACAACACCTGCAACAAGCAAAACAAAAACGACCACGGTCTTGTACGAAACGGCGTGCCAATAAACCTCGACGCGGCGGACCTTATTGCCTTGTGATGAGCGTGAATCCATGGGCCTCT
>WNFK01165490.1_pt2 | contig 12545 bp, 9 predicted proteins | sample 5400281 | NCBI WGS metagenome assembly WNFK01 (sample SAMN13153350, study PRJNA577476) | soil metagenome | isolation source: 20 cm soil on Douglas fir-dominated hillslope | place: USA:California | collected 2013-09-17
GGAAGCCATTGGCGTAGCCCGCCTCGGCGAGGAGCTTCTTGGCCCGCGCCGGATCGAATTTGTAGTACTGAGCGCCTTCGCTGAGCTGGTCCACAGGAAGGGCCCAGTCCTTGAGGGCGGCCGGGACGGCCGGATTGAGGACGCCGACGCCTTCCGCCACCGCGTCGAGCAGACCCTGGCGGTTGAAGGCGAGGGAGATCGCCCGGCGCACCCGCACGTCGTTGAAGGGCGGCTTGTCCGTGCGCATGTAGATGTGGCTCATCTGGTTCGACGCGAACTCCAGGCTCTGGAGCTTGGGCCGCCGCTGCTTCAGGGTGTCCTTGATCTGCACCCAGTCCACCCGGTTGATCGTTCCCGAGGCCTCCCAGCCGATGTCGTACTTGCCCGCGATGAAGGCGGCCATGCGCGAGGCATTGTCCTCGTCCACCGTCACCTCGACTTTGTCGATATAGGGCAGGCCGGGCAGGAAGTAGCTCGGGTTCCTGACGAAGGTGAGACCGACGTTGGGACGGTAGCTGTCGAGCATCCAGGGGCCGGTCCCGATCACCGCCTCGGGCTTCTTGAGGTCGCCGAGCTTCTCCACGGCCTCCCGCGCGATGATGGCGAGGGCCATGGGATTGGCGACCATGTCGAGGAACCAGACGTAGGGCTCCTTGAGGGTCATCTTCACCGTGTACTTGTCCACGACCTCGACCTTGTCGAGGGCCGCCATCATGCTGCGGTAGGCATTGCCCTTCTCGCTCACGAAGCGATCGAAGGTGTACTTGACGTCGTCGGCGGTGAGCTCGCGCCCGTTCACGGGCGGCTTGGCGTGCCAGCGGACGCCCTTGCGGAGCTTGAAGATGTACGTGGTCTCGTTGGGCTGGGACCACGACTCGGCGAGATCGCCCTCGAGGGTAAACGTGCCGGGCGACACCCCCGGCCCCGCCTTGTATTTCAGAAGCCGGCTGTGGGTGAAGGTGTAGAGGACATTGGTCTTGTACGAGATGGTCAGGTGCGGATCGAAGTGCGGCGGATCCCACAACCGCAGCGAGACGGTCCCGCCGCGCTTGGGCGTCTGTGCCAGGGCGACCTGACACCCCAGCTGTGGGCCGACCGTCACTGCGGCCGGTCCAGCCAGGCGGCCTGGAGGCGGCCGCCGTAGTCGTAGCTCACATTGGTAGCGTAGTTCTTGAGCGCGCCTTCCCAGACCGCGATCTGCACGGCGGACCCCATCTGTACGTAGTACTGCTGATTCGCCAGGTAACGCTGGATGTTGTAGATCACCTCGCGTCGCTTGGCGACATCCAAGGTGCGCCGCTGACGGATCAACATGTCCGCCACGACGGGGTCGTTGATGTGGCTCTGGTTCTTGAGCTCGCCTGGATAGTACTGGCCGTAGAGGAAGTTGTCGGGCTCCTGGAAGCCTGTCTGGGGACCGAAGGTCATGGAGTCGAACTTGCCGTAGAAGCTCGTGCTGATGTAGGCGCCGTACTCCTTCTGGTTCAACTTGGCGTCGATGCCGATATCCTTGAGGTGCTTGAGGACGAGCTGGCATATGTCGACGAGGACCGTGGAGCCGTAGGTGGTGAAGTCCATGGTCGCCGGGAACCCATTGGGGTAGCCGGCTTCGGCCATGAGCTTCCTGGCCTGGCTCAGGTCGTACTTGTACCAGCGAGCGCCCTCTCCCAGCTGGCTCATCGGCACCGACCACTCCTTGAGCGCAGCCGGCACTGGCGGATTGAATGCCCCCACGCCCTCGTAGACGGCATCGATGATTCCCTGACGGTGGATGGCCAGGGACATGGCGCGCCGCACCCGCACGTCGCTGAACGGTGCCTTATCGGTGCGCATGGAGATGTGGTTCATGACGGCGTTCGGGTATTCTGCCGTCTGGAGCCGGGGCCGCTTCTGCTTGAGGACGTCCTTGATCTGCACCCAGTCCACACGGTTGATGACGCCCTGGTATTCCCAGCCGAGGTCGTACTTCCCCGCGATGAAGGCGGCCATGCGCGAGGCATTGTCCTCGTCCACGGCGACGTCGATCCGCTCGATATACGGCTGGCCCGTCACGAAGTAATTCGGATTGCGCACGAAGGCGTACCCGACATTGGGCCGGTAACTGTCGAGCATCCACGGTCCGCTGCCCACGACGCTCTCGGTCTTCTTGAGATCGCCGAACTTCTCCACGCACTCCTTGGCGATGATGGCGACAGCATGGGAATTGGCGAGCATGTCGAGGAACCAGACATAGGGTTCCTTGAGGGTGAACTTGACGGTGTATCTGTCCGGTGCCTCGACCTTGTCCACGGACGACAGCATGTAGGCATTGGCATTGCCCGTGACCGTCTTGAACCGCTCGACGGAGTACACGACATCGTCGGCCGTTAGCTCGCGCCCGTTCACCGGCGGCTTGTTCTGCCAGCGGACACCTCGGCGGAGCTTGAAGACGTACGTGGTCTCGTTGACCTGGGTCCAGGATTCAGCCAGGTCGCCTTCGATCGGGAAGGTACCGGGCTGGATGGCCGGACCGGCCTTGTGCTTGAGGAGGCGACTGTGCGTGAAGGAGTAGGCGATGTGGGTCTTGTACGAGATGGTCAGGTGCGGGTCCCAGTGTGGCGGGTCCCAGAGGCGGAGCGAGAGCGCTCCGCCGCGCTTGGGCGCTTGGGCGCGCGCCGGTGACCAGACGGTCGGCGCGGCGGCCACGGCGGCTAGTCCCACGCCGCTCCACTTGAGGAGGTCACGGCGGCTCGGATACCGATTCGAAGGTGTGTGGACGTCCATGGCCACCCCCTGGTTGATCGACGCTCCCACGCTGAATGATGGGCACTTCCGGTCGGAAGTGGCGCCCACTTTGGGACAGGGGGCGTCCCCTGTCAAGGACCTTGTGGGCCTCATCGCGCCATCTGCCTCATCGCGCCATCTGATAGTCGAGATGCATGGCCCGTCGCGCCTCGGACACGGTGGCCCGAGCCACGGCGCGTCCGCGCTCGGTTCCCTCCTCGAGGATGCGCAAGATCTGCTCGGGCTGGCGTCCGAGGTCCTGACGGCGCGCGCGGATGGGCGCGAGGAGCCGATGCAGCACGTCGGTCAGATGATGCTTGAGGGTCACGTCGCCCAGCCCGCCCGCTCGATAACGCTCCTTCAGGATCTCCAGGCCGTCTCGATCGGGATCGAACGCATCCAGGTAGGTGAAGACGACATTGCCCTCGACCTCTCCCGGGTCATCCACCCGCGCGTGCCGGGGATCGGTGTACATCCGCATGACCTTGTCGGTGACCACGTCGGGGACGTCGGAAAGGAAGATCGCGTTGCCGAGCGACTTGCTCATCTTCGATCGGCCGTCGATGCCGGGGAGGCGCGAGATTCTCGGCACGAGCGCCTCGGGCTCCACGAGGATGGAGCCGTAGAGACGGTTGAAGCGGCGCACGATCTCCGTGGTCTGCTCGATCATGGGTACCTGGTCGGCGCCCACGGGGACCACGTGGGCCTTGAAGGCCGTGATGTCGGCGGCCTGGCTCACCGGGTAGACGAGAAAGCCCGCGGGGATGTCGCCGCCGAAGCCCTTCTGCCGTATCTCTTCCTTGACCGTGGGATTGCGCTCGAGGCGCGCCACCGTCACGAGGTTCAGGAAGTATCCCGTGAGCTCGGCCAGCTCCGGTATTCCCGACTGGATCACGATGGTGCTCACGGTGGGATCTATACCGACGGCGAGATAGTCCAGTGCCACCTCCATGACATTGTGTCGAATCTCCTCCGGCCGGTCCGCATGGTCGGTGAGGGCCTGGAGATCGGCGATCAGGACATAGGTCGCATGCGAGTGCTGCAGCTCGACGCGGGTGGCGAGCGAGCCCGCGTAGTGTCCGAGGTGCAGGGGCCCGGTGGGCCGGTCGCCGGTGAGAATGGTTCGTCTCATGGTTCCTCCTGCCTTCCGTAGGGCGACGGTCTCATGAGACGACGAAGCCGCCCGGGAAGGCGGCTCGTGATGGATGCTGCTACGACTGGTTCACGGGGAGCCGCCTAGTTCGGCGGCCACCACCAGCTCTGCGACGCGCAGTCACGCGGGCGCTCTTGCATGAACGGATCTTGCCACCCCGGCCGCCCGTCGTCAACGGCCCTTCGGGAATCGGCTTGACAGGGCCTTCGGGAATCGGCTTGACACTCCGGGGCCATCTGCTTTACTCAGGCGCAACACCCACCCTTGAGGAGGCTTCGATGCGCTCACCGCGATTCCTGTTCCTCGTAGCGGCCGGCCTGGTCGTGGCGCTCGGCGCGAGCCCGGCGGCGGCGCAGGCGCCGATCAAGATCGGCGAGATCAACTCCTACAGCGGCATCGGCGCGCCGTTCACGGGCCCCTACAAGGCCGGGGTGGAGATGGCGGTGGAGGAGATCAACGCCAAGGGCGGCGTCCTCGGGCGCAAGCTCGAGGTGCTCTTCCGCGATGACAAGGGACAGCCCGCGGAGGCGGTGAAGCAGGCGCAGGAGCTCGTGGAGTCCGAGAAGGTTGCCCTCATCGCGGGCACCTTTCTCTCCAACGTGGGCCTCGCCGTCTCGGACTGGGCGAAGCAGAACAAGGTCATGTTCGTGGCCGCCGAGCCCTTGACCGAGGCCTTGACGTGGTCCAAGGGGCACGACTACGCGGTGCGCCTGCGCCCCAACACCTACGAGCAGGGGAGAATGCTCGCGGAGAAGGCGGGCAAGATGAAGTACGTCAAGTGGGCGACCATCGGCCCCAACTACGAGTATGGCAAGCGCGCGTGGGAGACCTTCCGCGATCGGGTGAAGGAGATGAAGCCCGAGATGCAGGTGGTGGGTGAGCACTGGCCCACCCTGGGGAAGATCGAGCCGGGACCGCTCGTCACCGCCATCATGGCCCAGAATCCCGACGCTCTCTACGTCTCGCTCTTCGGGAGCGACTGGCTCGCCTTCGTGCGGGAGGCCCAGAAGCGCGGGCTCTTCCAGAAGATGTTCGTGGTGGGCATCCTGCTCGGCGAACCCGAGTACATCGATCCACTCAAGCTGGAGGCACCCGAGGGCATGCTCGTCACGGGCTATCCGTGGTATGACATCAAGAGCCCGGCGCACCAGGACTGGGTCACCCGCTACACGAAGCGCGGGGACAAGCCGCCCGTGCTCGGCTCCCTCATCGGTTACGTCACCTACCAGGCTATCGCCGACGGCATCCGCAAGGCGGGGAGCACGGACACGGCCAAGCTCGTGGCTGCCTTCAAGGGACTCAAGGTCGAGACGCCCATCGGGCCCATCACCTTCCGGGCCGTGGACGGCCAGTCCACCATGGGCGCCTGGGTAGGCACGACCAAGATCGACCCCCAGCGCGGCGTGGGCATCATGGTCAACCACGAATATGTCTCCGGCGAGAAGGTGCTGCCTTCCGACGACGAAGTGAAGAAGATGCGCTCGGGCAACTAGGCTGAGCCCGCGCCCTTCATCATGAGGGGGAGCATGTCCCTCCTCCTCGTCCAGCTCCTGAGCGGTCTCGCCAACGCGATGTTCCTCTTCCTCGTCGCGTCGGGCCTCTCCCTCATCTTCGGCGTCACGCGCATCGTCAACTTCGCCCACGGCTCCTTCTACATGCTCGCCGCCTACTTCACGTATTCGCTGACTGCCGCTCTCCCCCTCGGGCCGGGGTCCTTCTACTTCGCCGCCGTGCTCGCCGCGCTTATCGTGGCGGCTATCGGCGGATGCGTCGAGGTTCTCCTCCTCCGCCGCGTCTACCGCGCGCCCGAGCTCTATCAGCTGCTCCTGACCTTCGCGCTGGTTCTCGTGGTGGCGGATGCCGTGCGTTATTTCTGGGGAGCAGACAACAAGACGGGCCCGGCCGCGCCCGGTCTCGCCGGGTCCCTCCCCATCGCGGGCCAGCTCTTTCCCTCCTACGATCTTGCCGTCATCGTCTTCGGACCCCTCATCGCGCTCGGTCTCTGGCTTCTCTTCCACCGCACACGCTGGGGTGTCCTCATCCGGGCGGCGACCCAGGACCGCGAGATGGTCGCGGCGCTCGGCGTCGACCAGCGGCATCTCTTCACGGGTGTCTTCGTCCTCGGTTCCTTCCTCGCGGGACTGGGCGGGGCGCTCCAGGTGCCGCGTCTCGCCCTCACCACCGTCATGGACACCACGGTCATCGTGGAGGCTTTCGTGGTGGTGGTGATCGGAGGCATGGGCTCGGTGTGGGGCGCCCTCCTCGCCTCGCTTCTCATCGGGGTGCTCAACGCCTACGGCGTGCTCGTCCTGCCCAAGGCGTCCATCGTGCTCATGTTCGTGGTGATGGCCGTGGTGCTCATCGTCCGGCCGTGGGGACTCCTTGGCCGCCCCGAGATCCAGATGCGCGCTGCAGTCAGTCCCGTGGGCGAGGTGGGCGCGGCACCATGGCATCCGGCCTGGCTCGCCGCGCTCGGGGTGATCCTCCTCGCCCTGCCTCTCGTCCTGCCGACCTTCTGGGTATGGATGGCCGTGGAGATCTTCGCCTTCGCGCTCTTCGCAGCGAGCCTGCACCTCCTCATGGGGCTGGGCGGCATGGTGTCCTTCGGCCACGCCGCCTATTTCGGTCTCGGCGCCTACGGCGCGGCGCTTCTCCTCAAGCTGGCGGGGTGGCCGATGCCCTTGGCCTTCCTCGCCGGGCCGGTCGTGGCCGCCCTCGGCGCCGCCCTCTTCGGATACTTCAGCGTGAGACTTACGAGCATCTACTTCGCCATGCTCACCCTCGCCTTCGCCCAGATCGTGTTCGCGGTCGTGCATCAGTGGGACGACGTGACGGGCGGAGACAACGGCGTCCTCTCCGTCTGGCCGCCTGCCTGGCTCAAGTCGCCGACGCGCTACTACTACTGGGCCCTCGCCTTCGTGGGCGCGGGGGTGTGGCTGCTTCGGGTAGTCGCGGCCTCGCCCTTCGGCCTCGCCCTCCGGGCCGTCCGCGACCACGCGCGGCGGGCGGAGGCCGTGGGCATCAGCATCCGCGCGCTCCAGTGGACGGCCTTCATCGTGGCCGGCTTCTTCGCGGGGCTTGCGGGCGCGGTGTTCGTCTTTCTCAAAGGCAGCGTGTTCCCCGTCTACACCGAGCCTCCCATGTCCGTGCAGCCGCTCGTCATGGTGCTCCTGGGCGGGGTGGGCTCTCCATTGGGGCCGCTGATCGGCGCCGCCGCCTACAAGCTGCTCGATACCGTGATCACGCGCTACACGGACTACTGGCAGGTGGGGCTGGGGGCCATCCTGATCGCCCTCGTCCTCGCCTTCCCGCGCGGCATCGCGGGTGCGCTCGACTGGAAGCGCTCGTGAGCGAGGCCGTGCTCGAAGTGCGCGGCCTCGCCAAGTCCTTCGGCGGTGTCCAGGCCGTAGCGGGGGTGGACCTGTCCATGCCGCGGGGAGAGATCCGGGCCCTCATCGGCCCCAACGGGGCGGGGAAGACCACCTTCTTCAACATGCTCACGGGGCAGTTGAGCGCCGACACGGGCGAGGTGCGTTTCAAGGGCCAGCGTCTCTCCGGGCTCCCTCCGCACGCGGTGTGGCGACGGGGCGTGAGCCGAACGTTCCAGATCACGGCGACCTTCGTGACGCTGACCGCGGCCGAGAATGTCCAGGTGGCCTTGCAGTCGCATCGACGAAGGACGTATGCGCTCTTCGCCAAGGCGGAGGGGCTCGAGCGGGAGGCGGCCCGGGCCCTTCTCGCCCAGGTCGGCCTCGACGCGCAGGCGGACCGGCCGGCAGGTGTGCTCGCCTACNNNGGCCCTCGCCAATGGCCCCGAAGTGCTGTTGCTCGACGAGCCAACCGCCGGCATGGCCCCGGCCGAGCGTGGCGTCCTCATGGCCCTGACCCAGCGCATCGCCCGCGAGCGCGGTGTCACCGTGCTCTTCACCGAGCACGATATGGACGTGGTTTTCGCCGTGGCCGACCGGATCATGGTGCTCCACCAGGGGCGGGTCATCGCCGAGGGCCGCCCCGACGAGGTGCGCGCTGACCCCCAGGTGCAGAAGGTCTATCTCGGAGAGGCGGAATGATCATGGGAAGAGGGCTCCGTGCTGCGGCTTGACGGAGTGGAGGCCGCCTATGGCCTGTCGCGGGTGCTCCACGGCGTCACCCTCGAGGCGCGCGATGGAGAGGTGGTCTCGCTCCTCGGGCGCAACGGGGCGGGCAAGTCCACCACCCTCAAGGCCATCGTGGGTCTCGTCGAGGTCACGGGCGGCTCCATCAGCCTCGACGGGCGGGCCCTCCAGGGGCTGCCCACTCACGAGATCAGCCGGCTCGGTGTCGGCTGGGTCCCCGAGGACCGGCGTATCTTCAGCGACCTCACGGTAGCCGAGAATCTCCTCGTGGGCGCCAAGGGTGGAAGCGGATGGAGCGTCACGCGCGTCTTCGACTACTTTCCCAAGCTCGGGCAGATGGCGGGGCGTCGCGGAGGCAGCCTCTCCGGAGGCGAGCAGCAGATGCTCACGGTGGCGCGCACGCTCATGGGGAATCCGCGTATTCTCCTCCTCGACGAGCCCTCGGAGGGGCTGGCCCCGGTGATCGTGCAGGCCCTCGGCCAGCAGATCGCCGCCTTGAAGCGCGAGGGGTTGACCATTCTTCTCTCCGAGCAGAATCTCAAGTTCGCGGCGAGGCTGGCCGACCGTGCCTACATCATCGAGAAGGGCGAGATCCGGTGGGAGGGGCCCATGAGCCGCCTCCTCGAAGACGAAGCAGCACGCCGCGCCTATCTGACCGTCTAGCATCCCTCGCCCCCCGAAGGGGGAGAGGGCAGGGTGAGGGGGGTCAAAAAGAGGAACATGAAGACGCTCATCAAGAACATCGGCCTCATCGTCTCGGGCGATATCGCGCGCCCCCTCCTCGACGCCGACAGCATCGTGATCGCCGACGGGAAGATCGCCGCCGCCGGTCGCGGGCTCGACGCCGATGCCGACACGGTGATCGACGCCAAGGGCAGCACGGTCATTCCCGGGCTCATCGACTCCCACTGCCATCCCGTCTTCGGCGATTTCACGCCACGGCAGCGGGCCATGGACTTCATCGAGTCGGGCCTCAACGGCGGCCTCACCACCATGATCTCCGCGGGTGAAGTCCACTTGCCCGGCCGGCCCAAGGACATCGTGGGGCTCAAGGCCCTCGCCGTGGTCGCGGCCAAGGCCTACGCGAACCTGCGTCCGGCCGGAGTGAAGGTGCATGGGGGCGCGCCCATCCTGGAGCTCGGCATGATCGAGGAGGACTTCGCCGAGATGGCGAAGCACGGGGTGAAGCTCGTGGGGGAGATCGGTCTCGGCTCGGTCAAGACCGGTAAGGACGCCGCGCCCATGGTCCGCTGGGCGAAGAAGCACGGCATGACGGTGACCATCCACACGGGCGGGCCCTCCATCGCGGGCTCGAATCCCATCAGCGCGGAGGTCGTCCTCGAGGCCGATCCCCACGTGGTCGGCCACATCAACGGCGGCACGACCTCCATGAGCGAGCGCGAGATCGATTCCCTCGTGGCGACACCGATGGCGCTCGCGATCGTCCACTGCGGCAACGGCAAGACCGCTCTCCACACCCTCGCCCGCGCCACGGACGCCAAGGCGCTCCATCGCATCATCATCGGCAACGACGCACCGTCCGGCACGGGGGTGGTGCCCCTGGGCATTCTCCGCGTCATCGCCCACCTCGCGTCACTGGGCGGCGTGAGCCCCGAGGTGGCGATCTGCATGGCCACGGGCAACACCGCGCGCGTGTACAACCTGCCCGTGGGCGTCATCGAGACCGGGCGCGAGGCGGACCTCTGTATCGTGGACGCGCCCGTCGGCTCGGTGGGGGAGACGGCTCTCGAAGCGTTGAGCGCGGGCGATCTCTTCGGGATCTCGATGGTGCTCATCGACGGACAGATCAGGATCGGACGAAGCCGGAACACCCCGCCCGCGGCCCGGGCGGCCGAGGTGATCAAAGGACACGGACCCGCAGGAGGAGGGCACTGATGCGAATCCGCAAGATGCTCACCGTGGTGGAGGAGATATACGAGGACGGCGGGCGCAAGGCGGCCCGGCCCGTCAAGAAAGTGGCGGCCATTGCCGTGATCGAGAATCCCTTCGCGGGGCGCTTCGTCGAGGACCTGCAGGAGCTGGTCAAGACGGGAGAGGAGTTGGGCGATCTGCTCGGCCGCCGCGCCGTGGCCGCGCTGGGCGCGCCTGTGCACTCCTATGGCAAGGCGGCCATCGTGGGCGAGCACGGCGAGTACGAGCATGCCGCGGCCATCCTCCACCCGACGCTGGGCGCGCCCTTCCGCGCCGCGGTGGGGGGCGGCCTCGCCATCATTCCCTCGGCCAAGAAGCTCGGGGGGCCGGGGGCGACCATCGACGTGCCCCTCCATTTCAAGGACGCCGCCTTCGTGCGCACGCACTTCGACGCCATGGAGGTCCGGCTCGGCGACGCGCCGCGGGCGGACGAGATCCTCGTCGCCCTCGCCGTCACCGACGGCGGGCGCCCGCATCCGCGCGTAGGCGGCCTCACCGTAGCCGAAGCCAAGAAGGAGGACGGTCTGCGATGAAATTCGGACTCCGCATCCCGAGCTTCGCCCTCGGTCCGAAGACGGCGACCCTTGCCGAGATGGGCGCCTACCTTCGCCGCGCGGAGGACCTGGGCTTCGACTCCGCCGTGTCCATCGATCACCTGCTCCTCACGCCGCCCGCCTACGCCTGCACCTGGCTCGAGCCGATATCGCTGCTCTCGGCCCTCGCCGGCGTCACGCACACGATCAAGCTCGGCACCATGGTGCTCGTGCTGCCGTTGCGCAATCCCGCCTACTTCGCCAAGGAGTGGGCGACCCTGGATCTGCTCTCGGGCGGACGGAGCATCCTCGGCGTCGGGGTGGGCTGGCACGAGGAAGAGTTCGGCCTCATGGGCATTCCCCACAAGGAGCGCGGCCGTCGCATGGACGAGATGCTCGAGCTGGTGACGGCGCTGTGGGCCGGCGACAACGTCACCTACTCGGGCAAGTACTACCAGGTGAAGAACCTCACCATCAATCCCAAGCCCGCGCAGAAGCCGCATCCGCCCATCTGGATCGGCGGGGGAAGCCAGCCCTTCGAGAAGGTCTACGGCCAGACAGTGACCAACATCGATCCGGTGCTCAGGCGCATCGCGAAATATGCCAAGACGTGGGTCCCGCATTCCTCGCTTCATGGCCGAGTTCCGCCGCGCGCCCGTGGACATGACCAAGGTCTATTCCAATTTCGTCTACGTGCTCAAGAAGGGCGAGAAGCCCGAGGTGGCCGCTCCCTACTTCAAGGTGTACTCGGGCATGGATCTGCCGTACTGGAAGGAGTTCTATCTCCTCGGGGAGGCCGAGGAGCTGGCGGAGAGGATCCGCGCCAAGGTCGCCGCCCTCGGCGGCTGCGAGCAGATCGTGCTCAACCCCCTCAACTGGAGCATGGAGCAGCTCGAGCTCTTGGCGGGCGAGGTCCTGCCTCGCGTCTCCCGGCCCTGACGCGTCCACGGACAGCCCTCTGAGCCTCGCGCCGCGTCTGACGGGCCAGAGCGTCAAGCGGGTGGAAGACCCGCGTCTCCTCGCGGGGCAGGGCGCCTATCTGGACGACCTGCGCCTTCCCGGGCTCCTCCAGGCCGCGTTCGTGCGCAGCCCGCACGCGCACGCGCACGTGCGGAGCGTGAATTGCGAGCGCGCGCGGAGCGCACCCGGAGTGGCCGCGGCGCTGTCGGGGCTGGACATCGCGTCGTGGATCGCTCCCTTCGCGCCGCGCTTCGAGAGCGAGCGCTTCTGGTCGACGGTGTGGGCTCCCCTCGCTCCCGAGCGCGTGCGCTTCGTGGGAGAGCCCGTGGCTGCTCTGTGCGCGGAGAGCGCGGCCCAGGCGGCCGATGCCTGCGAGCTCGTCGACATCGAGTACGAGCCCCTGTCCGCGCTCGCGAGCATAGATGCCGCGGTGGCGCCGGATGCCCCGCTCCTCCACGAGGATGTCCCCGGCAACCTGCTCTTTCATGGCCACCATACTCACGGAGACGTGGACGGTGCTTTCGCGCGTGCGCATCTCGTGCTCAGCGAGACCTTTCGCCACGGCCGCTGCTCCGCTTCCCCCATCGAAGCCCGCGGCATGGTGGCCGCGTGGGAGGGCGACCGGCTCACCGTCTGGTCGGGGACCCAGGCGCCCCCCATCTTTCGCACGGCCATGGCCCGCGCGTTTGGTCTTCCCGAGGATCACGTGCGGGTGGTCGTGCCAGACACCGGCGGCGGCTTCGGGCAGAAGATGCACGTCCTGCCCGAGGATGTGGCGGTGGCGGGGCTGGCGCGGGTGGCCGGCCGCCCCGTGAAGTGGATCGAGACACGGCGGGAGAATCTCGCCGCCGCCTCGCAGGCCCGGGAAGGACGAGTGGAGATCGCTGCGGCCGCCGACCACCACGGCGTGCTCCTCGGGCTGCGCGCGCGCGTCATCGCCGACAACGGCGCCTATCATATCTACCCGCTCACCGCGGCCCTCGAGCCGCCCGGCACCGCCACCATTCTGCCGGGCCCCTATCGCACGCCCGCCTACGCGTGGGAAGCGCTGGCCGTCGCCACCAACAAGCCGCCCCTCGGCGCCTATCG
>WNFK01174593.1_pt1 | contig 12542 bp, 10 predicted proteins | sample 5400281 | NCBI WGS metagenome assembly WNFK01 (sample SAMN13153350, study PRJNA577476) | soil metagenome | isolation source: 20 cm soil on Douglas fir-dominated hillslope | place: USA:California | collected 2013-09-17
GTACGGCCCCGTGACCGCCGCCGACGTCGCCGGCCTTTTCGACGCGGACTTTCTCAACGGCGGCTCCCATGCGTTGTCGCTCGGACCGACGGGCGAGATCCCCTGGCTCAAGGGTCAGCAGCGTCTGACCTTCGAGCGCGTCGGCATCATCGAACCCACGAGCGTTGCGGATTATGTGACGCACGGCGGCTACCAGGGACTCACACGGGCGCTGTCCATGGAGCCGGCCGCGATCGTGCAAGCCATCACGGCCTCGGGCCTGCGCGGGCGTGGCGGAGCGGCTTTCCCGACCGGCATCAAGTGGAAGACGGTGCTCGATCAGCCGGCGGGGCAGCAGAAATACGTCACCTGCAACGCCGACGAAGGCGACTCCGGCACCTTCTCCGATCGGATGCTGATGGAAGGCGATCCGCTCACCCTGATCGAGGGCATGACCATCGCCGGCATCGCGGTGGGGGCGACCCAGGGCTACATCTATCTGCGTGCCGAATACCCCCATGCGCTGCGCGCGCTGCGCACCGCCATCGCCGCGGCCCACCAGGCGCGCTACCTCGGCAGCGACGTCGCCGGCTCGGGTAAGCGTTTTGATCTCGAGGTGCGTGTGGGCGCCGGGGCCTACATCTGCGGCGAAGAGACCTCGATGCTCGAGAGCCTCGAGGGCCGGCGCGGCGAGGTGCGCGTGCGCCCGCCCTTGCCGGCGATCAAGGGCCTGTTCGGCCAACCCACCATCGTCAATAACGTCGTGACGCTGGCGAGCGTGCCGTGGATCCTGCAGCACGGCGCAGAGGCCTATGCGAACTTCGGCATGGGCAAATCGCGCGGCACGCTGCCCATACAGCTTGCGGGCAACATCCGCCGCGGTGGACTGGTGGAGCGAGCCTTTGGACTCACCCTGCGCGAGCTGCTGTACGATTACGGCGGCGGCAGCGCTACGGGTAAGCCGATCCGCGCGGTGCAGGTGGGCGGCCCGCTGGGCGCTTACATCCCGCCGGCGCAGTTCGATACCGCGGTCGACTACGAAGCGCTCGCCGGCATCGGCGCGCTGCTCGGCCACGGCGGCATCGTGGTGTTCGACGACAGCGTCGACATGGCGCGCATGGCGCGCTACGCCATGGAATTCTGCGCCATCGAATCCTGCGGCAAGTGCACGCCGTGCCGGATCGGCTCGACGCGCGGGGTCGAGGTCATCGACCGGATTCTCGAGGGTGTTGACGGCGAGCGCAACGTGCGGCTGCTGGAAGAGCTGTGCGAGACCATGGTGCAGGGATCGCTGTGCGGGCTGGGCGGCATGGCGCCGTTTCCGGTGCAGAGCGCACTCAAGTATTTCCGGGAAGATTTTCGCGGGCCGGTGAAGTAAGGCGCAGGAGCGAGGCGGAACATGTACGCGATAGATTACGAGGACTTCGGCACTCCACAGCCTGTGAACGGCGCCGGCGCCGTCACGGTCGAGATCGACGGCCATGCGGTCAGCGTCCCCGAAGGGACCTCCGTCATGCGCGCCGCGGCGCTCGCCGGGGTCAAGGTGCCGAAGCTGTGCGCCACCGACACCCTCAAGGCGTTCGGCTCCTGCCGGCTGTGCCTGGTGGAGATCGAAGGTCGCAAGGGCTACCCCGCCTCGTGCACCACCACCGTGGCGGCGGGCATGAAGATCCGCACCGAGTCCGAGAAGCTGTTGCAGCTGCGCCGTGGCGTGATCGACCTGTACGTCTCGGATCATCCGCTCGAGTGCGCCAGCTGCCCGGCAGACGGTCACTGCGAGCTGCAGGACATGGCGGACAAGGTCGGCATTACCGCCAGCTCCTACGGGCGTGGCGCCATGCACCGTCCCATGGCGACGGACGAGAGCAATCCCTACTTCGCCTTCGACCCGACGCTGTGCATCGTGTGCTCGCGCTGCGTGCGCGCCTGCGACGAGGTGCAGGGCACCTTCGCCCTTACCATCCAGGGGCGCGGCTTCGAGTCGAAAGTGGCGGCGAGCCAGGACCAGCCGTTCCTCGAATCCGAGTGTGTCTCCTGCGGCGCGTGCATCGAGTCCTGTCCCACCGGGGCGCTGATGGAGAAGTCGATCATCGGACTCGGCCGGGCGGAGCGCGCCGTGGACACGACCTGCGCCTACTGCGGCGTCGGCTGCGGCCTCAAGGCGGAACTGCGCGGCGAGGGTGCGGACGTGGAGGTGGTGCGCATGGCGCCGGCGCGCGCCGGTCGCGCCAACCACGGACACGCGTGCGTCAAGGGGCGTTTCGCCTATGGTTACGCCACGCACGCCGACCGCGTCATCAAGCCGATGATCCGCAACAGCATCCGCGATGAGTGGCGCGAGGTTTCCTGGGAGGAGGCGATCGGCTACGCCGCGAGTGAGCTGCGCCGCATCCAGGCGAAGTACGGCCGCGATTCGATCGGCGGCATCACCTCCTCACGCTGCACCAACGAGGAGACCTTCCTGGTGCAGAAGCTGGTGCGCGCCGCCTTCGGCACCAACAACGTCGACACCTGCGCGCGCGTCTGCCACTCGCCCACCGGCTACGGCCTGAAGAACACGCTGGGCGAATCGGCCGGCACCCAGGCGTTCGACTCCGTCATGAAGGCGGACGTGATCCTGATCATCGGCGCGAATCCCACCGACGGGCATCCGGTGTTCGCCTCGCAGATGAAGCGCCGCCTGCGCCAGGGCGCGAAGCTGATCATCGCCGACCCGCGCGAGATCGCGCTGGTGCGCACCCCGCACATCCAGGCCGACGAGCACCTGCAGCTGCAGCCCGGCACCAACGTGGCGCTGCTGAACGCACTCGCCCACGTGGTGGTGACCGAGGGCTTCGTCAAGGAGGCCTACGTCGCCGGGCGCTGCGAGCCGGAGTCGTTTGCAAAGTGGAAGGCGTTCGTGGCCGAGGAGCGCAATTCACCGGAGGCCTCGGAAGCGATCACCGGCGTGCCCGCGGAGCGCGTGCGCCGCGCGGCGCGCCTGTACGCGAGCGGCGGCAATAGCGCCATTTACTACGGCCTCGGCGTTACCGAGCACAGCCAGGGCACCACCGCCGTCATGGGGATTGCCAACCTCGCCATGGCCACCGGCAATCTCGGCCGCGAGGGCGGCGGCGTCAACCCGCTGCGTGGCCAGAACAATGTGCAGGGCTCGTGCGACATGGGCTCCTTCCCCCACGAGTTCAGCGCCTACCGCCACGTGTCGGACCCCGCGGTGCGGGCCTCTTTCGAGGCGGCCTGGGGTGTGCCGCTGCAGGCCGAGCCGGGCCTGCGCATTCCCAACATGTTCGAGGCCGCCCTCGACGGCACCTTCAGGGGGATGTACGTGCAGGGCGAGGACTTCGTGCAGTCCGACCCCAACACGCATCACGTGAGCGCCGCGATGGCGTCCATGGAGTGCGTCATCGTGCAGGATCTGTTCCTCAACGAGATCGCGAAGTTCGCGCACGTATTCCTGCCCGGTTCCTCGTTCCTCGAGAAGGACGGCACTTTCACCAACGCCGAGCGGCGCGTGTCGCGGGTGCGCAAGGTCATGGAGCCGCTCGGCGGCTACCAGGACTGGGAAATCACCGCGCTGCTCTCCAACGCACTCGGCTATCCGATGCACTACGCGCACCCCTCCGAGATCATGGAGGAGATCGCGCGCCTCACGCCGACCTTCACCGGCCTCACCTACGAGAAGCTCGACCGCCTCGGGAGCATCCAGTGGCCGTGCAACGAGGCGGCGCCCGAGGGCACGCCCACCATGCACGCGCACCAGTTCGTGCGCGGCAAGGGCAAGTTCTGGCCGACCGAATACGTGCCCACCACCGAGCGCGTCACCAGCCGCTTCCCGCTGATCCTGACCACCGGACGGATACTGACGCAATACAACGTCGGTGCGCAGACGCGCCGTACCGGCAACGTGGTCTGGCATGCCGAGGACGTGCTGGAGATCCATCCGCACGACGCCGAGGTGCGTGGCATCAGCGACGGGGACTGGGTGGGGCTCACCAGCCGCGCCGGCGAGCTGGTGCTGCGCGCCAAGGTTTCCGAGAAGATCGCCCCCGGAGTGGTGTACACCACGTTCCACTTCCCGGAGACCAATGCCAACGTCGTCACCACCGAGAACTCCGACTGGGCCACCAACTGCCCCGAGTACAAGGTGACCGCGGTCGAGGTGGTGCTGGTGAACCAGAAGGACGCGTGGGAGAAACGCGCCGAGGCCGAGCGCGCTCTGCCGCACCCGGCCCGCCGGCGCCGGCACGATCGCGCCCCCGCCTGAAGCGAGGCGCGAGCCCGGTGGCGAAGGCGGAGGAGCCTGCCGCGGTGAGCGCGGAACTCGCCGTCGAGCGTTGGTCGCGCGGCGCGCTCGCACACGCCACCGACCTGGTGGCCGAGGAGGTGCCGGTCGCACTCGTCTATCACGACGTGCCGCACGTGGTGATGCTGGCGACGCCCGCGGATCTCGAGGACTACGCGGTCGGCTTCACCCTGAGCGAGGGCCTGGTGGCGGACGCGCAGGAGATCCGTGGCGTTGAGGTCACCTACGGCGCGGCTTCCGCCGACGTGCACATTACGGTGGCCTGGGAACGGTTCACGCAGTTGCTGCAGCGCCGGCGCAACCTCACCGGCAGGACCGGCTGCGGCCTGTGCGGGGCAGAGCGCGCCGAGGATGCCATCCGCGAGTGCGCGCCGGTGCCGGCCGGCGTCAGCGTCAGCGCCGCCGAGCTGCACGCGGCGATCGGGCAGCTGGCGGGCCGGCAGCCGATCAATGCCCGCACCGGCAGCGTGCACGCGGCGGCGTGGGTCGTGCCGGGAGAGGGAATCAAAGTGGTGCGCGAGGACGTCGGGCGGCACAATGCTCTCGACAAGACCATCGGGGCGCTGTCGCGCGCGCACGCCGATTTCACGGCGGGTTATATGCTCATCACCAGCCGCGCCAGCTACGAGATGGTACAGAAGTGCGCCACCGTCGGGATCTCGTTGCTGGTGGCGCTGTCGGCGCCGACGGCCTTCGCAGTGCGTCTGGCGCGGCGCGCCGGGCTCACGCTGGTCGCGTTCGCGCGCGCCGATCAGCACGTCGTCTACGCGCACCCGCACCGGTTGACATGAGACACGGGCCGGAACCATGAACATCGACCTGCTCATCAAGATGACCAACGAGATCGGCGCGTTTTTCGCCGGCACGACGGATGCGCCGGAGGCGTCGCGCGCCGTGGCCGCTCACCTCAAGCGCTACTGGGAACCGCGCATGCGCGCGCAGATGATCGCCTACTACGAGCAACGCCAGGGCGCGGGCCTGACGGATCTCGCCAAGAACGCCGTGGCGCTGATGGCCGCCGAAAGCAAAGCCCCGCCCGCTGCCAGCGCCGCTCCGCCGGGCGCCAAGGCATGAGGCCGGGCGAGCCGGGCAAGGCGCTCATCTGCGGCTCGCTGGCGTTCGACACCATCATGGTGTTCGGCGATCGCTTCGCCAGGCACATCCTGCCCGACAAGATCCACATGTTGAACGTCTCGTTCCTGGTGCCGCAGCTGCGGCGCGAATTCGGCGGCTGCGCCGGCAACATCGCCTACAACTTAGGGCTGCTGGGTGACGTCGCCTATCCCATGGCCACGGTGGGGCGCGACTTTGGCCCGTACCGGGAGTGGATGGCGCGCGCCGGCGTACCCGTCACCACCGATCTCGATGACAATCAGATCACGGCGTTCCATCCGGGCGCGATGCAGCACGCGCACGAGAACCGCGTGTCGGATGCCTCTGACATCGCCATCGGCATCGTGGCGCCCGACGGGCGCGAGGGCATGATCCAGCACGCCGCGCAGTTTGCCGCCGCCCGCATCCCCTTCATTTTCGATCCCGGCCAGGGATTGCCGATGTTCAGCGGCGAGGAGCTGGCGCGCTTTGTCGGCCAGGCGACCTGGGTCACGGTGAACGACTACGAGTGGCAGCTGCTGCAGCAGAAGACCGGTTGGAACGTGCGCGAGCTCACGCAGCGCGTGGCCGCGCTCATCGTGACGCGCGGCGCGGCCGGCTCCGTCATTCATACCCGCGACGCGGAGATCGCGATCCCGAGCGCGCCGGCGGCGGCGGTGGTGGATCCCACCGGATGCGGGGATGCCTATCGTGCCGGTCTCATCCACGGCCTGCTGCACGGTCTTGACTGGCAGTCGCGCGGCACACAGAATCACCGCTTTACGCGCGCCGAATTCGACGCGCGGCTGGCGTCGGCGTTTCCTCCGGCGCGCTGAGCAAGGGCGCGGTCAAAGGGTTAAACTGGCAACTTCGGCACGGCAGAGGCGGCGGAACGAGCTCTATGGCGAATAACTATCTCTTTACTTCCGAGTCGGTCTCCGAAGGCCACCCGGACAAGGTCGCGGACCAGATCTCGGACGTGGTGCTGGACGCGATCCTCGCGGAGGATGCGCGCGGTCGCGTCGCCATCGAGACCCTGGTCAAGACCGGCGTGGTGATCGTCGCCGGCGAGGTCACGACGACTGCGTGGGTCGACGTTGAAGCGCTGGTGCGCAAGACGGTGCTCGACATCGGCTACAACTCCTCGGACATGGGATTCGACGGCGGCAGTTGCGGCGTGCTGAATCTCATCGGCAAACAGTCTCCCGACATCGCCCAGGGCGTGGATCGCAAGGACGAGCGCAAGCAGGGAGCGGGCGACCAGGGACTCATGTTCGGCTACGCCAGCAACGAGACCGACGTGCTGATGCCGGCGCCGATCACGCTCGCCCATCGCCTGGTCAAGCGCCAGGCTCAGGTGCGCAAGGCCGGCAAGCTTCCCTGGCTGCGTCCGGACGCGAAGAGTCAGGTCACGCTGCGCTACGAGGACGACAAGCCCGTGGGTCTTGAGGCGGTGGTGCTGTCCACCCAACACAGCCCGGAAGTTTCGACCAAGGTGCTGCGCGAGGCGGTGATGGAGGAGATCCTCAAGCCCATCCTGCCGGCGAAGTGGGTGGACAAGCGCACCAAGTACCACATCAACCCGACCGGACGTTTCGTGATTGGCGGACCGGTCGGGGACTGCGGTCTCACCGGGCGCAAGATCATCGTCGACACCTACGGCGGCTACGCCCGCCACGGCGGCGGCTCGTTCTCGGGCAAGGATCCCTCCAAGGTCGATCGCTCGGCCTCGTACGCCGTGCGCTATGTCGCCAAGAACATCGTAGCGGCGGGCCTGGCCGAGCGCTGCGAGGTGCAGGTGTCCTACGCCATCGGCGTCGCCGAGCCGACTTCGATCATGGTGGAGACTTTCGGCACCAGCCGCCTGTCGCGCGAGCGTCTGACGCAGCTCATCCGCAAGCATTTCGACCTGACACCCTATGGTCTGCGCGAGATGCTCGATCTGGTGCGACCCATCTACCAGAAGACCGCGACCTACGGTCACTTCGGCCGCACCGAGCCGGAGTTCACCTGGGAGCGCACCGATCTCGCCCAGACACTCGCCGCCGAGGCCAAGGACGTGCGCGCAGCCTGAAGGGGAGTATGCGGCCGCTACCGCGGCCACCCACGCCTGCTGAGGAGCGTTGCGACCGGCCGGCGCGCGCACGACGCGCGCCGCGCCTGCCAGGCTCAGCAGACGTCGTGTCATCCATACGGCGCTCACTCTGTCATTCGGAGTATCGAAGTATGAACGCCACACTGAAACCCGCCGTCCACGGCGGCGACTACAAGGTCGCCGACCTGGCACTCGCCGACTGGGGGCGCAAGGAGATCGCGATCGCAGAGACCGAAATGCCCGGTCTCATGGCGATACGTGAGGAGTTCGCGCGCACTCAGCCTCTGAAGGGGGCCCGCATCTCCGGCTCCCTGCACATGACCATCCAGACCGCGGTGCTGATCGAGACGCTGCAGGCGCTCGGGGCACAGGTGCGCTGGGCTTCGTGCAATATCTTCTCCACCCAGGATCACGCCGCCGCCGCCATCGCCGTGCGCGGCACTGCGGTGTTCGCCTGGAAGGGCGAATCGCTCGAGGACTACTGGGAGTACACGCACCGGATCTTCGAGTGGCCCGACGGCGGCTACGCCAACATGATTCTCGACGACGGCGGTGACGCCACGCTGCTGCTGCACCTGGGCGTGAGAGCCGAGGGCGACCCGGGGGGGATCGGTAAGGCCGGCAGCGACGAGGAGAGCGCACTATTCGCCGCGATCCGCGCCAGGCTCAAGAGCGATCCGCGCTGGTATTCCACGCGCATCCGTCAGATCCGCGGCGTCACCGAGGAAACCACCACCGGGGTCAAGCGTCTGTACCAGATGGCGAAGGAGGGCAGACTCGCGTTCCCGGCGATCAACGTGAACGACTCGGTCACCAAGAGCAAGTTCGACAACCTGTACGGCTGCCGCGAGTCGCTGGTGGACGCCATCAAGCGGGCCACCGATGTCATGGTGGCGGGCAAGATCGCCGTGGTGTGCGGTTACGGGGATGTCGGCAAGGGCTGCGCCCAGGCGCTGCGGGCGCTGGCGGCGCAGGTGTGGGTAACCGAGGTCGACCCGATCTGCGCGCTGCAGGCGGCCATGGAGGGCTACCGGGTCGTCACCATGGAGTACGCGGCCGACAAGGCCGATATCTTCGTCACCGCGACCGGCAACTTTCACGTGCTCACGCACGATCACATGCTGGGCATGAAGCACAACGCCATCGTGTGCAACATCGGCCACTTCGACAACGAGATCGACGTTGCGAGCCTGAAGCGCTACCGGTGGGAGAACATCAAGCCCCAGGTCGACCATGTCATCCTTCCCGACGGCCGGCGGCTCATCCTGCTGGCGGAAGGGAGGCTGGTGAACCTCGGCTGCGGCACCGGGCACCCGAGCTACGTGATGAGCTCGAGCTTCGCGAATCAGACGATCGCGCAGGTGGAGCTGTTCAGCCACCCGGAGAAGTATCCGTTGGGAGTGCATGTGTTGCCCAAGCAGCTGGATGAGAAGGTCGCGCGGCTGCAGCTGACGAAGCTCAACGCGCAGCTCTCGTCGCTCACTGATGAACAGGCGCGCTACATCGGCGTGGACAAATCCGGTCCCTACAAACCCGATCACTACCGCTACTGATGGGCGTTCCAACAGCCAACGACGGCGCCGCCGCCGGGCGCACCGCAGCGGCACTGCCGCGTGCCGCGGGCGGCGCGGTGCTGCTCGACGGCAAGATGGTCGCCGCCAGGGTGCGCGCCGCGGTCGCGGCGCGCGCGGCGGACTTCGCCGCGCGCCATGGACGGCGGCCGGGACTCGCGGTGGTGCAGGTGGGGGAGGACCCGGCCTCGAGCGTGTACGTGCGCAACAAGCGCAGCTCCTCGCAGGAGGCCGGGATCGAGTCCTTCGCACACGACCTGCCGGTGAGCACCAGCGAAGGGCGGATTCTCGCGCTCGTCAACGCGCTCAATCACGATGAGCGCGTCGACGGCATCCTGGTGCAGCTGCCTCTGCCTGCGGGTGTGGATGCCAATCGCGTGATGGACGCCGTCGACCCCGTCAAGGACGTCGACGGCTTCCATCCGGTGAACACCGGACTGCTGGCGCAGAAGAGACCGCGGCTGCGGCCGTGCACGCCCTACGGCGTGATCCGGCTCGCGCAGGAGTACGGTCTCGCGCTGCCCGGCCTGCGCGCGACGGTGGTGGGCGCTTCCAACATCGTCGGCCGCCCCATGGCGCTGGAGCTGCTGCTGGCGCGTGCGACCGTGACCGTGTGCCATACGGGAACCCGGGACCTCCGGGCGGAGGTTGAGCGCGCCGAGCTGGTGGTGGCGGCGGTCGGCAAGGCCGGCTTCATCCCCGGGGACTGGATCCGTCCCGGAGCCGCGGTATTCGACGTGGGGATCAACCGCAGCGCTTCCGGCAAACTCGTCGGCGATGTCGAGTTCGAGCGTGCGGCCGAGCGTGCCGGCTGGATCACCCCGGTGCCCGGCGGCCTGGGTCCCATGACCATCGCGATGCTGCTCTCCAACGCGGTCGATGCCGCCTGCCTGAGGACCGGCACCCCCGTGTGAGCCGTGTGGTGCGCGGCCGCCCGGCTCATGTTGACGGCCGCGTGGTCGCGGCTGTCGGCTATCGACGACGCCGGCACGTCATCAACCTGCAGTCACCGTTCCTGCGATGCGCCGCCGCGACGGTTACAACCTCGCGCATTGGAGCACCGGTGAGTTGCGTTTCTGCGCGGCGCACAACGGCACACCGCGGGCACGGGCGCGGCAACAGGTTGTGACGGCGCGCTGCGCCGAAGCAACATCTAACCCCTGACAATTCGCTGGCCGCTACATTTTCCAACATGTTACGGCCGTAGTTGGGCGCGCGCTCGGCCGGTGATCCGTGTATCATTGCAAATCCGGCCCGCCGTTGGGTGATTCTGGAGTAGGAACGATGGCAAGACGTCCACCGAACGATGGCGCATCCTGGAGCGCCCGTGAACTGAAAACTCTGAAGGCGCTCGCGAAGGCGGGAACCCCAACCGGACAGGTCGCCAAGAAGCTCGGGCGCACGGCGGCTGCGGTTCAGCAGAAGGCCATGCGCGCGGGCATCTCCTTCAGAGCGGCGAAGCGCTCCGGAGCCCGGAGAAAGAAGTAACGGGGCACGGGTTTTGATTCTTCCGGCCCGGGCGCCCGTCGCGACGGCGGTGCGGCCCGGGCAGTCCGTTCGCAGCCGATCCGCAAGATGCCGGCCTCTAAGGGCGGGCCCTGACTCGCTGCCAATAGCGGCTCGCGCGGCGATCGGTGCCAGCAACGAAGGGGGGCAGCATGTTCAAGCTCATCCGCGTTACGTGGGTTCCGGTGGTGCTCGTGCTCAGCGCCTGCGATGTGCAGGTGCGTGATGAGACGGCCGCCGAATATCCGGCCAACCACGACATCGGGATGTACGATATCAAGGCGACCGTGAAGCGCGATGCGCTGGTGACGCCGGGATCGGTATTCCTGTTTGCGCTCGGCAACAATCAGAGGATTCCGCTCAGCCAGGAGGGCTCCGAGTATCGCGGGTTGTATTCGGTGCGCTGTCAGAGCAGCTTCCCGCTGCAGATCCTGGCCGAGTGGAAGCTGCAGGGGCTGGCCGTGCGCCACAAGCTGGTGCCGCCGCAACCCCGGCAGGTCAAACTGGTCGAGCCGGCGTTCGCCTACTCGGCGAGTTTCGACTCCGCGGGCAAGGCACCCAAGGGGGGCTGGCTGGGGAGCGTGCAGTACCGTTTCGTGACGGTGCCGAGCGCGCAGATCACCGCGGCGCGGGTCGAGCCCTCGAGCGAGGCGCCGGCGGACGTCAAGTCGGCCAAGGCCATCTCGGTCCTGACGCCGCTTCCGGTCGTGGCGGGCTGCGGCGACCGGGCCGAGATCCGCCTCGCGGCGACCGATCCGCACGCACACGGCACGCTGGCCATCGAGACCGATCACCCGACCGTGCCTCACTGGCAGACGAGGGTGGAATTCTCGCCGAGATGAATGGGACCCGACACCCCCGGGTACTCAGCATTACGGCCGCGGTTGCGCTCATGGCGTGGACGGCGGCGGCCGTGGGCGCAGCGGGCGCAGCGCCCGCTGCAGAGGCGCCGCTGAAGATCGGCATCATCGGTGCGGGACACATCGGCGGTACGCTCGCCTCACTGTGGGTGAAAGCGGGCCATGAGGTGCTGGTGTCCTCGCGTCACCCCGAGCAGCTCAAGGGGCTCGCGAGCTCGCTCGGACCCAGGGCCCGGGCGGGCACGCCGCGCGAGGCTGCGCTGTTCGGCGATGTCGTGCTGATCTCGGTCCCTTACGCGGCGCTGCCGCAGATCGGGCGTGACCTCAGGACCGAGCTCAGCGGAAAGATGGTACTCGACACCGGCAATCCCTATCCGCAGCGCGATGGCGACATGGCGACCGAGGCACGCCGCAAGGGCACCGGCGTGAGCTCCGCGGAGTTTCTGCCAGGCGTGCGCCTGGTGCGTGCATTCAACGCCATAAATTCCGGGGACCTCGCCAGCGAAGCGCACCGCAGCGGCGAGCGGATCGCCATCCCGCTCGCCGGGGACGACGGCCAGGCGCTCGAGGTGGCGCAGCGCCTGGTGAGAGATGCGGGCTTCGAACCGGTGGTCGTCGGGCCACTCGCCCGCGCGCGCGAGTTCGATGTCGGGACGGCGGTCTACACGCGTCTCATGACGGCAGCGAAGCTGCGGCAGGCACTCGGACTGAAGGCGCGCTAGGCCGCCGGCGGCGGCTGACGCTCAACCTTGGGCAGGCGCTCGTCGAAGCACGCCCAGCTGGGCGCGCTCGCGGTCCAGATCGTCACGCTGGGTCTGACCAGCTCCCGGTCGTCGAGCGTACCGGCGCGCACGAAGATCAGGTGCGGCCGCGCCTCCGAGGCGCTGAAGAGATGCGTTCCGCAGGCCCCACAGAAGCGCCGGTGCGCCACGTTGCCGCTGTCCGCGGTCAGACGATAGTCCCGCAGCTCACCGCTCACCGTCAGCGCCTCGCTGGGGAAGCAGGTGTTCACGGTAGCGCTGCCGGCGCCGATGTACTGGCAGACGCGGCACCAGCAGGTGCGGGTGACGATGGGCGCGGCGCTGATCGAATAACGGACCGCCCTGCACAGGCAGCCACCGGTAATTTCCATCGCT
>WNFK01023430.1_pt1 | contig 12538 bp, 13 predicted proteins | sample 5400281 | NCBI WGS metagenome assembly WNFK01 (sample SAMN13153350, study PRJNA577476) | soil metagenome | isolation source: 20 cm soil on Douglas fir-dominated hillslope | place: USA:California | collected 2013-09-17
GCAGTCCGATTTCGTGTCGATGCACGCGCCGGCGCGACCGGAGGTTCACCATATGCTCGGCGAAACGCATTTCCGCCAGATGAAGCCAAGCGCGACCTTCATCAATACCGGCCGCGGAGCCACCGTGAATGAAGAGGCGCTGATCAAGGCGTTGCAGGAAGGCTGGATCGCCCACGCCGCGCTCGACGTGCTGGAAACGGAACCTCCGTCGCACAACAATCCGATGCTGAGCATGGAAAACGTCACGATGACCGCTCATGTCGCCTCCGCCTCGGCACGCTTTGACGAGGCACGCAAGCGCCGTGTCGGCTACGAATTGTCACTGGTGCTGTCCGGCATGTGGCCGGTAAGCTGCGTCAATCCGTCGGTGCTGCAGAATACCTCGCTCCAGCGCTGGCAACCTGTCAGCATGGAGCGCGGCCCGAACAGCTAAGCACGGCCCCAATTCATCGGCGAACAACGCCGGGTTTAAACAGGGAGAAGATCATGAAGCACGACATCACGCGCCGTGACGCGCTGGGTCTGGGACTTTCCGCGGCGGCGCTGGCCGCCACCGGCGCCTCGGCGCAGACGGCCTTGGCCATCAAGGCCGCCGACGTTCCGGCACCATCGCTCCCGATCGAAAAAGGCGCGAGCCTGCGCATGCTGCGGCCGGTGCGGTTTGTCAAAGCCGACGAAGACGTGTTCCGGGCCAACGCGGCGAAATTCACCGAGAAGATGGGCATCGAGGTCAAGGTCGACTTCGTCGGATGGGAAGACATCAACCAGCAGACCGCGGTGACGTCGAACAGCGGCGCCGGTCCTGATGTCATCATCGGCTTCAGCGATGCGCCGCATATCTATGCCGACAAGCTGATCGAACTGACCGACGTCGCCGACTATCTCGGCAAGCGTTATGGCGGCTGGATGTTTCTCGCCGAGAAATACGGCAAGCGCCACAAGAGCAACGCGTGGATCGGATTGCCGTTCGGCGCCGCCAGCGGCCCGCTGGTGTATCGCAAATCGATCGTGCAGGCGGCAGGCTTTGACAAGGTTCCCGACGATCACGCCGGATTGCTGGACCTTTGTCGCAAGCTGCAGAAGGCCGGCAAACCCGCGGGCTTCGCGCTCGGCAACGCCGTGGGCGACGGCAACGGCTTCGCAAACTGGCTGCTGTGGTCGCACAATGCCTCGCTGCTCGATGAGGAAGGCAATGTCATCATCAACAGCAAGGAAACCGTTGCCGCGCTCAAATATCTCAAGGAACTTTACCCGACCTTCATTGCCGGGACGCCTTCCTGGAACGACGTCAGCAACAACCGCGCCTACTCGTCGCAGGAAATTTCGCTGACCGCGAACGGGGTATCGCTTTACTTTTCGCTGAAGAACGACCCGGCAACGGCGGCGATCGCGGAAGATACCGAACACCAGTTCCTGGCGAAAGGCCTCGCAAAGAGCTCACCCATGGGAGGGCTGACGCTGAACGCGATGGTGTTCAAGCACAGTCCCTATCCCAATGCCGCCAAGGCGTTTCTGCAGTTCATGCTGGAGCGCGAGCAGTACGAGCCGTGGCTTAGCGCCAACAGCGGCTACTGGGCGCAACCGCTTGCCGCCTATGCCGACTCGGCGGTGTGGTCCGGCGATCCCAAGGTCAAGATCTTCAAGGACACGATGTCCAATACCTACTGGACTGGGTACAAGGGTCCGATTTCAACGGCCAGCGGCGCGGTCAACGCCGACTACGTGCTGGTGCAGATGTGCGCGTCGGTCGCAACCGACGCCGCGACACCTGAAGCCGCCGCCGCCGAAGCGGAGCGCCGCGCCAAACGTTACTTCCGCCGCTAGACTCGGCGTTCGGCGGCAAAATCAAAGGGAGCGTCATTGCGAGCGAAGCGAAGCAATCCATAGCCGCAAAGAAAGAATGGATTGCTTCGTCGCTTCGCTCCTCGCAATGACGAGATTACATTCAGGGCCGGACTGCCAGGACGACGATATGTCTGTGACGACACTGCCTTCGCGAGGGTTGGTTCATCGGCAGCCGGGCTGGCTGGTGCGGCTGTTCGACTGCAAGCCGTTTCTGATCGTCATTTGCCTGACGCCGGCGATCGGCCTGTTGCTGGTGTTCCTGACCTATCCGCTTGGCCTCGGCGTCTGGCTGGCGTTCACCGATACCACGATCGGCCGCCGCGGCGTCTTCGTCGGCCTCGAGAATTTCCAGTACCTGCTGAGCGATCCGTTGTGGTGGAACGCGGTATTTTACAGCGTGTTCTATACCGCCGTCGCCACCTTCGGGAAATTCGCGCTCGGCTTCTGGCTGGCGCTGCTGTTGAACAACCACTTCCCGTTCAAGAGCCTGTTGCGGGCCATCGTGCTGCTGCCGTGGATCGTGCCGACGGTGCTGTCGGCGCTGGCGTTCTGGTGGATTTACGATCCGCAGTTTTCCATCATCTCATACCTCCTGGTGGACGTGCTCCACCTCCGCACCACCAATGTCGACTTTCTCGGAAGCCCCTGGCCGGCGCGGTTCTCGCTGATCGCCGCCAATATCTGGCGCGGCATTCCCTTCGTGGCGATCTCGCTGCTCGCCGGCCTGCAGACCATATCGCCTTCGCTCTATGAGGCGGCGATGCTGGACGGCGCGACGGCCTGGCAGCGCTTTCGTTACATCACGTTTCCGATGATGCTTCCCATCCTGGCGATCGTGATGACGTTCTCGATCATCTTCACCTTTACCGACTTCCAGCTGGTCTACGCCATCACCCGCGGCGGACCGGTCAACTCCACCCACCTGCTGGCGACATTGGCGTTCCAGCGCGGCATCGCCGGCGGCGAGCTCGGCGAAGGTGCCGCGATCGCGGTCTCGATGATCCCGTTCCTGATATTCGCGACACTGTTCAGCTACTTCGGCCTCGCCCGCCGCAAATGGCAGCAGGGAGAGAGCAATGACTGAGGCTCTGGCGCCGTCTGCAAAATCGAGCAACGTCGCAAGTTCGACGCCGGATACGATGGAGTGGGATTCGCGGGCACGGCGGATGGTGATGATCTATCTGCCGCTGTCCTGCTTCGTGCTGATCCTGCTGTTTCCGTTCTACTGGATGGCGATCACGTCATTCAAACCGAACGCGGAACTGCTCAACTACAAGGCCCACAATCCGTTCTGGATCTCTTCGCCCACGCTCGCGCACATCAAGCATCTGCTGTTCGAGACCGCCTATCCGCACTGGCTGATGACGACGATGTCGGTGGCGATCGGCGCCACCTTCATCTCGCTGTTCTCCAGTACGCTGGCCGCCTATGCGATCGAGCGCCTGCGTTTTAAGGGCAGCCCGTATGTCGGGCTCGGAATTTATCTGGCGTATCTGGTGCCGCCCTCGATCCTGTTCATTCCGCTGGCGACCGTCGTGGTCCAGTTCGGCCTGTTCGACAGCCCGCTGGCGCTGATCCTGGTGTATCCGACCTTCCTGGTGCCGTTCTGCACCTGGCTCTTGATCGGCTATTTCAAATCCATCCCCTACGAGCTGGAAGAATGCGCGCTGGTCGACGGCGCAACGCGCCTGCAGATTCTGCGGCGGATTACCTTGCCGCTTGCCGTACCCGGATTGATCTCGGCGGGAATTTTCAGTTTCACGCTGTCGTGGAACGAGTTCATCTACGCACTGGCGTTCATCCAGAGCAGCGCCAACAAGACCGTGCCGGTCGCGATCCTGACCGAACTGGTTTCCGGGGATGTGTATCAGTGGGGAGCGCTGATGGCGGGCTCCCTGCTTTTATTCGCTGTTCGTCGATTACTACGTCTCGTCGCTGACCGGGGCGGTGAAGGAATAGGCGGTGCTACCGAATCGAGAACTGCACCGGAACGTTGAAACTCATCGAGCCCTGCTTGATTTCCGGCGGAAAGCCGGGAAATGGCTGGGCGCGACGCACCATCGCCAATGTCTCTCCATCGAGGGCCGCATGCCCCGACGATCCCGCAAGCCGGCTGCCCAGTACCTGACCGCCGCGGCCAAGACTGAAGCTTAGCCTTGCCGTTCCCTGCTCGCCGGCAGCCTTCGCACCCGGCGGATACTGCTTGAAGCGCTGCAAATGCGCCGCGATGAGCTGGTTGTAGGAAACCATCACCGCCGCCGATGCACCGGCGCTGATCGCCGATGCGGCGGGCGCCTGACGTTCGGCCCGGGGTGCCGCGGTGGTCCGGGGCGCCGGCGGCGTTTCGGTCGGCTTTTTTGCTTCAGCACGAACCACCTTCGGTTTCACCGGCGCCGGCTTCGGCTCCGGAACGATTTTTGCCGGCTCAGGCTTCGGCGGCGCAGGCTGCGCGTTCTGCTCGGGCGGGGCTTCTACTTCAGGCTTTTCCTGCGGCGGCGTCGGCGCGATTTGCTCCTGCACTGTTTCCGGCTTCGCAGGCTCGGGCGGCGGTGAGGCGTCGGCCTGCTGCATCACCGGCCCCGGCGCCAGGTCCATCGGCGTCGGCTGCGGCGAAGACGATGCCGGAGCCATGTCTACCATGATCGCGGGCATGGTGATCCCCGGCGGTGGATGCTGTGTGTACCAGGCGAGACCGAGCGCGAGCAGTGCCGCGTGCAGAGCGACGATCGCCGCAGCCGACGCTCCCCAACGGAGCGCCCCGCTCTGATCGCCGACATCGTGCAGAACGAAAGCGTTCATGGCGATCAGCTTCGTCCGTCAAGACCGACCAGGGCGACCTTGAGATAGCCGGCGTTGCGCAACAGGTTCATCACCTCTATCAGGTCGCCGTAGCTGACGGCCTTGTCGGCGCGGAGATAGATTCGCTCGTCCTTCTGGCCCTTGGTGGCGGTGTCGAGCGTGGCGGAGAGCGCGTCGCGCAGGATCATGTCTTCGCCTACCGCGACCGAGAGATCCGGCTTCACGGTGACGAACACCGGCTTGTCTGGACGCGGTTGCGGTTCAACGGCGCTGGCAGGCAACTCGACGCCGAGATCGACGGTGGCGAGCGGCGCCGCCACCATGAAGATGATCAGCAGCACCAGCATCACGTCGATGAACGGCGTGACGTTGATTTCGTGCGCCTCGACAAGATCGTTATCGGCGAGGCGCGACCGCCCGGCTATCCCACCACGCACGCCGCCCAGTCTCCCACCCATCACTCACTCCGCAGCCCGCGCGATTCGAAAGTCGCGGCGATCGCCTTCGCGGCTGATCAAAAGCAGCACCTGCGCCGCGGCGTCGCCGAGCAGCGCGCGATAGGCCGCGATCGACCGTGTCAGATGATTGTAGATCACCACCGCGGGGATCGCCGCCACCAGGCCCAGCGCGGTTGCGAGCAGGGCTTCGGCGATGCCCGGCGCGACCACCGCCAGGTTCGTGGTGTGCGCTTCGGAAATGCCAATGAAGGCGTTCATGATGCCCCACACCGTTCCGAACAAGCCGACAAACGGTGCGGTGGCGCCGATCGTCGCCAGAACGCCGGTGCCGCGCGCAATCTGCCGCGACATCGCGGCCTCGACACGATCCAGCCGCAGCGCAATACGCTCCTTGAAGCCGTCATCGAAGATGCCACCGGAGAGACTGGCTTCCCGCGCGGCGGACCGGATGATCTGCGCGACCGCGTCGCTGCCGTCGCGGCTCGCACGCTCGGCATCGGCCAGCGCGGTATCTCGCTCAAGCAGGCCCAGTCCCCGCGTTGCGATGGCGGTCTTGCGGCGAAGTTCGATGGTCTTTGCCAGCCAGATGGTCCATGTCACCAGCGAGGCGAACGCCAACCCGATCATGACCGCTTTCACTACGACATCGGCATTCACGAACATGCCCCGTGGCGACAGGTTGCGCGGCAGCAGCACCTGGTCGCTCGCAGCGAAGCTCGCAACCGGAAGCTGCGCCACGCACAAGGCACTCAACGCATTTACCTTCAGACAGCGGCGGATTTTCGTGCCGATCATGGCTTGATGCATGGTCATCTCCCGCAGGCAGGAAGCGATGTATCATGCGGCGTGTCCTACTTCGCGCCAATCCTCTGGGCCATGGCATGGAAGCGTGCAAGCTGGTCCTGACGCAGCGCGCGCGCCTCGTCGCGGCCGACGAACACCTTGAACATGATGCCGCCATCGATATTGATGAAGGCGATGAAGGCCGACGATTTGCCCATGAACGGCCGCTCGACAAAGGCGATTGCATCGCATCGCTCATGCCGGAGATGGCCGTGCAATCCCTTCGGCCGCATCAGGTTGAAATAACCGCGGCCGATCTCGCCCGCCGGTATCTCGCCGGTAAACTCGAAGATCGCATCGTCGGTATGAACGATCAGCGTCACCTCGCCCCATTGCGCGACGTCCTGCATCGCTTCCGCAAATGCGTCGCCGCGACCGATACGCACCATCTCCGGCGGAAGCGCCTCGATCACGGCGCGCGGCGAGAGCTTCCGTTCCCGCGACACGTCCTCGATCACAGCACCTGGATTTTGCGCCATATGCGCCCGGAGATCGGCAAGGTCCGTACTCAACATGGTCAGTTCCTTTGCTGGTCTTGAATCAACCGCCCGCGGCCTAGAGCGGGATGACTTTTCTTCGAATCGTCATCCCGCTCTATCTTTTTGTTTGAGCATGATCTTTTCGGAAAACCGGGCCCACTTTTCCGGATCATGCTCTAAGCCGCCGCGCTCGACTTGCGCTCGCTCTGGATGACCTCAAAACCCTCGAACTTGGGATGGCCCAGATAGAGGCTTTCGCCGGTTTTGTTGTCGGCGCGAGCATGGGCGCGGCGGAACTCTTCCGACCGGGTCCAAGCCTCGAATGCGGCCTTATCGACCCAAGTGGTATGCGACGAATACAGCGTGTGATCGTCGGCCACCGGTCCCTTCAGGAGGTGAAACTCGACGAAGCCGGCCATGTTGCCGAGATAGGATTCCCGGGTTGCCCAGACGGTCTCGAACGCCTTTTCCGAGCCGGTCTTCACCTGAAATCTGTTCATCGCGATAAGCATTCAAAATCTCCTGTTGTGGGACGTCGTGGTCAGGTTGAACCTGTTGGTTGGTTCGGGGAAGCTGGAAACGCACCTAAGCCGCGCTGGGGACATCAGCGCGGCTTGGCAGCGGTTAACATCGAAACGTCAGTTTGTTCGATTTATGCTCCACCTAAATGAATCTTCAGTCCAGCTTTGTAGACCGTGCCGGGACCGGGGCTTGAGAATAGCACGTCGTTTTGTGTCGTGCCGTCGCTCGAGCTCCCCGGGATCGCATAGGGCCGATAGTACTGGTTCAGGAGGTTGTCGATCGACGCCGTGAGGGTGATGTCCTTGGTCGCCTGATAGGTGAGGTAGAGATTGACCAGTTCGTACGACGTCGACGGCAGATAGCCGGCGGGCAAATCGTTGTTGGCGCCGAACGATGACCACTGCGCCGAGATCGTCAGCCTGCGATCAAGCAGGCGTACACCGCCCGTCGTCGTGATCTTGCGCGGCGTGATGGTGGCGAGCCCGACATTGGTCTCGGTGTTCTTGCCGCGTATCAGATGACCGGCGACGCCGACGAACCATGTCCCGGCGTCGTACAGTGTCTCCGCTTCGAAGCCCTCGATCCTGGCGGCGCCGACGCCACGAGATCGATATAGCCATCGACATCGTTACGGAACACGTTGAGCTTGCCGCGGAAGCTGTCGCTGGCGGCGAAGATGCCGTCGTACTTCAGATTGAGGCCGGCTTCCTTGTTCTTGCCGACCTCGGGCCGCAGGTTCGGATTGGGCAGGAAGCAGAACAGTCCGATGGTGCCGTCTGGACAGGTGAACAATGCGGGCCCGCCGCCGGTCGCGTGCGCGCCGGAGATCAGCGTTTCGGTGATCGAGGGCGCCCGATAGCCTTCAGCGTAACTGACATAGGGGGTAAAGCCTGCCACCGGCGTCACGCCGACCGTGATCTTTGGAGAGAACCGGTCGCCGCCGGTCGATACACTGGCCGAGTCCAGGTCGTAGCGATCGTAGCGAATCGCACTGACGATCTCGAGCCAGGTCGAGTAATTGTTCTTCAACTGCACGAAGCCGCCGGAGACGGTCCGCTGGCCGCTTGGGGTCGTGATGTTGGAGTTTCCGCGGCTGTCGAATGTCTTCACATCGTCCTGAAACGCATCGAACCCATAGGTCAAAGCGTTGCGCCAGTCGCCGACATTGAAACGAGTCGTGTTGTTGACGTCGATCCCGACCGTGTCGAGCAGATAGCCGCGCCTGTCGCCGACGCAGCCCGAGATGTTGTTGCCGACGTTGCCCGGACCACAAAAGGCGGCTCCGCTGGTAGAGTTGTGATAGGTCTTGACCTGATCGTTGTCGGTCCTGTTGCCATACAGCGTCGCGTTCCAGTCGAACCACATGTCGTCCGGTCTGGAGTATTTCCAGGTGACGGTCCCCGTGTAGTTTTTCGCATCGGACGCGTAAACCGACGAACCTTGAAACAGCGCGCGCTGCGCGGGCGTCAGCACGGGCCCGCGATTGAACTGCCCGATGCTGTATTGATAATCCTGAAACACGGCGCCGAACTTGATCTCATGACCCTCGGCGGGCCGCACCGTGACCTTCATCAGGCCGGCCGCGATTTCATTGCCGGTATTTCCGATCTCGGTGCCGGCGCCATCCTTGTAATTGCCCTGGGTACGGTAGACGGCGCCGCCAAACACATCGACGGTCGGATCGGCGCGCACGCCGCCGAAGATCGAGCCAAGCCCGCGATCCTTGTTGGTGCCGTACGAACCGCTCATATCGACGCCCCAGCGCTCGCCGGGACGAACGACGTCGTCGATATCCTTGGTGCGGAACGAGACCACGCCGCCGATCGCGCCGGAGCCGTAGATGTTGGCCGTCGGGCCGCGCACGATATCGACACCCCCGACCAACTCCGGATCGAGGAAGAATGAACCGTTGGCGTTGTGCCCGGTCCGTTGATAGTTCTGCCGCGCGCCATCGACGACGACGGCGACCCGGCCAAAGTCCTGCAGGCCGCGAATATCGGACAGCCGGTTCGGCTGCCGGCCCTGGATCTGATCGAGCGTCACGACACTCACCGGAGCAAGCGCATCGATCGCGCGCTCTTCCGTCTTCGACGCCGCGACCGTGATGGTATCGAGCGATTGCACCGGCGTGCCGCCGATCTGCGCGTACGCCGTCAGAACCGGCGTTGCGGCTTGCGCCTGTTGCGGCTTTGCAGGTTTGCGTTTGGCTTGTTTTTCTCTCTGCCGCTCTGACGAACGGCCAACCAGTTCGGCGTCCGCCGTCTGCGCGAAGCCGGCATCCGAAAAAACCAGCGCACTTGAAATCATCGACGCGCCCAATATCAAGGCGCGCGAACACCTAGCCCCGTCCGCCATTACTACCCCAACCTGATGATTGTTTTTTGGGCTCGGCTGGCGGGCGCTGCAACAAATGCAGCTGCTTGCTGGCTACCAGTTCAGACTCGGGCGATCCGCCCGCATTCTGCCGTTCTTGGTTACGTGGCGACATCGGGGCGGTCAAGAACGACACGATACACTTTATATCGATTGTAAATTGCAGCGGTTGGATTGGGTATCCACCAGCCTGTAAGAGTATCCATCGCCAACTATTTCGGGATGCAGCGAACGAATGCCTGCGAGTTCAGGAGACGACATGAGAGACGCCGGAAAGCATGCCGGAACAACCTCTCCTGCGACACGATCTCTGATCATGAGCGGCAACCGGATCGACAGCCGCGACCTGTTCTCGACCGAGCGCGAGATCATGATTGTGCATGGCGAGGAGGCCTACCGCCTGCGGCTGACATCGCAAAACAAGCTGATCCTGACCAAGTGAACCGGCAATGACATTTTGTCGCAGCCTCGTTTACGTCGTAACGCATCTCGCCATCGTCAGCGGTTATCTCGCCATGAATTCCGCGGCGGCGGCCGAAGGCGTGGTGGTGCGCGACGCCCGCAACCGCGAGGTCACGATTGAAAATCCATCGCGAATCGTATCGATCGGCGGCGCCATCACCGAAATTCTCTACGCATTGGGTCTCGAACAACGCGTGGTAGCCGTCGACACCACAAGCCTGTTTCCGGACACCGCACTGCGCGACAAACCCAACGTCGGCTACATGCGTCAGCTCTCAGCGGAAGGCGTACTCGGGCTCAACCCCTCGCTTGTCCTCGCCATGCAGGGATCCGGTCCGAAGGAAACGATGGATGTCCTGGAGGCAGCCAAGGTGCCTCTGGTGCTGGTGCCGGAAGTTTACTCGGAGGACGGGTTGCTCGAGAAAGTCAGGCTTGTCGGTCACGCCATGGGGGCGGACGCACGAGCCGCGTGCCTGACGACGGCCGTTGCAAACGATCTGAAACAATTGCGCGAACTCCGGGCCAAGGTGACAAAACCGGTCCGCGTAATGTTCGTCATGTCGCTGTTGAGCGGCCGGGCCATGGTCGCCGGTCAAAACACCTCCGCCAATGAAATCATCAAGCTGTCTGGCGGCATCAACGCGATCGACAGTTACGACGGATACAAGATGATCAACGACGAAGCGATCGTCGCCGCCAAGCCCGACGTCGTGCTCTCGATCCCGCGCAGCCGCGATGCGCTCGAGGCGGAGGCCGTCTATGCTCACCCGGCCTTCGCCATGACGCCGGTCGCCGCCAACAAGGCCTTCATCTCGATGGACGGCCTCTACCTTCTCGGCTTCGGCCCGCGCACGGCCGCCGCCGCGCGCGACCTTTCGATCAAGCTCTATCCATCGCTGGCACCGCAAGCCGAGAAATTCGCCCCTGCCGCGCTGACGGCCAATTGCCGGCAATGACGGCCGAAGTGGGACTGGACCGGGCAACACGCCGTGCCGGGCGTCCGATCCGCCCCACCGCCTTCCTTACCATCGCTTGTCTGCTGGCGGCGCTGGCCGGCGCGGTAATCATCGCGCTGACGATGGGCGCCGCGGGAATTCCCCTGACGCGGCTGCCCGCCGCGCTGGGCTATTGGCCTGAGCATCCCGTCAACCCCCTGACATCGCGCGACCAACTCGTGCTGTGGTCGATCCGAATTCCGAGAATCGCGGCCGCAGCCATGGTCGGAAGCCTGCTGGCGGCGTCAGGCGCCGTGATGCAGGGCCTGTTCCGGAATCCCCTCGCCGATCCGGCACTGGTCGGCGTTTCCAGCGGCGGCGCATTCGCAGCAGCCGCAGCGATTGTCTTCACCGACAGCAGGGTCGGCGAGAGTCTTCGTCTCCTGCAAAACGAATTGCTGCCGATCGCCGCATTCACCGGCTCGCTGGCGACCACCGTCATCCTCTATGGAATCGCAAGCCGCGCCGGCCGCACCTCGATCGCCATCTTCCTGCTGGCAGGTCTTGCGATCGCAGCCATTGCCAATGCCGGCATCGGACTTCTGGTGTTCATGGCGGACGATCGCCAGTTGCGCGACATCACGTTCTGGCTTTTGGGATCGCTGAGCGGCGCAACCTGGGCCAGGACGGCAACCATCGCGCCGGTACTGGCGGTTGGCCTGGCCGCATGCCTGTGGATCGCACGCGGGCTCGACGTGCTCGTGCTCGGCGAAGCCGAAGCTTTTCACAGCGGCGTCGACGTCGAACGATTAAAGCGCATCTCGATCGTGTTGGTGTCGGCGATGACCGGCGTGGCGGTCTCGGTCTGCGGCGTCGTCGGATTTGTCGGCATCGTGGTGCCGCATCTGCTGCGGCTGGTGATCGGACCCGCGCATCGGCTGTTGCTGCCGGCCTCGGCCTTGCTCGGCGCCGTGCTGCTGGTGGGGGCGGATACGCTGGCCCGCACCATCGTCGCGCCCGCCGAGATGCCGATCGGCATCCTGACCGCAGCGGTCGGCGCGCCGTTCTTTCTGGCCATGCTGCTGCGGCAACGCGGGCTGGCCGGACTATGACGGCCGTTATCGAGGCACGATCGGTCTCGATGGCAATCAGCGGCGCGACGCTGGTCGATGCGATCGACTTGCGTATCGACGGCGGCGAGACTGTCGCCATTGTCGGACCGAACGGCGCCGGCAAATCGACGCTGTTGCGGTTACTGTCCGGCGACCTCCGCGCCACCCGCGGCGAGGTCAGGCTCAAGCTGCGAGAGCTTCACTCCTATCCTGCGCGCCAGCTCGCCTTGCATCGCGCGATGCTGTCGCAGCATGTCAATGTCACCTTCCCGTTTACGGTCGAGGAGATCGTTCACATGGGCGCCGGCGATAGCGGCCGCGCGGCGGCCCAGCGATTTGTCGATGCGGCGTTGCACGAGGTTGGATTGAACGGCTTTCGCCAGCGGCAATTGCCGACGCTTTCCGGCGGCGAGCAGCAGCGCGCGCATTTCGCCCGGGTCCTGGTTCAACTCGCATGCGGCGAGGCCCTTCATGGCCCCGGCCTGTTGTTGCTGGATGAACCGACATCCAGCCTGGACATGCGCCATCAGATCGATCTGGTGGAGACGGCCAAGCAACGCGCGGCAAACGGCACGGCGGTCGTCGCGGTTCTTCACGATCTCAATCTTGCGATGCGCTTCGCCGACAGGATCATCCTGCTTCACCACGGTCGGCTGGCCATCGATGGCGGTCCCCGCGAAACGGTGACACCGGAAATCGTCGAACGAATA
>WNFK01250304.1_pt1 | contig 12538 bp, 8 predicted proteins | sample 5400281 | NCBI WGS metagenome assembly WNFK01 (sample SAMN13153350, study PRJNA577476) | soil metagenome | isolation source: 20 cm soil on Douglas fir-dominated hillslope | place: USA:California | collected 2013-09-17
CGCGCCCAAGCCCAACGTGCAGGCGGCCAGTGATCTGGATGCGGTGCCGGCCATGAGCACAGCCAAGATCAAGTGGCGCTGGCCGCGGATACAGCGGGCGGGCATCCTCGCGGCCGATGTCGTCGACGCGAGTGGCTTCGGCGCCGGTCCGTTCACCTTGACCCTGCAAGCGGGTCACGGCGAGAGCTTTGCCAAAGATGATTTCGCCCGCCTGCGTACCCGCAAGTTGCTGGACGCGACCATGTCGGGGCGGATCCGGATCACGGCGGTCACCGGCGACATCCTCAAGGCCGAGGGCATCCCGGGCGAGGCCTTCCTGCCGAGCGAATGGAAGGCCGGCAGTGTGGTGATCGTGCCACGGCGGGAGGCCGACCCGCACTTCCCCGACGTGCTGGGCGACGACCAGCTCCTCATCGCGGCGAGCACGCTCGCCCGGATGGATCAGTTCCACAACCCGCTCAACATGCTGGAGAGCGACGCCCCGGACTCGGTCAGCACGGTCGAGCTGCGCGTGCCCACCGCCGCCAGGCTCTTCCCCAACGGCCAGGCGCCGAAGCCGCCCGAATTCTCGTCCTGGTACGTGGGCCTCTTCGACAACGGCGACACCTTTGACACCGGCGTCTACCGGCCGACCGGAATCTGCCTCATGTCGAAGCAACACTTCATCAACAAAGATACCGGCGTCGACACGGCCTATCAGTTCTGCCCGGTGTGCCGCTACTGGCTGGTCGACCTCATCGATCCATCGCAGCACCGCTGGATCGACAGCGACTTCAGCGCCAGGTATCCCGCATGAGCGATGGGTCCCTGCACGCGCTGGGCGAAATGCTCGCCCGGGCCATGGCGCCGCTGGACGAGGTGTTCCGTGACGCCGACACGTTCCTTACTTTCATGCACGAGCTCGGCTGGAACGCACAGTCGCTGCCTCCGTCCTACCTGGACGTTGCCGACAAGGCGCTCGCCGCGGTGCAGGCCCTCGAGGCCTTGCCCGACGAGCCCGGGCCGAGCGACATCGTCGGGCTGATCGGCAAGGCCGGCGACGTCTATCGAGCCGTGCGTGGGCTCAGCGAAGCGCCCGCCGGCGTCGACCCGGCCGAGCTCGCCGAGGAGTTCGGGCGCAGCCTCTTCGAGTACCTGCTCGTCGAGGACCTGCGCCTGTACGCGCCACGCGGGTTCGCCACGCTGCAGTCGCTCGGCATCATCTGGTTCGAGCACGTCGCGCCGACCGCCACCCGACCGCGGTTCACCCGCCGTCACGTGGAATGGGACCAGATCCCCGCCATTCTCGCCGACCCGGCGTCCATCCCGGGCAGGCTCTACGGCTGGGGCACGCCCGACTTCGACTTCGACAGTGTGGCCCGGCAGCTCAACGAGCTCACCAACGCGATCGGCGTGCCGACCACGGTGGACAGACTCGGGACCACACTCACCGCCACGCTGCAGGGCGTGCCGGGCAGCCCGACGGTCAGGCGGGCGAGGGCGCTCACCCATATCTTCTTCGACGCCTTCGTGGGCGACCACGTCGAGGTCGTCGGGGTGCGCCTGGCCGAGCTGCCCGGCGACGGCACCGCCCTGCCGGGGATGATCGCGCACTCAGCAGCTCGGTATCGTCATCCGTCCCGAGGGGACATCGGTCCGCTACCCATTCGCCCCGAGCCAGCCCCTGCCCAGCGCCGGATTCGGCATCGCGTTGGGGTACCAGGGTCCACAGCCGACACTGCTTTTCGGCCAACCCGGCCACACCCGGCTCGAGCTCGCCTCGGCCGAGGTCGGCATCGAGGTGGACATCCACGCGGGCGACCTGGAGGTCAAGGGCTCGGCGGGGACCAAGGCCCTGGCCCTCGTGATCAACGCGGGCGACCTCGACGGGTTCCTCGGCTCGCTCTTCGGCTCCGGGGAGGCACGGGTCGAGGTGCCGCTGGCGCTGTCCTGGTCCAGCCAGACCGGCCTCGACTTCATGGCGGGGGCCGGCTTCGGCGCGAGTCTCTACCCGCACCTGGACCTGAGCGTGGTCCGCATCGACCGGGTCGACCTCGCGGTGCGCTTCGTGGCCGGAGGGGGAGCAACCCCCGAGCTCGACGTGCGCGCGGGAGTGACGTTCTCCGGCGCCGCCGGGCCGCTCTCGTTCTCGGTCGACCGCTTCGGGGTCGAGCTGGCCGCGCTGTTCACCGACGGCAACGCGGGGCCGTTCGACCTGTCGCTGCGTCCACTGTGGCCGACCGGGCTGGGGCTCTCGGTGGATGCCGGCCCGATCAGCGGGGGCGGCTTCATCTCGTTCGACTCCGAGAAAGGCCGCTACGCCGGCATCCTGCACCTGGCCATCTTCGACATCACCGTCACGGCGTCTCGGTAGAGCTGCCGCCGATCCAGCTGGGGCTCGGCTTCACCCTCAACGGGGTGGGCGGGTTGGCCGCGCTGCACCGCCGGCTCGACGCGACGGCGCTGATGGCCGCCGTACGCCAGGGCGGCCTCGACTCCGTCCTCTTCGACAAGGACCCGATCAAGGATGCTCCGAAGATCATCGCGAACCTCTCCTCGATCTTCCCGGTCGCGATGGGGCGCTACGTCTTCGGACCGATGGCGATCATCGGCTGGGGCACGCCCACGCTCATCCGCATCGAGCTAGCGATCGTGATCGAGGTGCCCGCCCCGGTGACCCTGGCGCTGCTGGGCCAGGCGAGTGTCGCTCTCCCCGACGCCTCCGCGCCGATCGTCTCGCTGCACGTCGACGTGGCCGGAGTCTACGACTCGGCCAAGCGGACGCTCGCCGTCGACGCCTCGCTCCGGGACTCGCGCGTGGCCGCCTTCACCCTCGCGGGCAACCTGGCGCTGCGGGCCGCGTTCGGCGCCGAGCACACGTTCGCCCTCGCGGTCGGTGGTCTCAACCCCCACTTCACGGCGCCCCCGAGCTTCCCGACGCTGCGCCGGGTCAGCGTCGCGCTCGGACAGCAGGACAATCCCCGGATCTCCATCGAGGGGTATCTCGCGGTCACCTCCAACTCCCTCCAGTTCGGCGCGAAGGCGGAGCTCTACGCCGCCGCCGGCGGGTTCAACGTGCACGGCTGGCTCGCCTTCGACGCGCTGTTCGTGCCGCACCCGTTCTCGTTCGAGTTCGACTTCACCGTCGGCATGACGCTCAACCACGGCTCGAGCCGGATCGCGGGCGTCACCGTCGACGGCACGCTAACCGGGCCGAACCCGTTCCACGTCAAGGGCGAGGCGAGCCTGTCGCTGCTCTTCTTCGACATCAGCGTGCCCTTCGACCGGACCTTCGGCGACCGACAGCCTATGCCGGAGCTGCCGCCGGCCGACCCCTGGTCGCTCCTGCGCGACGCGATTGCCCTGGCCGAGAACTGGACGGGCGAAGTGACCCGGTCGACCGCCGTCTCGCTCACGAAGGCGACGGGAGCGCCGGATCTGGCGCTGCTGTACCCGAGCGGCACGGCCAGCCTCCGCCAGCGGGTGCTACCGTTCAACCGCAACCTCGACCGGTTCGGACAGTTCTCGATCGTCGGCCCTTCCCGCTTCGACATCGCGTCGGTGCTTGTCGACGGGCACCCGGTGCCGACGGCGCCGGTCGAGGATCACTTCGCTCCGGGCGACTTCGAGAACCTCTCCCAGACCGATCAGCTCTCCCGCGACTCGTTCGAGGAGATGGACGCCGGGGTGCGGCTGCTCGCCCCGACCGTGCCCGCCCCGACCGTCAAGGCGGCCAAGGTCGAGTACGAGACGAAGCTCATCGACACCAAGTGGCGGTCACGCACGCTGCCCCGGTTCACGTTCCTGCGTGAGATCCAGCTGGCCATGGGTGGCATCGCGGCGGCGCCGACCGGGCGGGCGCGGTTTGCCCGCAGCCAGCCGCGGCCGCCCGCGGTCGTGCTCACACCCGAGCGCTACGGCGTCGCCACGACGGACACGCTTGCCTCGCGCGATGACATCGCAGCCGGCATGACCAAAGGCGCCGCGATCGTCGCTCTCAGGCACGCCGCCGGCGCCGCCGGCCTGCAGGTCATTCCCGAGCACGAAGCGCTGGTGCAACCGTGACCGCGGAGGTGGCATCGTGACGGCGTCGTACGCGTTCCTGCCCTGGCTCCGCCAGGGGCTAGCCGGCGGTATCACCCGCGCCGACGGGGAGGCCACGCCCGCCCCGCGCGCCGCTGTCGACGTGACGGTGGTGGTCGGCGCCGGTGGCGAGCAGCGCCCGGTGACCACGAACCTGTCGCTGTTCGGTCCCGGCGAAGTCGCGGCCATCGACCCGCGAGCGGTGATCCGCGTCGCGCCCAAGCCCGGCGAGCTGGACGCCGAGCCGAACGAGCTGCCGATGGTGGAGTTCGCCGAGCCCGATCTGCCCTGGCGCTTCACCGCGGCCAGCGCGGGTGCGCACGACCGGCTGCGCCCGTGGCTCGTCCTCTGCGTCCTGACCGCCGACGAGATCACCGACGAGGCCCCGGCGGGGGCGGACGGCCGCCTTCCGGCGGTGACGATAGCCTCGGCGGCCGCGCTACCGCGGCTGGACCAGTCGTGGGCATGGGCGCACGCGCAGATCGCCGGCTACGACCCGGCGTCCGAGACGCTCGCCGGAATCGTCGACTCTCAACCGGCCCGTGCCCGATCCCGGCTGCTCGCGCCCCGGCACCTCGTGCCCCACACGGAGTACACCGCGCTGCTCGTGCCCGCATTCGAGCGCGGCCGCCTCGCCGGGCTTCGCAAGCCTGTACCGGACACGGTCGACACTCTCGCGCCGGCGTGGGCGGACGGCGCGACCGCGATCCGGCTGCCCGTCTACTACCGCTGGTCATTCCAGACCGGCGACCAGGCCGACTTCGAGCAGCTGGCCCGGCGCCTTACCGGCCGGGTCGTGGACGCTTCCGTCGGCGTGTTCGGCCTCGACGTCAGCGCGCCCGATCCCGCTCTGCCCTCGGCTGGAGCCCAGCCCTTGACCGGGACCGCGGCGCTGACCAATCCGGACGCGACCCCCGGACCGTGGCCCGCCACCCTACGGGAACCCTTCGTCGCGGCGCTGGCGAAAATGCTCAATCAGCCGGCCGATGCGCTGACCCGAGCCGGCGGAACGCGTATCGTCGCCCCATCGCTCTGGGGCCGATGGCACGCGGCCGTGGACCGACTGGACCCGGCTGCGGGTGCGCAACCCGTGTGGTTCCACGAGCTCAACGCCGACCCGCGCCTTCGCGTCGCGGCGGGGCTCGGAGCGGAGGTGGTCCGGCGCCACGACGAGCAGCTCATGGCCGCCGCCTGGGATCAGGTCGCGGGGATACTCGCCGCCAATGCGCAATTGCGCCGGGCCCAGCTCGCCCGGGAAGCATCGGTACGCCTCATGGCCAATCATCTGTCTACGCTGGATGCCGACACGCTGCTCCAGGTGACCGGCCCCGTGCACGCGCGCGTGGCGACGGCTCGACCCGTGCCCAGCTCGTCGCCGACGGCGACCATTCGCGGGATCACACCGACGATGGTGGCCACGGTGCATGAGCGGTTCCGGGCCAGTCCGGTGCCGGCTGGAGCGCTCGACGGGCAACTTCGCCGACTGCGGCGCCGGACCGCTTCGCCCCGTCGGGCTCAGCTCGCGGCAGCGGCAGTGGCCGCTGCGCCGGCTCCGGGTCTGCTCGACCGGTTGAACCGGCGCGACGTACAGCCCCGCCCGCCCGTGCCCACCCCGGAAGGAATGCTCATCCTTCAGCGCGAGGCTCCGCCTGGGCGTCTGCCGTTGTGGGACGTCGCTTCGGTTGTTTTCACACGCGAAGAGCGCGCGATCACATTCACGGCATCGCCCATAGGCCCCGGACCAGTACGTCCCGGGCCGATACGCCCAGTGCCCGTCCCGCCGCCGGTTCCGCCCACGCCCGGTCAGCCCGGCTCGACTTCGTGGCGCCCCGGTACGGCGGGCAGCGTGCTCGGCCAGGCCAACGTCCCGATCCACCGTCCGCTACCAGTCGGCGGCGATCCCCGCGTCGACCCCACCGCGGCCGCGGCGGTGACCCGGTTCCGGCAGGCCTTCACCAACCTGTCCGCGGTGATCAGCGCACCGCCCGCGTCAGGCCCGGTCCTCGTCCAGGCCGACCTGCCTGCCCTCACGGCCACGCTCATGTCCACGCTGGATCCGCGAGTGACCATCGCGGACGGTATCCGGCACCGGCTGCAGATCGCGCCGTGGGTCACCTGGGACAATGCCGACCCGCTGGAGCCGGTGATGGCGGCGCCGGAGTTCGACACTCCGATGTACGAGCCGCTCGCCGGACTTGGGCACGACTGGCTGCTCCCCGGCGCGAGCACGATCCCCGCCGACACGGTCACGCTGGTCCGCTCCAACCAGCGCTTCGTCGAGGCATATCTGCTCGGCTTGAGCCACGAGATGGCGCGCGAGCTGCTCTTTCACGAGTACCCGACCGACCAGCGGGGCACCTACTTCCGCCAGTTCTGGGACGTCCGCGGGGCGGTCGCCGTCGACGGCAGCCCGATCGACCCGCAGACGCTGCACGACATCACCGCCATCCACCGCTGGGACGCCACGCAGGGCCTGGGTGTCAACAGCGGACGCACGCCGCCGGCCCCGCCCGATCACGTGGTGCTGCTCGTCAAGGGCGAGTTGCTGCGACGTTTCCCGAATACGATCGTGTCGGCGGTGGAGGCGGTCTTCACCGGCCGGCTCGACCCCGACCTCGCCTTCTTCGGCTTCGACCTGCAACCGGCGCAGGCGCGTGGCGGCGGGACGTCGGGTGAAGGCTGGTTCTTCGTGCTGGCCGAGCATCCGACCGAGCCCCGCTTTGGTCTCGACGCCGCCGAGGGAATCGACGCGGCGAACCCGACCACCTGGGAGAACCTCAGCTGGGCCCACACCGCGGCCGATCCGCAGGCGCTCGCGGCTCTGGACTATCTCGACCTGAACGCCGACCTGCCCGACACGAGCGAGGTCGTCACCGAATCCGGCGATCCGCCACTGGCCTGGCACGCCGACCACGGACTCGGCCCCGCCGGCGCCACCGGGGCGGATCTGGCATGGATCACTCTGCGGCGGCCGTTCCGCGTCGCCATCCACGGCTCCGATCTCCTCCCTGAGAGGGCGCCGTGACTGACCCGGTTCTCGGCGCGATCGGCCAGCTCGACGCCGCCCATCCGATAACCCTGCTGCCGCTCCGGCTGGAGACCCGTTTCCGCCGGGGTCCCGTCGACGGCTCACCCGACTCTGTCGGTGAGCTGCTCGTGCGGATCTACCTCGACTCGATCCTCGCCGACAGCCACGAGCGGCTCCTCAGCCAAAACGAGGTCGCAGCCGGGCAGGACTACTGGCGGCGGGCCTTCGCGGACGGGCGGGAGAACGACGCGTGGACGGCGCTCTTGGGCGAGGTACGGACCCCACGCGCCGCCTGGATCGTCGCGCAAACGACGCCGTCCAACGTGGATCAGATGGCCGGACGCGGAGCGACGCCGGCATTCCCGACGCTCGAGACTCGTCCGGAGAGCTGGCACCAGGCGCCACGGGCGCATGGCCTGCCGGAGCGCTGGGTGGTCTCCGGCTTCCGCGGCGGCGAACGGGTGATGCAGGTCGTCGGTGCGCCGATCCGGGCCGACCTCGCCCTCACGCCCCGGCTAGTGGGTGACGACACCGCCGCGCCGCGAGTCGACCTTTCCGGCGACGGGCTGACCGTCGAGCCGGAGCTCGCCTGGGCGTACGACCTGGCCGAGGCCGTCCAGGCCGGCATGGCGGTGCGGATACCCCTCAGCTCAATCGACATGGAGGACGGCTTCAGCACGCTGCTCGTCGTCGGCGTGCGGACCACCGCGACCGCGGACGAGCAGGCGAGCGATCTGGCCGACCTCCTCGCGGCGCATCAGTTCAGTCGGGGGCTCGGCTTCGTACGCCAGGGGACGAGGACCAACAACAGCGCCGCTGGGCCGAGCGACTATCCGCCGCCTGATCCCGCCGGCGCGGTCAGCTTCGCCGTGGCACGCGGCACGCCCACGGCGAACTCCGGCACGGACGGTGGGCGCTTTGCCGCCGCGCTCGGCCTGCCGCTCTCCGCCGTCGAGCATCTGGCCGGCGCCGGGCGCGACGAGCAGTCGCCGGCCCAGGCCATGGTGAACGCGATCTGGCCGGCCACGATTGGGTACTTCCTCGACCAGCTCTTCTCCCCCGAGGTTAGCCAGGCCACCGTGGACGCCGTGCGGGCGTGGATGCAAAAGTGGGTGCGGCCGCGCGGCCCGCTGCCGGCGCTGCGGGTCGGTGCCGTGCCGTACGGCGTTCTCCCGGTGGCCCCATTGGCCGTGCCACCGTCGGCGGCGCCCGTCGGGGACGCGCCGCCCGGACTCGCCGGGCTGGTGAGCCGGCTCGCCGGCATCGCCGCCACGCTCGTCGCCGGGGCACCGCACGTTGGGCGCACGACGGATCCGGACCGGGACCTGATCGAGCTGCTCGGCATGGACGCGAGCGCCAGCACCGCGCGGGTGCGGCGCACCCTCGGCTACGACGCGGCGTGGAACATGTTCGGCTTCACCGGCACGGACATGGCCCGCTGGGAGACCGCGCAGCGCCAGGTCGGTCAGACCGTGCTGACCGCCATCGGCGAGGCGGGCCGAGACCCCCGCGCGGTGTACCTGAGCTTCGCCGGCCGCTCGGACGATTTCGGCGGCCCGATGGTGGCGCCGGCCCCGCTCTCGGAGACCGATCCGCTGCCGTTCGATTACATCGCATGGCTCGCCACGGCGACGCCGGCCCAGCTGCGGGCGCAAACCGCCCCGCCGAGCGACCAGCCGGTCACCGCGCTGCTCTACCTGATGCTGCGCCACGCGCTGCTCACCGAGTACGACCGGACTGCCCGCCGCGTGCTCGACCTGCACGGGCTGCTCCTCGCCCACGAGTCGCGCGAGACCGAGCTGATCGGGATTCTCGCGGCCCCAACGTCCGGACCACCGCGGTCAGTCGTCAGCGGGCTACCGGTGCCGCGGCCGGGGCCGGAGCCGGTGCCGCGGCCGGGGCCCGGGTCACGGGCGTGACCGGCGACCTGACCCTGGGTCAGTTCCTCGCGGATGACGGCGGTCCGGGCACGCCGTCGGACGTCAAGGCCGCGATGCGAGAGCTGGCCGACCTCCGCGCTGCGCTCGCCGCCCTGACCGGGCTGCCCACCGCCGAGCTGCACCGCCTCTTTACCGAAACGCTCGACGCATGCTCGCACCGCATCGACGCCTGGGTCACGTCGCTGGTCACCAGCCGGCTGGCCGCGTTGCGCGGGTCCGCCCCGAGCGGCACGTGGCTCGGCTGCTACGGCTGGGTCGAGGACCTTCGGGCCGACCCGGCCGGAGACCGGGTCGATGTCACGCTGCCCGACGGCACCACGGCCAAGGCCCAGCGCGACGACGCCGGCTTCGTCACCGCGCCCTCGATGACGCATGCGGCGGCCGCCGCGGTGCTGCGCAGCGCCTACCTCGCCCGTTCCGGCGCGGCGCAGGAACCATACACGGTGGACCTGTCGTCGCGACGGGTCCGCAGCGCGCTCGCCCTCCTCGACGCCGTCCGGGATGAGCAGCCGCTTGGGTCGGTACTCGGGGCGGCCTTTGAGCGCGGTCTGCACGAGGGACACCCCGGCATCGAGCTGGACCGGTTCATCGATCCGCTGCGCCGGCTCTACCCGGCGGTCGCGGGCAAGACCGAGTCGACCGGCGAGCCCGCCGACGCTGTCGCCGCGCGCTCCATCGTGGATGGTCTCGCGCTGTTGCGGGGCGGGATACCGTGGGGCACCGGCGAGCTGACCCCGTCGACCCAGCAGCGAGCCGCGATCGAATCGGAGCTGGCAGCGCTCGCCGAGTCGGTCGACGCCGTCTCGGACCTGCTGCTGGCGGAGTCGGTATTCCAGGTCGTCAAGGGATCGCCATCCGGTGCGGCGGCGACGCTCGACACGCTCGCCACGGGGCGACGCCCGCCCGAGCCGGAGGTCGTCGCCACCCCGCGGGGCGGGACCGTGCTGTATCAGCGGATCGCCATCCTCTTCGGCGCCGGAGTGTTGCCATCGGCGTGGGCGGGCGTAGCGCCGACACCCCGAGCGGTCGCGGCGCCCGAGGTGAATGCGTGGCTCGCCACGCTCATCGGCGATCCGTCCCAGGTGGAATGCGCGGCGCCGACACCGGTGACGCTCGCCCAGCTCGGCCTGCATCCAATCGACCTGCTGCAGCTGTCGGCCAGCGACCTGAACGCGCTGATCGTGGCGCACGCCGGCGCTCCGGCCACGGTGGACTACGACGCCGCCCGTCCGGGCAGGACTCCGCTCGGCGCTGTCCTCGAGCTGCTGGGCACCGCCGCCGAGCTGCTCGGTGTCGGCCGCCCTCTCACCAGCGCCGGCCTGCTGCCGCCTGAGCGGGCCACGACCCCTGCGGCCGACGCGATGGAATCCGAGCTGGACGGTCGGGCGGCCGGCGCAGTCCAGGCTCTCACCCAGGCCCGGGCAGATCTCACGGCCGCCCAGCCGGGTCCGCCCGACGCCATGCTGAGAGACGTAGTCGCACGTTTCGGGATCACAGGTCCCGGGCCGGACGTGCTCGCCGTGGTGGAGACCCGTCTCGCTGCGGCGGCCAGCGCCGCGTCCGCGGCCGACCGGCTGGCCGCAGTGTTCGGTCGCGGCTTTCCTGTCGTTCCCCGGTTCCGTCCAGCCGCGACCGACCTGCTCGGCCCCGCACTCGCAGCGGAACCCGGTCTGACCGACGATCCAGACTCCGTCGTGGAGGGTTGGCTCGTCCAGCTCGCCCGCGTCCGTCCCGCGGTGCGGGCCTGGTGCGATGTGCGGATGCTGGGACGTGCCCTCGGCGCAAGCATCGCACGGCCCCGGATCGTGCAGCTGGGCGACGCGCCACGCTGGGCCGGACTGCCCTTCGGCACCGAGGAGCAGCGACCGCGCTCCGGCATGGTCAGCCTCGCCCTTGCCGGGGCGAGCTCGCCGGCGCCGGAGCAGCCGTGGTCGGGTCTGCTGCTCGACTCTTGGCCGGAGATCCTGCCCAACCGCGAGGAGGATGCCGGGCTCGCGTTCCACTACGACGCCCCCGGCTCGCAGGCGCCGCAGGCCATCCTGGTTGCGGTCCCGCCCCCGGGGGCACCCGAAACCGCAGGCACGTGGAGCTACGAGCAGGTGGAGCGGACGCTGCTGGACACTCTGACGCTGGCGAAGGTACGAGCCCTGGACCTGTCCAACCTCGGCGCGTTCGCCCAGCTGGTGCCGATGACGTTCCTCGCCGCCAACCAGGCCAACGCCACGGTCTCCACGTCGTTTCAGGGCCTGCTCGTCGCGGACGCCGTCGTCGCTACACCGGGGGGAGGCTGACATGGCCGCTCCTTCCATCACGTACTGGCACCGGGTCGAGGCCTCGCCGCCGCCGTACGTGATCCCCTGTGGTTCCTGACCAGACAGTGGCAGCTCCGCGAGTTCCAGGGTGAAGACGCGGCTTCGCCGGCGTTCACCACGATGACCACGAGTACGTCCACACTGGACGGCTGGCGCACCGGCGACGGGCCAGTGGTTTCCTATGACGGGTCGGCGCCGCTGGAGTCGGTCGTCGAGGCGGAGCCGACGACGCCCGACTTGCGGACCGCGGTGGAGTTGGGCCAGGCTCTCGAGAACCGGCTGGGCGGCGCGGGCGACGGCGTGATCGCAGCCTTGCGCAATGCGTATCCGGTACCTCGTCCGGACGAGCTCTCCCTGACGGACCGGCGCGACCCGGCTCTGGTCCGACTCGCCCGGGTCTGCGGTGGACGCGCCACCCACGGCATCAACGCAATCAGGGAACTCCGCGCCGCCGCGCCCGGACTCCCCGCGAGTCTCCAGGTTCCCGCGGGCACCGAGGCGAACGTGGCGGCCGCCGCGGCCTGGTTCATCGCGTGGACCGACGCCTCCCTCGGGTCCATCGGCACCGAGGACGCGCCCGCGTGGAGACCCGATCGGCTGAGCTGGCCGGGCACGCCGGCACGCACGGCGAGTTCGACTGGTACGCCTTCGACGAAACGAGCCGCGGGGCCGCGGCCACAGCGGCGAGCGCGCCAGCCGCTACGGTGAGCCTGCTGCCCACGCCCGTACGGTTCAGCGGGATGCCGGACCCGCGCTGGTGGGCCTTCGAGGACAGCCGCGTCAACTGGTCCGGTGTGGACACCGACCGGCGTGACCTCGCGCGGCTGCTCGTGGTCGACTTCATGCTCGTGCAGGGCACCGACTGGTTCATGGTCCCGTGCGGACACCAGGTGGGCTCGCTGATCCGGGTGAATCAGCTCCTGATCCGGGACGTGTTCGGCGAGCTGACCCTGGTCGGCCGGGCCGACGCACAGGCGGGGACCGGGCGGCAGCGCTGGACGATGTTCTCGACGCTGGGCGCCGATGGCGGGCTCGCCGACTACGCATTGCTCCCGCCGAGTGCGCTCCGGACCACACTCGACGGACCCGACCTGGAGGAGGTGCGATTCCTCCGCGATGAACAGGCGAACCTCGTCTGGGCCGTGGAGGCGATCACCGAGGACGGCACCGGCCGCCCCCTGCCGGGGAACCAAAGG
>WNFK01036975.1_pt1 | contig 12530 bp, 12 predicted proteins | sample 5400281 | NCBI WGS metagenome assembly WNFK01 (sample SAMN13153350, study PRJNA577476) | soil metagenome | isolation source: 20 cm soil on Douglas fir-dominated hillslope | place: USA:California | collected 2013-09-17
CGGTTCCCGTAGTACGCGATGGCGCCCGCGTCGTTCATCGCCACCACGGCGCTGGGCGACAGATTGGCCGCGATCCACCGGCCCGTCTTCACTTGCTGATGCAGGATGTTCTCGCAGTTGTGGCCGTAGAAGAGGAGCACCCGGTGCATGATCTCGGTCGGGAGGGGCGCCCAGGCCCAGAGCGGGACGGCGACCAGGAGCACCGCGACCGGCGCGCCGAGCGCGCGGGGAAGGTGTTTCCAGGCGACCATCGCCGCGCGGGCGATTCCGGCCGCGAGGCAGGCGAGGACGACGGGATAGAACCCCTGCTGGTAGCGGTAGAAGTGCACCGACCACGCGACCGGAAGGGAGTCCACGATCACCGCGGCGGGGAAGAGGAAGAACACGATCCTGCCATCCGCCCAGGGGCGCCCGCGCGGGATGAAGGAGAAGACCGCGAACGAGAGGAGCGCCAGGGCGCTCGCGATCCAGTAGCGGCCGACCATGACCGGGCCGGGGTTGAGCTCCAGGCAGGAGAGGTATCCCTGCACGATCGAGAGCCACACCTTGGGGGACTCCAACAAGAACTTCCGCCGGACGTCCGGATGCGGCTCGGCCAGGATGGACTTGGCCTGGGAGCTGGTCGACTCGATGGAGCCTGAGACCAGGAGATTGATCAGGACCGGCATCGCCGCGGCCTCGAAGGGGAGCGCGAGCGACGGGCTCCAGAATTTCGGGATCCGGCCCGCCCGCACCGCGCGCCACCGGTCGCAGGCCATGACCAGCCCGAAAACGCCGCTCAGCACGGCGCCCTCCGGCCGCGACGCCGCGAGGAGGAAGAGCATCCACCGGAGCCTCTGGAAGGAACCCTCCTCGCGCTCGCGGAGGTAGATCCAGACCGTGGCCAGGAGCACCGAGGCGTAGAGGCCGATCTCCATCCCGCTCATGTAGCCCCAGAGGAGATGGGGGCTGCAGAGGAAGAAGGTCGTCGCGAGGAGCATGCCCGGCACCCCCGCGAGCGAGCGGCCCAGGCGCGCGATCAGGAGCGCGCTCACGACCAGCGCCAGGGCGCCCAGCGCCAGCGACCACGCGATCGCGAAGGTGGGCCCGAGGTGCGTGAAGTGCGGCGGGAGGAGGAGGAACGGCCAGAGAAGACTCGTCGCGCCCGTGGTCGGCGCGTTCCCCGGCGAGTAGACGAACGGGTGGCCCTGCGCGATCACGCGCGCGTACTGGAGGTAGATGAAGCTGTCGTCCAGAGGCCTCGGAGCGAATGAGGCGGCCGATGTGGTACGAGACCACGGCCACCGAGACGATTCCGATCCATAGGATGGCACGCCGCCGGGCGGCGTCGAGGAGCCTCGAGATCACGGGGAGGTTCCGACCTCGCGCACCCGGAAGAGCGGGAGGGTGGGATCTCCGACCGGCTCGGTCCGGAACAGGGGGACCAGACCGGGATCCTGGCGCGTGAGGTATACGGGACGCTTCCGGATGTTGCGCGCGATGAGGCGGTTCATCATGAAGTCGAGGTCGCCGGGATAGGCGGGCACGGCGAGCGTCTTGTAGGTGCGCGCGAGGTGGTGCAGGTACCACGGCCAGACCAGGAGGTACTTGTACGCGACGACCAGATCCGGGTGGCTCTTCTTGAAGTCGGTGGCCTTGTAGAACCAGAGGGCGAACGTGCGCCCGTCGTACTCGCTCACGATCAGCGCGTTGGGCTCGACGCTCGCGAGGCTCCGCTGCGCGTAGACGTAGGGCGTGTAGTCGCCGGACGCATCCACGCGACGCCAGCTCGAGACGAAGCCGAGGATCACCGCGGCGACCAGCACCGCCGCCACCGCGACCCGGATCCGTGTGGAGGCCCGCTCCAGAAGGCGCGCCCATCCGGCGCCCGCCATCGCCGCCACGAGCAGGCCGACCGGCATCCAGTAGCCCACGTCGTCCGCGATCGTGTAGACCGAGAGGAGCGTCAGGGCGGCGAGGAGCGAGAGCCAGACCGCCGCCGATCCCACCGCGCGCCGCCGGACCATCACGGCCATTCCCGCAGCCAGAGGCAAGAGCCCCCACCCGAAGTCCATCCACCACCGCCCGGGCACCAGATGGCGAAACACCCCTAGGAGGTCTCGGGAGAAGAAGTTACGGGCATACTGGGCCCCGCTCAGGACCCACCAGAGCTGCTTCGGGGAAGCCGGGACCCCCCACGAGAATTCCGGATTCCGGGCGGCCCGGATGGGGAGATAGAGGTCCAGCGTGAGTCCCCAGAAGATGAGAAGAGGCAAAAGAACAGCGGCGGTGAGGCCGATCTTCCGGGTGCAGGCCAAACGCCAGGTGACGTACGCCAGCGCGGGGACCACGGCCAGGAGCAGCAGGTGGTTCGTGAGCCCCAGGCCGAAGAGGTAGCTCGCGAGGAGGAGCCGGCGCGGATCCTGGTCGCGCTCGGCCTCGACGAGGAGCCAGAGGATCACGGCGAGGAACGCCGCGTTCAGCGTGTAGACCTCGGACAGGACGCTCTGGCTCCAGGCGCCGCGCGAAGAAGCGTAGAGCAAAGCGCAGGTGGCGGCCGCGAAGGCCGCGGTCCAGTGGCGCGAGGCCTCGGGCGCGAGCGCGCAGGCGAGGCGGACCAGGGCGTAGACGCTCACCGCGGCGGCGACCGCGGCGACGAGGTTGATGCGGAAGGCGATCGAGCCGACCGGCAGGAATGTGGCGAGGCGTCCGAGAAGGACGAAGAGGGGGTAGCCGGTCGGATGGGGAATGCCGAGTGTCACGGAGGCCGCGAGCAGGTCGCCCGAGTCCTCGCCCAAGTTCACCCACGCGACGGTCGGCGAGAGCGTGAGGGCGTAGGCCCAGAGCGCTGCGAGGGCGGCGACCCAGGCAGCACCCTGGACGCTTCGTAGCATGGCCGCAACGTATAGCAAGCGCGTGACGTGGGGTCAACGCTACCCGCGGCGCGCGGCGCGGCTGCGTCAGGAGATTCTGCAGCGCGCGCTGCGCCGGAGGCTGGAACGGCGCACGAAGAACGGCGGGTCGTGCGAGTTGCAACACGCCGAGCGTCGTGCATCGCAAAGCGCGTCGGTGAGTGAGTGAACGCGTAAGCCGTTATGTGTAAACGCCTTACGTTTCAATGGAATCGGTTGGTGGCATGGAAGTTGCTCGATGTGGTCGACGCGAACCGCTGCACCAGAAACGCGGAGCGCACCACACATCACAACCTAAGCGGGGCGGACCATGTTCGGTAAGAAGAAGAGCACGGTAGGGCTCGATATCGGATCCAGCTCGATCAAGGTCGTCGAGATCGCGCATGACCGGTCCGGAGACCGCCTGGTGAACTTCGGGATCTCCGAACCGCTCTCCGAGGCCATCGTGGACGGCGAGATCATGGATCGCCAGCTGGTCCAGGAGGCCATCTCCAATCTCATCGAATCGCGCCAGATCCGGAACCGCGTCGTCACGACCGCGGTGTCGGGCCGCGCCGTCATCGTGAAGAAGATCCTCATGGATCGCCTGAGCGAGGAAGACGCCAAGGAAGCGATCCAGTGGGAGGCCGAGCAGCACGTCCCGTACGACATCAACGACGTCTCGCTGGACTTCCAGATCATCAATCCGAACGTGGACCAGAAGAAGATGCAGGTCCTCCTGGTGGCGGCGAAGAAGGACATGATCCAGAACCACGCCGACATCATCCGGGAAGCGGGCCTGACCCCGGTCATCATCGACGTGGACTCCTTCGCGATCCAGAACTGCGTGGAGATGAACTACGACCTCCGGCCCGACGAGGTGGTCGCGCTCGTGAACATCGGAGCCGAGATCACCAACGTGAACATCGTCGAGGACCAGGTGCCCCACTTCACGAAGGACCTCTCGGTCGGCAGCAACGCCTTCGTGGAAGGCATCCAGCGCCGGTACAACGTGAGCCAGCAGGATGCGGTGAACGCGCTCCGCGGCCGCGGCGATTCCTCGATCGACGTCGCCCCGATCATCCAGGCGGCGTGCGAGGACCTCTCGGTGCAGCTGGACCGGGCCATCGCGTATCTCAAGTCGTCGGGCGAAGCGGAGCGGGTGGATCGGATCCTCCTCTCGGGCGGCTCGGCGCGGGTTCCCGGGCTCCAGGAATTCCTGGGCAGCCGGCATCAGGTGCCCGTGGACGTCGTGAACCCGTTCCAGAAGTTGAGCTACGACCCAGGCCTGTTCAGCGGTGAGCCGGTGGAGCACGTGGCTCCGGCCCTCACCGTGGCGATCGGCCTCGCGCTGCGATAGGGGGGACGGATCCCATGATTCGCATCAACCTGCTGCCCCGCGAAGAACGCCAGACCCGGCGGTCGTTCCAGCTGCCGAAGATCGGCTCGCTCATGCCGGTGCTGGTGCTGGCTCTGGTGATCGCGCTCTTCGGGGCGGTCTCGGTGTTCCAGGCGCTCCAGATCGGGCGGCTCAAGACGGACATCGCCCGGGCGGAGCAGGAGTCGGCCAAGCTCCGGCCGCAGATCCAGACGATCCAGGATCTGACGACGAAGCGCGAGGAGCTCACGCGGCGGCTGAACGTCATCCAGGATCTGGACAAGACGCGCCTCCAGCGCGTGAAGCTGGTGGACGAGCTGAGCAAGTGCGTTCCGGAGCACCTCTGGCTCACGAGCTATGAGGAGCAGGGCAACAAGGTTCAGATCGAGGGCGTGACGTTCTCGAACCTGCTCGTGGCGGACTTCATGACCCGGCTGGAAGCGAGCCCACTCTACGGGAGCGTGGACCTGCTCATCGCGGAGAAGGGCCAGATCGATCAACGCAACGTGGTGAAATTCAAAGTCACCGCGTTGATGACCCTGTAACCCGAGCGGCGCGCGGGGGAGGACGATGGACTTCAAGGACCCGAAAACGCAGAAGCTGATCCTGATGGGCGTGGGGATCGGCATCCTCGTCTACTTCTTTCTCATCGCGAACTACGTGCCGTTCAATTATCCGGCGCGCGCGAAAGAGATCACGACCCTCAAGGCGGACTACACCCAGAAAATGGGCGAGCTCACGAAGGCGCAGCAGCTCGTGAACCGGCTGCCCGAGCTCAAGAAGGAATTCGAGCTCCTGAACCAGCGCTGGATGGTGGCGCAGGAGCTTCTGCCCACGCAGAAGGAGGTCGCGAGCCTCCTCCGCAAGGTGACGATCGCCGGACAGGAGTCGGGCATCCACTTCGTCCTCTTCAAGCCGGGCGACCCCAAGCCGTCGACGTATTTCACCGAGAACCCGGTCCAGGTCACGATCACCGGCGGATTCCACCGCGCCGGCTCCTTCCTGGGCGAGATCTCGGATCTCAGCCGGTTGGTGAATGTCTCGCAGCTCAAGTTGAAGGGATTCGACAAGGGCGATCTCGATGAAACCGTACAGGCGGACTTCGTCGCGACCGCGTACACGCTGGCCGAGGGGACTCCCAATGAATCTGCCAAGCAGTCTGGCGCTGTCACAAAGTAAGTTCTTCCAGAGCCGTCTCGGGATTCTTCTCCTGGCTCTGGTGGGGCTCGCGATTGCGGGCGGCATCCTTCTGCTTCGCCGTCAGGAGCCTCCCGCTCCGGTGTCGCCCACTCCGGCCACGTCGCCCGCCGCGCAGGCGCTGCCGCGGCCGGTGGTGAAGACCGTGACCTACGGTCCTGCCGCGCCGACGTGGGCGCGCACGGACCTCCAGTACGGTCCTGCGGCCCCGGCGGAATTCCTGACCAGCGTCACCGCGCCCGCGCCCGGCTCTCATGCCACGGCGGGAGCTCCGGCCACCCTCGCTCCGGGCGAGGCGCCCGCGCCGGCCATCGCCATGGTCCCGAGTCCGGCCGTAGGGACGGCGGCCGCGTCCGCGCAGGCGGTCCCGGGTCCGGCGACCGCGGTCGGCACGATGTCGGGCGAGATCCCGAAGTCGGTCGACGCCAGCGTCCTCTTCGCGCGCGAGCACTACGAATACGTCGGCGGCGGACGCCGTGATCCGTTCCAGTCGCTTCTCGACGGTAAGTTCCAGACCCATTCGGCGGACGGTTCCCTGGTCGACGTGGGGGACATCCACCTGGTGGGCATCATGTGGGGATCTTCGGACAAGTTCGCGCTGGTGGAAGACAGCCGCGGACACGGCTACGTGCTTCGCGTCGGAGATCCGGTGCTGAACGGGTACATCTCGGGGATCAGCAAGCAGGAGCTGCAGGTCGTCCAGAACGCGTTCGGCGAATCCCAGACGTTGTCGATCCGCCTGCAAACGAAAGAGGGTGACAAGAATGCGACTCGTAACTAGCTTCGCGCACGCGCGCCGCTCCAGCGGCCGCATCGCGGCGCTCACGGCGGCCCTTCTTCTGGCCGCGTCGTCGGCGTTCGCGGCTACCGTCAAGAGCGTCTCGATGAAGGAAGCGGGTACCGCGACGCAGGTCGTGATCGAGGGCGATGCACCGCTCAACTATCACGACTTCACCCTCGAGTCGCCGGATCGCATCGTCGTGGATTGCCCGGGCACCCAGCTCTCGTTCAGCGAGCGCTCGTGGTCCGGGCGCGACGGCTCCGCCATCAAGGCTGTCCGCGCCACCGAGACCGGATGGGGCAAGGAATCCGGCACCCGGATCGTGGTGGATCTCTCGCAGCCTTCGAGCTACGCCCTGAGCAGCGTCGGAAACAATCTCGTCCTCGCGGTCGAGACGCCGGCGCCGGAGCAGTCCAAGAAGCAGGACGACGCCGACGGCGGCGACCAGGATCGGATGCAGCCGGACGGCCGCCGGATGTCCCTCGACGTCCAGGGCGCGGACATCCAGACGGTGCTTCGCAGCCTGGCCGAGTTCAGCGGCAAGAACATCGTCGCCAGCAAGGAGGTCAAGGGCGAGGTGACCCTGCGCCTCCGGAACGTGCCCTGGCGGCACGCGCTGGACATCGTGCTCAAGTCGCAGGGCCTGGGCATGGTCGAGACCGGCCAGACGATCGTGATCTCGAACCTGGACACGCTCCGCAAGGAAGAGCTGGAGCGGAACTCGGCGGCGCGCAACCAGGAGGAGCTCCTCCCGCTCGAGACCCGGATCCTCCCCATCAACTACGCGAACGGCAAGGAAATGGCCAAGTCGGTCGATAAGACGCTGACCAAGCGCGGCCACATCGAGGTGGACGACCGGTCCAACTCGCTCATCGTGACCGACATCTCCGACAAGCTGGATCAGGTGGACGCCATGGTGCGGAACCTCGACACGCGGACGCCGCAGGTCGAGATCGTGGCGCGCCTCGTGGACGTGGACCAGGGGGCCACCCGGAGCCTGGGCATCGACTGGGGCGTGCACGGCATGGATCTCATGGACGCTGGCGTGAGCGAGAACGTCGACGTGCACGCGGCGGACGTGAGCAACCCGGCGGGCCTCGCCCGCGTGGGCACCATCAAGGGGTTCGGGTCCATCGACGCGACGCTGCAGGCGCTCGAGACCGCGAACAAGGCGAACATCATCTCGAATCCGCGCATCACGACCGTGAACAATCGCGAGGCCTCGGTGGTGGTCGGGCAGCAGATCCCGCTCATCGTCCAGGACTTCGCCGGAAACGCCGTCACGCAGCTGACGACGATCGGGATCAAGCTGAGCGTGACGCCGCACATCAACACGGGCAACCGGATCACCATGGACGTTCATCCGGAGGTCTCGGACCTCGCCTCGCAGGCGACGGTGCAGGGCGGCATCATCATCAACACCACGATGGCCGACACGAGGGTGATGGTGAACGACGGCGAGACGGCCGTGATCGGCGGGCTGATCCGGAGCAACGAGAGCACCACGAAGCGCGGCGTCCCGGTCCTCATGGACGTGCCGCTCCTCGGAAACCTCTTCCGCTCGGTCTCCACGACGCACCAGAAGCGCGAGCTCCTGATCTTCGTGACGCCGAAGATTCTCGGCGAGGCGGGTCCGCGCGGGTAGCCCGGCGCCTTCCGCGCGCGAGTCGAAACAAGGTATACTGCGGGGTCCTTCATCGAAGGGCCCCGTTTTCTTTGGTGTGCCGAGGTGACCCTGGTCGAGCATGTCGCCCTGATCGGATTGCCGGGCGCGGGGAAGAGCTCCGTGATGGGATTCCTGGCGCCACGGCTGGCCCGGGGGTACGTGGACCTGGACCAGGCGGTGGAAGCCCGGGCCGGGCGCTCCGTGCCGGAGCTCTTCGCGTCGGAAGGCGAGGAGCGCTTCCGCGATCTGGAGTCCCTGGCGCTCGCGGAGGCGCTGAACGAGTCCTCGCCGCTCGTGATCGCGTGCGGCGGCGGGATCCTGGGCCGCGCCGTGAACCGCGAGCTCTTGAAAGCGCGCGCGCGGGTCGTGTGGCTGAAGGTGGATCCGGACGAGGCCGCGACACGGCTGGGTCCCGAGGGAATCGCGAAGCGCCCGCTCCTGAACCGCGGGAGCCCCGCGAAGCGCCTCCGGGATCTTCTCGAGAGCCGCCGGGGCGCCTACGCGGCGGCGGCGGACGCGACGATCGAGACGGGAGAGCTGACCCCCGCGGACGTGGCGGTGCGGATCGTGTCGCTCCTCGGCCCGATGGACTGATGGGCGCGATCCGGGTCGTGGGCGGCGCCCTTCGCGGGAGGAAGATCGAGGTTTCGGGCCGGGCGATCCGGCCGACCTCGGACCGGACCCGCGAGGCCATCTTCGACATCCTGGGCCCTTCGGCCGTCACCGACGCGACCGTGCTGGATCTCTACGCGGGGACGGGCGCGCTCGGCATCGAGGCGCTGAGCCGCGGGGCGCGGGCGGCGCGCTTTGTCGAGGGAGACCGCGCCACGGCCCGGGCGCTGCGGGAGAACCTGGCCCGGCTGGGTCTTGCGGATCGGGGTGCTGTGATCGAGGCGGATCTCGACCGCGGCAACCTCCCCTCGGGCGCCGAGGGTCCGTTCGATCTGGTATTCCTGGATCCGCCCTACGCGGGCGAGGCGGGGGCGCTCTGGATCGGCCGGCTGGCCGAGGGGCCCTGGCCCAAAGGCGGCGGCCTGGTCGTGTACGAGCGGCGGAAAGGCGCCCCGGCGCCCGTGCCGCAAGGCTGGGCCATCGCGACGGAACGCACGTACTCCGAGACCACGGTCACGTTCTACCGCGCCGCCAGCACGTGAGGCGTGAGGGAAAGGGAGGCGCATGAAACGCGCGGTGTTCGCCGGGACGTTCGATCCGGTGACGAACGGGCACCTGGACCTGATGCAGAGGGCGCTCCGCATGTTCGACCATCTCACGGTGGCCGTGGCGGAGCGGATGGAGAAAGGCGTGGTGTTTACGCAGGAGGAGCGCGTCGCCATGATCCGCGAGGCGACGTCGAAGCTCGAGCGGATCTCGGTCGAGCCGTTCTCGGGACTGCTGGTGGACTTCGCGCGGGAGCGGAAGATTCCGGTGCTCGTGCGCGGGCTCCGCTTCATCTCCGACTTCGAATACGAATTCCAGATGGCGCTGATGAATCGAAAGCTGGACGACCAGATCGAGACCGTGTTCCTGATGCCCAGCGAGACCTACACCTACGTGAACGCTTCCCTCGTGAAGGAGATCGCGCGCTACGGCGGCGCGATCGACGGCCTCGTGCCGGCCCACGTCGCCTCGATCCTGCGCCGCCGCTTGGCCGTGAAGGAGGCGAAGGCGTGAAGGCGGCCGAAGGGATCAAGACCCGTGTCTCGGCGCGCGTCCAGGCCCTGAAGCCGTCCGAGACCCTGGCCCTGGCTGCTCGCGCGCGCGAGCTCAAGGCGCAGGGGCACTCGGTCATCTCCTTCGCGGCCGGGGAGCCCGACTTCGATACGCCCGACGACGTACGCGAGGCGGGGATCGCGGCGATCCGCGCGGGGCACACGCGCTACACCGCGGTCAGCGGCGTGCCGGAGCTGCGCCAGGCGATCTCCGAGAATCTGAAGCGCGAGAACGGCCTCGAGTACAAGCCGTCGCAGATCGTGGTCAGCAACGGCGCCAAGCACGCGATCTGGAATGCGTTCCTGACGCTCCTCGAGCCGGGGGACGAGGTGTTGGTCCCGGTGCCCTACTGGGTCACGTTCCCGGAGCTGGCGCGGTTCGTGGGCGGGACGCCGGTCTTCGTGCCGGCGCGGCCCGGAAGCGTCAAGATCGGGCCCCAGGAGCTGACGCGCGCGATCACGAAGCGCTCGAAAGTGCTCGTCCTGAACAGTCCCAACAATCCATCCGGGGCGGTCTACTCGCGCGAGGAGCTCCTCGCGATCGGGGAGGTGGTGCGCCGCCACGATCTCCACGTGCTCTCCGACGAGATCTACGAGCAGCTGGTCTTCGGGAACGCGCGGCACGTCAGCATCGCGTCGCTCGACCCCGAATTACAAGATCGCACGATCGTGATCGGCGGCGTCTCCAAGACCTGGGCCATGACCGGATGGAGGATCGGCTTCTCCGCCGCTCCCTTGGACCTGGCGGAGGGGATCGAGCGGCTGCAGAGCCAGTCCGCGTCGAATCCTTCCTCGGTCTCGCAGTACGCGGCCCTTCGGGCCTTCACCGGTCCGCGGGACTCGGTGCGGTCCATGCGGGAGTGCTTCTCCCGCCGGCGGGATTTCGTGGTGAAGCGTCTGAGCGCCATGAAGGGCATCCGGCTCGTACCGCCCGAGGGAGCGTTCTACGAGTTCCCGGATGTGAGCGAGCGGATTGCCAAGGCGAGAAACGGCGTGCGCGATTCGGCGGGTCTCAGCAATTACCTGATCGATGAGGCGAAGATCGTGTGCGTGCCGGGCTCCGCGTTCGGGATGGAGGGGCACCTGCGAATCTCCTATGCCATCGGCGACGGCGAGATCGAAGAAGGCCTGAATCGGCTCGAGTCCGCTTTGGATCGAATGTAGGGGGAGGGGAATCGCCGAATGCCGACGTACGAATACGAATGCGACAAATGCGGTCATCGATTCGAGGTGTTCCAGTCCATGACGGAGCCGCCCCGGAAGCGCTGCCCCAAATGTAAGGGGAAGGTGCGACGCCTGGTGAGTGGTGGGGCCGGAATCGTCTTCAAGGGATCCGGGTTCTACGCGACCGACTACCGATCCAAGTCCTATAAAGATCAGAAGCGCAAGGAGTCCGGGGAGCCCGCTAAGCCAAAAAATGAATCCAAGGATTCCGGGGCGAGGAAGGATTCCGGCGCGAAAAAGGAGAGCGACTCGGGCTCCTAACGCTTTTTCTTTGACTCACTTCCTCCCTCTTTGTTAGTTTGCCGACGGTCGCGCGGCGCTTCCCCTCTTCTCCGAAATCGGTCCTCGGCAGCCTCGACTGGAAGGCCGCATTCGACCTGACTGCAATGTATTACAGCTACAAGCTCAATTGAATTCGAAAGGGGATCGATGTCGCATCGAGTGACGCTGATTCCGGGCGACGGGACCGGGCCCGAAATCACGCGCGCGACGCGCCGGGTGCTGGAAGCCACGGGCGTGTCTTTCGCGTGGGATGTGCAGGATGCGGGCATCGATGTCTATGAGAAGGAAGGAACGCCGCTGCCCGCGCGCGTCCTCGATTCGCTCCGCCGCACGAAGGTCGGGCTCAAGGGTCCGATCACCACGCCCGTCGGCACCGGATTCCGCAGCGTGAACGTCTCCCTCCGCAGGGAGCTGGATCTCTACGCGTGCGTTCGCCCCTGCAAGACCTATCCCGGCGTTCGGTCGCGCTACGACAACATCGATCTCGTGATCGTCCGGGAGAACACCGAGGACCTCTACGCGGGGATCGAGTTCGAGCGTGGCGGCCACGGCGCTACGGCCCTTCGCGCGCTCATCCACCTCGAGGCGAAGCGCGACATCCCGGAGGACGCGGGGATCTCGATCAAGCCGATCAGCGTTTCGGCCACGGAGCGCATCGTCCGCTATGCCTGCGAGTACGCGAAGAAGAACGGCCGGCGGAAGGTGACCGCCGTCCACAAGGCGAACATCATGAAATTCTCCGACGGCCTCTTCCTCGAGGTCGCGCGCAAGACGGCCAAGGAGTACCCCGGCGTGGAGTTCGAGGATCGGATCGTGGACAACATGTGCATGCAGCTCGTGCAGACGCCCGAGAACTACGACGTGCTCGTGCTGCCGAATTTGTACGGCGACATCCTCTCGGATCTAGCGGCGGGGCTGATCGGCGGGCTGGGCGTGGCACCCGGCGCCAACATCGGCGAGGACTCGGCGCTCTTCGAGCCGACCCACGGGAGCGCGCCGCGCTATGCGGGGCAGGACAAGGTGAATCCGTTCGCGATGATCCTGAGCGGGATGCTCATGCTGCGCCATCTCGGGGAGATGGAAGCCGCCGACCGTCTGGAGCGCGCGGTGGCTCAGGTGATCCGCGAGGGGAAGTCGGTGACGTACGACATGAAGGTAAGGCGCGACGATCCGACCTCGGTCGGCACGCAGGCCACCGCGGACGCTGTGATCGCCGCCATGGGCGTGATCGCCGCGATGGGGTAGGGAGCGGTGCTCGCCGATCGCGCGACGATCGACGTCCAGGCCGGACGCGGCGGCTCCGGCGTGGTGAGCTTTCGCCGCGAGAAGTACGTGCCGAAGGGCGGACCGGACGGCGGGGATGGAGGGGACGGCGGGAGCGTGATCCTGGTCGTGAACGAGCACTTGCGCACCCTCCTCGACT
>WNFK01213816.1_pt1 | contig 12530 bp, 8 predicted proteins | sample 5400281 | NCBI WGS metagenome assembly WNFK01 (sample SAMN13153350, study PRJNA577476) | soil metagenome | isolation source: 20 cm soil on Douglas fir-dominated hillslope | place: USA:California | collected 2013-09-17
AATCGGGAGTGGGGCCAGCAGGCTGAAAAGGACGAGCAGGACAGCAATGCTCTTTCTCGCGGCTGGCCGTCGCATGGAGATTCTGAGAGTCTAGCAGGAGATGGGGAAGGCGAGACAGCTAGAACGTGCCCCCGCCTCCGCCACCCATGCCCCCACCCGACGATCCTCCGGAGAGCCCGCTCCCGCCGCGCCGGGAGGTGAGGATCGCCTGCTCGGCGCTCGAGGCAAACCGGTCGAGGCTCCGGCCGAATCCGCCGAGCTGAGAGCCGCCGCGGCCGGTATACCAGGTGGGCTCGGTCACGGTGAGGCCGTCGAAGCTATGGATCCAGCGCTCGCTGACGCCGAGGGCGATGGCCCACGCCAGCCACTTGTGCATGGTGTCGGGGGGAAGGCGGCGGAGCTCGTCCGTGCTCGTTCGCTCGAGAAACTCGCGGAAGCCTTTGACGTGAGTCGTCGCCTGCGCTCCGCGCAACGTCTTGCGGGGCATGAGCGGCGAGAATGCGGCCACGATGAGGCCGGCCAGGCCGAGCCCGATGCCCAGCACCACGGGTGACCTCACGAAGCGGCCGGGGCCGCCCGGGAGCACGAGAGCGGCCAGTCCGATCAGGGCGAGACCCGGGACGAGCCAGAGGGCCCGCACCCTTTCCGGCGACGAAGGGAACAGGCCGTCGCCGATGAGGCCCCGGTAAATCTCGTCGCGGATAGGCGGGAAGACGGTGTCGTAGTCGCGCCTGATCTCGGAGAGCCGGCGCTCGGCCAGGCTCCCGTCGCTGCCGAAAAGCCGGCCGAGGAGCGAGCGCTCGAGCGGCCGGAGGTGGGGATCGTCGGCGAGGGGTCGAAGCCGGTGAATCACCCAGTCCGCCTCGCCGAAGCCGGGCTCGATCTCCTCGATGCGAATGTAGCCGCGCACCGCGAGATCGACGAGGGTGGCCACGACATCACGCGGCGCGGCCCGCTCCGACACGAGCGCGCCCCCCGCGGCGGGCATCATGCCGTCGGGCGGCTCGTACTCGGGCTTGATGATCGTCGGCCCGCCCGGATCGCCCCCGCCCGGGTCGCGCCCATACGCACGCCACACCAGGAGCAGGCCACCCAGGGCCAGGAGAGGCAGGCCGAGCGGCCAGTTGTCGCCGAGGAACCACCACGACCGCTGTATCACCCCCGCCCCGCGAATCGCGCCGGGAGGCCAGCCCACCGCAATGGTCAGTCCCTCGCGCGGCCGCAGCGGGCGCGTGGTCCTGAAGGTGAGGAAGCTGTCGGCGCGCTCCTCCGTGTAGTCGGTGCCCGACGCCCCGAGCGGCCCCGTATAGGCGATCGAGTCGATCCGGTCCAGCGGAATGCCCGGCGGCGAGGAGACGATGGCCTCCGCCTGGCGTATCGGCACGTCCCAGTCGGTGCCCGTGACGTTCCAGTACAGCTCCTCGTGGCCGTCCACGTCGATGAGGGCGCGCCGCACGCGGTAGGTGATGATGACCGTCTTTGCGGCATTCTGCGCCCCAGGCACCCAGACCCTGATCCGCACAACGCGACCGACGTGCCGCACCTCCGTCTTGAGGGGAGCCACGCTCTCGTCGAAGGCGTGGACGTCGTCCACGCGCAGGGCGAAGTCCACCCCCCGCCGCTCGTAGCGCACGGGAATGGTGCGGAAGATCCCCTGATGGCTTCCCCGGAAGTCGACGGTGATCGCCTCGCGCACGCGCAGGGTGGCGTCGGCGCCCACTTCGAGGGTGACGGCGAAGCGCTCGATGGCGAAGGAGCGGGGCTGGGCCTCCGCCCGCGGCGCGAGAGCGGCGAGGAGGACAAGGACGAGGAGAAGGCGCCTGATACGCCTAGCTCCCGAAGGAGACCTTCGGCACCTGCCGCTCGTCGGGGCGGTCCAGCTCGAAGTACGCGTGGGGACGGAACTGGAAGAAGCCGGCCACGAGGTTGGAGGGGAAGACCTGGATGGTGGTGTTGAGATCGCGCACCACCGCGTTGAAGTACCGCCGGGCGTTCTGTATGGATTCCTCGATCTCGCCGAGCGAGGCCTGCAGCGACCGGAAGCTGGCGCTCGCCTTGAGGTCTGGATACGACTCGGCCAGCGCGAAGAGCCCGCGCAGGGCCTGGCTCAGCTGCGCTTCACCTTGCGCGCGAGACTCGGGCGTCTGGGCGGCCACCGCCGCCCCCCGCGCCCGCACCACCGCGTCGAGGGTGCCGCGCTCATGGGCCGCGTATCCCTTGACCGATTCGACGAGGTTGGGCACGAGATCGGTGCGCCGCTTGAGCTGCACGTCCACGTCGGACCACGAGGACTGGGAGCGCTGGGTGAGCGAGACGAGGCGATTGTAGCTGACCACCACGAACACGACGATCGCTCCCACCGCGGCCAGGAAAATCAGGAACGGAATGCCCATGGGCACCCTCCTCGCGTCATGATAGGGGCGCGGCGCCGCCAAAGACAAAGGAAAAGGCCCTGCTATCGAAACAGCCCGCGCCCCATGGAGAGCACCGTTCCGTTGAGGGCGATCGCGCCCACCGAAGCGAGCACGTAGGTGGCGCCGATACCCAAGCGGCCCAGCCCGATCCCCACGATGAGGAAGAACACCGCGAAGGCAAAGGAGCCCATGATCCCGCCGCGGAGCACGCGAATGCTCGCCTCCGCTCCCTCCGCGCGCTGCGCGAAGATGGCGAGCAGGAACAGAAAGACGGGAATCGGGGAGAAGAGTCCGCTCAGGGTGGGCCCCAGATACGTGGCGGAGGTGGTGAGCGTCAGCACCACGGCCGCGGCCACCACCATGCGGGCGAGCAGGTCCCACCACGGCGCGGCCACCGCCGCTGGCTGGCCCGAGCTCCCCGGCAGGGCGAGAGCGGCCACCGCGAGCGCCGCGCACACCACGAGAAAAGCGACGAGCAGCGAGGGCGTGAAGCGGCTCAGCGCGGCAAGACAGATCACGAACGTCCCCAGGCCCGCCGCCGTGCTCGCCATCCAGCCCGCGTGGCGGGCCACCCGTCCGTACACGAGGCAGCAGATTCCCATGGCCGCCAGTCCGAGGAGGGTTCCCACCGCGGCGCCCGCCGCGAATTGCGGCCCCTGCTCGAGGGCGAGGAATACGGAGACGGGAGCCGAGGTGAGCGGAAAGCCCGAGAGCCAGCCGCCAACGCCGTGTCCAGCACGATCACTCCGGCAGGCATCCCGCCGCCGCCACTCACCCGGCGCACGCTAGCACGCACCGAAGTGGAGCGTCAATTTGCCGTGGACCGTCAATTTGCCGTGGGGAGCCGGGCGACAGGAGCGGGCGCGCCGGGGTATGGTATCGGCCATGACCAACTGGGCCACGTTCGATCAGAGGCTGACGGCAAAACGGCAGAGCATCGTGCAGGGCTTCCTCGAGCTGTTGCGGCGGAACACGGTGAGCCAGAATCCCGATGGCGTCCGGGCGGGCGGCGAATGGCTGGCCACCCTCATGAAAAGCCGCGGGCTTGACGCGCGCGTGCTCGAGACGGGCGGCGGACCGGCGGTGTTCGGCGAGCGACGAGTGCCCGGAGCGACCCGCACCGTGCTCATCTATTGCCACTACGACACCAAGCCCGCACCGCCCAAGGAATGGTTTCAGCCGTCGCCCTTCGAGCCCGTCTTTCGCTCGGTCAGCGAAGCGGACGACGCCGCCCCCGTCCCCTTCGAGCGCCTCGCCGCGGAGAACCTGCTCGACTGGCGCGTCTTTGCGCGGGGCGCCTCCGACGACAAGGGACCGATCTGGTCTCACCTGGAAGCCCTCGCCCTCATGGACGAGCTGGGCCTGCCTCCCACCGTCAACGTCAAGTTCATCTTCGACGGCGAGGAAGAGATCGGCAGCCCGTTCTTCGGCCCGTTCACCGAGGCACACCAGGATCTCCTCGCCGCCGACGTCGTGCTCGTCACCGACGGACCCAAGCACGGGAGCGGACGCCCCACCGTCGCCTTCGGCGCGCGCGGCGTCCTCAAGTTCGAGCTCACCATCGAGGGGGCCCGACGCGATCTGCACTCGGGGAATTTCGCGGCGCCCAATCCCAACTGGCGGCTGGCCGGGCTGCTCTCGAGCATGGCCGCTCCCGACGGCACCCCGCTCATCGAAGGGTTCGAAGATGGTGTCGTCCCGCCGACCCAGGCGGAGCGGGAGCTCATGGCCCGCTTTCCTCTCGACCTCCCCGCCCTCGAGCGGGACCTGGGGGTGACCCTGCCCAAGAACTATCTCGAGAAAATCATGTTCCATTCCACCCTGACCATCCGGGGACTTCACAGCGGCTTCGTGGGAGCGGAGGCGAACACCATCATTCCCCACCGGTCCACGGTGGCCATCGACATCCGCATGGTCAAGAACCAGAAGCTCGAGACGGTGTACCAGCGCGTGCTCGACCACATCCGGGCCCAGGGCTTCGAGGTGATCGAGGGCGCGGATACTCCCCTGCCCGATCGGCTGCGGGAGCGCGCGGTGCGCGTGGCCGACAAGGGCGGCTATGACCCGGCCAAGACGGCCGCCGACCTGCCCGTGTGCGCGGAGATCGTGGCCGCCATCGAGCGTGCGCACGGGGGACAGCCGGCGGTGGTGATGCCGACCATGGGAGGCAGCGTGCCTATCTGGGCCTTCACGGACATCCTGAAACGGCCGACCATCCTCGTGCCCTACGCCAACGCCAACAATCGGCAGCACAGCCCCAACGAGCACCTGCGACTGGATCACCTGTTCCAGGGCGTGCGAACGACCGCCCAGCTTCTCCGCGACCTCGGCGGGGGCGATCCTCAGTGAGGCAGCCACCAGTGGCGGCCGTCGCGCTGAATGAGCGCGTCGGCGGCCTGGGGTCCCCACGTGTTCGCCGCGTAGTTCGGGAAGTCGCGAGCGGGTAGAGACGCCCACACGTCCACGATGGGGGTGGCGATGCGCCAGGCCTCCTCCACCATGTCGGCCCGGTGGAAGAGCGTGGAGTCGCCGATCATGCTGTCGTAGAGCAGCCGCTCGTAGCCGGTGGCCGCGCTCGTCTCCCCGAACTGCTTGTAGCTGAAGTCGAGCTTGACCGTGTTGAGCTCCATGGACGGCCCGGGGTGCTTGGCCTTGATGCGGATCTCGATGCCCTCGTCGGGCTGGATGTGGAGGACGAGACGATTGGGATCGACCTGCTCTTCGCTTTCGTCGAAGAGGAGGAGGGGGGGGCGCCGGAACTGGATCATGATCTCGGTGTCGCGCCGGGGCAGCCGCTTGCCTGATCGAAGGTAGAAGGGCACCCCCGCCCACCGCCAGTTCTCCACCTGGAGACGAAGCGCGGCGAAAGTCTCCGTGTTCGAGTTCGGATTCACCTTGGGCTCGCTGCGATAGCCGGGCACGCTCTGTCCGCCCACCTCGCCCGGTCCATACTGTCCCCGCACCGCCCGCCCTAGCACGTCCTCCGGCTTCCAGGTGCGGATGGCCTTGAGCACCTTGACCCGCTCGTCGCGCACGGCATCCGCATGGAACGACGTGGGCGGCTCCATGGCCACGAGGGCCATGAGCTGGAACATGTGGTTCTGGACCATGTCACGCACCACGCCCGCCTTGTCGTAGTAGTTGCCCCGGTCTTCCACGCCCACCGTCTCCGCCACCATGATCTGCACGTGGTCGACGTAGCGCCGGTTCCACACGGGCTCGAAGAGTCCGTTGGCGAAGCGAAAGACCATGATGTTCTGCACGGTCTCCTTGCCGAGGTAGTGATCGATGCGGTAGATCTGGCTCTCCTCGAGCACCCGGCCGAGCTCCGTATTGAGCTCGCGCGCCGAGTCCAGATCGCGCCCGAAGGGCTTCTCGATGACCACCCGGCGCCATCCCGCCTCCCCGCGCTGGACGAGCCCGGCCTCCCCCAGCCGCTTGACGATCTCGCCGAAGAACTCCGGCGGGGTGGCGAGGTAGAAGAGGACATTGCCCATGGTGTGATGGGTCTTGGCCGCTTCGTCGAGGAGCGTCTTGAGCTTGCTGTACGTCTCGGGGTTGGTGAATTCACCCGCCTGGTAGTAGAGGGCAGAGCGCACCTCGGCCCACAGGGTCTCGTCCACCGCCTGGGTCGCGAACTCGTGGATATCCTTCGACTGCTCCTCGCGAAACTGCTCGTGGCTCTTTTCCTTGCGCGTCACCCCCACGATGGCGAGCTGACGCGGGAGAAGACCGGCAGCCTTGAGGTTGTACAGCGCGGGCACGAGCTTGCGCTTGGTCAGGTCTCAGGCGCGCTCATGACGCGGCCCGGCCGCGGCACAGCTCGAGGGATTCCGCGATCACGGCGACAGCCTCCCAGCAGTTCATCGGGCTCCTCCGTTCACACCGTGCACCATTCACGCGCGTCCGCGTCACTGGCCTGGAGCTGGCCGATGACATGCGCTTCGCCGTCGAGTTGCCACGTGGTGTCGGTCGCAGTCTAGGAACGCCGGGCGCGAGGTGTCAAGCACGAGGCCGGTGGTGCTCACGATGCGGGCATGAGCGTGGCGAGATGCGCGGCGCCCCACAGGGGAGCGCGCGGATCGAGGGCCACGCGGACGGACACGGATTCGAGGAGGGTGTCGAGCCGTCCCTTGGCGCGGAACGCCTTCATGAACCGGCCGTCGCCGAGCTTGGCCTGGATCTTCGGTGCGATGCCTCCGCCCACGATGAGGCCGCCGAGCGTCAATCCTTCGAGGGCGAGATTGCCCGCCTGGGCGCCGTAGATCGTGACGAAGAGATCGAGGGCGTCCACGCATACGGGATCGCGCCCGGCCAGTCCCACCTCGCCGATCACCGCCCCGGGATCCTCCCGCTGCAGACGGGCGCGCAGCCATTCCGGCGCGGCATGCCCCGCCCGCATCTGGAGAAACGTGTAGACGCTGTGGAGCCCCGGCCCCGACAGCACGCGCTCCCAGCTCACATGCCCGAACTCCGCGCGGAGGAAGCGGAGGAGATCGATCTGGGTCTCGTCCTTGGGGGCGAAGTCCGCGTGCCCGCCTTCCGACGGCACCACACGATATTGATCCCCCTGCGCCACCATGAGCGCCTGGCCCAGCCCCGTGCCCGCGGCGATGAGGGCCATGTTGGCTCCCGGCTTGGGCGTCCCTTCCTGGAGCGTGAGGAATTTCTCGGGGGCGAGGGTGAGCACGCCGTGGGCGGCCGCCTCGAGATCATTGACGAGCCGGGTCGGCGCGTGGGCGGCGGCGGCGAGCCGGCGCTCGTGGATCTCCCACGGCAGATTGGTCGCGACGCAGCGCCCGTCGACGACCGGCCCCGCCACGCCCACGCAGGCCGCGCTCACGGTGAGCCGCGGCGCCCCGAGGAGAAAGGCCTCCACCGCGCCTTCGAGGGTGTCGATCTCGCGGCTCGGCAGGGTAGCCTCGCGCACGATGGACAGGCTCGAGCCCGTGCCCGCCCCCGACTCGAGCACGGCGAGGACGGTCTTGGTCCCTCCCACGTCGCCCGCGAGGATCACGGCCTTTCCCCGCTCTGCTGGAGGAGCTTGGCCACGATGCCCGTCCAGCCCGTCTGTTGGGCCGCGCCCATGCCCGCCCCGTTGTCCCCGTGAAAATACTCGTAGAAGAGGAGGAGTTCCTTCCAGTGCGGATCGCGCTGAAACATTTCCGTGCCCCCGAAGACCGGACGCCGGCCGTCGGGCCCGGGAAGAAAGATGTGGGAGAGCCGGCGCGAGATGTCAGTGCTCACCTCCCAGAGATTCACCAGCCGATCGGAGCGGGAGGGACAGGGCACCTTGAGATCGTCGCCGAAGAAATGATGATACTTCTGCAGCGACTCCACGAGGAGATAGTTGACGGGAAACCACACCGGCCCTCGCCAGTTGGAGTTGCCCCCGAAGAGCCCGATGGTGGACTCGGCGGGCTCGTAGTCCACCCGATGATCGACCCCGTTCACCGCGAGCACGAAGGGATGGTGCTTGTGGTGGCGGGACAGGGAGCGAATGCCGTGGGGAGACAGGAACTCGTCCTCGTCCAGCATGTAGCCCAGCACCCGGGGCAGCTGCTCCTTGGTCACGATGGACAGGAGGAAGCGGTACCCGCCTTCGGGAAGGGGCTTGATGCAGACGTGCTCGCGGAACTCGGGATTGTTCTCCATGAACCAGCGCGTCCGACGGGTGAAGCCCTGGAGGCGGTCGGTCATCCCCGTGTCGAATGTCTCCACCGCATAGAGCGGGATGAGGCCGACGAGCGAGCGCACCTTGAGACGCTCGCGCCGGCCGTCGGGCAGGGCGAGCACGTCGTAGTAGAAGCCGTCCGCCTCGTCCCACAAGCTCATGTCCATTCCCGCCACGTGATGGGTGGCGTAGGCGATGTACACGAAGTGCTCGAAGAACTTGCTCGCCACGTCCTCGTAGGCGGGATCCTCGCGGGCGAGCTCGAGGGCCATGGCAAGCATGTTGAGGCAGTACATGCCCATCCAGCTCGTGCCGTCCGACTGCTCGAGGGAGCCGCCGGTGGGCAGCGGAGCGGAGCGGTCGAACACTCCGATATTGTCCAGGCCGAGAAAGCCGCCCTGGAAGACGTTGCGGCCCGACGGATCCTTGCGGTTCACCCACCACGTGAAATTGATCAGGTGCTTGTGGAAGACCTTTTCCAGAAAGGCCCGGTCCGCCACCCCGCGAATTCGCCGATCGATCTTGTAGACGCGCCAGGCCGCCCACGCCTGCACGGGCGGATTCACGTCGCCGAACGCCCACTCGTAGGCGGGGATCTGGCCGTTCGGATGCATGTACCACTCGCGGAGGAGGAGGACGAGCTGGCTCTTGGCGAACTCGGGATCCACGAGGGCGAGGGGGATCATGTGGAAGGCGAGATCCCATGCCGCGTACCACGGATACTCCCACTTGTCCGGCATGGAGACGATGTCTTCGTTGTAGAGGTGCGTCCACTCGGAGTTCCGGCCGTACTGCCGCTCCGGCGGCGGGGGCGGCTGGGTCGGATCGCCGCTGAGCCAGCGCTTGACGTCGTAGTGATAGAACTGCTTGCCCCACAGCATGCCCGCGAGGGCCTGGCGCATGACGAGGCGGCCCGCGCTCGATAGCTTCGAGGGGATCACGAGACGGTAGAACTCGTCCGCCTCTCCGAGGCGAAGCCCCATGGGCTCCTCGAAGGCCGGCCCGAATGGTCCCGGCCCCGTCCCGGGAGCGGAGGCGGAGAGCCGGAGCCTCATCGTGGCCGTCTCGCCCGGGGCGAGAGACAGGTGATAGTGCGCGGCGGCCTTCGTGCCTTCCTTCGCGGGATTCACGGTGTCCGGCCGACCACCCACCACGTGGTCGTTGATGCCGTCCTTCGGAAACGGCGTGGTGGCGGGGCCGCCGAAGACGCGCGGGTAGTTCGTCATGTTCTCGCAGAAGAGGAGCCGGGGCGCGCCCTCCGCGGCGAGCCGGTAGAAGCCAAGGGTTGGATGCTCGGCGGCTATGGTGGCCGCGCCCGCCACCCCTTCCGGCGCGCTCAGGCGCGGCCGGGGCGCGCCCACGTCCCAGTCCCACGTGTTCCGGAACCACAGGGTCGGCAGGAGATGCAGCTCGGCCGCCTCGGGGCCGCGGTTGACGGCGCTGATGCGGACGAGCACGTCGTCGAAGCCGGCCTTGGCGTATTCCACCGTCACGTCGAAGTAGCGGTTCGCGTCGAAGACGCCGGTGTCAACCAACTCGAACTCGGGGTCCTGCCTGCTCCGCCGGGCATTCTCCTCGACGAGCCGCTGATAGGGAAAGGCGGCCTGCGGATACTTGTAGAGAAACTTCATGTAGGAATGGGTGGGCGTGGAGTCGAGGTGGAAGTAGTACTCCTTCACGTCTTCGCCGTGATTGCCCTGGGGTCCCGTGAGGCCGAACAGGCGCTCCTTGAGGATCGGATCGCGGCCGTTCCAGAGCGCGAGGGCGAGGCAGAGCCGCTGGTGGTTGTCAGAGATGCCGCCGATGCCGTCCTCCCCCCAGCGGTAGGCCCGCGACCGGGCGTGATCGTGGGGGAAGTAGTCCCAGGCCGTTCCGTAGGGGCTGTAGTCCTCGCGAACCGTGCCCCACTGTCGCGCGGAGAGATAGGGGCCCCAGCGGCGCCAGTGAGCGGTCCTCGCCTCGGCCTCGAGGAGGCGCTGCTGCTCTGGAATCATCGCCATTTAGACGCGGCTCCCTGAGACAAAGGTTCGTCCCATGGACAGGAGAAAGCGTCGCGTGTGAATCGATGGCTGCCCTGCGTCGGCTTCGAGCTCGGACATGAGCCTGGCCAACTGTTCCCAAGTATCCACGTCGTACCACGGCGCAAGCTGGGCGACCCGAAGCCCGAGATGCCGGGCCCGCCTGAGCGTCTCCTCGAGGACCGCCGGCGTGCTCCAGGGCATCCCGTCGAAGAGCGCCCGATGGACGCCCCGGAGCCCGATGAGATAGTAGCCACCGTCCTCGCTCGGCCCGAGGACGAGATCGGGCTCCCCCGAGGCCAGCTGGGCCACCGCGTGCTCGAGAAGCCTCGAGGGAAGCGTGGGCGTATCACTGTCGATGACCATCGCCGCGTCGAAGCCGGACGCGAAGAGCCGCTCGAGGACGGAGACGAGGCGAGAGGTGAGATCGCCGCCGCGCTGGGGCACCAGGGTCACGCCGGGAGCGAGGGCCTCGAAAATCCCCACCGCGCCGTCCGGCGCGTAGGCGAGCACGGGCTCGACCCCCTGAATTCCGAATGCCTGGGCGATCTTGTCCTCGAGAAAGCACTGGTCGAGACGGGCCACCTCGTCGAGGGACAGCGGCGGACAGAGCCTGGTCTTGACGTGTCCCGACACGGGCGCCTTGGCCATGATGCAGAGGGCGATGCGCGGGGGCCGGCCGTCCATGGCGAGATCTTACCTCGCCTGCCCCGGCCGGCCACCCGCGAGTTCAGTCCAGGCACGCAGCGTCTCGGCCACGCTCCAGGCCTGGGCAGGACAGCCCCCGGGCCGGTGAGGCGGATCACCGTCGAAGACCTCGCCAAGGGTGCCGACGCAATAGGCGGCCAGCTGAAGTCCCAAGGGATCGAGCAGGGCCCGGGCGCGGGCCGCGTCGCCGTACACCTTGAAGTACGCGAGGGCGAAGGGGCCGAGGAGCCATCCCCACACCGTCCCCTGGTGATACGTACCGTCGCGCTCCCGCGGGCCACCGTGGTAGCGGCCGCGGTAGTCCGGATGGCGCGGATCGAGGCTGCGCAGCCCGAAGGACGTGAGCAGGCGCCGCGCGCACGTCTCGACCACGCCGCGCTGGCGTTCTGGAGGGAGTGGGCTCGCGGCGAGCGAGACGGCGAAGATCTGGTTCGGCCTGATGGACGGATCGTTTCCCGATGGGGAGTCCAGCACGTCGAAGCAGCAGCGCTCGGGGGCGTTCCAGAATCGGTTGAAGCCGCTGGCCACTCGATCGGCCTGGGTCTGCCACTCGCTCGTGGGCCGTCCGAGGGTGCGCGCGAAGCCGGCCACCACCCGGTCTCCCACCCGCGCATCCATCCACGTGAGCTGCCCCCCCGCTTCTCCGGAGTGCAGAAGCCCGTCCGCCTCGTCCTGGCCGATCCCGTAGCGAGTGCCCTTCCGGTAGCAGCCGATGATGTCGGTGAGAGCCGGGTAGAGCTGGGCGAGGAGGTTATCGTCGCCCGTCGCGGCGTGATAGGCGCGGACGGCCTCCACGTACCAGAGGGCGGCGTCGACGGTGTTGTACTCCGGAGCCTGCACGCCGTCGGGGAAACGATTCGGCAGCATGCCCTGGTCGATGAAGCGCGCAAAGGTGGCGAGCACGCGGCCCGCAGCTTCTGGTCGGCCGGTGGCGAGGGCGAGCCCCGGGAGCGAGATCATCGTGTCGCGTCCCCAGTCCGCGAACCACGGATAGCCCGCGATGACCGAGAGCCCGTCCGGCACCTCCGGGAGCGGGCGCTTCACGACGAACTGGCTTGCCGCGATGACCAGCTGCCTCACCCAGGCGGGCGCGCGCGGGGCCTCGGGCTGCACCTTCTCCCAGGGCGCCAGTATCTCCGCCGCGTGCCTCGCTCCGTCCGGATCCGCCGATTCGGTATCCAGAGATGGCTCAGCCTCGGTGGAGAGAACGACGGTGAGCGATTCTCCCTCCCGTAGCGTGGCGTGGAGAGTGCCCGCATGGAGGGGGTCGTCGTGGTGGTCGAGCCCACGCTCCGTCTCGCGCAGAAGCTCGAAGCCCCGGTACCAGTCATGGGCGGGCTCCGCGGTGGCGGCCGCGGCGAGGACCCGGAGGGGCCGTGCGCCGTCGAAAGCCGTCACCACGAGCCCGTGGGGAGCCGCCTCCACTCGCATGCGCCATCCGTCGGCTTGGGTGATCGAGTGGTAGTCGCGGTAGTTGACGAGCGCCTTGATGACGAGGCCCGCGGGCTCGAGAGCCCGGACCAGCCGGTACTGTACGTACGTGGTGTTGGCTCCCTGCTCCATCCACACGCGCTTCTCGATGAGCGCGTCGGCGCAGGCATAGGCCCAGATGGGCACGCCGGCTTCGCGCGCACCCTCGGACGGCCCACGAGCGAGTGGCAGACCCAGGCCGATCGAGTGGCCAGCGGCTTCAACCGATTCTGGAACGCCCCCGAG
>WNFK01172306.1_pt1 | contig 12514 bp, 11 predicted proteins | sample 5400281 | NCBI WGS metagenome assembly WNFK01 (sample SAMN13153350, study PRJNA577476) | soil metagenome | isolation source: 20 cm soil on Douglas fir-dominated hillslope | place: USA:California | collected 2013-09-17
CGGCAGGCGACGGTCCAGTAGCCTCGGGAGCGCTATCTGCTCACCGTTTCTCGAGCTGGGCGGACCAGTCCGTTGTCTGCGATTCCCTCCCTGGCGACTCGGGGATCGCGACACAGCTCCCGGTTTGGTGGCACTACAGCGGAAGTGCGCGAGCCTGTTCCGCAAGGAGTGAGGCCCTGCTACACTGACTGTTGGTAGGAGGAAGAATGCTCATGCGCCACTGCTGCGGAGTACCGCTAGGGCCGGATCAAAAGCCTAGACCACCTCACTAGGCTATTGTTTTCCCGCACGTAAACGCTTTCTCTCTTCCCTCGCCACGCGCTCCCTGTATCGACGTTCCACCGCTTCAGCCAGCCAGCGGAAGTGTTCATATACCCTGGGATCGTCTTTGAATGTCCTACTGATATGCAGGCGCAACACTCGCGTTGCCTCGCTCATGCTTGGTCCAAGCAGCTGCTCGACATCCTCAATCGACACGTACCCCTTCCGGGCTGCGTATCCCATCGTCTCCAGCAGGGCGACTAATCGGAAAAGGTTGCGATAGCGATCAAGGTCCGTGGTCCTGAGCCCCTCGAGTTCGGTGGCGAGCAATTCGATTTGCGATGGACCACCAGCCTTGTGTTTTGCTTGCACGTCGCCTGCAAATTTCAGGATGTCGGCCTTGATATCCGACATCGGTATCTTCGATTCCTCCCACCGTTCATCAATTGTGAGCAAAACCTCGGCCCTCGCCTGACGAGACATAGTTCCGAGCTGACGGAGCGCCACCAGTGCGGCCACAAGCGCGATCAGCGCGGCCACGGCGGTCGCGATATCGCCGACGCTGACCTCTAACTTGATCGGCAGACCGAAGAGACGGAGGCCTCCCGCAGAACCGAGACCCTCGGGCGGTTTGACGATGAGGAATCGTTGATTTTGCTCCAACGCCACCCGCGCGAGACACTCTTGAACCGTTGCGGCCATATCGGGGTCGCGATATTCGAGCCAGATTTGGCCGTCAGAGGCTATGTCCCTGACGCTGACGGCCGGAAACTGACAGCGGTTCCAACGTTCCCACGCAAGCTTCTGGGCCGGTGTCTGCGTGGCGCCGCACGCGGCGCACGTAACGAGCGCGGTAGCGAGAAGCAGCCGTACCGCCAAGTTGCCGGGCCGGCGCGACATCATGAAACGGTCATCTCCATGGCCGCTATTATCGTGGGGACAGCGAGAAGATTGGCGACATCAACGACCTGATCATGGCGCCCAACAGAGCAGCCTCAGACGCCATCGTCGGCGTCGGCGGGTTCCTGGGCATGAACGAGCACAACGTCGCCGTGCCGGGGTCCAGGTTGAAGCAGCAGATGGGCAAGATTGTCCTGCCGGGCGCTACCAAGGACGCGCTGAAGGCCGCTCCCGAATTCGAGTACGCCAAACAGTAGTACCTGACTTTGGCGAGGGAGCAACAACGCCGCTGAAACGCCGCAATAACTTCGTCGGCTCACGAGGCGTTTACCCTCCGCAAATGCGTGAAGGGCAGACGTTGATTCGAAAGAAAAAAGCGCCAGAGAAGGCCTGTAAGCCGGGTCCTGTGTCCCGACCGGTTTCCCGGCCGGGTGACGATCATTTCTCTACGACGCCGGTTACCCGACGTCTCCAGCGGCCGAACCCGGGAGCGGCGCGGGCCACGCCATAGCTCCCCTATTTGGCCTTGCTCCGGGTGGGGTTTGCCTAGCCAGCGCGGTCACCCGCGCTGCTGGTGAGCTCTTACCTCACCGTTTCACCCTTACCGCCTCGCCACCCTCGCGGGCACCGACGAGACGGCGGTCTGCTTTCTGTGGCACTGGTCCGTGGGGTTTCCCCCCCTGGGCGTTACCCAGCACCCTGCCCTGCGGAGCCCGGACTTTCCTCCCGCCGCGTTGCCACGGCCGGCGACCGTCCAGCCTTCTCTGGCGCCCTCACAGTATAGCCGACCGGCTCAGCCGCCGATCGCGCCTCGGGCGAGGGCGTCGACCCGGTTGTTCATGGCGTCGTCCGCGTGGCCGGCGACCTTGTGCCACTCCACGTCGTGGCGCCGAGTCTCCGCGAGGAGTCGCTCCCAGAGATCACGATTGGCGACGGCCTGCTTCTGGCTGTTTCTCCAGCCGTTCTTCTCCCAGCGCTCCCACCAGCGCTCACGGAAGCAGTTCACGATGTACGCGCTGTCGGAGTAGACGTGGACACTCCGGTGGCCCGGGACCGCCGCGAGGCCTTCGGCGACGGCCTGCAGCTCCATGCGCTGATTGGTCGTGTGCGGGGCGGCGCCGGAGACCACGCGTTCCTCGCCGCCGTCGATGATGATCGCGGCCCAGCCGCCCGGTCCGGGGTTACCCGAGCAGGCGCCGTCCGTGTAGATCGTGACGTCGGCTTGAGCGCGTCGGGGAGAGGCGCCGGCGGGGCGCGCCGTCAGGCGGATTCCTGCCAGTAGAGGTAGCGGCCGCAGTTCTCGCAGATCATCGGGGCCTGCGCGGCCTTCAGCTCCTGGATGGCCTGGGGCCGGATCGCCATCCGACAGCCGCCGCAGATGGCCGAGGCGTTCACGCTGGCCACCGCGATACCGCTGCGCGCCTTCAGGATCTTTTCGTAGTCGGCCAGGAGCGGGCGGGGAAGCTCCCGCGCGCGAGAGTTGCGGTCGGCGCGCAATGCGGCGAGCTCCTTCTCGACCGCCGCGAGCTTCTTGCGCACGACGGCCTCGTCCTGCTGCGCTTGTTCCTCACGTGCCTTCAAGCGCACGTCGGCTTCGCGCCCCTCGACCGCGAGGCGCTCCTGGATCTCCATCAGGCCAAGGATCTCTTCTTCGCCCTTTGCCTTCTCCTGCTTGATGGCCTCGATCTCCGAGAGCACCGCCGAGTACTCCGTGTTGTTCTTGACCTCCCAGAGACGCCCCTCGGCCTTCGTCCGCTTGGCGGTGACGACCTCGAGGTCTTTTTCCTTCGTGCGGAGGTCTTTCCGGGTCGTGTCGGTCTTGGCCTTGATGGTCTCGACGGATTTCTTGGCTTCCGCGAGCGAGGTCTGGATGGCTTCGATCTGCCTGGGGAGACGGGCGGCCTCGGCATCGAGCGCGGCGAGTCGCGTGTCGAAGCCTTGCAAATCGATCAAGGTCAGGAGCTGAGCGTCCACGCCTTCCCTGATTGTAGCCGATCACCGCCGACCACGGGTTGTCCGCCGAACCCGCAGAGCCACGAGGGTTGTCCGCGGAGCGGCACAGGTTGTCCACTCAGCCGCAAGGGTTGTCCGCGGAGCGGAGCCACGAGCACCCATATCAGGCCACCTTCGGTGAAAGCCGGCCTCGAGGCACCCGCTACAACAGTGGGCCCACCTGGACTCGAACCAAGACCTAACCGGTTATGAGCCGGCTGCTCTACCATTGAGCTATGGGCCCGCAGGGTCATCGTGCCCGTCGTGCGCTCCCGATCACGATTCCAGGAAGCTCCGGAGCTTCTTGGAGCGCGACGGATGACGGAGCTTGCGCAGCGCCTTGGCCTCGATCTGCCGGATGCGCTCTCGCGTCACGGCAAAATCTTGCCCGACCTCTTCGAGCGTGTGCTCGCAGCCGTCCGAGAGCCCGAAGCGCAGGCGCAGGACCTTTTCCTCGCGCGGCGTGAGCGTGTTGAGCACCTTGTTGGTCTGCTCGCGCAAGGACAGGCCGATGATCGACTCGACCGGCGAGACGACCTGCTTGTCCTCGATGAAATCGCCGAGATGACTGTCCTCTTCCTCTCCAATGGGTGTTTCCAGTGAAATCGGTTCTTGCGCGATTTTCAGAACTTTTCTCACCTTGTCGACCGGCACGTCCATCTTGGTCGCGATCTCTTCCGGGGTCGGCTCGCGGCCGAGCTCCTGCACGAGCTGGCGGGAGGTCCGGATGAGCTTGTTGATGGTCTCGATCATGTGCACGGGAATACGGATCGTCCGCGCCTGGTCCGCGATCGCTCGGGTGATGGCCTGGCGGATCCACCACGTCGCGTACGTCGAGAACTTGTAGCCGCGGCGGTACTCGAACTTGTCGACGGCCTTCATCAGGCCAATATTGCCTTCCTGGATCAAGTCCAAGAATTGAAGACCTCGATTTGTGTATTTTTTCGCGATCGAGATGACCAGCCGAAGATTCGCCTCGACCATCTCTTTCTTGGCCTGAGCGGCCTTGACCTGGCCGGCCTTGATGATGGTCATGACGCGCTTGATCTCATCGGCCTTGGCGTTGGCGCGCCCCTCGGCGACCTTGATCTCCTGCTGGGCGACCCACACTTGCTGCTGCTTGGGCGAGGGGAACTTCTTGGCGGCCTTCAGATGCAGGTCGCCGACGCCGCCCGCGGCAGCGCCGCCGTTGGTGGCCGGATCGCGGAACGAGACGTAGATGAGGTTCTGCACCTCGTCGGTCGACGGCCGCCGGCCGTTGGTCCAGAGACGGATCACGCGCTCGGCGCGCTCGATGTCGTCGAGCAAGTCGCGCAGCCGCTGCACCAGGCCGCGGCGGCCGAGCTCGGAATCCTCGCGATCGATGATCTGGTTGCCGATGTTCAGCGCGCGGAGCTTCTCGAGCACCTTGGTCTGACGCTGCAGCGCCTGACTCTCGAGCCGCTTCCACGCCGGCTCCTTGGCGCCCTTCTTCGGCTTGCGCCGAGTGGTCGACTTGCCCCGGAGCTTGCGGGCCTGGGAGACCAGCTTGTCCCGCTCGCGGAGCAGCCGGTCGACCATCGCGAACGCCGTGATGACCACGCGGGTCAGATCGGCTTCCTTCTCCTCGGTGAACTCTTCCTCGTTGACGTCGACGACCTCCTTGACGGAGATGTCGTGACGGCGAAGCTGCTCGCGCAGCTCACGGAATCGCTCGACGGCGAGGTTCGTGCTGAGGATGGCGGACGTGACCTGGTTCTTGCCTTCTTCGATGCGCTTGGCGAGCGCGATCTCGCCCTCGCGCGTGAGGAGCGCGACGCGCCCCATCTCGCGCAGGTAGAGGCGTACCGGGTCCTCGGTGCGTCCGACCGGGCCCGGCGTGAGGTCGATCGGCTCGGGCGGCCCGTCGTCGTCGTTCTCCTCGGGCTCTTGCTGCGCCTTCCGCTCACGAACCTCGGAGGGCAGCCGGCCGGCCTTCGCCGAGTCGACGACCTCGATGTCCATCGCCCCGAACATCATCATGATGTCGTCGAGCTGGTCGAGCGAGACGAGGTCAGAGGGGAGGGCGTCATTCACTTCGTCGTAGGTGAGGAAGCCTTTTTGCTTCCCCATCGAGATCAGCCGGTCGAGCTCCTCCAGCTTTGGTTCTTCGCTCATTCGTCTGAGCTCCTTGGGGACGTCGGCGTCCCGTGTTCTAACGACTGGGCGACACCACCTGTGATCTCGTACACGACGGCGCTCTCCTTGTGTAAGGTTCTGAGCTCGGCGTGCATCGGCGCCTCGACTCCGGTCTTGGCCTGAGTCTCGGCGATCGCCTGGCTCATCTCCCGCGCCCGGCGCAGCCGGTGGCTGCGCTCGAGACGCCGTTGGAACTGTCCGATGCTAACCCGAGCGTCAACACTTTCGCGATCTTCGACGAGCAGCGACGCGAGAACGGACCGAGCCTCGTCGGTCGGCAGGTCGGTCATCAGGCTCTCGGCCGTGGCGTCGGGCCGGAGCCGGAGCGCTTCCACGATGGCCCGGAGCGAGGCGTGGCTGACCTCGTCGGACTCGCCGAGCAGCGCCAGGAGCGTCGTCCGGGCCTCCTGCGAGTGAAGCAGGAGCGTCACCAGATCTCGCTCGACCGGGTGCGTCGAGACCGATGCCGCCGGCCGGGACCGCGCCGGTGGCGTCCTCAGGGAGGACTGCAGGCGCTGGGACTCGATCCAGAGCTGGGTCGGGTCGACTCCGAGCTTGGTCGAGGCCTCGCGCGACAACGCCGCCGCTTCGTCTCCGTCGGCGACCTTCGCCAGGAGCAGCGCCACCCGCGCGAACGCCGTGGTCCGCGCCCGCGGCCCGGTGGCCCCGTCGGGGTCGACGAGCGCCCGGTCGAGCGCGTAGGACAGGATGCTGCGGGCCGCGGCGATCCGCTCGTTGAAGCCCTCGCTGCCGGCCGAGCGGAGGAACGTGTCCGGGTCGTGGCCCGCCGGAAGCAGCGCCACCTTCACCTTGAGCGTCCCGGCGCCCTCGAATGCCCCGGACCGATTCACCGCCCACGCCATGCCGCGGCCCGTGGGCTCGAGGAGCTCCTCGGCCCGTGCGGCGGCCTTCTGGCCGGCCGCGTCGGCATCGAAGAACGTGACGACCTCGTCGCAGTAGCGCCGGAGCAGGGCGAGCTGGGCCGGAGTGAATGCGGTGCCGAGCGCCGCCACGGTCCCCGTGAACCCGTACTGGTGAGCCATGATGCAGTCGACGTAGCCCTCGACCAGCAGCGCGCGATTCTGCGACTGGATGGTCGGCCGGGCCAGGTCGGCGGCATAGAGAAGGTTGCCCTTGGTGTACAGGGGGGTCTCCGGCGAGTTGAGGTACTTCGGTTGCTCGTCGCCGAACCCGCGGCCCCCGAACGCGACGACTCGGCCCTGGAGATCGCGAATCGGGAACAGGAGGCGTCCGCGGAAGCGGTCGTAGGCGCCCGCCCGATTCTCGCGCGCGACCGCCAGCCCCGCGGCGATCAGCGCCTCCTCGGCGACCTTCTCTCCCTTCATGAAGGTGAGCAGCGACTCCCAGCCCTCAGGCGCGTAGCCGAGGCCGAAGCGCTTGGCGATCTCGGTATCGATCCCGCGCTGTTCGAGATAGGCCCGCGCTCGCTCGCCGGCCGCCTTCCAGAGGGTGTCGACGTAGAAGCGCCCCGCGAGATCCATCACCCGGATGAGCTCTTCGCGGCCGGAGTCTCCGCTCGCCGCTCCGCGCTCGTCGGGCAGGGCGATCCCGGTGCTCTTCGCCAGCGCGCGGACCGCTTCGGGGAACGAGAGACGGTCCTGACGCATCACGAAGCCGAAGGCGTCGCCGCCGACCCCGCACCCGAAGCAATGGAAGATGCCCTTCTGGGGATTGACCGTGAAGGACGGGGTCTTCTCGGAATGGAAGGGGCAGAGGCCCTTCCAGTGGGATCCGGCCTTGCGGAGATTCACCAGGCGGCTGACGAGATCGACGATGTCGACGGCGGCTCGGATGTCGTCGAGCAGCGCCTGTGAATACTGCATCAGCCGATCACCCATGCGGTCTTCATCAGCCGACTTTCAACGCGGCCACGGTCGCACCAGTTCCGCCTTCGGACGGCTCACCGTCGCGGAACGACTCGACCAGGGGATGGCCGGCCAGAAGATCACGGACCGCCTTGCGCAGGGCGCCGCTGCCCTTGCCATGAACCAATCGTACGCTCGCCAGGCCCGCGAGGAAGGCGTCGTCGAGATATTTCTCGACCCGGTCGCGCGCCTCGTCGGTCGTCTGCCCGAGCAATAGGATCTCGCCTGCGACCGATCGATGCGAGGTCTGGATCGAATCGCCCCCTCGGAACCCCGATCGGCCCGCGCCTCGCGCGGCCTCGCCCCGCGCCGGGGTCGCGGAGCTTGCCGCGACGGCCCGGAGCACTTGAAGAGGCACGCGTACGGTCACCGAGCCCGACCGAACCGTGGCCGAGCTGCCGGCGATCTCGACCAGCTCACCGCGAATCCCCAGGTGCTCGGCCGCCACGGTCGCGCCCGGAGCCAGGGCCACCGGCTGCTCCGCGGGCGCCTCGGGTACGAGCGCCTCCATCCGGCCGGCGACATCGCGCACCCGGCGCCGGCTCTCATCGAGCGAGCGGCGCGACCGGTCCGAGTGCTTGAGCTTGTCCCACTCGGCGGTGAGCGCGCGGCGGATCTCGCTGACGAGTGCGGTCGCCTCGGCCCGGGCACGGGCGACGATCGCCTGGGCCCGGCTCTCCGCCGCCGCCTCGGTCTGGCGGGCCTTTGCCAGCTGGGCCGCCGCCTCGGTGCGGATACGCTCGATCTCGCGCGCCCGCTCGGCTTCGGTGCGAGCGTTGGCGTCCAGGGTCGCCAGCAAGTCCGCCAGCCGGGCGGCGTGCTCCGAGCGATGCGCATTCGCGCGGGCGATCAGCTCGGCGCCAAGGCCGAGACGCGCGGCGATCGTCAGCGCGTAGCTCTGGCCCGGCTGGTCGTAGCGAAGATGGAAGGTCGGCGCCAGGGTGGCGGTGTCGAACTCGACCGAGGCGTTGCGGGCCCGAGGATGCGTGGACGCGAAGGCCTTGAGCGGCTCGAGGTGCGTCGTCGCGATCACCAGGGCGCCGCGCTCGGCCAGCTCCTCGAGGATCGCCTGGGCGAGGGCCGCGCCCTCGTCGGGGTCGGTGCCTGCGCCGAGCTCGTCCAGGAGCACGAGCGAGCGCTGGTCGGCGCGCTCGAGGATCTCACGCGCCTGCTTGACGAACGCCGAGAAGGTCGAGAGGTTCTCGGCCACGGACTGATCGTCGCCGATGATCGCGAACACGTCGTCGAACACGGGCAGGCGCGAGCCTTCGTCGGCCGGCACGTGGCAGCCGACCTGGGCCATGAGCGCCTGGACGGCGAGCGTCTTGAGCGCGATCGTCTTGCCGCCGGCGTTCGGTCCGGTGATGACGAGCAGCGGGCGCTCGGGGCCGAGCTCGAGGTCCATCGGGATCACGGTGCGGCTCGGGTCCGTCCAGCTCTGAGCGAGCAGGAGCGGGTGGCGCGCGCCTCGAAGCTCCACGGTCCGTCCGCCATCGATCGCCGGCGCCGTCGCGCCCATGCGCTCGGCGGCCTGGGCTCGCGCGAAGATCCAGTCGAGCTCGCCGATCGAGCTCACGAGGGCGTCCAGATCGTCGAGCCGCGCGTGGACCGCGGCCGTCAGCTCGGCGAGGATGCGCGCCGTCTCGTGCTCCTCCTCGCGCGTCGCCTGCACGAGGTCGTTGTTGGCGTCGACCACCTGCTCGGGCTCGATGAAGAGCGTCTGGCCGCTCTGCGAGCGGTCGTGGACGATTCCGCGCACACGGCTCCGCGACTCGGTCCGCACCGGCAGGACGTAGCGGCCGTGTCGAAGCGTGACGTAGTGGTCGGCGAAGAGCCGGTCGGCGTCGCTGCCCTGGAAGGCGCGCTCGAGCTCGCTGGCGAGATGACGGCGCCGTTCGCGGATCTCACGCCGCAGGCGCTTGAGCGTCGGACTCGCGTCGTCGGTCACGGCACCACTCGCATCGAGCGCGCGGCGGAGCCGGTCGGCAAGCTCGGCGAACCGCGGCAGGGCGTCGGTGATCGTCGCCACCTCGGGGCTCGCCTCACGCACGCTTCGGCCGTAGGCGCGGAGCTTGGGGCTCGCGTCGAGGACGGGAACGATCTGAACCATCTCGGAGCCGTCGAGCACGGCGCCCTCGGCGCGGCAGCGCGCCAGGATCGCGCGGATGTCGGGGAGCGCCTCCAATGGAAGCGAGCCGGTGGTGGCCAGCGCCAGGCGCGCCTGGCGGGTCATCTCGATCGCTGCCTGGACTCCGGAGATGTCGGTGAGCGGCTCGGCTGCCGTCGCCCGATCGCGTCCCATCTGGGTTGAAGCTTCGTGAGCCAGGAGCGCCCGCACCGCGTTCCATTCGGTGCCGGGCTCCCAGATTCGACCTGCCTGCAACCTTCGCCTCACTCGCTCCCGATCCGGGTTCCGGGAGTGCCGGCGTCCATCAGGGCGATGTCCCGGCTAATCGGACACCCGTTCGCGCCGCTTGGCCTTCTTGCGGGCGGCGAGGGCCTTGCGCTTACGCCGAACGCTGGGCTTTTCATAGTGCTGGCGCTTCTTGAACTCTGAGAGGAGCCCGGCTTTTTCGCACTGCTTCTTGAACCGCTTGAGAGCATTCTCGAAGGACTCGTCGGGCTCGACGATGACCTTGGTCACACAACTCTCCCTCAGGACGGTTGGCGCTCCGGATAAACAACAACTATATACCACGCGACCCACCCTCGGGCAATCGAGCGCCGTCCTGTAGACTGGGCCGACTCACGAGCGCCCGAGGAGGGTTCTTGCCGCTCTACACCGTCGCCCCCTTTGTCATCATGCTCCTGGCCATCGCCCTCCTTCCGCTCTGGCTCCCGCGCTGGTGGGAGTCGAACCGCAGCAAGCTGATCGTCTCGCTCGGCTTGGGCTTGCCGATCCTCGCCCTCTATGCGGTACGTCAGCCGCAAGCCCTTCTGTCGATGGCCGAAGAGTACGTGTCGTTCATCGTGCTGCTGGCCGGCCTCTTCGTGATCTCGGGTGGGGTCCTGCTGCGCGGGGATCTGGTGGCGACGCCCCTCACCAACACCGCCTTCCTCGCGCTCGGGTCGACCCTGGCCTCGTTCATCGGCACGACCGGGGCCTCGATGCTCCTGATCCGCCCAATCCTCCAGACGAACCGCGAGCGCACCCGCGTCCGCCACACGATCGTCTTCTTCATCTTCCTCGTGTCCAACATCGGCGGAATGCTGACGCCGCTGGGCGACCCGCCGCTCTTTCTCGGGTATCTGCGAGGGGTGCCGTTCGCGTGGACCTTCCGGCTCTGGCCGCACTGGGGGCTCCAGGTGGCGGCGCTGCTCGCGCTGTACTTCGTCTGGGACACTCGCGAATACACCCGGGAGCCGATCGCCGCGCTGCGACGGGATCGGGCTCAGCTCGAGCCGCTTCGCGTGCAGGGCGCGCTGAACTTGGCGTGGCTCGTGCTCGTCGTCCTTGCCGTCGCGCTGCTGCACGCACCCTGGCGCGAGGCCGCGATCGTGGCGCTCGCCGCGCTCTCCCTCTGGCGTACGCCGCGCGCGGTGCGTCGCGCCAATGGTTTCACGGCGTACCCGATCGTCGAAGTCGCCGTGCTGTTCGCGGGGATCTTCCTCACGATGATGCCGGCCCTCGAGATCCTGCGATTGCGCGGAGGCGAGCTCGGCGTCCGCGCGCCGTGGCACTTCTTCTGGGCGGCGGGGATCCTGTCGTCGTTTCTCGACAACGCGCCGACGTACCTGACGTTCCTGGCCTTGGGGCAGGGGCTCGGCCTGGCGCGCGAGGTCGTGGACGTCCCGCACGCGATCCTGACGGCGATCGCCGTCGGCGCGGTGTCGATGGGAGCCAACACCTACATCGGCAACGCGCCGAACTTCATGGTGAAGTCGATCGCCGAGGAGCAGGGCGTGAAGATGCCGACCTTCTTCGGCTACATGCTCTATAGCGGCGCCGTGCTGCTGCCGCTCTTCGTGCTCGTCACCGCGCTGTTTTTCTGGTAGTCGAGCGCACGCCGCTGGTGCGCACCCGAACCTTCGGCTAGACTTCGCCGGAGCATGCAGGTGATCGGGCTCGCGGTTGTTCTCACGCTCGGTCTGTTCGTTGCGCCGCTCCGCGCCGACGCCCAGGCGACGACCCGGCCCGCGCGGATCGGGTTCCTGGCGGCCAGCGGGAATCCCGAGTCGACGCAGGCGTTTCGGCGAGGGCTACACGAGCTCGGCTACGTCGAGGGCCGCAACCTCGTGACCGAGATCCGATCGGCCGAGGGCAAGCCCGAACGACTCCCCGCGCTCGCGGCCGAGCTGATCGCGCTCAAGGTCGACGTCATCGTGGCCGCGGGTGGCATGAGTGCCGCCCTCGCCGCCAAGCAGGCGACCAAGACGATCCCCATCGTCTTTTCCGCGGTCGACGATCCGGTGACGAGCGGGCTCGTCGCCAGCCTGGCGCGGCCCGGCGGCAATCTCACGGGGCTGGCGCTGCTGTCACCCGAGCTCGTCGGCAAATGTCTGGAGCAGATCAAGGAGGCCGTTCCGTGGGTGAGTCGCGTCGCCGTGCTCTGGCAACCGGGTACCGCGCCCGAGCGCGCCGAGAGGGACATGTTGAAAGAAACGGATCTCGCGGCCGGCGCGCTGGGGCTGCGGCTGCCCATCGTGAGGGCGTACGGCCCGGAAGACTTCCCCCGAGCGTTCGCGGAGATCAAACGCAGACAGGCGGACGCCTTGACCGTGCTGTCGAGCCCGGTCTTCGCCGGACAGCGACGACGGATCGCGGAGCTGGCGATCAAGAATCGGCTGCCGACGGTCTTCGCGTTCAGATCGTACGTGGACGCCGGGGGGCTCATGTCGTACGGGCCGGACATGGCCGACTTGTTCCGGCGCGCCGCGACCTACGTGGACAAGATCCTCAAAGGGGCGAAACCCGCCGACCTACCGGTCGAGCAGCCGACGACGTTCGAGCTGGTCGTCAACCTCAAGACCGCGAAGGCGCTCGGGCTGACGATCCCGTCGTCGATGCTCGGCCGGGCGAATCACGTGATCGAGTAGCGCTCAGCCGAGGAGCGCCAGAACTTTCTCTACTGCTTCGGCGACGGCGGCGTCGACGACCGGCAGCTCGTCGTGCTCGAACGAGGTGAGCACGTGATCCGGGACGTCGCCCTTGTGGTCCGGGCGCCCCACTCCTACCTTGACCCGCTTGATGTCCTGGGTACCGAGGGCGTCGATCACCGAGCGGACGCCGTTGTGGCCGCCGTGGCTACCCTTCATGCGGACCCGGACGGTCCCGAGGGGCAGGTCGATGTCGTCGTAGATCAGGATCACATCGGCGG
>WNFK01242906.1_pt1 | contig 12514 bp, 13 predicted proteins | sample 5400281 | NCBI WGS metagenome assembly WNFK01 (sample SAMN13153350, study PRJNA577476) | soil metagenome | isolation source: 20 cm soil on Douglas fir-dominated hillslope | place: USA:California | collected 2013-09-17
GGGGGCGCTGCCCGGTCGTCGACACCTGGTGGCAGACCGAGACCGGCCACATCATGATCACCCCGCTGCCGGGGATCACCACGCTGAAGCCGGGGTCCGCCACGCGGCCCTTCCCCGGCATCGAGGCGGAGGTGGTCAACGACAAGGGGGAGCCGGCCAAGGCCGGGTACCTGGTCCTGAAGAAGCCCTGGCCGGGCATGCTGCGCAGCATCTACCGCGACCCCCAGCGCTTCGTGGCGCAGTACTGGAGCAAGTACCCCGGCATCTACTTCACCGGCGACGGCGCCAAGATCGACGAGGAGGGCTACTTCTGGCTGCTCGGCCGCGTCGACGACGTCATGAACATCTCCGGACATCGGGTGTCCACCATGGAGGTGGAATCGGCCCTCGTGGACCATCCCCACGTGGCGGAGGCCGCGGTGATCGGGCGACCGCACGAGATCAAGGGGCAGGCCATCGCGGCGTTCGTGACGATCAAGGACGGGACCCCGACCAGCAAGGAACTGGTGGAGGAGCTCAAGGCGCACGTGGCCAAGAAGATCGGCGCCCTCGCGCGCCCTGACGACCTGATCTTCGCCTCGGACTTGCCGAAGACCCGGTCGGGCAAGATCATGCGTCGTCTCTTGCGGGACATCGCGGAGGGGAAGGTGCTCGGAGACACCACCACGCTGGCCGACCCGAGCGTGGTGGCCGCGATCAAGGAGAAGTACGGCGAGGACGAGTAGGAGTAGCCGCGACCTTGGCTTGGCGTAGGGTGTTGCTGCCAAGAACCTTGGCTTTGATACCAGATATCGCCCCGTCGATACCGCGACGATATGTCGTGGAATCAGTGAGTTACGTGCCGAGTTCCCTTGGCACTATTCGTGCTCTGGACCCCCCTAATGCACTACCGACCGGCATCTTTTGTTGAGGCCGTCTATCAGCAGGCGTGACGGGAATCGTAAACGAGGTCAGCGACAGGCTCCGGTCCGCTCGGGGCGGAGTTGTACGTACGAGAACCGCAGGTCGAGATAGACCAACCTCAGCAAAGGGGGAACAGCATGGCCGGTAAAGATCAGGTTCCGAAGGACTTCCGCCGCGTGGTGGTGGCCGCCGCGGTGGGGAACATCATCGAATGGTACGATTTCTACATCTTCGGGAGCTTGGCCGCGATCTTGTCGGTGAAGTTCTTCGACAAGGCCCACCCGGTGGCAGCGCTCCTGAGCACGATTGCCCTGTTCACCGCCGGCTTCCTGATTCGCCCCTTGGGCGCGTTCTTGTTCGGATGGCTGGGTGATCGGGTGGGCCGCAAATACACCTTCATCGTGACGCTGACCGGGATGGGCCTGGCGACCGCCGCCATCGGTCTGATCCCGACCTTCGCGTCCATCGGCCTTGCCGCGGCCTTCATCCTGTTCGGCCTGCGAATCATCCAGGGGCTGTGCTTGGGCGGGGAATACGGTGGCGCGATCACCTATGTGGCGGAGCACGTTTCGGACGAGCGTCGGGGGTACTACACCGGCTGGCTGCAGACGTCACCGACGCTGGGCATCGTGGTGTCCCTCGCGGTGATCGTTGGCACCCGTAGCTATATGGGGAATGACGCCTTCAACGAATGGGGCTGGCGGATTCCGTTCCTCATCTCGTTCCTGCTGGTGATGATGGCCATCTACATCCGGTTACAGCTGGGCGAGACGCCGATCTTCCAGCAGATGAAGGCCAAGGGCGGGATGGTGACGAACCCGTGGAAAGAGGCATTCCTGAGCGCCAACATCAAGTACATCCTGGTCGCCATCGTGGTGTTGATCGGGCAGGGCGTCGTCTGGTACAGCGGCCAGTTCTGGGCCCTCTACTTCCTCCAGACGGTGAAGAAGCTCGACGTGCTCACCTCCAGTTACCTGGTCGGCGCGGGGTTGCTGCTCGCCACGCCGACCCTGATTCTCTTCGGATGGCTTTCCGACATCATCGGCCGCAAGCCGGTCATCCTGGGCGGAATGTTCCTGGCTTCCGTGACGTACTATCCGCTCTACGCGTGGCTGGGGCAGGTGACGAATCCCGGCGCCGTCAACTATCCGGTCGCCATCTTCATCATCTTCATCCTGGTGTCCTACGTGGGCATGGTCTACGGCCCGGTCGGGGCGTTCCTGGCCGAGTACTTCCCAAGCCGCATTCGCTACACGTCGGTTTCCGTGCCCTACCATATCGGCAACGGGTGGGGTGGAGGTCTGGTGCCGTTCATCACCTCCGCGGCGTACCTGTCGAGCGGCAGTATCGGCAACGCCCTGATCTACCCCATCGTGGTGCCGGCCGTCTGCTTCATCATCTGCCTGTTCATCATGCCGGAAACCCGCCACATCAGCATTTGGGAGCCTGAGAAGGCCCAACCCGCTCGCTCGTAGCTCAGATATCTCCGGGCGGGGTCGTCGTCCCCGGCCCCGCCCGGAAGCCCGTCTCGGCGGTCCTCGTCGACAGCGCGCTGCCCGTCACCACCCATAATTGACACACGTAGTGCCGAATTTTCCCAGGTGGCCATAGGGCAATCTGCCCAGTGCCACCCGTCCCAATCGTAGATCTCAACGAATATTGGTCCTTTTCAGCCGTCTCTGTCCTGAAGCGTCCAGGCACACGCCTTGCACCAGGGGACGCCCAGCCGGGCGGTCCGGGTCGAGTCGATCCGGGGCCCAGGAGGGAGACAGGACGATGGACGAGATCAAGAAGCGCCTTGAGAGAGAGCTCAGCCACACGGTGCAGCGGATCCGGCACATGGGTGGCGTGATGACCTTCGAAGAGCTCGGGGGCGGCCGGGGTGACTCGCCGCTTGCCGACGAGGTAGACGTGATCCGGGTCAACGAGGACCGGGAGATGAGCTTCGCCACGCGGAGCCTGCTGGTGGACCGCGCCAACAAGCTGGCCGAGGCGCTGGAGCGCCTGCGGGGCGGTGAGTACGGGGTCTGCGAAGAGTGCGGCGAGGCGATCGCGCCCGCCCGGCTCCGTGCCATGCCCGAGGTGACGACCTGCGTGCGATGCCAGGATCGGCTCGAGCGCATGGTGCCGCGCCTGGAGACGGTGGCCGCCGCGACGGACGCCGACGAGTCCGAGGACGAGTAACCGCTGAACCCTCCTACCGGCCGAGCCGGGCGCGCAGCGCGCCCGGCCGGTCGGTGATGATGCCGCTCACGCCCCACCCGACGAGCCGGTCTACCTGGGCCGGCTCGTTGACCGTCCAGACGTAGCAGTCCCGCCCAGCTCCCCGGATCGCGCCGACTACCTCCTCCGAGCACATTCCGATCGCCGGGCAGATCGCGCCCGGGGCATCGGGACCCAGCAGAGCCGGATCGAGCGGGTCCTGGGCCACGAGGGTCCCGACGCGGATCTCCGAGTTCAGGCTCCGGACGGTGGCGAGCACCATCGGGTCGAACGACTGCACCAGCACCCGGTCGACCACGTCGTAGATCTCGATGGTCGAGACCACGCGCTCCTCCAGCCCGGGATAGAGCGCGGAGCCGCCCTTCAGCTCGAGCCAGAAGCGGGTGCGGTCCCGGAACCGCTCGAAGACCTCCTGGAGTGTCTGGACGCGCTGGCCCTCGAATCGGCGGTCCCGCCAGCCCCCGGCGTCCAGCCGCTTCAGCTCGCGGACGCGGAGCGCGCTCACCGGTCCGGCCCCGTCGGTTGTGCGCTCGAGCGTGAAGTCATGGATCACCACCGGGTGCTCGTCGGCCGAGAGGTGGACGTCCAGGTCGAGCCCGTCGGCGCCCTGCTCGAGAGCCAGCTCGAAGGCCGCGATCGTGTTCTCCGGGGCGTCGGCGGCCGCGCCCCGGTGCGCGATGAGGACGGGCCCGGTCGCGGGTGGCATTGGCGCGCTCAAGCGCCGCGTGGCACTATCGGGCCGTGCGCACGCCCGTGGTCGACGCGTTCCGCCCGATCGTGTGGCTCGGAGCGCGGCTCTACTTCCGGATCCGCTTCGAAGGCGTTCAGCACATTCCCCACTCCGGTCCTCTGCTGGTCGTGCCGAATCACGTGACCTACGCCGATCCCGTGCTCGCGAGCATCCCGATCCGTCGGCCGGTCCACTACATGGCGTGGAACGCCCTGTTCCGCGTTCCCGGGCTCTCCTGGCTCATCCGGCGGCTGCGCGCGTTTCCGGTGGACATCGAGGCCGCGGACGCCGGGGCCGCCCGGACCGCGGTGCGCCTCCTGAACGCGGGCGAAGTGGTCATGATCTTCCCGGAAGCCGGCCGCAGCCAGGATGGGCGAGTGCAGCGCTTCCGCGTCGGGGCGTTCCGGATGGCGTGCTCGCTCGGGGTCCCGGTGATGCCCGTCACCATCATCGGGGGACACGAGTGCTGGCCCCCCGGCCGACGCCTGCCGCGGCCGGGGCGGCTGAGGATCGTCTACCATCCACTCGTCGCGCCTCCCGCCGATCTCGACGTGAAGGAGGCCGCGCGCGACCTCGCCCACCGGGTGCACGCGGTCGTGGCCTCCGGACTGCCGGAGCACCAGCGCCCGGACGCCGCACGCGACGCCACGGTCTGAGCCCCGCTGCATTATATGGGCGCCGTGACCGGTATTTGGCGCCATCGCCGCCGCGGTGTATTCTCTCCCACCAATGGCACGCCGCGTCGCATCGGCCATCCTCGTCCTCCACGGCCCCAACCTCAATCTCCTCGGCACCCGGGAGCCGGCCGTCTATGGCCGCGTCTCGCTCCCGGAGGTGAACCGGGCGGTGCAGCGCCACGCCGAGAGTCGCGGCGCACGGGCGGTGTGCCGGCAATCGAATCACGAGGGAGAGCTGGTGGACTGGATCCAGTCGGCCGGTCGCGAGGGATTCCAGGGCATCGTCTTCAACCCCGGCGCGCTCTCCCACTACTCGATCGCGCTTCGCGACGCGGTCGCCTCGGTTCGCGTGCCGGTCGTCGAGGTCCACCTCTCAAACATCCATGCGCGCGAGGAATTCCGCCACCGGTCGGTGGTTGCCGCGGCCGCGGTCGGCCAGATCTCCGGCTTCGGGCCCGCCAGCTACCTGCTCGGGCTGGATGCCCTGCTGGGCGCGTTGCCGGGGTCCTCCGGGCGCCGCGCCGCCTCGCGACTCCGACGGTGAATGCGGGCGCGCTTCCTGACGTCCAACCCGCTGTCGGATAAGGGGCGCGGAGACCAGCGCGGGGTTCGGCCGTGATGGGCCCCGACGCGCCGTCCGGCGCGGGCGGTGTCGCGGGGGCCCCGGGCCCCTCCGAGATCGACGAGCGCGCGCTGATCCAGCGATGCATCGCGGGAGACGCGACCGCCTTCGAGCCGCTCGTCGAGAAGTATCGTCAGCGGGTGTGGCGCCTGGCCTACCAGGTCTTGCACGACCGCGAGGAGGCGTGGGACGTGGCACAGGAGGCATTCGTACGGGCGTTTCACTCGTTGCCGTCGTTCCGCGGGCAGTCGGCGTTCTACACCTGGCTCTTTCGCATCACGGTCAACGTCGCCACCGACCGGCATCGGCAGCGGGGCGCCCAGGCCCGCGCGTTCGGGCCGGAGCGGGTGAGCGAGGAGGAGTGGGCGCGCACGACGCCCGACCCCGGCGGAGGGCCCGAGCAGCAGGCGGCGCGGAAGGAGCAGCGAGAGAGAATCCGGAGCGCTCTCGATGCCTTGCCGCCCAAGGCCCGAACGATTATCATGCTCAGTGACGTCGAGGGCCTCTCGTACCGCGAGATCGCCGAGGTGCTCAACTGCCCGATCGGGACCGTGATGTCCAGGCTGCATAATGCACGCAAGCGGCTCAAGGCACTTCTCGGACCGATGCTCGTCTTGATGCTCTGGCTGGGCCTGACCCTGGTGCTCACGGCGTCCGCCGAGGCCCAGCCGGTCATCCGCTTCGGAGTCCGCATCCTCGAGGCCTCCAGCGCGCCCAAGAGCCCATCCGGCCCCGCCGCGCCGAAGTCGGAGGCCGAGCCGGACGAGCGGCTGCGGAAGATCATCCCGCGTCTGCAGACGCTCTTCCGCTACACCGACTACACGACGCTCGACCGCCAGCGGGTCGACGGCCCGCTCGGGACCCAGCAGCGCTTCGCGGTGCCCGGCGAGCGCTGGCTCGAGGTGACTCCGGACCAGATGCAGGGCACCTCGGTCCGGATGCGGGTGCGCCTGCTGCGGGGCGAGCGCTCCGAGATGAACGCCAACATCCTCGCCGCGCCCGGGGCCCCCGCGGTGCTCGGCGGCCCCCCCTACGGAAGCGGGGTGCTCATCATCATCCTCTGGGCGAATCCGAATCCGTAGTCGATGAGCGAGCAGCGCTATCGGCAGGAACGCAGCCGCATCGAGCAGGGCCACGTCAAGTACCGCGACAAGCTCAAGGAAGAGGGCAAGCTCTTCGTCCGCGACCGCCTGAAGCTGCTGCTCGATCCGGGCCGTGAGTTCCAGGAGGATTTTCTCTTCGCGCGCAACCAGGAGGCCGACACTCCCGCCGACGGGGTGGTCACTGGGGTGGGGACGGTCGGCGGCCGCACCGTATGCGTGATGGCCAACGACTACACCGTGAAGGCGGGGTCGTGGGGCGAGAAGACCGTCCAGAAGATCGTGCGTATCCAGGAGCGCGCGCAGCGGCTGCAGGTCCCGCTGCTCTACCTGGTCGACGCGGCGGGGGGGCGCATCTCGGAGCAGATCAAGATCTTCCCCGGCCGCTTCCACGCCGGCCGTATCTTCTACAACGAGGTGCAGCTCTCCGGGGTGGTGCCGCAGGTGTGCGTACTGTTCGGGCCCTCTCCGGCGGGCTCGGCCTATCTCCCGGCCCTCACCGACTGCGTGATCATGGTCGACGGCAAGGCGAGTCTCTACGTGGGATCGCCCCGCATGGTCGAGATGGCGATCGGGGAGAAGACCACCCTCGAGGAGCTGGGTGGGGCCCGGATGCACTGTACCGTCTCGGGCTGCGGCGACGTGCTCGCCGCCTCGGACGAGGAGGCCATCGAGCTCTGCCGACGTTATCTCAGCTACATGCCCGGCTCCTTCCGGGAGCGGCCCGCGGTGGCGGACGCGGCACCGGCCAAGCCCGGGCGCTCGATCGAGGACATCGTCCCTTACGACCAGCGCAAGTGGTTCGACATGTACGAGGTCATCGATCGGATCGTGGACGAGGGCTCATTCTTCGAGATCAAGCGCCTCTTCGCCGCCGAGATCATCGTGGGCTTCGCGCGCCTCGGCGGCCGGGCGGTGGGCCTGGTGGCCAACCAGCCCAAGGTGAAGGGGGGAGTGTTGATGGTCGACTCCTCCGACAAGGCGGCCCGCTTCATCTCGCTGTGCAACGCCTACAACATCCCGCTCGTGTACCTGGCGGACGTTTCGGGCTTCATGGTGGGCACCAAGGTCGAGCGCGCCGGGATCATCCGGCACGGCGCCAAGATGGTGTTCGCGACCTCGCAGGCCACCGTTCCGAAGATCTGTGTGGTCGTCCGCAAGTGCTACGGCGCCGGGCTCTACGCGATGTGCGGTCCCGCCTTCGAGCCGGACGCCGCGCTGGCCCTGCCGCAGGGGCAGGTGGCCATCATGGGCCCCGAGCCCGCGGTCAACGCGGTGTACTACAACAAGATCATGGAGCTGCCGGAAGCCGAGCGGGCCGCCTACGTCCAGAAGAAGCGTGAGGAGTACGCCCAGGACCTCGACATCTACAAGCTGGCGTCCGAGATGCTCGTCGACGGCATCGTGGGTGGGTCCGAGCTGCGCGACGAGCTGATCCGGCGCCTCGCCTACGCGGAATCCAAGCAGCTCGAGTTCCCGCCGCGACGCAATCCCGTCCAGCCCGTCTGAGCGGCGTGGCCGCCGTTCCCCGCGCATGGGGTCGCTGATCCTGGCGGTCCGATTCTTGACCGTGGTGCCGGTACCCGGGCGGGAGGGGCAGGGTGTCTCCGCGCTCGGCCGCGCCGCGTGGTGGTTCCCGGTCGTCGGCTTCTTGCTGGGCGTAGGCCTCGCGGGCACGCTCGTCGTCCTTCAGGCTCTCTTCCCGCCGCTCCTGGCCTCGGCCCTCCTGGTCACGGCATGGAAGGCGGTGACCGGCGGCATCCACCTCGATGGGCTCGCCGACGTCCTGGACGGGCTCGCCGGGCGGGATCAGGCGCAGCGTCTCGCCATCATGCGCGATAGCCGCGTCGGCGTGTTCGGCGCCGCGGGTTTGATCCTCTTCCTGTTCCTCGTGGTCACCGCCGTGGCCGATCTCCCGGATCCGGTCCGCGGCCGTCTGCTGATCCTCGCGCCGGTGGTCGGACGCGCGGCGCCGCTGCTGGTCGGCGTGTGGCTCCGTCCCGCCACCCCCGGGGAAGGGCTCGGCGCGGCGTTCGTCGACGGTCTCTCGCGATGGGCGGGCCCGCTCTGGGCGCTCGGGGGCATCGCGCTCGGCGTCGCCCTGCTGGGGCCGTGGGGCGCGGCAATCCCGGCCTTGGCCTGGGTCACGGTGGTTCTCTGCGCAGGCGTCGTGGCGAGGCGCCTGGGTGGCCTCACCGGGGACGTGCTGGGTGCGGTCGTCGAGCTGGCCGAGCTCGGCGCGCTGTTGGCCGGGGCCGCGCTGGCACGCCGAGGGCTGCTCTGAGCACGACCACCGTTTTCCTCGTGCGCCACGGCAGCGTGGTCGGGGCCGAGACCCGCCGCTTCATCGGGCACCTCGATGTGCCGATCTCCCCGCTCGGGGAGGATCAGGCGGCGGCCCTGGCAGCCCGCCTGCGTACCGTCGCCTTCGACGCGATCTACTGCAGCGATCTCCAGCGCACCCGGCGCACCGCTGAGATCCTGGCCGCTCCGCACCATCTCGCCCCGATCAGCGATCCGGCGCTGCGGGAGTTTGCGATGGGCCGCTGGGACGGGCTCACCGCGGACGAGATCCGGGCGCTCGACCGGGCGGCGTTCGACGCGTGGATGAGTGACGTGGGGCGCTTTCAGTTCCCGGACGGCGAGAGTCTGTCCGACCTGGAGGCGCGCGTGTGGCCAGCGTTCGAGACCATCGTGACTCGCCACGCGGGTGGCACCGTCGCGGTCGTGGCCCACGGCGGGAGCAACCGAGCGATCCTGTGCCGCGCGCTCGGTCTCGGCCCCGAGCGGCTCCTCGCCCTGGGGCAGGACTACGCGGCGCTCTCCGTGCTCGCGGGCGCCGGTTCCCAGTGGACGCTGCGCCTGCTCAATCAGCGAGCGGCATCCTCGATCGGGTAGCCGCGGGACCCTCTGCTATAATCCCGCGGTCATGGACGACGCGTCGCCCGGCCGCGCCGCCCACATTCTCGGGCGGCGCCGGTTCCTCGCGATCGCCGCGGGGGCCGCCGCGGTCACGGTCCCGCGACGGGCGCACGCCCAGCGGCCGACCCGAGGCGGTGTGCTCAAGCACATCGGCCTCGAGCCTCAGACCTTCGATATCCACGCCACCGCGTCCTACCCGACGCACCTCGTCTCGTCCTTCGTGCGTCGTACCCTGTTCAAGTTCGTGAACGGTGCCCGGTACGGAGAGGCGGACTTCACGATCGTGCCGGATCTCGCGCTGAAGGCGGGCGTCTCGGCGGACGCCAAGGTCTACACCATCAGGCTACGGCCCGGCGTCCGCTGGGAGTCGAGGCCTCCGGTACACGGGCGGGAGGTGGTCGCGGCGGATGTGAAGTACTCGCTCGAGCGGGCGCTCAAGAGGTCGCCCTTCGCGACCCGGCTCGGGGCGGTGGAGGCGGTCGAGGCCCCGGACAGACACACGGTCCGCGTCCATCTCGCCGACGCCTTCGCGGCCTTCGTGCACAACCTCGCCGAGCCGTGGACCGCCATCGTGCCGCCCGAGGTGGAGGACCGGCACGGAGACTTCAAGGCGGCCGAGTCTCTCATCGGCTGCGGGCCCTTCGCGCTCGAGCGCTACGAGCCGGGGGTGAAGGCGGTCTTCGCCCGTAACCCCACCTACTACGAGCAGGGACTGCCTCATCTCGACAAGGTGGAGTGGCTCTTTCTCAAGGACCGCTCGACGCAGCTCTCGCTGTTCCGGGCGGGCCAGGTCGACCTCCCGTCCTACGACGCACGTATTCCCCGATCCGACGCCCGCTCGTTGGAGAAGTCGAACCCCGGCTACCCAGTGGTGTACTGGGACGGGCTGGCGGTGCGGAGTCTGGCAATGCGAACGGACGGGCCCCCGTTCAACGACGTGCGGGTGGCGCCGTGCCTTCAGCCTCGCGGTGGACCGGAGGAAGTGGGTGAGCCAGTACTTGGAAGGGCAGGGCTATGAGGACCAGGGGCCGGTACCGAGCGCGATGCGGGAATGGAAGCTGTCCGCCCGACAACTCGGAGAAGGCGGCCGTTACCTCGAGCACGACCCCACCCTCGCGCGCAAGCTCCTGGCCGAGGCCGGGGTGCCCGTTGGTCTCCGGGTGAAGTGCACCACCTGGCCGGGCTACGGCTCGGAGTACGTGGAAGACCTCGAGCGCTTGGCCCTCGAGCTGAAGCAGATCGGGGTGGAGCTGCAGATCGCCAACGAGGAGTACGGACAGTACGTCCGCGGATCCTTCCTCGGGAAGTTCGACGAGGTCAGCTGGGGCCCATCGCCGCTCTTCACCGAGGTCGATGGCTACCTCTACGACTTCTTTCGCGGCGGTCAGCCCGGCAACCGGAGCCACGTGGCCGACACCCGGCTCGACGTGCTGCTGGAGGCCCAGCGCCGGTACACGTCGAAGCCGTCGCGCCGCAAGGTCATCGACGACATCCAGCGCCACGCCGCGGCCCAGGTGTATTACGTGTACACGCCCTGCCCGAGGAACGTGTCGGCCTGGACGCCGCGGGTCAAGAACTACGGTCCGAAGAACTCCTTCGACCGGGGCGCCCAGCTCGAGGTGGTCTGGCTGGCCGACATCTAGCGCGGCCCGGAACCCGTCTCGCGGCTGACGCTTCGTGTAGGTAGCCCGTCACAGCTTGTAGATGAATGAGGGAGCCGCAGGGTTTTCGCCCCCGGGGCTCCTCCCGCAGGCCCGTGATTCCAGCCACTTACGGCTTGCGCGGGGCGGATCTCCGCCGTATCCGGCGTGGCACCTGTCTTGCTCCCTACCCGGCCGAGGCCGAGATCATGGTGGCCTGTGCCATCATCTCGGTCGGGCTCGTCGCGATCAGCGCCGGGTTCGGGTTCGGGGTCGACGGCGTCGAAGCTGGACGCCAGCAGAGCACCGCGGTCTTCCTCGCCGAGCAGCGGATCGAGCAGGCGAAGGAGCTGGCTGCCCGCAAGCCCAACCTGGCGGATCTGAACACGACGAACCTCCCGGCGACGGAGGCCTACGGGGCTATCACCGGGGCGCCCTCGACGTACCGGCGGGACACGACGATCTCCCTGAATCCGGGCGGCACCATCGGGGCTCGCGTCGACGTGAGCGTCGCCTACAAGCCGGTCACCGGGCGCGGTGTGCTCTCGACCGAGCGGGTGGTCTCCCTATCGATCTTCCTGGCCAACCGATGAGCCGAGGCGAATCCATGCTGAACAACGAGCGCGGTTACACCCTGGCGGAGATGATGGTGGTCTGCGCCATCGTCGGACTGGTGATGGCGAGCTTGCTCGGCCTGGTGATGTCGGGTCAGCGGGCCTACTGGTACGGCACCACCCAGGTCGACGCGCAGCAGACGGCCCGGGTCGCGGTCGAGCGGATGGTGAAGGAGATCCGGGAGGCCGGATACTATCCGCAGAATCCGGACACGAACCCGGTGACCTGTACGGCGGCTCCCTGCTACACGTTCGACGCGATCGCGAGCGGACCAACCGCCACCGCCATGACCTTGCAGTACGACTGGAACGGCGACGGTGCCAGTGCCGCGAGCGGCATGGTGAACGATCCGTTCCTGTGCGCGACCGGGGCCGCGTGCCGAGGTGAGCGCGTGGCGTACTCGTTCTCGAGCGGTGCGCTGACGCGGCAAGAGATCGGGGTGGATGGCACTCCGGTGACCATCGCCTCCGGGATCAGCTCCCTGGCCTTCACGTACTTCGCCGAGGACGGCACGGTCACGTCCGTCCCGTCCAGCATCCGCATCATCGGAGTCACCGTGACGGCGCAGAGCGCGAACCAGGGGGCGTACGTGACCATGTCGGATCGCATCCGTCTTCGGAACCGATGAGTCAAGTCTACGAGCGGGAGGTTGGCATGAACCGAGTCTTCAACTGGATACGCGACGAGCGCGGGGTGGCGTTGCCCCTCGCGATGATCTTGCTGATGGTCTTGACGCTCCTCACCATCACCTTCATGTCGCTGGGAGCGGTCGAGCCGCAGATCTCCAAGAATCTGTCCGACGGGGCGCGGGCGCGGCAGCTCGCCGAATCCGGCCTCGAGTGGGCCATGAGCGCCCAGATCGGCAACCAGGACCTCAACAGCGCCACTCTCCTGGGCGGCACCATGACCAGCGGGGGCGCGTGTGGAACGGGCAACACGTGTCGTGTGCTGGCTACGGCCCAGGCGCTGCCCGGCCTGACCTCCTCTTCCGGAACCTTCGCGGTGACGCTGCGCAATGACATCAATACCAACGCCGGCGATCAGCAGCTGATCGGCACCACCCTCACCCGCGATAGCAGCAC
>WNFK01044747.1_pt2 | contig 12513 bp, 13 predicted proteins | sample 5400281 | NCBI WGS metagenome assembly WNFK01 (sample SAMN13153350, study PRJNA577476) | soil metagenome | isolation source: 20 cm soil on Douglas fir-dominated hillslope | place: USA:California | collected 2013-09-17
TGCATTTCAGCGATCGAACCGTCGCCGCGCTGAAGGAGCGCGGCGTCGAGATCGCGTACGTTACTCTCCACGTCGGTCCGGGAACGTTCCGGCCGGTTGCCACGGAGCATCCCGAGGAGCACTCGCTGGATCCGGAGCCCTACCGCGTCCCGACGGAGACCGTGGCCGCGCTTCAGGCGAGCCGCGCGCTCGGTGGACGCGTGATCGCCGTCGGGACGACCTGCGTGCGTGCGCTCGAGTCCTGGGCGCGCGATGGGGAGCCTCCGGAGGGGGCGTGGCGCGACACCGGGCTCTTCATCCTTCCTCCGTTCGAGTTCCGCGTTGTGGGTGGGATGGTCACGAATTTCCACCTGCCCCGCTCGAGCCTCCTCATGCTCGTCAGCGCGTTCGCCGGGCGAGAGAGGGTTCTCGGTGCCTATGAGGCTGCGGTCGCCGATGGGTACCGTTTCTATTCCTACGGCGATGCAATGTTCCTGACCTAGCTGCTGGTGTCGTTCTGCACGGTCGCTCGCATTTCGCTCAAGTTTCAGCCGGACCTGCCGATCAAGCTGATGCTCGTCTCGTCCTACCTGCCCTCAGCTAACCATCTCTAGCAGCACCTCTTACCACGTTTGCCATCGCTCCATGCGCGGCAAGCACGGCCATTGCCTTTTGCCTGTGTGAACACGCGCCCTCGCCACCGGGGCATCCGGCCTCGGGAGCACGACGCGTGGGGGATGTTTCGGGGTGGACGAGGACAAGGAGGGAACGCCCATGACGCGCACGAAGCAACGCCGCAAGCCGCTGGACCGAAGCAGGAGAGGGGCACCCGGAATCCGCGACGCGAGGATCATGGAAGAGATCAAGAACCGCCGCTACCTTGCTTTCGTTCGCGCCATCGTAAACGGGGCGTACGCCCGCGGTGCTCGATAGAGCCATGTCACGTCTCCTCTCCCATGCGGAGATCGAAGCGCTGCTCGCGAGCGGGCCGATCATTCCGGGTCCCAAGGAGCGGCTTCAGATCGTGATCGAGGCCGGGCGAACCTCGATCCCGTTCGCGGACTTGCCCTCGCTCACCCCCGGCGCGCTTCTGCCATTGGACCGGGCCTCGGGCGATCCGGTCGAGGTCGTCGCGAACGGAACGACGATCGCCTTCGGGCACCTCATCGCCGCCAAGGGACGCCTGTGCGTCCGCATCGCCACCCTCGCGAAGGCGGGATCGGCGGCGCAGAAGGGCCCGCGATGAACGTCTTCTTCATTTACGCGATCGCGGCAATTGCCGCGGCCGCGACGCTCTTCGGGGCGATCCGCTTCTTCGGCCGCCGCACGGGCGAAGAGAGCGACGCGGAGCCGTTCGTTGAGCCGCCGAAGATCGAAGTCTTGAGCCGTACACCCGTCGGAATGGGACGATCGCTCGTGCTCGTCCAGTTCGAGGGGCGGCGCATCCTGCTCGGCCTCACGCGGGGACAGTGGACCGCGCTCGCCGACTTAGGGCGTACCGCCCATCCCGGCCAGGAGCCTGCTTCGACCATCGATGCCGAGCTGAACCGCGCCTTGACCGCGGACCGCCTTCGCCGAGGGCGGAGAAGCTCGTGAGGGTTCTGGCGGAAGGATTCTTTGCGCTAGCCGATGCATCGCCGCAGATCTGGCCGCGCACGGAGGCGCGCGCCGGAGCCCAATCCTCGTGAAATCAGGGACTTATCTCCGCGGCACAACGATTGCTCGATAGACCGAACATGCCACGCGAAAAAGAGGAACTCAGGCTCATGACGAGCGAAGGAACCACGAACGGTACCGCGAAACGCCGCGCCCGCGCCCGGGGTGTGAAAAACGCACGACCGGGTGGCAAGGCGCCGCGAACGCCGTCGATCGCGCGGAGGCAGGCCGAGCCGCCACCCGAATCGCGTCCCCGCCGGAAGGTGCTCGCGATCACGAGCGGCAAGGGAGGGGTCGGCAAGACGAACATCGTAACGAACCTCGCGATCGCGCTCGCCCGCCAGGGAGTGCGGGTGTTGGTGCTGGACGGGGATTTCGGCCTCGCGAACGTCGACCTTCTCCTGGGCATCGCGCCCCAGTACGACCTTCAAGATCATATTCTGGGGGATCGCGCGCTCGACGACATCGTTCTCGAAGGGCCGGAAGGGATCCGGGTCGTTCCCGCGAGCAGCGGCGTGGAGGAGCTCGCGAACCTGGACGAATACCGGACCGAATGTGTCCTCCGATCGCTGGCAAGCGTCGAAGACGACGTGGACTTGATCCTGATCGACACGCCGTCCGGAATCGGCACGCACGCAGTCTCGCTCTCTCAAGCCGCGGATCAAATCATCGTCGTCACCACGCCGGAACCCACGGCCTTCTCGGACGCGTACGCCATGATCAAGGTGCTTTCCCAGCGTCCGCTCAAGTGCACGCCCTCCCTGCTCGTGAACCAGGCGAATTCGGAGGACGAAGCGCTCGAGGTCTCCCGCCGCGTGCAGTCGGTGGCGAAGCGCTTCTTGAACCTGGATATCGAATACTGGGGCTTCGTCCTGGCCGACGAATCGGTTCACAAGTCGGTCGTGCGCCAGGAGCCCTTCCTCTCGACCTATCCCTACTCTCCCGCGTCCAGCTGCATCTATCGGCTCGCCGGCCGCGTCTTGGGGCAGAGCCCTCAGAGAAAAGGGGTGCCGATCGCCGGGCCCCAGGGGCTCGTGACGCCCGACGAAGTGCCGGAGGGGGTCTAGGCGATGCGCGAGCTCATCAAGAAGTGGACTGTGATCGCGGCGTTCTCGGTCGTGGTGACCGTGGTCGCGACGGAGTGGATGTCCGGTACACCGTGGCCGCTCCTCACCCTGCGCGCGGGTCTCGCGCTCGGGATCATCGTCCTGGCCGGATGGTGCGCAAGCCTCGTTCTCATGCGCACAGCGCTGCGCCGCTATTACGAGCAACGACGGACGGCTGAGATCGAATCGCGGCCGAGGTCGCAACGCTAGGGCGGGAGGCCCATGATCATGTCATCGAGCTCCTCCGTACTCCACCGACTGCAGGGATACGCCCCACGCTCCAGGAACCGCAAGGAGCGTCAGAAGGAGGCCGCCCTCAGCAAATACGCGCCGCTCGTGAAATACGTCGTCGACCGGCTGGCCCTTCATCTGCCGAAATCGGTGGAGCGGGATGATCTCATCTCGGCCGCGATCATCGGGCTCTTCGACGCGCTCGAGAAATACGATTCCTCCAAGGGGACCAAGTTCGAGACCTACGCCATCTGGAGGATCCGGGGCGCCATCCTGGACGAGCTGAGATCGCTCGACTGGGCCTCGCGCTCGATACGCCGGAAGGCGCGGAACGTCGAGGAGGTCGCGCGCGATCTGGGCCAGCGCCTGGGGAGAGCCGCGACGGAAGAAGAGGTGGCGGACGCCCTCAATTTGAGTCCGACCGAGCTGTCACGACTCCTCGACGAGGTCCACGGCACGGCCCTTCTCTCCCTTTCGAAATCGGTATCGGGCGACGAGGAGCAGGATTACATCCAGCTTGAGGACATCGTCGACGATCCTTCCCACAAGGACGCGCTCGAGGTCATGGAGACCGACGAAGCGCGTGAGGTCCTGCTCGAGACCATCGACCACCTGCCGGAACAGCAGCGGCTCGTGGTGGCCCTCTACTACTACGAGGAAATGACGCTGAAGGAGATCGGAGAGGCGCTCCACATCTCCGAGTCGCGCGTCTCCCAGATCCACACCCGCGCGGTGAAGACTTTGAAGGCGCGGCTGGGGAGGGTGCTCTAGCCCGATGAAGGCCACCGGCTTGAATTCGATGGACCGCGTCCATCTCAAGAAGGTGACCGAGTCGATGGTCGCTTTGCCGACCCTCCCCTTGGTCGCCTCCAGGCTCCTCGAATCGATCGCGGATCCGGATTCTGCCTCCTCCGAAGAGATCGGCGCGGTCATCGCGCTGGATCCTTCCCTTACCGCGAGAACGCTCAAGCTCGCCAATTCCGACTTTTACGGCTTCCCGCGCAAGGTGGGCACCGTAGACCTGGCCGTGGTGGTTCTCGGGCCGGATACGATTCGCGATCTCGTCCTGAGCGCCGCCGTGTTCCAGACACTCGATCCGACGTGGAGGGCGCTGACGGGGCTGTGGCCCCATTCGCTCGCGTGCGGCGTGGCGGCGCGAGCACTGGCCGACCGGTGCCGCTACCGCCTCGACGGCGAAGCCTTCGCGGCCGGTGTGCTCCATGACATCGGAAAGGTCGCGCTTCGCCAGAGTTATCCCGAGCGATTCGAAGCCGCGGTGGCTCTCGTCCGGGAGCAAGGAATTTCCATGGTGGAGGCCGAGCGCGGTGTGCTGGGCTCCGACCACGCCGAAGTCGGGGGCTGGCTGGCCGAGCGTTGGGGACTGCCCGACGATCTCGTCGAAGCCATCGCCTGCCACCATCGGCCCGAGCAGGCGCGGCTCAATCCCGAGCTGACGTCGCTCATTCACATTGCCGACTCCCTCGCCGGGCTGACCGGAAACTCATGGCCGGTTGAGGCGGAGAACGGCTCGATCTCGGTGTACGCCTGGGAGTGCGTTCAGCTCGGAGACGCGGAGCGCGAGGCGCTGCTCGAAGACCTCGTCCCGTTCATCCGACGCGCCGCCGCAACGAAACGCCGGGAGCGCTCCTTCGAGATCCGCGTTCGGTTCGAGCCGGGACTTGGGGCTTCGCTCTACGCATCGCTCAAGTCGGGGGAGGTCGCGCCGCTCACCGTGACGCGCACCCTCGGCCGGGGCCGCACGCTGCTTCGCTTCCAAGGATACACGCTGATGGCGAACGGCGCGCCGGACTGGAAGCCGGGAGAAACCTTCCCGGTCTACGTGAAGCACCTTGGTCCTCCGCTCGTGCTCGCGCGGGTAGGTGACCGGTCTCAAACAGGAGCGTCATCCGTGACCACCGTCGATTCGGCCGTGGTTCCCGGTTACGAGGAGCGGTCGAGCTAGTTCAGCCGCGTCGGGGCGTTCAAGGAGGGGGTAATGAAGCAACGTAATGGAGCGGGGTCGAAGCGCCTCGTGGAGGCTACCCAGAGGTTCATACGGTCCGAGCAGAAGCTGCTCGAGGTTCTGTTCGCCCGTCGAATCCTGCGCAAGGCGGATTGCGAACACTTCGCGAAGGATCTCGACCTTTCCGCGTCAAAGAAGCGCTCTTCGGACGTCTTCGGGAGCGCGATCGCGATCAACAAGAAACTGATGGCCGTTCTCGCGGGCTCGAAGGCCGGCGCCCGCGCCGCCAAGGCCACGGCGATCGACGTCCTCTACGAGATGAGCCGGGTCGTGCAAACGGTCGAGGATCCCTCCGAAGCGCTTCGCCAGATGCTCCTTCGGATGCGCGAGGGCATCGCGTTCGAGAACGCGACGCTGTTCGTCACCGACCGGATGACGGGCAAGCTCGAGCCGGTCGCCACGGTGGGCGAGCCGATCGATCTGATCGGACACGTGAACTTCGACCGCGGCAGGGGCTTCTCTTCGTGGGTCGCCCAGCAGCGGAAGCCCGTACTCCTGAACGACCTTCATCGCGAAGGGGGGACGCACGCCCCCTCGGTTCGCTCGTTCCTCTCGGTGCCGATCATCCTCCAGGGTGAATCGATGGGTGTCATCAACTTGAGCCACTCCCGTCCGGAGGCCTTCGACGAGGAGAGCCAGAAGCTCCTCTCGCTGATGGGACACCAGATCGCGGGCGTGGTGAACCGTGTGATTCTGCGCCGGGAAATGGAGCGTCTTCAGACGACCGACGATCTCACGTCCCTCTACAACAAGCGCCATTTCGATTTGAGCCTTGGTGCCGAGATCGAGAAGGCCAGGCGGTACGGACACAAGCTCTCCGTCATGGTGCTCGACATTGACAACTTCAAGGCCCTGAACGAGCGTCATGGTCAGCCGGTCGGAAACGAAGTGCTCTCCGATTTCGGGAAGCTCCTGAAGAAGTTCGCCCGCACCACGGATTGCGTCGCCCGGACCTCCGGGGAGGAGTTCATGATCATGCTGCCCCATACGGACGCACAGGAGGCGAAGTGCGCGGCGGTGCGGCTCCAGACCATCGTGGAATCGCATTCCTTTCCGCGGCGGAAGCGTCTCACCGTGAGCGTGGGAATCGCCACGTTCCCCGTGGACGCGAATGAACAGACGGAGCTGATCGTTCGGGCCGACCAAGCCCTCTACCAGTCGCGGCGCGGCGCGTTGAAGCCCGTGCCGACTCCGGCGTTCGATGCGGAAGCGAACGCGATCAACTGAGGCCGCCGAGAAGCGAGCCATGACCAAGCACCCGCCGCAGACAAGAGGACGGGCCGTGCCCGATCCGCCGGAGGCCGCGCAGGAGAAGCCGGTCACGGCCCCGCGAGCGCGACCGAGCGCGGCCGCGCTTGCCGAGGAGCCGCGCCCGCAGCCCCGGATCCTGGTCGTCGATGACGAACCCCACGTGGTCCAGATCTTCCAGGACCTCCTGGCCCAGCGGGGTTACGAGGTCGTCTCAAGCACGAACGGCGACGACGCCATCGTGAAGGTCACGACCGGGCATTTCGATCTGGTGCTGACCGACATCAACCTTCCGGGAGTCGACGGGCTGGAGGTGGTCCGCGCGGCCAAGGCCGCGGACAAGGACACCTGCGTCATCCTGATCACGGGATACGCCTCGACCACGACGGCGATCGACGCGCTCCGTCAGGGCGCCTACGACTACATCACGAAGCCCTTCGATCTATGGGAGACCGCGAAAGCGATCGAGCGCGGGCTCGAGAGCCGCTTCCTCGTGATCGAGAACCGCCGCCTCGTCACAATATTGGAAGAGGCGAACCACGAGCTCCAGCGGCACGAGGAAATCCTGAGCCGCATGGTCAAGGAAGCGACGCGGAGGATCACCTCGCTCTACGAGGCCGGCAAGGAGATCAGCACGAGCCTGAGCCGGCAGGCGACCCTCGCGGTCATCGTAAACCAGGTAACGAAGCTCGCTGCCACGGAGTCGAGCCTTGTCTTCCTCTACGACACGGACGCCGGCGAATACGTCGCCGAGGCGGGCTCGGGCGTTCCGCAGGATCGCCTCAGGGAGTTCCGGTTCGGGAACGGAGTCGGCCTTCACGGACAGGCCGTGCGCAACGCCTTGCCGGTCCGTTGCGGAAACATCGAGGGGACCGTGGGCGTCGAGCCGTTCCTCTCGGAGTTGGAGGCGTCTTCCGTCATGGTCATTCCGCTGCTCTCGAATGAGACCGTGCTCGGCACGATCACCGCGCTGGGCCGGGACGGGCGGCGCCCCTTCACGCCCGACGATCAGGAGGTTCTCACGATGTTCGCGAGCCAGGCCTCGATCGCGCTCACGAACGCCCTCCTCTACGAGCGCACGAAGGAGCTGGACCGAATGAAGTCGGAGTTCGTGGCGGTCGTGTCGCACGAGGTCCGCACACCGCTCACCTCGATCAAGGGATCGTTGGAGCTTCTGGGGGACGAGCGCTTCCACGTGCTCCCGCCGCCCCAACGGGAGCTTCTGAGCATCTGCCAGGCGAATACCGAGCGGCTGATCAACCTGATCAACGACATCCTCGATTTCTCGAAGCTCGAGTCCTCCAAGCTCTCGCTCAACTTCGAGAGCGTCGAGGTCGGGAAGATCGTGCCGGAGGCGGTGGACCATATCCGGAACCTCGCGGCGATGAAGGGCATCGGGATCGACGTCCACATGGAAGGCTCGGCGGGCGTGATCGAGGCGGACCCGATGCGCGTGGCCCAGGTGATCACGAATCTCCTCGGGAACGCGATCAAGTTCTCGCCTGAGAAGGGAAAGATCGAGGTCTGGGCGCGGGGCACGGATGACGAGGTCATCGTCGACGTGAGAGACCATGGCAAGGGGATCTCCCAACGCGACATGAGCCGGCTGTTCCAGCGTTTCGCCCAGCTCGATTCCTCGACCACGCGGAAAGCCGGGGGCACTGGGCTCGGGCTTGTCATCTCGAAAGGCATCGTCGAGCAGCACGGCGGAAAGATCTGGGCCGAGTCGGCCGCCGGCAAGGGCTCCACCTTCTCGTTTTCACTCCCACGCACCCGGGAGCAGAGCGCGTCCTCGGCGGAAGCCGCCGGGGAGGGCGCCCGCGATCTGATCGCGCCCTAGGGTGTTCCCGGGCTATTGACTTGGCCCGGCTCCCATACGACATTCCGACGCGTGAAGACCGTCCTCAGCGTCTTCGGGACGCGCCCCGAAGCCATCAAGATGGCTCCGATCTTGAGATCCTTGGCGCGCGAGGCCGATATCCGGTCCCTCGTGTGCGTCACCGCCCAGCACCGCGAGATGCTCGACCAGGTGCTCAGCCTCTTTTCGATCCATCCCGACGAAGATCTCGATTTGATGCGCGACGGCCAGTCGCTCGGCGAGATCACGACCCGTGCGCTGACCGAGCTCGTGCCCTATCTCGTGCGGGTGAAGCCCGATCTCCTGCTGGTGCAGGGGGACACGACGACCACCATGGCGGCTTCGCTCGCCGGCTTCTACGAGCGCGTACCGGTGGGACACATCGAGGCGGGGCTTCGCACGGGAGATCCTGACTACCCCTATCCCGAGGAGATCAATCGGAGGATCACGTCGGTGCTCGCGCGGCACCACTTCGCGCCCACCGAGCGCGCGCGCCGAAACCTCCTGGCCGAGGGTGTGGCAGGCGAATGCATCGTGGTGACCGGCAACACGGTCATCGACGCGCTGCTCGACGTGGTGGCGATGAAGCCTTCGCGCGCCCCCAAGCTGACGCTCCGCGGCCGGCGGATCATCCTCATTACGGCGCATCGGCGCGAGAATTTCGGCGCCCCATTGCTCGAGATTACCGGGGCGATCCGCGATCTGGCCGGGGACTATCCCGATGTCGATCTCGTTTACCCGGTGCACCGAAACCCGAACGTGGACCGGCCCGTCCGGACGGAGCTTTCCGATGTGCCGGGCGTCCACCTGATCGATCCGCTCGAGTACAAGGCGTTCGCCGATCTCATGGCGGAGTCGTATCTGATCCTCACCGACTCCGGAGGCATCCAGGAAGAGGCTCCGTCGCTTGGGAAGCCGGTCCTCGTTTTGCGGGACGAGACGGAGAGGCCCGAGGCCGTCGAGGCGGGCACCGTCAAGCTCGTGGGTCCGCACCGGAAGGCGATCGTATCGGCGGCGAGGGAATTGTTGGATTCGAAGGACGCGTACGCGGCGATGGCCCGCGCCGTGAATCCCTACGGGGACGGGAAGGCGGCCGGACGCGTCGTGGGACGCATCCGAGAGGTGCTCGGGCTTTAAGACGCGTCTCGACCCTGAGTGACCCGCGGGGTTACTTTGAGGTCGCGGCGGCCGTTCCGGCCCCGACGAACTTCCGCTCCACCCACCGAAGCTGATCCAAGCCGAACCCCGCGTCCACCAAAGCCTCCTCGTCCTTGGAGGTTTGGGTTGTCCCCTCGAACGCGGCGCACGCCTGCTCGAGTTGGCGCGAGCCCGACGCGTCGCCGATAAGGTGTCGCGCGATCCCCGCGTAGCCGTAGTAGAGAATGACCCCGAAGTCGCCACCCGGCTTGACGTAGGCCTCCGGTTTCGGCTCGGACGTCGCGGGGGAAGCTGCGGCCGCCTGGACCGCGAGCCCGAGGGCGGCCTCGAACCCGAACAGCGCCTCGACGAGGTTACCCAGCGAAAGCTGATGCATTCCCGCCGCCCAGTGGGCCATCGCTCGACGGTCGGGCGGCTTTCCCAGCTCCTGGCGCCAGACGATGCAGTCGTACGCCGCGCGAAGGCCCGCCTCCAGATGGTGGCGCTCCCGGCGCGCTTCATCGCCGGGCCAGCACTCGGCGAGGTCGGCGGCGAGGTTGTAGGAGACGCGGTTCGCGAAGTCGATGCACTCGCGCGCCCCGTCGGCATGGGATCTAGCGCGAGCCAGCTCCGCCTGCCGGAGTCCCTCCGCGATGCCGGCCCGCGCGATCCGGATCACGTCGTCGAATCTTCGTTTCGCGTCGCTCCGCTCGGGGAGAACCTTTCTCGCGAGCGTGTAGAGCTTTCGCCGTAGCTCAGGATCCGCCGTGCCCTGAATGAAGGCGACGACTTTGGCACCGCCGCCCTCTTCGAAGACCGAGCGGAGCTTGTTGCGATGCGGCAGATCCAGATCATCGCCGGCCATGGTTCCTCCCGAGTTGCCTAGCGCGCACCGCCCAAGTGGGCGCGGACCCGCTCCGCGACGCGGTCGACTTCGGAGTCCGCGAGATCGGGATATATGGGGAGCGAAAGGGTCTCTTCGAAACAGCGCTCCGCCGCGGGAAACTGCCCCGCCCGCACCCCGAGCCGGTCCTGATAATAAGGGAAAAGATGGAGTGGCTTGAAGTGGACGCTTGTCCCGATCCCGTCCTCGCGAAGCGCGAGCGCGAGCGCGGTGCGGCCCTTCTCAGACCCGAGCTTCATGGCCTCAGGCGAGACCGCGATCTGGTAAAGGTGCCAGGCGTGGCGCACCCCAGGCGCGACGGTCGGCGTCTTGAGCCCCGGCACGCCTCGGAGCGCCTCGGTGTAGCGGCCTGCGATCGCCTCGCGACGGGAGCGCATCTCGTCCGCCCGACCCATCTGTACCAGAGCCAGCGCGGCCTGAATGTCGGTGAGGTTGTACTTGTAGCCCAGCTCGGTGACGTCGTATTCCCACCAACCGCCCTTTCCGTACCGCGACCAGGCCGCATCGGAGAGGCCGTGGAGGCACAGCCGGCGGATGCGAGCCGCCCAGTCTTCGCGTCCCGTGACCACCATGCCGCCTTCACCGGCGGTCACCCCCTTGGTCGCGTAGAAGGAAAAGCAGGTAATGTCGGCTTGGGTGCCGACGGGTGCCTCTCCGGTCCACGCCGTCAGCGAGTGCGCCGCGTCCTCGATGACGGGGATCTTGTGCCGGTGCGCGGCCGCGGCGATCTCCTGCGATCGGCACGGATGCCCCGCGATTGAGACCGTAATAATCGCTTTGGTCTTAGGCGTGAGAGAGGGTTCGAGTCTCGCCGGATCGAGATTTTTCGTCGAAGGTTCGACGTCGACGAAAATCGGTTTGGCGCCCAGGTAGAGAATCGCCTCGCCGGCACTTACGAAGGTGTACGGAGAGGTGACGACCTCGTCGCCGGCCTCGACCCCGGCCGCGATCAGCGAGAGGTGCAGGGCCGCGGTGCAGGAAGAGAGCGCGACGGCGTGTGGCGCTGTGCCGGAGGTGCCCGCCGCGTCGCGTCCAACGTATTTCGCGACAGCCGCCTCCAGCTCTCGCGCTTTCGAACCGGTGGTCAGCCAGCCCGAGCGGAGCACCGCCGAGACCGCCTCGATCTCGGTCTGCGTGATGGACGGTTTGTGGAAGGGGATCTGAGCCGACACAAAGTGGAAGGTAGCACAGACACCTTTCGCGGGGCGACCGCTCCCGGGGAGGAAATCATCTCTGAGTGGCTAAATTCGTGCCGGATTGGTTGACCTCCGCTCGGGAGCGTGGTATCACTCCGACGAAGTTCGATCTCCCCGGTAACTGTGCTTGGATGATGCGTCGACAAGGGATTGGGTGCGGCGGTGCCAGGGACGGAGCGTACGACGAAGCAGGAATCCATCATCCTTCAGCGTTTCTTCCGCGTTGTTCTCGCGATCCTCCCGGTATTCTGGCTCTCTTCGACTGTCTCCGCTCAATCCGAGTCCGAGGTTCGAAACCGAATCCAGACGTCCGGTCACAGCGAATCGGAGGTCCGCCAGAAGATCCAGGACTCCGGGCTCACGCCGGAGCAGGTTCGCCGGAAGCTCCAGGACGCAGGCTACAACCCGGATGCTCTCGATCCCTATTTGCCGGGATCCGCAGAGGCCAAGCCCACTCCGCCCCCGGTATCACAACTGCCCAAAGCGCAGGAGTCGGGGCTCGAGGCGGATTCTACGGGCCAGGCGGCCGCAGCCCGGGCCTCGCCGCCAGGGGCCGTGCCGGAACCCGAAAGCCTGCCCGATTTCACCAAAGAGATCATGAAACGGGTGCCGGCGTCTGATCCGGTGCTTCCCTTCGGCTACGAAATCTTCCGGTACGCACCATCCACCTTCGAGCCGCTCGCGACCGGGCCGGTCGATCCCGAGTATCCGATCGGGCCCGGCGACGAGATCGTGATCTCGATCTGGGGCGACAATCAATACACGCAGACCGCGGTCGTGACCCGTGAAGCAACGATCACCGTCCTGGACATTGGTCAGGTTGTCCTCAATGGCCTCACGCTCGCACAGGCGAAGCGACTTATCTCCGATCGCCTCTCGACCGTCTACTCGGGCATCCGTGCGCGTCATCCGTCGACTTTTGTCGACGTGACGCTGGGGAAATTGCGCACGATCCAAGTCTTCATCCTGGGCGACGTCGTGCGACCTGGCGGCTATACGATCTCGTCCGTCTCGACCGTGCTGAACGCGCTCTACAACGCGGGTGGGCCCCCCTCGCGCGGCTCCATGCGGGACGTGCGCATCGTCCGGCACAACGAGGTTTCCCGCCACGTGGATCTCTACGGTTACATTCTGACCGGAAGCCGCGCTGAGGACGTAAGGTTGCAGAGTGGGGA
>WNFK01071506.1_pt1 | contig 12508 bp, 11 predicted proteins | sample 5400281 | NCBI WGS metagenome assembly WNFK01 (sample SAMN13153350, study PRJNA577476) | soil metagenome | isolation source: 20 cm soil on Douglas fir-dominated hillslope | place: USA:California | collected 2013-09-17
CTGACTATTTCAGGAGTATAAATTTTAAAGTGCTCTCCGCGTGCACGTTGTTGATCGCTTTAATGATCTACTTGAATTTTCATTATGGCATTGATAATAGGATTGATGAAGTTGATTCTGTCGCAATTCGGTTTTTTTGTCGTTACCTGATCTTTGTAATTGCATTTGCTTTACCCTATTTGTTTTATTTTCTTTTACAAGGAAAAAATTATTTTAAAAGCCCATTAATCCTTTTGCTTATTTTCTTGTCGCCCGCCATTTTCTCCTGGAAAATGGTAATGAACACAGACTTATACTTATCAAATAACATCTATTGGGATTATTACTGGAACCAGGTCACTTAATGGCCAATAAGATTAATAGTAATGGGTTTTATGCTTTTTATTATCTGGAAAATGCTTTATGTTAAAGAAACTTTTTTTGGTTTGACCGTAAAGAATTTCAAGTGGAAGCCTTATTTGATAATGTTGCTGATAATGGTTCCTTTAATTGCTGCAGCTTCAACTCAACCTGATTTTTTAAGCATGTATCCAAAACTCCGAGATGTTGATTCAGTTTTATACAATGTAAATAATGAATGGTTTTATCGTTTGCTGCATGAGCTGTCTTATGGAAGTGATTTTATTTCCGTGGAGCTTTTCTTTCGTGGCTTTCTAATTTTGGCTTTTATAAAAGTGGTTGGTAAGGATGCGATCTTACCAATGGCTTGTTTTTATTGTACCATACATTTTGGCAAACCACTTGGCGAATGCATCAGTTCTTATTTTGGTGGAATGATATTAGGAATCGTTGTTTATAATACCAGATCGATCATCGGCGGTTTAATGGTTCATCTTGGTATTGCTTGGCTGATGGAATTGGGAGGATATATTGGCAATGGTATTTTTAAATAATTGTGCCATGATCTTAAACCATGGCACAATAAAAACGCTACAAACCTGTAAGCCGGATCCTGTTTCCCGATAAATCGGGACGACTATCATTTATCTGTCCCGGTAATTACTCACCGGGATCAATCTGCCTACCCTGTATCTCGGACGAGCAGTCCTCAGGCGACACTATACGTGGCATTTCAGTATGCAAGGTTTACCCGCAAATGATGTCACCATCAAAAGCTGTGGGCTCTTACCCCACATTTTCATCTTTACCCACCCCTCTATCCCCTCCCTGGAGGGGATAGAGGGGTGGGTAGTTATTTTCTGTGGCACTATCTGTTACTTCAACTTACTACTTTTCAGCATTGGTTGAAATACCCGGCTATTCACCGGTGCATTGCTCTGTACTGTCCGGACTTTCCTCCCCGATTTTCATCGGAGCGATAGCACGGTTTGCAGCGAACGGCAAATTTACTTTAATTCTTTTACTATTATTAATTCAATGCTGGCGCCGCCTGTTGTGATTTCATCCAGGCAGACAAACCTTTTTGAAGATCATCGGCATTCATTACCGGGTGAAATTCCACTTCAGCATTCAACTGTGTAAATAAAGGCTCTGCTATTTGTGGAATTTCTGAAGGGTCTTTCATATCAAACACCATCATGCAACCTCGTTTACCATGAATTGTATAAAAATAACTGGCTTCAGGTTTAAGTCGTTCAATGGTGCTTTCAATAATCTTTGGAAGTGAACCGTCATTGATAGCTTTATTAGATGCAACCACATCTAAGGTGACTCTAAGTAATGTACGCATAGCTTTAAATTTTAGTGAAACTAAATTTACGAATTTTCGAACCCAATGGTTTTAACCAATTGTTAATCGGCTAATATTCAAAAAATATTTCAGTAGCGCCGTAGCCAAAACGGGGGTCATATTGATTGACAAAAGTTTTTACCTCCTTTCGAAGTTTTAGTAACTCATGTATCTCATCCCTTAACCTTCCGCTGCCTACACCATGAATGACGATCAATGATGGCTGAAGATGAGAAATAGCAAGATCATAATACTTTTCAAAAGTCTTTAATTGTATACCCAGTATCTGGAGGTTACCGAGATGTTGCCAGTTATCTGTAAGTTTTTCAATATGCAGGTCAATGACTGAACGTGGCGGCTCAAGATGCTCTCTTGCTTTTGATGCATCAAACATTTTATATTTTGAAGAAAGAGAACCAACATCAATTTTTTCATGGATGACTTTATCAGGATATTTATCAAATAGGCGATAGGAAAAACTTGCTTCATTTTTACTTCTTATCTCTTCTATTTTAGTAAAAAGTTGTTTTGGTTTAAGCTTTAGTGAAGCCGTACATATTTCCGCTTTTGTTTTATCTGGTTGTACCAGGGAAAATTCAAATTCGAAAAAAGGACTATCACTCAGATCTTCAAAAGGAACATCGTGGATATAAAAGTCTTCAAAAGGATGTACAGTGTTTTTTAATTCAAATTCGGGTTTGCCAAAAAATGCAAGCTTGTAATCAAAATTATAAGCGGTATTTGTCCTGTTAAGTAAATGAACTTTTAATTCATCCACTACGTCGTCTCCAAACTCATCTGTATCAACAACCGGTAAAAAAGTGAGCCACATCCCGTCTTCTTCTCTTTTTCTGTCATTACCCTTCTCTTTTTTAATATCATCAACATATCTTTTTTGCTTTTTCTGATCCCCATTTTTCTTTTCCATGAAACGCTTCAGGTATGGAAAATCAATTTGGTCCTTATAAACAGGGAACTGCACCCCTCCGGCATCTACCATCACCATTTTATCATTGATGATATCAACAACCTCGGCCTCTTCATTAGAATGAAGAATAAGAACAATATCGCCTATTTGGAATTTCATATCGCTGATTTCCGGATTGCTAAATGGATTTCGCGGAAATGCTCCGCAAAGTTACAAAAGTAGAAGAGTGCGACGCAACAGAAGTTTAATAGTAGTATAACAGCCGGGCAAATAATTATTTTTTGACAGCCAACTTGCTTTTGTTATAGCCATAAATAAAGTAGATGATCAACCCGATGCCTAACCAGCTTAGGAACCATGCCCAATTATTTTTAGTCATACCTGTTAAAAGATAAAGACATGTAGTAACGCCCATCAATGGGATCAGGGAATATTTTTTTATGATCGTTGCTATAGCAAGGATGATACATGCTATCCAAAAAATTATAACGGATATATTAGGAGTTGCCAGGTCCAAAAAGCTTACTTTATTATTGACGTAATCTTCATTCGCTGAAAAATCGAAATTGAAGAGGTTGGCAAAATAGTTTTTTGAAAGAAATACAAACAAAGTAAAAGAAAGCACAATGATCAATGGATATAAGAACTGCCCATTAATATAAGGAATATGAAATCTTCCGGCTTGCTTTTCTTTTCTTGGTATCAGTAGCACGCCACCGCAAACAAGAACAAAGGCAAATAGCGTTGCAATGCTCGTAAAATCAAGTACAAATGTTTTTTCTGTAAAAAGAATTGGGACGCCAACAACCAATCCTGTTACGATGGTTGCAAAAGATGGCGTCTTGAATTTGTGATGAATTTTTTGAAATACAGGTGGCAACAAACCATCGCGGCTCATACTCATCCAAATTCGTGGCTGTCCCATTTGGAATACGAGTAGTACACTCGTCATTGCTACAACTGCACAAATTGATACAAGCAATTGCATCCACCCAATGTTGAGATTTTGCTTTTCAAAAATAAATGCGAGCGGATCACCTACCCCTTCGAAATTTTTATAATGAACGGCCCCTGTGAGGACCAACGATAATAAAATATAAACCACCGTACAAATAACCAAAGAATAGATCATACCACGGGGAAGATCCCTTTGTGGATTTTTGCTTTCTTCAGCCAGCACACTTACAGCATCAAAACCAATGTAGGCAAAAAAAACGCCGGCGACGGCCGCCATTACACCGCTAAATCCATTTGGCATGAACGATCTTACGCCTTCATCATTTGCAGGGGTCCAGTTAAAAGTTAATCCATGTGATAATATCAATGAGCCGCCCACTAAAATTACCAGGCAAACTATGGCGAGCTTTAATATCACCATCACATTACTGAAATTGCGGCTTTCCTTTATGCCACGATAAACGAGATAAGTGATAAGCAGGTTGATAACGATTGCAGGCAGGTCAAGAATGATTCGCAGGCTTCCAAGCATTGGTGCCGAATTCCAGGCATTGATCAATTCCTGATTTGAGCTGTCATTCAATACTGCTTTATGTGCTTCGGCATAGCTGCAGGTCAGGTAATCAGGTATATGAAGATTTACTTTGTGCAGAAAGGAAGTGAAATAATCACTCCAGCTAAAGGCAACGTAAATATTACCGATAGAATATTCCATGATCAATGCCCAACCAATTATCCAGGCAAACAATTCCCCAAAACTTGCATAAGCGTAAGTATAAGCACTGCCGGCAACAGGTATACGACTTGCAAATTCAGAATAACAAAAAGCAGTGAATGCACAGGCAATGCCTGTAATAACGAAAAGCAATACAACGCCGGGGCCACCTTTAAAAACCGCTTCGCCAAGGGAACTGAAACTTCCAGCGCCAATGATGGCGGCAATTCCGAAGAAAGTCAGATCACGAACTGTAAGCACTCTTTTCAATCCATCAGCATGTACTTCCGTATCACCTTTTTCAGAATCACTAAGAATTGAATCAATTGTTTTGCGGCGAAACAATGAATTGCCCATCAGTGTTGGTTTTGAATGTTCAAAATAGGGAAAATTTCGAAAGCAGGGTTTTAATATTATAAGATTTCAAGATTTCTGAATTCTTGCTTGCTGATAAAAGTCAGGTAAAATGTTAACTGGCCTCATAATTGAAAGACCTGTAATGAAAGAATTTTGTGTAAAATAATTGATATGGGAACTGCAGTTAAACATCTATATGCCCATCATACCTATACCAGTAAAGTATCTGCATGGAGAAAATTCATTAACTGGTGCGATAGCCAGGAAAAATATCGCATTGGATGGATGATAGTTACAATTACTCTACATGGTTGTGTCCTATCTATATTTACCATGTTTGCAGTAATACTGGCAGGTAATCATTTTATTTTTTGGCCCTTTGTTATTAGTGCCATAGGAATGACCCTTTTTACCAATCTTGTTGCTCTGCCCACAAAAATTACTATACCTGTTTTCTTTTTTAGTGTGTTGATAGATCTTGTGATCATTATAAGTTGTATCACCATAGGTTTAGACCCGAGCGGTACCAGGATCTAAAAGTCTCTTTGAACCAGAAAAAGAGCCAGCTCCCTGAGCGGCTGTTTTCTTTTTGATAGAACGGCAATATCTTCCAAATGATTAAGTGCTTCGTCAAAGTATTTATTTTTTAATTGCAATGCCCATTCATCAGCTTTGCATTTTTTGTAAACGATTACTACTTTTTCAACCTTGTCATCGGGGTTTGTTTTTATTAATTCTTCCAATTCTTTTTTGTGAGAAAGGGATTCCATTGCATGTATGAGTAAAAAGGTTTTTTTGTTGGCAAGTATATCTCCTCCTATTTGCTTGCCTGTTTTACTCTTATCACCAAATGCATCAAGATAATCGTCCTGAACCTGGAAAGCAATTCCTAACTTTCTTCCAAATTCGTATAAAAGATTTTGGTTTCTTTCGCCGCCTCCACCAAGCAAGCCACCAATTTTCAAACTTGCTGCCAGTGCTACGGAAGTTTTTAATTCGATCATTTTCAAATAATCACTCATGCTTACAGCATCCCGTAATTCATAATCCATATCCATTTGTTGCCCTTCGCAGACTTCAATGGCGGTTTTATTAAACAAAGACAAAACTTTGCTCAGATACGATGAAGAAATTTTATTCAGGTATTCATAAGCTTTCACCATCATTACATCACCGGCAAGCAATGCTGTACTTTCGTTATATTTTGTATGAACTGTTGGCTTTCCTCTTCGTAATGGCGCCTTATCCATTATATCATCATGTATCAAAGTAAAATTGTGAAAAAGCTCGATTGCTGTTGCTGCATGCCATGCATCGGGTATAATTTCATCAAACAATTCATTGCCCATCAAACACAAAACTGGCCGGACTCTTTTGCCACCAAGTCTTAAAAAATATTCATTAGGCTCATATAAAGATGCTGGCTGTTCAGGAAAATGTCTTGTATCAAATTTCTCGGCAAATTGTTTTGATAATGTTTCAAATGATTGCATAAATGAATTTAATCTTTCTTCTTTTTACTTTTGATTTTTGATTTTTCTCCGATGGAGTCCTTGCGGACACTTTTAACTTCTTTCAACCCACTTGCCACCACCCATTCATAATCTAATTGTCGTTTTGTAAGATTGGCTGCAATCACTTTTATCCAAACTTTATCACCCATTCTGAAAGTTCGACCTGAACGGGCACCTACAAGACAGTAATCGGTTTCCACATGTCTAAAGTCATCATATTCTGACAAACTGTTTATACTAACAAGTCCTTCGCATTTATGTTCAACTGTTTCCACCCAAAAACCAAAAGAGGCAACGCCACTGATCACTCCTTCAAATTCATCACCTAAAAAATTCTGCATATACTCAACCTGCTTATATTTATTCGCAGCTCTTTCCGCCTCCATCGCGGCTCTTTCTTTATCGCTGCAGTGCTTGCATTTCTCTTCTATCTTTTTATCAATAATAAAATTACTATTTAGGGCTTGTTCAAGGATCCGATGCACCATTACATCCGGGTAGCGACGAATTGGTGAAGTAAAATGACAATAATGATCAAAGCCCAAACCATAATGGCCTACATTTTCTGTTGTGTATTTTGCTTTCGACATTGTTCTTATTCCTAATTGTTCCAGTACATGTTGCTCAGGTTTACCATGCACTTCTTTCAGCATTTGGTTAAATGATGATGCAATTGCATCAGGACTGGAAATATCAAACTGGTGACCGAATTTTTTTGCAAAAGCAATAAAAGGCAGCAGCTTTTCTTCATCAGGATCATCATGAATGCGATACGGAAATGGGATCGGTTTATTGTTGATCTTTATTTTACCAAGGTTTTCTGCAACGGTACGATTAGCAAGCAACATAAATTCCTCGATCAATTGATGTGCTTCTTTGCTTTCCTTTATCATTATCCCGATCGGCTTATTATTTTCATCAAGCTTAAATCTTACTTCCTGCGATGAAAAATTAATGGCCCCGTTCTTAAAACGATCATTCCGCATTTGTTGTGCAAGACCATTGAGTATAAGAATTTCATCACGATAAAGCCCATCTTTTGTTTCAATTATTTCCTGTACTTCTTCATAAGTAAACCGGTGATCAGAATGAATGATTGTTTTGCCTAACCAATACTGTTTTATTGTGCCATCGGGTGTTATTTGAAATACAGATGAGAACGTAAGTTTTTCTTCATGCGGTCTTAATGAACAAAGTACATTGGAAATCTCTTCAGGCAACATCGGATTCACTCTGTCAGGCAAATAGACTGAAGTTGCTTTTTCATACGCAGCTTTGTCCAATGATGTATCCGCTTCGAGATAATGACTCACGTCAGCAATGTGTACACCAATCTCATAATTGCCATTTTTCAATACCCTGAACGAGATCGCGTCATCAAAATCTTTTGCATCAATGGGATCAATAGTAAACGTGAGCGTATCACGAAAATCTTTTCGTTTTTTTATTTCTTTTTCTGAAATAATATCAGGGATCCTCGCTGCTTCTTCCAATGCATCATCCGGGAAACCTAATGGAAACCCATATTGCAATAAGATTTCTTTCATTGCAATATCATTTTCATTTTCTTTATCAAGGATCTGTAGCACTTCGCCTTCGGGCCGTTTATCCTGGTCTTCCCATTCCAACAATCTTACTACTACCCTATCCCTGTCTTTTGCTCTATTAAATTTTGAAGAATGAATAAAGATATCAGGCATCTTTTTATTTCCATCTGCAACAAAAAAAGCAAAGCCCTTATTCATTTGGAGTGTACCAACAAATTCTGTTTGCTTGCGACTTACAATCTGAGTAATAACTCCACGTTGTCTTTTATGCTTCTCTTTGGCATCTTTTACCTTAACTTTTACTGTATCGCCGTGCAATGCCGTGCTCATGTCATCTGGCCGGATAAGAATATCCACCGGCATATTTTGCACGACAACAAAACCAGTTCCAGTGCGACTTATATCCAAAACACCTGTCAAAGACTGATTATGCGAATGTTTATGTTTCTCTTTGTCTTTTTTCTTTTTTGAGTTTTTTCTTCCCATTATATTTTCTCTTCTTTAATTTTAAAATCCTTTATATAATTTTTTACCAGCGATAAGAATTTCTCTTCTTCATTAAACAGGAAATGATGTTGCAGTGGAATAACATAAAGCGGAACATCATTTAATTGCTCACCGAATTTGGATAATCTCACGGCATCTTTTTCTGTTGTCAATATTATCTTTTTCTCTGCATCTATTCTATCAAATCTTTTTTTAATGTCCTTCCAATCATCAATACTAAAAATATAATGATCCGGGTAATGCAATAGGTAATAGGTATCTGCGTGCTCATGCAACAGGTCTTTTAAAGGCTGTGGATTGGCAATACCTGTTACAAGCAAAACATCTGTGTCCGAAAGTAACCTGATCGTTTTTTCATGTTTCATGATATGGTAAGGGTTTGCATAACTGTTTGCCGTAAAAAAAATATGCTGGTTCGCTAAAGGACGGATCTCGCCAACGATCTCTTTTTTCTCGTTCTCTTTAATTTCCGGGTCGCATTTTGTTACTACAATTATCCCGGCTCTTTTATAACTCGATCTCAGGTCACGAAGATCGCCGGTAGGCAAATAAAAATCACGGGTAAAAAGATTACGATAATCTGTCAGTAAAATATTCATTCCGGCTTTTATTGTACGATGCTGAAATGCATCATCAAGAATAATGGATTGAATGTCTGGTTTATCATGCAAGAGTTGCGAAATAGCATCTAATCTTTCTTCTCCTACTGCCACAGGCACATCAGGAAATTTCAATTTGAACTGCATAGGTTCATCACCAATTTCCAGTGCATCGGATCTTTCGTTTGCCAATGCATATCCCTTTGTTTTTCTTTTATATCCTCTGCTAAGCGTAGCCACTTTAAAATCATGTTTCAAATTCCTTACCAAAAACTCAACCATGGGCGATTTACCGGTACCGCCCACCGAAAGATTGCCAACACAGATCAACGGCATACCGAAAGTCGCTGAACTGAATATTCTTTTATCGTAAAATTTATTCCTGATGAAAATGATGAACCAATAAATAATGGCAAGGGGAAATAAAAGTATGCGGAATGTTCTGAGGAAAATATTAGAATACATAAACAGAGCTCGGCGTTACACAAAGGTTTAAAGGTACGTCAAATTCATTGGTATCATCAATTGCGTCTAATGGTTCAAAATAACTGAACCCGATCTTAAGACAATCACTTCGGCATTGGGAAAGATAGCGATCATAAAAACCTTTTCCATAGCCAATACGAAACCCTTTCTTATCAAATGACAGCAGTGGTACCAAGATCATATCCATGCCCGCATGATTAACAACTATACCATCTTCAGGTTCATAAAAATCATATTTATTTTTCCGAAAACGTGTGTCATCATTGATTTGTATTGATCGCATACTCTGATCCTCAAAACTTGTTTTTGGATAACAAATGATCAATTCAGGGTTTTGAAATTCTAAATAATCGGTAAACAAATGAGTATTGGGTTCATGATTTTGTTCGATCGGCCAATAGGAAAGTAAAAATGTAATAAAAGGCAATTGCACCGTTTGTAATTGGATCAACAGCAGATCATCGAGCCTAATTCTTTCGGGTGTTGGTAGACCCAATCTTTTTTCCCTGTATAAATTCCTTGCTTCTGCCTTTAGCATTACGGAAGATAATAACTAATAGTGAATAGATAATAGTTTCCTGCAAATTGGAAACAACTATTATCTATTATCTGTTATCTATTCTCTTGTTTCTATAAAAACAGAAAATACAGTAGTGCCATAATTTCTTTCGGTAGCATAAAAGGGAAATTTTTTATACTCATTTCTCGGCGTATGCTCCACCACAAACCATCCTTTTGGGTTTAATAATTGCTTTTCAAAAATAAACCTGGGCAGATCATCTATATTACCAAGAGCATAAGGCGGACCTGCGAAGATAAAATCAAATTTGTCAGTGCACTGATCAATGAATTTAAACACATCCATCTTCAGCACTTTAAAATTCTCAAGTTTTAATTCACCGGCAGTTTTTTTAATGAATTCATACATCTTTGGATCCTTCTCAATTATTGTCAGATCATTTGCGCCACGGCTTGCTAATTCATAACTAATGCTTCCTGTACCACCAAAAAGATCAAGTGTTTTTAATTCTTCAATGTTACGATTATTGGAAAGTATATTAAAGAGTCCTTCTTTGGCTATATCCGTGGTAGGTCTTGTATGCGGCATGTTTGCCGGCGGATTAATTCTTCTGCGGCCGTGTTCGCCTCCTATAATACGCATGCAGCCAGTTTACTGATGGATGAAAAATAATGTTCAGGGTGCACAGTTAATGCTTCTGCAAGTTTTAGTTCTGCAGATAATGATTCAAATTCAAGATTGATAAAATATTTATATAATTCCCGGTAGATAGTGGAGTCCTTCTCAATCAATCCTGATAATGATAGTTTTACGGTTTGCTGTGATAAATTTAATTGCTGGCAGCATTTCAATAAATAATACAAAACATCTTCCGGTGATGTGTATAAAAAGGTTTTTGCAAGTAATAATTTACTATCTTTTAAAACTACAAGAGAAAATTCATCAGTCTTAAAATCAACGATCATTACTTCCCCGTTTTTTGAAGAAAAGTTTTTTAAGAATACCGAATAAAGATTCCAGGATTTAGCGCTTAAAAATTTCCAGCTTGCTGCCGACTGAAGACTTGCCGGAAGCCGGTAAACATTATAAAGATTCCATCCCGGGACATTTTCCGAAACTACTGTCGTGTGAGCACTCTTTCCATAAACAGCATCTAAATGCAAATGTCCATCTTCATATTTATAAACTACCACCGGTATTTGAACTGATTCATTTGCATCATAAGCAATCGCAGTTTGATAATAGCGATTATTCAATGATCCTGTTTCCTCAAAAAAACTTTTATACTCAACTTCATCTTCTTTTGCAGTGTAATAGCCAAACTCGACCAATTCCTTTGACAGATAATTCATAATTGCAAAGCTGCAATGTCTTGCCCCGGCGATCATGAGCAGGATGGTATTTGCCGGGTTGTACTCTGTCTCAGGCTTAATATGAAATGAAGGTTTCAGATAGTTGATTTTATTGTGGCAATAATAGAACAAAATTCCAATTCTAAAATTCCAAATCCCAACAAATTCTTAAACTAACAGGGAAAATTGGAATTTGGTATTTGTGATTTGTGATTTCCTTACTACTTATCTTGCATTCCCTTTAAACTGATGGATAGCCTTCAAAATAGCTTACAATTAAAGATCACCAACAAGCAGATCATTAAGCTGACCGTGCCTGTAAGTATTGCTATTCTTGTACCGCAACTTAATTTTTAGCTGTTGCGAGTATAACAGGGGTTTACTATTTAATTTTTGGCTCCATCGGGTTCGCAATGAATAATGGCTTGTTGGCTCTTATCAGTCGAAGGGCAGGAGAAAATAAAACAGATGAGATCGGCAAAATTTTTAACCAGGGAATTTTTAATGCGCTTCTTGTCGCTGTAATTGCCATTACTCTATCATATACTATAACACCAACACTTCTTCGCTCCATATTGCATGAACCAGAAAAAGCAGAAATGGCGATCAGCTTTTTAAAAATACGTATCTGGGGTTTGCCTTTTTTATATATCTATCAAATGCGAAATGCTTTGCTTGTTGGTACCAATCAAAGCAAATACATGGTAATGGGAACAATTGCTGAAGCAGCGGCAAATGTTCTTTTTGATTACACATTAATATTTGGCGAATGGGGTTTACCGGAATTAGGTTTTAACGGCGCCGCTTATGCATCCATCGTTGCCGAGTTTGTCGGCATGTTTGTTATTTATATTGTTATTCATCAAAAAGGAATAGCGCAACGTTTTGCACTGTTTAAAAATTTACGGTGGGATAAAAAAAATGCATCACTCATAACGGCTATGTCGGCGCCGCTTGTATTTCAGCATGCTATCAGCATTATTAGCTGGGAATTTTTCTTTATTCTGATAGAAAGAAATCAAACAGCAGATATGCCGCAAGCTATTTCAAACGTCATGCGAAATGTATTTGGCATGTTTGGCTGCATGAGCTGGGCTTTTGCTTCCACAAGTAACAGCATGGTGAGCAATATAATTGGACAGGGCAAAAAGGAACAAGTCATTTATGTTATAAATAAAATAGTAAAGTTGAGTACAAGTATTGCGGTCGTTCTTTGTCTTCTGCTTAATCTATTTCCACAATTGTTTCTTTCCATATATGGACAAGGCGATGAATTTATCCGTGCAGGTATTCCCGTAATTCGTGTTGTATCATTTGCTATGATCCTAATGTCATT
>WNFK01214603.1_pt1 | contig 12508 bp, 9 predicted proteins | sample 5400281 | NCBI WGS metagenome assembly WNFK01 (sample SAMN13153350, study PRJNA577476) | soil metagenome | isolation source: 20 cm soil on Douglas fir-dominated hillslope | place: USA:California | collected 2013-09-17
CTGCTCTACACGTTGATGCTCAGCAACTGGGAAGCGGGCGCCGCCGGCATGCTCGCGGTGGGCACCACCGTGCTCGTCGGATGCCTGCAGAAGGCGACGCGACCGAGCTGGAGCAGCCTCATGGAGGCGATCGAGGGCACCGGGCGGACGATGCTGGACCTCATCGCGATCACGACGCTCGCCGGGATCGTGATCGGCGCGTTCCAGCTCTCGGGCCTGACGTCGAAGCTGCCGATCTTGCTCACGAGCGCCGCCGGCGGCAACGTCGTGCTCCTGCTCCTCCTGACCGCGGTGGTCTCGATCTTGTTGGGCATGTCGCTGCCGACCACCGTGGTCTACGTCACGCTCGCGGTCCTGATCGGTCCGGCGCTCACCCAGCTCGGCATCGATCCGCTGGCGGCGCATCTGTTTCTGTTCTACTTCGGCATGCTCTCACTGATCACGCCGCCCGACTGCCTGGCCACCTACGCCGCCGCCGCGATCGCCAAGGCAGACTTCTGGAAGACCGGCTGGGCGGGAATGCGGCTCGGCATCGTGGCCTACGTCGTTCCGTTCATCTTCGCGTTCCATCCCGCGCTGATCGGTCACGGAACGGTCGCGGAGATCATGATCACGACGCTCACCGCATCGATCGGCGTGGTACTGCTCGGCATCGGATGCGCCGGCTACCTCTTCCGGCCGCTGTCGTGGCCCGGGCGCGCGTGGGCGTGGGCGGCGGCCGCGCTCCTGATGATGCCGCCGTTGCCGTGGCTGCCCACGGCGGTGGCCGATCTGTCCGGTCTCGCGCTCGGGGTTGCGCTGGTGATGTGGGAGCGCCGGACGCGCACGATCGGCGCCGCCCCCCGAGACGTCGCGCCGTCGCCGACCACGCACCGGTAACGCGGATCACGCGAGGAGATCGCCATGCGGCACGTTCGGCTCGGCGGCACCGGCCTTCGCGTCTCGCAGCTCTGCCTGGGTACCATGACCTTCGGGCTGCAGTGCGACGAGCCGACGTCGGTCGCCATCCTCGATCGGGCCGCGGCCGGCGGCATCACCTTTCTCGACACGTCGGACGCCTATCCGATCGGCGGCAATCTCGGCACCGTCGGACACACCGAAGAGATCATCGGCCGGTGGCTCGCCGGACGGCGCCACGACTTCGTCGTCGCCACCAAGTGCTTCGGCGCCATGAGCGACCGGCCCTGGGACCAGGGGCTCTCGCGCAAGCACATCCTCGACGCGATCGACGGCTCGCTGCGCCGGCTCGGCACCGACTACGTCGATCTCTATCAGCTCCATCATCCGGATCCGTCGACGCCGATGGACGAGACCTTGCGCGCGCTCGACGACGTCGTGCGCGCGGGCAAGGCCCGCTACGTCGGCTGCTCGAACTACTTCGCCTATCAGATCGCCCGCGCGCTCGGGCGCAGCGAGCACCTCGGCCTGGCGCGCCTGGACTGCGTGCAGCCGCGCTACAACCTGCTCTTTCGCCAGGTCGAGCGCGAGCTGTTCCCGCTCTGCGCCGAGGAAGGTCTGGGCGTGATTCCCTACAACCCGATCGCGGGCGGCCTGCTCTCCGGCAAGCACCGCCGCGAGGCCGGTCCGATGGCCAACACGCGATTCACGCACCCGACCGCGGGCGCGCGCTATCGGGACCGTTACTGGCGCGAGCACGAGCTCGACACGGTCGACGCGCTCCGCCCCCTGGCCGCCGAGGCCGGCATGTCGATGACCCAGATGGCCGTCGCGTGGGTACTCGAAAATCCGGTCGTCACGGCGCCGATCGTCGGCGCCAGCCGCCCCGAGCAGCTCGACGACGCGCTCGCCGCCGTCGACAAGGGATTGGACGAGAGCCTCAAGGCGCGTCTGGACGACCTCACGCGCGAATACCGGTGGGGCGACGACATTCGCTAACAGGGAGATGGCCATGGCTAGAGTCGCGATCCTCGATGACTACCAGAACGTCGCCCGCCGGATGGCCGACTGGACGAGCCTGCCCGCCGGAACCGACGTCGTCGCGTTTTCCGATCACCTGAGTGATCCGGGCGCCGTGGCGGCGCGACTCGCCGACTTCGAGGCGGTGATCGCCATGCGCGAGCGCACGCCCTTTCCCAAGGCACTCCTCGAGCGCCTGCCGAAGCTCAAGCTCCTCGTGACGACCGGCATGCGCAACGCCTCCATCGACGTCGCCGCGGCCCTCGAGCGCAAGATCGTGGTCTGCGGCACCGCGGGGCTTCCCTACCCGACGGCGGAGCTCACGTGGGGATTGATCCTCGCCCTCTTCCGTCGGATCCCCGCCGAAGATCGCGCGACCCGTGAGGGCCGCTGGCAGATCAGCTGCGGGCTCGGCCTGAACGGCAAGACGCTCGGCGTCGTCGGCCTGGGCGGGCTGGGCTCGCGGGTCGCGAAGATCGGTCGCGCGTTCGAGATGGACGTGATCGCCTGGAGCCAGAACCTCACGGCCGCCCGCGCCTCCGAGATCGGCGCGACGCTCGTCACCAAGGACGAGCTGCTGGCGCGCTCCGACGTCGTGAGCATTCATCTGGTGCTCGGCGACCGGACGCGCAAGCTCTTCGGCGCGCGCGAGCTCGCCCAGATGAAGCCGACCGCGTATCTGATCAACACGTCGCGCGGTCCGATCGTCGACGAAGCGGCGCTCGTCGCCGCGCTTCGCCAGGGCAAGCTCGCCGGCGCGGGGCTCGACGTGTACGACGAGGAGCCGCTCCCGCTCGATCATCCCCTGCGCAATCTGCCCAACACCGTGATCACGCCGCACCTCGGCTACGTCACCGAGGAAGGCTATCGGATCTTCTACGAGCAGGCGCTGGAGGACGTGAAGGCCTGGCTGGCGGGACAGCCGGTTCGCGTGCTGAAGCCGTAAAAATGATTTGGCGGCGAAGGCTCGAGCGAGATCGAGCCTCCGCCGCCGATGGTGATCGATCGACGACGCGCTCTAGCCGACCGGGTTGACCACGAACCCGTAGCGCAGATTGGTCCGCCCCGGCCCTTCGCGCTCGTAGTCCGCTCTGGCCAGCGTGATGCGATCGGTCGTCAGCTCCGCGCGGCGCTTCGCATCGTACTTGTAGAGTCGCGCCGAGTTCTCGCCGAAGATCGCCCGCTTCACCGGCCCGTCCGCGGGGCCGAGCGGCGCCCAGCCGTACTTCTTCTGCATGTCCTCGGGAATCTCGAGGCGGCGCAGCGCCTCGATCTGCCACTGCGGCGCGCCGGTCCAGATCGCGTCGGTCCCCCACACCACGTGGTCGGCGCCGAGGCCCTTCACGAGCATGCCCATCATGGCGGCGCAGAGACGCGGCTCGGCCACCGTGCTCTGGGCGAAGATCTGGCCGAGGTCGCCGTACACGTTCTTCACGCCGTACTTCGCCGGGATCTCCGCGAGATCGGTCACCCAGTCCACGCGGCCGGTCTTCTCGAACTGCTCCCAGCCGCTGTTCCATTCACCGCCGGTGAAGCGGAATCCCGAGTGATAGATGACGAAGTTGAGCTGCGGCCAGTCCTTCGCGGCCTTGCCCACGTCGCGCACGTCGGCATACTGGACCAGGTCCGGGAAGTTCTTCGTCGTCGAGTACGGATAGAGCCCCTTGTGCACGCAGACGTTCACGAGCCCGGCCTTCGTCAGCTTCTCGTAGAACGGATAGAGGAGCTTCTCGTCGTCCATGCGCCAGGGGTGCTTCGAGAGCTGCTTGTTGGTGTTGTCGCCGACGGTGTAGCCCTTGAAGGCGTCGGGTTTGAGCTGGGCGATCGCCTGGTCGACCGACTCCATCCAGCCGGGCATGCCGGGCATGAAGATCGCGTGCGACATCAGGCGCCGCGAGCCGGTCAGCTTGTTGACCTTCGCGCGCGCATCGGCCTTCATCTCGTTCGTGAGGAACCAGTCGCGAGGCTCCTCGGAGCCCGACCCCGAGATGAGTGCCACCTTGGTGTCGCTGTCGAAGAAGATCTCCTTGAAGTAGTTCGCGAACTTCAGATCGTCGAGAGTCTGCGGCTTGCCGGCGAGCGCGGGGTTCCAGCCCGCCTTGCCCACCGCGTCGCGCGAGCGCACGAAGCCCTCGAGGCGCGTGTCGTCGCGCAGGAAGTGGGTGTGCATGTCCATGATGAACTGGTCCGCGAGCGCCTTGGCGCGCTCGTTGGCCATGTCGGGGCTCTGGGCTTCCGCTCGGCTCACGCCGAAGATCGGGCCGTAGACGTCGTTCATCGCGACGAACGCCGCGGCCATGCCGGCGGCGGTCTGAAAGAAGCGGCGGCGGCTCACGCCCTGGTGCTTCGCGAGCTGGGTGCCCAGCTCCTTGATGCGCGCCTCGACCTCTTTCTGCTTCGCGGTCTGCGGCGCGGGCGTGAACTCGTCGCTCGAGACGAACTGCGTCGGGATCGGCGACGCAAAGGACGACGTTTCCGCGGGAAGCAGATCCATGGAGAGTCTCCTCTGGATGGTAGTGCGCGCCGCAGGCCGTCGCGGGGCTGGGGCCCCGCCGCCCGAGGCGCGCCTACTATTTAGAGCTCACTTCATGGGTGAGAACGCCGTCGGCCGCAGGATCATGTTTCTCACCTGCTGCACGATCGGGCCGTTCTTCTCGCTCTCGGCGAAGGCACGCGCGCGCTCGGGGTCCTTGGCGAACGTGTCGAACTTGGAGACGCGCTCGTCCAGGCTCTCCCAGGCCAGGAGATAGATCAGCTCGTTGCTGTTGCCGCCAAATACGTTGTGCCAGTAGCCGACCTGGCGGAAGCCGTGCTTCTTGAACGCGCCGCAGGTGAAGTTGCCGAACCGGTCGGTGATGTTCTGGATCTTGCCGGGCATGGCCTGGTACTCGCGCAGCTCGAAGAGGTAGGGGCTCCGGCTCGCCGCGTCCGAGCCGTACGGCTCGCCGCGGTCGATCTGCGAATACGAGGTGGGCTCCATGAGCTGGTTGTAGACGGCGTTCACCAGCGGCCCGTCCTTCTCGGTCTCCGCCCACTTCTTGGCGCGCTCGGGATCCGCGCGCCAGGCGGCGTTCTTCTTGGTCCGCTCCTCCTGGCTCTCCCAGCCCCAGATGTAGACGAGCTGGTTGCTCTTGTCGGCGACGACCGGCGTCCAGAAGCCAATCAGGCGAAACCCGTACTGCTTCCACTTGTTGACCGTGAAGCTCCCGAAGCGATCGACGAGCGCGGGAAGCTTACCGGCGGCCACATCGTAGCGACGAAGCTCGTAGAACATACGGCACCTCGGTTTATAGGCGCGCCTCGCCCGGCGGGGCCCCAGCCCCGCGACGGCCTGCAGCGCGCACTACGAAGGGATTCGAACGGCGCCTAGAATACCACCGTCGAACCCCGCGCGGAGGCGAGCTAGTCGCGCCGGCTGGCTCCCGCCTTCTCGACCAGCTGCGCCAGCATTTCGTACGGCTGGGCGCCGACAACACCGTAGCCGCCGGCCACGAACGTCGGGACGCCGGTGACGCCCAGGTGACGCGACTTGGCCCAGTCGGCGTCGACCGCGTCCTTGAAGCGGCGCTCCTTCAGCACGTCGCGCGCCGCCTCGGTGTCGAGCCCGACGGACTTCACCACGTCGATCATCACCTCGGTGTCGCCGATGTTCTGCGCGCCGACGAAGTAGGCGCGATAGAACGCGTCGTGGATCGTGTAGCCGCCGGGCTGCGTGTCGGCCCACTTGCCCAGCTCCTGGGCGAGTCGGCTGTTGTAGGTGTGCGAGCGGCGGCTGTAGGGCAGCCCTTCCTTGTCCATCAGGCCCTTCATCCGCGCGTAGGCCGCTTCCGGATCGATGCCGCGCTCCGCATAGAACGTGGTCATGTCACGGCCTTCGGCGGGCGTTTCCGGGTGCAGCGGGAAATGGACGAGCACGGGCTCGATGTCGTACGCCTGCTGGAGCTTCTCAATACGCACGGTACTGAGATAGCACCAGGGTCAGACGTAGTCGGTGAAGATCTCGAATTTCGTCGGCTCGCTCATTGGGGTCTCCTCTCGTTCCGTCGCGGTCTCGACGCTACGTAGATCTTACGCCTGAGTCGTGGATCGCACGCCAGACGCGCTCGGCGGTCGCCGGCATCTCGATGTGCTCGACACCGAGCTCGGCCAGCGCGTCGACGATCGCGTTCACCACGGCGCCCAGCGCCGGCGTCGTACCGCCCTCGCCGCCGCCGCGCAGGCCGAGCGGATGCGCCGTCGACGGGACCTCGCTGATCTCCGTCGTGAACGCCGGCAGCATGTCCGCCCGCGGCATCGCGTAGTCCATCATCGTCGACGCGAGCAGCTGGCCGGTCTCCGCGTCGTACGCGCAGGACTCCCAGAGCGCCTGCCCCACCCCCTGCGCGATCCCGCCGTGCGTCTGGCCGTGCAGGATCATCGGATTGACGGCGCGGCCGCAGTCGTCGACGGTCGTGTAGCGCACCACGGAGACCTCGCCGGTGTCGGGATCGACCTCGACCTCGCACACCGCCGTGCCGTACGGATACGACGGCAACGGCATGGTCTCGTCGCTCAGACCATCGAGCGCCCCGCGGACGTCGGCGGGGGCGTCGGCGCGGGCCGCGGCTCGCGCCACGGCGAAGAGGTCGATCGAGCGGTCGGTGCCCTTCACGCGGAACCGTCGCCCGGAGAACTCGACGTCGTCGGCTGCCGCCTCGAGCATCCACGCGGCGACGCGTCGGCCCTTCTCGACGATCTGATCCGACGCCTTCGCCATCACCACCGCCGCCAGCCGCAGCGCACGCGCCGAGTGGGCGCCGCCGCCGACCACGGTGACGTCGGTATCGCCGGTGATCAGGCGCACCTCGGCGAGCTCCACCCCGAGCCACTCGACCAGGAGCTGCGCGAAGCTGGTCGCGTGACCCTGGCCGGACGAGAGCGTGCCGAGCACCAGGTCGACGACGCCCTCGGGCCGCACCGTGATGTGCGCGCGCTCGCGCGGGAAGCCGGTATTGAGCTCGATGTAGTTGGCCACGCCGATGCCGCGATACCGGCCGCGACGGCGCGCCTCGGCCCGCCGCGCCTCGAACCCTTTCCAGTCGGCGAGCTCGATCGCGCGATCGAACGCGGCCTGATAGTCGCCGCTGTCGTAGACCAGGCCCAGCGGGTTCTTGTAGGGCATCGCCGTCGAGGGCACGAGGTTACGCCGTCGCAGCTCGAGGCGATCGAACCCATGACGGCGCGCGGCCAGGTCGATCAGCCGCTCCATGATGAACATGACCTCAGGGCGGCCGGCGCTCCGGTACGGCGTCGTCGGCGACGTGTTCGTGAGGACCGCTCGCCCGTGCATCGACACGGCAGGCATGCGGTAGACGGTCGCCGTCAGCGCCATACCCTTGTTGAGCGGATGGAACGAGACGGCGTGCGCGCCGACGTTGCTGGTGTTGGCGCCGCGGAACGCGAGGAAGCTGCCCTCGGCATCGAGGGCCAGCTCGGCGCGGGCCGTGAGGTCGCGGCCCCCGTAGTCGGCCATGAACGCCTCGCGCCGCTCGGCGGTCCACTTCACCGGGCGCCCGAGCCGGCGCGCGGCCCACGCGACCAGCGCGAACTCGGGATAGCAGCTGTTGCGCGTCCCGAAGTTCCCGCCGACGTCTCCGGCCGTCACACGCACCGCGCTCTCGGGCACGCCGAGCGCACCGGCCACGCCGGTCTGCGTCCGGCCAAGACCGCCCGCGCCGGCATGCACGGTGTAACGGCTGCTCGTGGGGTCCCACACGCCGACGGCCGCGCGCGGCTCCATCGGCACACCGGTGACCCGATGCACCCACGTGTCCAGGCGCACCACGTGGGCGGCGCGCGCGAACGCGCGGTCGACGCCGGCGGCGTCGCCGAGGTCGGTGTCCACGCAGACGTTCGAGGCCGTCCCGTCGTAGAGGATCGGCGCGTCGGGGCGAGCCGCGGCCGTGCTGGCGGTCACCGCGGGCAACGCCGTCCACTCCACCTCGACGCGCTCGGCGCCGTCGCGGGCTGCGGAGGGTGTCTCGGCGACGACCATCGCCACGACCTCGCCGACGAAGCGCACGCGATCGGCCGGCATCGGCGGATGCGGCGCGATGAACGCCACGTCGCGGGCCCGTAGCATGTCCTCGTGGGGATTTCCCGGCATGGGACTGTGCGTGAGCGGCTTCATGCCGTCGGCGGCGGCGTCGGCGCCGGTCAGCACGGCGATCACACCGGGTGTGGCGAGCGCCGCGGCCGCGTCCACACGCCCGACGCGGGCGTGCGCGTGGGGCGAGCGCACGAAGCACGCGTAGACCTGCCCCGGCACGTTGACGTCGTCGCTGTAATGGCCGCCGCCGCTCAGCAGGCGCGCATCTTCCTTGCGCAAGATCGGCTTGCCGATGCCTTCACGTGCCGAGCGGGTTCGCGACTGAAGAAAGGACATGACGCGATGGATCCTGGCTCGGCGCCGCCGACCGTGTCAAGGCTTGACACGGTCTGCGTTCGGGCGGATCGTGCGCGCGTCGGACGAAGCATGGCATCCCTGACCTGACGAGTTGCGAGGTACCTCGACATGGTCCACACGCGATCGATCTACGCCGCTGCCGTGATGGTCGGACTCGCCGTGATGCTGTCCGCCGGGCTGACAGCCCAGCCCTCGGCTCAGCCGAGCGCTCCGGGTGCAGTGCAGATCGGCGCCGGCGACATCGGAGGGGTCGTCACCGGCAAAAATGGGCCGGAGGCCGGTGTCTGGGTCATCGCGGAGACCGCCGAACTCGGGACCAGGTTCGCGAAGATCGTGGTCACGGACGACCGCGGGCAGTACGTGATTCCCGATCTGCCGCCGGCGAACTATCAGCTGTGGGTGCGCGGCTACGGCCTCGTCGACTCGCCGAAGGTCAAGGCGCAGCGGGGCCGGATCGTGAACCTGACCGCGGTGGTCGCGCCCAGCGCCGCGGCCGCAGCCGAGTTCTATCCGGCCATCTATTGGTTCTCGATGCTGAAGATCCCGGACAAGAGCCTGTTCCCCGGCACGGGACCGGACGGCAACGGCATGCCGGTGACATTCAGGAGCCAGGAGGAGTGGCTCAACGCCGTGCAGCTCAATGGCTGTGGCAACTGTCACCAGCTCGGCGACAAGGCAACTCGCGAGTTTCCCGTGGCCCTCGAAGCCTCGAAGATGTCGTCGATCGAGGCATGGACGCGGCGGCTTCAATCGGGGCCGGGCGGCGGCACCATGGTCAGGACCATCGGCACCCTCAACACGTCGGACGGCGGCCACATCCGCCGGCTGGCCGAATGGACCGACCGGATCCGCGCGGGGGAGCTGCCGGCATCGGCGCCCGCGAGACCGAAGGGCGTGGAACGCAATCTCGTCGTGACCATCTACGACTGGCTATCCGCAAAGTACTACCTGCACGATCTGACGCCGACCGACCGGCGAAAGCCCACCGTCAACGCCTTCGGGCCTATCTACGGCGCCGCCGAGCTGAGCACGGACTACCTGCCGGTGTTCGATCCGGTGAAGATCACCAAGTCGACGATGAAAGTGCCGGTGCGCGATCAGGATGCGCCGAGCTCGGCCCTCGCGAACCCCGTCGTGGCGCCGTCGCCATACTTCGGTACGGAGCAGGTGTGGGATTCGCGCGTCAACGCGCACAACCCGATGATGGATCAGGACGGGCGCGTCTATTACACGGCCCAGTCCAGGTCGCCCAAGAATCCACCGCCCTACTGCGCGGCCGCCTCCGGGCATCCGTCGGCGAAGCAGTATCCGCTCACGCGGACTCCCGATGGATTCGTGCAGAACTCCCGTCAGGTCACGGTGTACGACCCGAAGGCCAGGCAGTTCACGTTCATCGATACGTGCTTCGGAACGCACCACCTCAACTTTGCGGAGGACGCCGACAACACGCTGTGGCTCAGCAACAATCTGCAGAACGAGCTCGCCATCGTCGGCTGGGTCAACACGAAGGTGTTCTGGAAGACGCGCGACGCGGGAACATCACAGGGCTGGACGCCGCTGATCGTCGACACGAGCGGCAACGGTAAGCGCGACGCCTACGTCGAGCCCAATCAGCCGGAAGAGCCCGGCAAGGACAAGCGCATCGGGCTCGGCTTCTACGGGATCGCCTACAACCCGGTCGACGGCTCGATCTGGGGATCGAACATCGGCCACCCCGGCTATGTGCTCCGGCTCCAGCCCGGTGCGAATCCGCCGCAGACGGCGCTGGCCGAAGTCTATCGCGTTCCGCCGCCCGGCTACGGGATGCGCGGCTTCGACATCGACCGTCACGGCGTCGCATGGGTCACTCTCGCGAGCGGTCACATCGCGAGCTTCGACCGTCGCAAATGCAAGGGCCGCCTCAATGGCCCGGGCGCGACGGAGGGCAACATGTGCCCGGAGGGCTGGACCTTCTATCCACTCCCGGGGCCGGCGTTCGCCGGACGCGACGGCGCGGCCGAGGCTCCGTATTACACCTGGGTCGATCAGCACGACATCCTGGGGCTCGGGCCGAACACGCCGATCGGCACGGGCAATTTCTCGGACTCATTGCATGCGCTGGCGTACGGCCGGGTGGTCGAGCTACGCGTCCCCTACCCGATGGGCTTCTTCGCCAAAGGCGTCGACGGCCGCATCGACGATCCAAAAGCCGGCTGGAAGGGCCGAGGCCTGTGGGTCACCTCGGGCAACCGCACGCCGATGCACATCGAAGGGGTCGACGCGCCGAGCCCGGGCGCGCCGGGCAAGACGCTCGCGAGCCCGCTGGTCGTGCACTTCCAGCTGAGGCCCGACCCGCTGGCACACTAAGCGACCTCGTCGAGTCCTACCACAGCGCGAACCACCATCCCGAGGGGTGCCACAGCGCCGCCTGGACGCGGATCGACGCGAGCTGCAGCACGCGATAGCTCTGCACCGTCGGGCTGACGCCGTGCTCCCAGCTCTTGAGCAGGCTCTCCACGCGGCGGCGATCCGCCGCCAGCGCTCGGCGCAGGAGCCACGGCAGGCGCGCGCTCGTATCGAGTGCGCCATAGAGTCTCAGCAGGGCACGCGCGTCCGTCCGGGGCGCGGCGCGAAGATCGTGCCACCCGAGCTCGACATCGACGTTCGCCGCGTGGACGGCCAGCCGAGCCACCCACGGCGTCACGGCGCGCAGCCGATCGTAGTCCACGGTGTCGGGCGTATCCGCGGCGGTGTGATACGTGTCCGTGCGGCCGGTCGACAGGAAGAGAAACGGTCGCCGTGCGGCCTCGCGCAAGCCGTGATAGTCGCTCCGCGCGAATCGAGTGCCCGGCCGATACGGCGTCGCCTCGATCATCGGCAGGCTCAGCCTGACGGGCTCGACCCCCGGCGCGGGCACCACGTCGCCCACGAGCGCGGCCAGGCTCGGGTCCGCCTCGGCGCCGAGGACGAACAGCGCATCCGCGAGCCCGGCCGCTCGAACCTCGGGCGATACGCGGCCGCCCATCAGATCGAACACCAGCGCCAGGTCGAGCCGTTCGATCGGCAGCGGCGGGTGGCGCCAGAACCACGACGATCCCATACGCTGGGTGCGGACGTCGGGCGGCTCCTCGGCATCCGGAAAGAGCAGCACGAGGTGGCGCCTGAGCTGCGGACGCGTGCGGCCCAGCGAGTGCGCGAAGGCCAGGAGCAGGGCCACGGCGCTCGCGTTGTCGTCGGCGCCCGCCTGGATCCTGCCGCCGACCACGCCGCGGTGATCGTGGTGCGCGACGAGGACGATCCAGTGCGCCTGCGGGTCGCGCGCGCGATAGATCGCGCCGACGTTGACCGCGAAGGGCCCCGCATCACGACCGTTCGGATAGGTGGGCTGCTCGAACCCGTCATCGAAGAGCGGCGCGAGGCCGGCCGCTTTCAAGCTGGCGACGATGTACGCGCGGGCGCGGGCATTGCCCTCGGTACCGCGAAGCCGTCCCTGGAGCTCGGGGCCCGCGAGATAGCGGACGTCCGGCTCGAGCGTGGAGCCGTCGATACCCGCGGCGACCTGGTCGGCGCTCGCCGACACGCGCGCCGGACCGGCGGCCGTGAAGGACTCGTCGACGAACTGGTAAGGCACGAGCATGGACGACCCGGCTCCACACCCGGCGAGCAGCATTCCGGCGCCGGCCACGAGCGCCGTGATCCTGCTCCGGCGCCGTAGCCAGGCGGTCGCGGCCAACTAGACCGTGTTCAGGATCTCGGCCGACGCCATCTCGGGCGTCAGGATCTCGCGCCAGTCGGCGTCGCGCGGCACCACGCCCTCTGAGGCCCGCAGCGGATAGTAGGTCGCATTGATTCCGCGCGGCGTGCCGCCGTCTCGGACGGTCTTCACCGCCGCGAGCAGCAGGCGGCGCGCCTGGATGATCGCCTTGTCGGCCGGTCCGAGGTGCTCCTTGCTGCGATCGACGATGCGCCCCATGCTTTCCTGGATCCCGCGGTCCTGCGTGTTGATGCCGTCGATCCCGGTGAACGTCTCGGTCTTCTGCACCTGCCGATCCAGGAGATAGTTGTTCTGGCGATTCGCCTTCGACCGGAACGTCGTCTGATCGACATGGACCGGACCGTTGCCCGAGCGAACCTCGAGCCGATCCTCCTCGTCGAGCGCGTCTTCCG
>WNFK01245927.1_pt1 | contig 12506 bp, 14 predicted proteins | sample 5400281 | NCBI WGS metagenome assembly WNFK01 (sample SAMN13153350, study PRJNA577476) | soil metagenome | isolation source: 20 cm soil on Douglas fir-dominated hillslope | place: USA:California | collected 2013-09-17
CTCAAGTACAAGAATGAGCCGCTCGTTTGGGTCATCTTGATTAGCTGGTCGGTGGCGTTATTCGAATACATGTTTCAGGTTCCGGCTAACCGCATCGGCATCCAAACATTTTCACTGATGCAGCTGAAGGTAGTGCAGGAATGCATCACCTTAATTGTATTCACAGTTATCGCATACCTGCTCTTTGGCCAAACGCTCAAGTGGAAACAACCTGGTCTCCTACGCGTTCATCATCGGCGCCGTTTATTTTTCGTTCGCTTTCTAGTCGCAAGAAGGAGCCAACGCAAAAACCATGGAACCAATCAACGACCTGCTTGAGCAACACGAACGAACTTACGGCAACTTATGTCCCGGCACCTTACTCGCTCTCCGCATGGCCGTGCTGGGTTGTGCGCTGGTGGGCGTAGAAGATCCGCGCGGCGTTGATCGAAACAAACTAGTCGTCTGGGTCGAGATAGATCGCTGGCTGACCGACGCTGTGGAAGCCGTGACCGGCGCACGATTGGGGAAACGAAATTTGAAGTTTCTCGATTATGGCAAGCTGGCGGCTTCTTTCCTAAACCGGGAGACCGACAAGGCTGTGCGAATTGTGGCGCTTGAATCGTCTCGCCGTTTGGCTGACCTGCGTCACCCGGAACTCGAGGACAAGTACGAGCGGCAAATGCAAACGTATCGCGAAGCCGCCGAAGAAGAGTTGTTTGGTGTAACCGACGTTGAAGTCCAGGTGCGTGCGAAGGATTTGCCCGGCCACCCTCGCTCGCGAATGATTTGTCACAAATGCGGAGAGGGTGTGAACGACGGACGCGAAATTAGTCTTCCCGATAACATCACGCTTTGTCGCTCTTGCGTCTATGGGACCTATTATTCAACGCAGCACAACTCCGGGGCAGTGGCCCGACCGTTAGGGAGGGCGCGGCACGCTTAGTAAGACGCCTCCCTAACGGTCGGGCTACTGCCCCATTGCTATCGACAATGATTTTACCTTCGTTACAAGACAAGTTTGGTCGAACGATAAAAGACTTGCGTATCTCCGTAACTGACCGCTGCAACTTCCGCTGCTTCTACTGCATTCCGAACGAAGATATTGCCTGGAAACGAAAACAAGAGCTCTTAACCTACGATGAAATTGTGCAGGTCTGCGAAATTGCGGTTGGCCTTGGCGTTGAGAAGGTTCGCTTGACGGGAGGCGAACCGCTTCTGCGCAAAGATTTGGAATTATTAATTGGGCGACTGGCCAAAATACCCGGGCTAGGTGATCTGGCAATTACCACCAATGCCGCCGGACTAAAGAAACGCTCCCGTGCCTTGAGGGCGGCAGGTCTCAATCGCATTTCGATCAGTTGCGACTCTCTCAAACCCGACACCTTCAAGGCGATCACCAAACGCGATGCGCTGCAATCGGTACTGGACGGCATTGAAGCTACGATCGCGGCGGGATTTCCATCGCCCAAGATTAACTGTGTCGTCATTCGCGGAATGAATGACGATGAAGTCGGCGACTTCGCGGATTTCGCTCGAGCGAAAGGCGTCTGCGTGCGTTTCATCGAGTACATGCCGCTCGACAATGGCCATCAGTGGAATCGGCAGCTGCTCGTCGGAGGCCGCGAGGTTCTGGAACTAATCGAACAGCGCCACAAGCTTGTTCCGGTTGATCGCAACGCGCCCAGCGAGACGGCGCTGAAGTACGCTTTTGCTGACGGCGCGCCTGGCGAGATTGGCATCATCGCGCCCGTGACCATGCCGTTTTGCGGGGCGTGTTCGAGGCTGCGACTAACGGCCGACGGTAATCTGCGTACCTGCTTGTTCTCCATGGTGGATCACAACATCCGCCAGCTACTTCGGTCGCGTGCCAGCCGCGATCAAATTGGACAGTTCATGATCGATACGGTGCTGAAAAAGAAGGCGGGCCACCGCATCAATCAGCCTGACTTTATACAGCCGCCGCGCACGATGTCTTTTATCGGGGGATAGGAGCGGAGTGCCACAAGGGGAATGGTGATAGGCAATTTCATGGAAGGAGATAGGAATGAAAGTAATCTAACGGTTTACAACCGTACGCGAAGCCGCGCCGCGCCGTTCGCGTCCTTGGGCGCCAGGATTGCTGAAACGCCCAGCGAAGCAGCAGCCCCTGCTGAGGTGCTCATCACGATGCTGGCCGATGACGCTGCGGTGGAAGGTGTCATCTTTGCGCCTGGCAATGCCATTCAGGCGCTGCCTGCCGGCGCCGTTCATATTTCCATGAGCACGATCAGCGTGGGCTTATCGCGCCGTTTGGCCGAAGCGCACAAGGAGAGAAAACAACACTATGTTGCTACGCCAGTCTTTGGTCGGCCCGATGTCGCCGCCGCCGGGAAGCTGTGGGTTGTTGCCGGCGGCCCTTCCGAACCGATCGAGCGCTGTCGACCGGTTTTGGACGCGATTGGTCAGAAGATATTCATTGCCGGCGAGGAAGCGCACGCTGCGAACGTGATCAAGTTGGCGGGAAATTTCATCATCACGACCGTGATCGAGAGGTTGGCAGAAGCCTTTGCTTTTGGCCGCAAGTCCGGAGTTCATCCGAATACCTTTCTGGACATTCTCACGAACTCGCTCTTTCCGGGGCCGGTGTACCAAACTTACGGTAACCTGATCGCGTCAGACCGGTTCGAACCTGCGGGCTTCAAATTGCCGCTCGGATTTAAAGACAACCGCCTGCTGCTCGCGGCAGCGGAGGAGGCCAGAGTGCCAATGCCGATGGCTAGCTTGGTCCATGATCGGTTTGTAGCCGCTCTCGCGCGGGGCCTGAGCGAATCCGATTGGTCGGCTATCGCCCGTCTCTCCTACGAGAGTGCGGGACTTGAGTAACGCAAACTGTTAGTTTGCGATTCACGTTGAATGCCCGGGATACTCGCGCAAACTAACAGTTTGCGTTACAAAGACTGGTTTTCGGGAGGAGGTTGGCAAATGATTTATCGAACACTGGGCAGCACTGGAGAAAAGGTATCAGCGATCGGCGTAGGCGGCTGGCATCTCGGTCTGAAAACTGTTGACGAACAGTTGGCTATTCGCATGGTTCGTTCGGGCATCGATCGAGGCATCAACTTTCTCGACAACTGTTGGGATTACAACGACGGCGCGAGCGAGCTACGGATGGGCAAGGCGCTGCGCGACGGTTACCGGGAACGTGCTTTTGTCATGACCAAAATTGATGGGCGTTCGAAAAAGGAGGCTGCCCGGCAACTTGATGAATCTTTGCGGCGCTTAGGTGTCGACTACATCGATCTGGTCCAGCACCATGAGATCATCCGGTTTGACGATCCGCACCGCATCTTTCATCCCGAGGGCGCGAATGCAGCACTAGTGGAAGCGCGCGCAGCCGGCAAGCTTCGCTACATCGGATTCACCGGCCACAAAGATCCGCGCATACACCTCCACATGCTCGAAGTAGCTAAAGAGAATTCCTTCAAGTTCGATACTGTTCAAATGCCTTTGAACGTCATGGACGCGCATTACCGTAGTTTCGAGAAGCGGGTTTTACCTGAATTAGTGAGGCAAGAGATTGGCGTCTTGGGAATGAAGAGCATGGCGAACGGGATTCTTTTGAAGTCGAAGACGGTGACGCCAATTGAGTGTCTGCACTACGCACTGAATCTCCCGACGTCCGTCGTAATCACAGGCATCGACAGCATGGAAATCCTTGATCAGGCGTTTGCAGCAGTTGAATCGTTTCATCCGCTCAGCACCGACGAGCGCGAAGCGTTGCTTGCGAAAACCCGCGAGGCTGCGGCGAACGGTCGCTTTGAACCGTTCAAGACATCATCAATTTTTGATGGCACCGCCGAGAACCCTGAGTGGCTTGGCGAAGAGCCGCCTGAGATTCGCGAGCTAATGCCGGCGTAGGCAGCACCGTCATTCTCATGGTTATTGGGTCGTTTCTAAGTTAAACTTGGAAGCGAAATACCGCATGAGCTCAGCAAACATTCCACTCAGAGTGCATATCGGCGAAGTCGTTCGCAATGGCGTTCTGTTCAAGCCTGCAAATCATCCGGAAGGTTTAATGAATTCAGACCTCCTTATCGAGACAGTCGCGCGTTTCTTCTCTCTGCTGCGCGAGCGTCAAATCGAGTACGTCCTGGTCGGCGGCATCGCTTTGCTGCAATACGTGGAAGGCCGCAACACGGAAGACATCGATCTGATTATGGCCGTGTCCGAGCTTGAGCGGTTGCCTGAATTACATGTGGAAACTCGTGACGCTGATTTTGCTCGCGGCAGGTTCGGCGACCTAAAAGTTGACGTGCTCCTTACCACTAACCTTCTCTTCGACGAGGTGCGCAAGCGCTACACAGCGATGCAGCGTTTTGTCGAGCAGGAGATTCCGTGCGCCACCGTCGAGGGCTTGATTCTGCTGAAACTCTACGCGCTTCCGTCTCTTTATCGCCAGGGGAACTTTACGCGCGTCGGTCTGTATGAAAACGACGTGGCCACGTTGCTGCATGCGCATCACCCGCCAATCGAGCCGCTTCTTGACGAGCTTTCCCTTTACTTGAACGAAAGCGACATGACGCAAGTCAAACAAATCGCAAGCGAGATCCAGCAGCGCATCAGCCGGTTTGAAGAACGTAGCTAGCTTGAGCATCAGAGTGAGTTGCTGGAGAATTGGCAACGCGCGGTCGCGCATGAACCGCTACAAACAATCGTGCCTTTGGAGCCGGCTCCGTAGAGCTACCGGCGCTGAAATTCGAGTGCAGCGGTTCTGAGCCAAGTAGTAGGATTGAACCATGAAAATACCGGAGATTAAGAGCTGGGCATTAGATATCGTTGGTCGCATCAAGTCTCGCGAACCAACAGAGGATAGTCGAGTCGAATGCAAGGCTTCGTGGCTGGACGTGAAGAACGTTTCTCGCCAGCTTGCCGGACATGCTAATGCGGCCTCAGGCGAGCCCGTTTTGTGGCTCATCGGAGTGGATGAAAAGGGTGGAGTCGTAGCTGGTGCTAGTCATAACGAATTAGCCAACTGGTACCCACAACTAGTTAAAGAGTTTGATGGCGTCGCTCCCTGCTTGGTAGCCGACTTAAACATAGCAGTAGAAGACAAGACAATCGTGGCTTTACTGTTTGAGACGACTAATGCGCCCTTTGTTGTCAAAGTACCAAACAGTGATCGACTTGAAATTCCGTGGCGCGAGGGAACACGCACACGGTCTGCAAAACGAGCTGAGGTACTAAGGATCTTATCTTTATTGCAGAATCAGGGAACGTTAATACCAGTAAAGGAATTCGCAAGTGAAAGTCCTCGCGCCCAAAATCTTGCGATCGAACGCCCGCCGTTTTGGGAGTACTTATTGACCATTGAATTGTTGAAAGGAAAACTGCAACAGGTCAGGCGGAACTACGATGACGTGAACGGAGAACGAACATTTAGAAAAGCAAGAATAATACAGGGGAAAGACTTTACCAGGATGGTACAGGAAAAAATGAGCGATATCGTCGCAGTGATCGAAGTGTTGAAGTCTTGCGTTGAAATAGAAATCCCTGCCTCTTGGGGGTTGCCCGGCGAGCCTGGAGACGCAATAGAAATAAAACGCGCCGTCGATAGGTTCATTGCTGGCTGCAACGAGTTGGTTGAGTGGGAGAGTGAGATGGCGTCTCTCCGACCCCCGGAAGCATTCAGCAAAGTTCAATCGTTGATGAGAGGACTTACTTCCCAGAACCTGGCTGAGTTGGAGCGGTTTGCGGAAGAGTTGGGCAAGCCTTTTGCACAATCAAGACCTACTCCAGGACAAGTTATCGAGATCAACCTGAAATTTGATTTCCCTGAAGGTAGGATTGACGAAATAACTAGCGAAGCTCAACGTATCGTCGGAATTATCGAAAGCGACCCGGAAGCGTGGTCGGATCAATGGAACTGATAGTCCAGGGACGAGTGTAGTAGCTGGCAGCTAATGGAACAACGGCACGGAAAGAAAATCTGACCTTAAACGAGTGTTGGTGACTGCCAAGCGTTCGGACCAGGTCATTGAACTCAGACGCGACCTGTGTGTTCCTTAACCTGACTGGACACCGTACCGGCAACGCGGCGCTTCCCGGCATCTGACGTTTCGAGCCGCGCGAGTCTCTCCATCAACGTGATCACGGCCGAGAAGTCTTCCTCGTTGCCCTCGTTGAATTCTGCGACATTCATTTGAAACGCTGCCGCAGTTGCCGGCATGGGTACTTTCGCGGCGGCGGCGGTTTCGAGAACTAAGCCAAAATCTTTGTTCATCAGTCGGCTTGCCGAGATGCGCAGGGGCTATGACCGCTGTGTGCGACAAAACTTCAAGCAACCGATGGCGATCGAGGCCTTCCTTCCGCCCGAGTGCAACCGACTCGGCGATCGCTTGCATGCCAACTCCAAGCAAGGTATTGGCAACGAGTTTCATCGCGGTCCCTGACCCACTGCTACCCAAATAAAAATACTGGCCCGCGATCGAACCGAAGATTGGTTGGGCGGCTTGAAAAAGTTCTTCGTCTCCGCCGCAGAAGAGCGTCAACGTACCCTCTTCGGCAGCAGGGGTGCTGCCCGAAACAGGCGAGTCCAGACATTTCACTCCAGCCTCGCGACTCAGTTCGTATAGTTCGCGTGAAGTCGCCGGCGACACCGTGCTCATCTCGATCACTGCTGAGCCTCGACGCACATAAGCAAAGACACCTTGCGGATCGGCATACACACTCTTGACTGCATTGTCATCGGGAAGAGACGACACTACGACGTCCACTTTTGATGCGAGTTCAGCGATGCTGTCAGCGACCGTTGCGCCATATTTAACCAACGCCTCGGCACCGTCACGGTTGCGGTTGTAGGCGATGACCTGGTAGCCGTGTTCGAGCAGTCGCCTGGCCATACGGCTGCCCATGTTGCCAAGACCAATAAAACCAAGTCGCGTATTTTCATTAGTGAGTGAGTTCATTTGCCCTCTCAATCCGCTGCATTTTCAATCCTGCCCCTATGAGCAAGGCTTCTTTCAACTGGATGCGCCCATCAACTGCGGGCCAATCGATATTCGAGAAAAACGCTTCAATGTATTTCGGCCTATCAGCCGGCTTGTAGTCCAGGAGATAGGCGTGTTCCCAAACGTCCATGACGAGGAGCGGATGAAAACCCGCGACATTGCCAACTTCATGAAGCGAGATCCAGTGATTCGACACAGCCCTGTTTGTTGGATTCTGATAGCAGATCGCCCAACCGACGCCGCGCATTTTTCCAATGCTCGTGAAGTCTGCTTTCCACACCTCATAGCTGCCAAAGCTGTCTACCGTCGCTTGATAGAAATCCGAATCGCGAGCCGGGTCACCAGACCCATCCTTCTGCATGTTTTCAAAGTAGTACTCATGCAGGACCATGCCGTTGTACTCAAAGCCGAGTCGTCTGGTGAGCTCGGAGTAAGCCGGCATCTCCTCCTGGTCTACAACTCCGTCAGCCAGGATGTCGGCGATTCGCTGATTGAGATCGTTAGTTCCTTTTACATAACCCTCGTACAACTTGAAATGCCGCGCGTGGTACATATCGTTGATCATTTCGTGCTCCCCGTTTTCTGTTTCCTGGGCATTCAACTGAAGCCGCTTTCCTAGTACAATCTGGGCGTCGGCATACTCCTCTCGTCCGCCGGCGTTGGATTAATGTCATCAGCCCAGGAGGCAAAGACCAGAGAACCAGCCCAAAGCAAAAGAAAGGCAACGATGGCGAGCCCGATCACAGACCAGACTCGCGTATCCTTCGTTGTCATGCTTAAGCGTCGCGCTAGAAACTTCTTGACGACGTCAAACCTGGACTCTTTCGCGTTGTACGTGCCGTCAATCATTCTCCCTCCGGTTTCATTCAATCGTTCAGTGACTAGTATCGGCTGAGGGTCTCCGGAAAGGTGGTCACGCTCGGCGGGATGCGACTTACCGCTCCACTTAAAACCTCGCCGGCTTTCATTCCGTAGAAGGCCTCGTTCAGCTTGTTATCCGGCGTGATCGCAGTGCCTTTCAAAGCCACACCTGCAAAGAGTCCTTTGCTACGTGAATAGGTAAGGATCTCGGCTTTGAGTTGTGCGTCTGTTGCCGCGCTCGCCTCGCGCCCGATAGGACCGGCTGCTACCCCAACCTCACCGCCGATCTCAAATTTGTCACCGGCGAGCCCGCTCAATCCCTTTTCGTTCATTATCAGCAAGACATAATCGGTTTTGTCTGCACCAATCTGCGCTCCACGCTTTCAACACTCTTGGGAATACAGCGATCGCTTGCGCTTTGTCGATCAATTCCTTTGGAATCGCGTTGTCAGGAGCGCCCATGATCTCGTTAAAGACCGCGGCGGCATCATTAGAACGGTGCGTCGCTTCCTTCGCCTTTTTGCCTTGCGCAAACGCAGACGTGCCCAGGGCACACGTGACGATCACGATACTGAGAATGCCCATGATTGATATCTTTGCGTAATGCTTCATCTTCTTTTCTCCTTTGATTTTGTCTTCGACGCGGTGCGCCTTAATTATTAGCTTCCGTAGGATCTGTGATTCCGTAGACTTGTCACGGAGATAGTAGGCAGACTTCTCATGATGGGAGTCCGAGGCAATCTTCGCCTCGTAGGAATCGTAAGCACGCGTCTGTGGATTAGGCCTCTGCTACGTCCGTTCAGTCCGATAGCAGTCCCGATGAGTGCGCCCTTGGCTCTATTCTGATGGCGATACAGGCGGCGCTGAGCTGTCGCAATTCCGCCGAATGCCTGTCCTAAGATCGCGACGCTCAGAAGCAATGTTGCGATAATGCGTTTTCGATTACCTTCTTTCACTCCACTGACCTCCAGATTGCCTAACTCACAAGTGTTGGACTATCCGCTGTCTGATCCTGTAGGCGTAGAGGTGCAAATGCCTTGCCACAATCAGCGAGGCGATAAGACAACTCATTCCTTAGTTATTTGCGAAGCGAGAGAGGCGTGAATGCACTTGTGGCTGGAATTGACTGGCCATATCTCACCATCTGACTACGGATGGCCATGGCGCGATGCAAGTCAAAAGTCAGTTGCTCAACCACCACCTGTATGGAACAGGCGGCCTATCAGAAATCCGACTGCTGCAGCGCCGAGACCGATCGCGACCATTTGTAAGCCGCTCTTGCGCCAATCTCCGACCAGCGTCTTTGCAGAATAAACACCGACGGCGAAAAGCGTCACTGCACTGAGCACTATCGCCAAAACAATCGCCGGCGTGCGTGCGACAACCATGAAGGGAATGATCGGTATAAAATGACCGATAAGGGTCGCGACGGTGACCACCACAGCGCTCCGCACCAGGCTCTGCTGCCCGACCGGTTGCAGATGCAGCTCTTCATTCATCATCGTGCTGACCCAGCTCTCACGATTGGACGTGATCGTGGAAACAACATCTTCGAGAAGGCGTCCTTTGAAACCCTTGGCTGCATAGATTTCCCTGATTTCCTCGCGTTCCTCTTCAGGTCGCGACGAGATCTCATTTTGCTCGCGAGCTTTTTCGGCGAGATAAAAGTCGCGGTCCGAACCAAAAGATGTATAGGCTACCGCTCCCATTGAAATTGATTCTGTGATTGCAGCCGCAATTCCGGTAACGAGCAGAACGTGGGTTGAGCCGGCGGCTGCTACGACGCCAAGCGCGATACCCAACATGTTGACCAGGCCGTCCTGTCCTCCGAGGATCACATCTCTGAGAGAGTTGTTGGTACTGTGCTCTTCCTTTCCGATCGTCGGGCTCTCTCGACTGTCGTTGAGCGAAGCACGCACCGACCGCCCGAGACGAGTTGTGGTCGTCTTCTTCATGTCTAGACCGTTCGATGCAATCAAAGCGTTTTCCTCCTATCAACGCAAACTGCTTTTGTCCTTGCTTAGCGTGCGCACGATCTCGCTTAGCCCACGCTTCATAAGCGAGACCTTTGCACGGACGTCAAGCAGCATCGCAACCCGATTGTCCAAATCGCTGATATTCAGTTTACGGACCTGAGAAATGTTGCCGCTGATAGATTCAAGTCTGCGCTCGCTCTTGGGTGAGGTGTCTTGATTGATACGACCTTCGGCGCGCCACTTGGCAACAAGTTGCTCTCTCCGCGTGACGATATTTGACTGAGCGGAGTTTGATTGAGAACAGTTTAATGGGGAGAGGCTTGGTTGAGCTGGCGCAGCGGAGTTTAGATATGACCAGACGGCTTCAGGATAGACACTTGGGATTGCTTCCATCGCATCTGGCTGGCGGCCAAAGAATCTGGCAAGCATCCGCGGCGAGTCGCCCAAGGGTCGTCGCCCGCCACCCTGCGTATGAATCCCAATGAGCGATAGCACAACCGAGCCAACTCCACCGGCCACGCCGATGCCATTGCCGAGGTTCACCGTGCTTGGTTTGAACTGAAGTGCCGAGGTGACCGCGCCAAAAGCACCGCCCGTTACAATCGAAGCTATGTTGATAATGTTTTGCGCCTTATCGCGCTTCGCCTGTAAATCAGTGCGGATCGATCTGAGCTGGTCTACCTCTGAATCGATGATTGCATTCACGCTATCGATATCAAGGGAGGCTGCCAAAATCTTTTCCGTAATCTCCTGTCGGACTGCGAGTGATTCCAGGCTGGTTAGTGAACCGGCAGCACGCTGGCGACCTAACTGATCCAGAAGCGGCGCGACGCCGATCTGATGGGCAATCTGTGCTGCCTCAGAAGATAGTGTGCGCACCTGGATTTCGGACGATCCGGTTTCCGGTTGCAAGTTTGTCTGTGGAGTTTGTGCTGTCGTGGGCCAGGTAGACGCCGCAATCAGAAATGCGATTAGGCAAAAGGATCTTACCGATGCAAGTGACTGTCCTCTTTTCACTGGGACCGCGGGCGTCTCGCCCGCACGAAGCGCTGTCAGGCGCGACTGAACTCGCAAACAGGTCAACCCGGGAGGCTGCTCGCGCTTCGCGCTCGCGGCGGGCGAGACGCCCGCGGTCCCAGTAAGAGCGTCATAACTGCTTTTAGGATTCCCATTCGCTTGCATAGTCGCGTCCCTTACGCTTTCATCGTCACGCGCTCGGGGTTGGTACGCTTATCGGAGGTTGGCGAGTCGCACTGAAAGCGCCTCAAGCAGGCAAAAAGGCCAATTAGTCCCAAGCCTACGAAGGCCAGCGGCGCTAGCTCAGGAGGAGTACTCCCAATCTTGACACCTCCGTTTGTCCCAAGCGGCACAGCCCAAGCGGTCAACACCCGGCGAAAGTTACCTACCGGATCCCCCTTGCTATGAAACCAGACTCCGAGCACACCTACGATCAAGCAGAGGGAAAAGCCGACCTGCAACACCCTTCGTCCCGAACCATTCCACTGATAGAGTCCGACGACGCCCGCAATCAACATCAGTCCTATGTAGACGAGCGGAATCCAGGTCTCCCATTGGCGCGCAAGCTCCACGCGATGCTCCCACCGTATGTCGATCATGAGTCCTACCAGCCCGCCAAGCAGAAGCAAGACAATAATCCTATTCAATGACCAGGACTGGATTGCTCTCACGGTTCGCTCCTTCGCTGAATTTACGTTCATACCTGTGGCTACGGACGAGCTCACACTAATGCTAACGGATCGGAGAGGCATGGTCTGTCCCCATCCGTTCAGTTCGACCTCGCAAGTTGACAACGCCAGCGCCGGGACGCGACACGAGTATTGGAACCACAGCCGAAACTGCCATCACTCCCGCGATGATATGAAGCGCTCCGCGATACGAACCTGTCGTCTGCCGCATGTAGGCGATTAGTAGCGGCCCAACCGCGCTGGCACAGCCCCAGGCGGTCAGCATCAGACCATAGATAGGCCCAACATTCTTCGAGCCGAAATAATCCGCCGCAAACGCCGGCATGGTTCCGAAGCCACCGCCATAGCACATGAGCACGACGAACGTAGTAATCGTCATCAACGAGACCGCGGTGAGGCTCGGAAGCAACCAGAAGAGTAGAACCTGAATCACGAACATCACGAAGAATGTTGCCCGCCTCGTTATCAAGTCGGAGACCCACGCCCAAAACACTCGTCCGAGTGCATTACCGATACTCGCTATTCCCACCATGCTCGCCGCCACCACCGCGCTCACGCCAACAAGCTCCTGGAAGATCGGTGCCTCCTGCGAGATGATCGAAATGCCCGCGAACGTATTCAGAAACAGCAGCAGCCAGAGCGCATACCACTGCCAGGTCTTGAGCGCTTCGCCGAGCGTGTAATCGCGTCCCGCACGTTGCGAAGTTTGTGTCGCAGTCGGCGTCCAACGCTCCGGTCTCCAGTCTTCGGGCGGATTCTGCATAAACAAGCTGGCAACAACGGTCACAATCAAATATGCGATGCCCAGATAGGCAAAGGTGTTCAATACGCCAACGCTCTGAATGAGCCGGGTAGCTACAGGGGCAGTGATCAGAGCGCCGGCGCCGAAACCACCAACCGCGATCCCGGTGATGAGTCCTCTGCGATCCGGAAACCATTTCACCAGGACCGCAACCGGAACGATGTAAGAAAGGCCCAGACCAATCCCGCCGATC
>WNFK01248126.1_pt1 | contig 12505 bp, 13 predicted proteins | sample 5400281 | NCBI WGS metagenome assembly WNFK01 (sample SAMN13153350, study PRJNA577476) | soil metagenome | isolation source: 20 cm soil on Douglas fir-dominated hillslope | place: USA:California | collected 2013-09-17
GTTGGCTTGGTGATCCGGGCGGCGGGGCCGGGGCCGGGGGGCTCGATGAACTCGTCGCGTTTGACTTCAAGGCATCCGCCGCAGGCGTCGGAGTAGCGCTTGAACTCGGATTCGATCCAGTCGGCGGCGGCGTTTATGCCGGTGCCGGGGGGGAGATCGGTCTCCATGCTGGAGAGGGTGCTGCGGTTTTTGAAGCTGACGAGCTTGGTGATGATGGCTTTGATGTTATTGGCAGATACCTGCTGGAGCGCGCCGGCGATGGCGGGGTCGGCGGGGGCAGGTGTGACGGGCTGGCCGACGGGAGCTGATGGCGCGTTGGGGGCTGGCTGTTGCGCGTGGAGAAGGCCGGCGGTGATGAGTGCTGCGCCAACAGCGAGGCGGCTGAAATGAGGGAGGAAACCGGGGCCGACGTTCACGAGAATGCTCCTTGTGGGTAAACCAAAATCCTGTTGCCATCGTATGCTTGACGAATGGGCGGGGAGGCCGCTAAATAAATAGCAGGGTGTCCGCGAATTGCTGTTTCTATAATCCCATAGGTGAATCCTATATGTGGGTGAGCGAACTAACCCATGGAGGATGGAGTCATGGCTGTTGTATGTCCGGAATGCGATAACCCGATCGTTGTTGATGTCGACGAGGAGGAGGAAGGCGAGACGGTTCAGTGCGATGAGTGCGGCATGGATCTGGAGATTGTTTCGGTGGATCCGCTGGAGGTGGCAGCAATCGACGTGGCTGGTTATGACGACGAAGATCCCATGCGAACCGAGGATGAGGAAGATGAGTAGGTGCAAGCGATTGATGGAGGTGGCCTTATACTAAAGTCTATGAAGCGTACTTCCGACTCGCTCCGTTCGTTTGTCTGCAAAGTCCTATTTGCCTGCTGCTTCATGACGGCCTCTTTTATGGCTGTATCGGGCGCAACTGTCTTCGCGCAAGATCGCGGAGCTGCTCAGCGCGTGGTTCAGGGTAAGGTGGTCGATGCTGACAATGCGCCAATCAAAGGCGCGGTGGTCTACCTGAAGGACAGCCGCAGCCTTGCGGTGAAGAGCTACTTCTCCGATGATCAGGGCGGGTACCGGTTCGGCCAGCTTTCGCCGAACACGGATTATGAGATCTGGGCGGAGAGCAATGGCAAGAAGAGCGCGGTGAAGACAATCAGCTCCTTCGACAGCAAGAGCCAGTTCAATATCAATTTGAAGATCGAAAAGTAGCCGGCGGTATTTGCTGACATCTCGGGCATTTTTCTGTGTCGAGTACAGGCTGCGGAAAATGGTGACTGCGGCCTACGAAAGAAAGGCCCGGGGCTAAAAAGCCCTGCGCTCCTTCTGAAACAGGAACTCCTCCGAGAAACAGGACAGGCGTCACTCCTAAGACAGAACAGCAACCTTGCGGGTGGACTTTTCAGCAGCCACTCTACTGGTTGTAGTTCTGCTCTTCTTCCTCTTCCATGCCGTAGCGGCGGAGGAGGTTGGGCAGGTTCTGCGAAAAAGCGGCGCGCGGCATGACCGTGTCGCAACCTGCCTCCACAGCCTTGGCCTTCAGATCTCCCTGCAGATGGGAGAGGAAACCGACGATGGAAGTACTGCGCTTTAGTTTGGCCTTGAGCTTGGGAATCAGCGTAAGGGGCTTGGCGTTTGCATTGTTGAGGTCGAACACGATGAGGCCTGGACGATCCTCTTCCTCGCCGGCGGTGAGAGCGGCGATGGCGTCCTTCTCGTTCTTGACGAAGGCCACCTTGACTCCGAGCTTGCGCGCGGTCTCCTGAATCTTCGCGATAAAGAAGAGATCTTCGATAAAGAAGAAGATCTTGGTGGGCGCGTCGGCTGGAATGGGAATGGGGCGGCCCTGCGAGTAGTCGATGGGCTGGGAGTCGCTCTGGTAGCTGCGTCCACCGCCATGGCCGTTGCTGCGGCCCTGGTAGTTTCCGTTGTGGGAGTCCATCGTCGAGGGCGGCCACCACCTTTGCGCTTGAAGCCGCCGCTGTTGTTGCCGGGCTGATGGGTGTCGCGGTCGCGGTATCCTCCGCCGTTGTTGCTGTAGCCGCCGCCATTGCTTCCGCTGGCGGCATTGCCGGGATTCTCCTGCGAGCGCTGGCGGTCACGGTCGCGGAACTTCTTCTTCCAGCGTTTGCCGCCGCCACCGGAGGAGTTGTTCTGCTGCTGGCCGGCACCGGCCTGGAAGCTCTGCGGCTGGGACTGGGGGACGGATGAGCCTGCGGAACCCTGAATAGACGCGGTGGACTGGTCACCGCCAGATTGTGCGTTTTGCTGGGCGTCGGAGCCTTTGTTCTTGCGCTTACGGCGGCGGCGGCGGCTGCTTTTCGACTGCCCCATGCCATGCTGCACGTTCTGCGGTGTGTATTGCGCCTCCCCGTCCTGCTGGCCGGGTGACATTGTCGAACCCTGGTGGGACTCCACCTCGGGTACATTCTGTTCTGAAGTCATGCTTCCACTTCCTATTGCTTTAGATCGCAATTAGCGGTTCACTCTCCCACGGCGCAACGGCCTTTTCGTCCCCGTGTAGACCACGGAGGATGAACCAAACCGGTTTGCAGCGTCGGATGAAACGGTCTCAAGTTGTACTCGAACGGACGTCTTCTATTGCTATTCGGCTGCGATCGAACCACTAACCTACCGGCTACGCGCAGCCCTGGAACGCCTGACAGCGGCGGCCCTTTAATTTTCACCCTCTACCTGTTTGCGACAGAGTCCGATAAATTCGGTCACTGTAATCCTGTGCCCTTTGCCGCCAAAATGTGCCTAACAAGGATTTTTCTGGCAGCCACACAGCGATCGGCACCCACAGCCGGTTCACGAGGCAATTCTTAGGGTACGCGCAAAGAGAGCGATTGGCAAGAACTCTCTTCTACGTCTTCCCGGTTACTCCTAATCATGAGATGCTTTTTGGACACGAGAGGCCGCTTCGGTGGAAGCGGCCTCTCTGTTTTGATGGCCAGTCACTGGCCTCCTGAAAACCTTCCTACGAAGGAAGTAGAACTCCGGGCTGGCTACACCATCGCTTGGATGCAGCATCTTTATCGAGCCGGAGCAAACCGACAACACACTCCGGATCATTGCCAGCGTGCTGTCTTTTGGTGAAGAGCAATCCAATCGCCAAATGATTCGTATGTTTTTCCAGCCAAATTCAACTACATACGAAATGCGGGTTTGAAAAACAGGAGACTTCCCGGGAGGCGCTCCGTAATTTGGGAGGTGGCTCTGGATTGACCCTTGGCGGACGGGGTCCTATAATTTGATGTGTTCCGGCAGCTCTCTCGCTTTGCTGCCGATTTGCTGGTATGGGAATCGGGTGGATCGAGCTATATGGATGGGCGTGCGTTGTGAAGAGTGCGTTCGTCAAAGAATATGCAGCGAACGGCTGAGAAGGCTCGCGATGGTGCGCCTAAGGCCGGATGATCAGGACAATCCCCGAAGGAGTACCACACGCCGAATGAATCGTAACGTTGCACTTGTCACCGCCCTTGCTGCGGGAATGACGTCCGCTGCTGGAGTGGCTCAGACTGCCGGCTCGCAGGCACCGGCAACCGCACCCTCCACTGTCTCGGCTGCAGCGCCTGCCGCCGCACATCCTCCCGCTGTCCAGGTGGTTCCGGCGAAGATTGCGGTGATCGAATATGAGCAGGCCACCGCTGCGACGAACGAAGGCCAGCGCGCGCTTCAGGCGTTGCAGAAGAAGTATGAGCCGCAGAAGAGCCAGTTGCAGGCTTTGCAAACCGAGATCGAATCGCTGACCAAGCAGCTGCAGAGCGCAACGGCGACGATGAGCGATGAAGAGAAGGCCTCGCGGGCAAGGACGATCGAGACGAAGCAGAAGCAGCTGCAGCGCGATGGCGATGACGCCACGGCTGCCTTCAATGCAGAGCTGCAGGAGACGCTCGGTGCGGTTGCGAAGAAGCTTGGCCCGATTGTGATCAAGTACGTGCAAGACAACGGCTACACCATGCTGTTGGATAACACCGGCCAGCAGGGCGGGCTTGCGGTGCTTTGGACGCAGCCGGGCACGACCGACATCTCCCAGGCCATTGTGGATGCGTACAATGCCTCTTCGGGAGTTGCGGCGCCTGCTGTGCCTTCGGCACCATCGGCGACGCGTCCGCGTCCGACGACGCCGACACCTCCTAAGCCTGCACCGCCTAAGCAGTAGAACTGCGTCGATTGGCTGTAATTTTCCGGCTGCAGTGAATGATTCGCATGCAAGCTCTTATGCCTCAGGAATCGCATAAGTGATGCTGGCGCAAACAAAATCAATTTGAGTAGTAACGATCTCTTGAAGGAGTACCACAGACCGTATGAAACGCACTTTTGTTCTTGTCTCCGCGCTTGGCGCGGGATTGATGACTACGGCCGGGATAGCCCAGACACCAGCGGCAGCCCCGGCTTCAGCTCCCCCGGCAACTGAGGCCGCTGCACCGGCCCCAGTAACGCCACAAGCCATTCCTGCGAAGATTGCGCTGATTGCTTTCGAACAGGCCGTCTTCGCCACGAATGAAGGCCAGAAGGCTGTGCAGGATATTCAAACGAAGTACAAGCCAAAGAAGGATCAGATCGACGGCCTCTCGCATGAGGTTGATGCTCTGAAGAAGCAGCTGCAGAGCGCACCGGCTACGCTCTCTGACGCAGATCGCGCGGCCAAAATGAAAGAGATCGATGCCAAAGAGAAGCGTCTGAATCATGACGCCGAGGATGCACAAACTGCTTACAACACCGATTTGCAGGAAGCCTATGGCAAGGTCGCGGCGAAGGTCTCAACGACGTTGAAGAAGTACGTCAGCGACAATGGCTATACGCTCCTGCTCGATGTCAGCAGTCAGCAGAGCAACGTAATGTGGGCGAATCAGAGCACAGACGTGACGCAGGCTGTGGTGACGGCATACAACACCTCGTCGGGCGTCGCTGCGCCGGTGCCGTCTGCACCGTCGGCTGCGCCTGCAGCGGCTCGTCCTCGTCCTTCGACAGCAGCTCCGAAGCCAGCCGCCACACCGAAGCAGTAACTCTCGATCACGCACGCCTTCCCACGGAGAGTGAGGATGAGGCTCTCTGGCCTCTTCTTCATCTTTGTGGGTATGGGTACGCTCTGGGCTGGCCTGTGGAAAAACTTGTGGATCGCGTGTCAGGGGATGAGTTCGCAGACGGCTAATTGCCGGTTTGCCTGCAGCGGCTCGACCAGATTGCGCGAGTGTAACTGCATGGAAACTGACGGCTTAGCGGGGATAGGCGCAGGTTTCACTTCTCCTTTCCGGCTGCCTGTCGGCAAGTATAGCTGTTTCAAGTGTTTCCACAGATCAGCGTTACTGCAACGTTACAAATCGCGGTTCGAACAATAAGAACTTGTGAGATAGCGCGCCAGATGGTAGTCGGCGGAGCTCTTTTTTGGACGACGTAATCGCGTGGGACAAACCGCAACTTCGCCTCCTGCAAAATTTAGTGGATTATTCCTCGCCTACTTTGAGAACCGCGAGGAAGGCCTCCTGCGGGATGTCGACCTTGCCGATCCGCTTCATGCGCTTCTTGCCTTCCTTCTGCTTCTCGAGGAGTTTGCGTTTGCGGCTAATGTCGCCGCCGTAACATTTTGCGATTACGTTTTTGCGAATAGCGGTGACCGTTTCGCGCGCGATGATCTTGCTGCCGATGGCGGCCTGAATGGCGACCTCGAACATCTGGCGGGGGATGAGTTCGCGCATCTTCGAGACGAGAGCCTTGCCGCGGTCGTAGGCGAAGTCGCGGTGCACGATGATGGAGAGCGCGTCGACGGGATCGCCACCGATGAGGATGTCCATCTTGACCATGGGAGAGACCCAGGTGCCGGCGAGGACGTAGTCGAGTGAGGCGTAACCGCGGGAGACGGACTTGAGGCGGTCGTAGAAGTCGAGGACGATTTCGTTGAGCGGAAGCTCGTAGGTGAGCATGACTCGCGTCTCGCTGACGTACTCAAAGTTTTTCTGGCGGCCGCGTTTGTCTTCGACGAGTTTCAAGATTCCGCCGACGTACTCTTCGTTGGTGAGAATCTTCGCGATAATGACGGGCTCTTCTACGGTCTCGATCTCCGAGGGGTCGGGCCAGCGTGAGGGATTGTCTACCTCGATGATGGAGCCGTCGGTGAGCGTGATCTTGTAGCGGACACCGGGCGCAGTGGTGATGAGGTCGAGGTTGTACTCGCGCTCGAGGCGCTCCTGAATAATTTCAAGGTGCAGCAGACCGAGGAAGCCGCAACGGAATCCAAAGCCAAGGGCGACGGAGGACTCGGGTTCGAAGGAGAAGGATGCGTCGTTGAGGCGAAGCTTTTCGAGGGCGTCGCGGAGCATGGCGTGTTCGTGCGAGTCGACGGTGTAAAGACCGGCGAAGACCATGCTCTTGATGTCTTCGAAGCCTGGGAGCGCTTCGGCGCAGGGGTTCTCGACGGAGGTGATGGTGTCGCCGACCTTGGTGTCGGCTACGTTCTTAATCGTTGCGACGAAGAAGCCTACTTCCCCTGCCGTGAGTTCGGCGATTGCGACCGGCTTCGGGGTCATGACGCCCATGCTCTCGACGTCGAAGATCTTGCCGTTGGACATGACTTTGATCTTCATGCCTTGACGCAGCTTGCCGTTAATAATGCGGGCGAGGACGATCACTCCTCTGTAGGGATCGAACCAGCTGTCGAAGATGAGGGCCTGAAGCGGGGCTTCGGGGTCGCCCTGCGGAGGTGGCAGCAGTGTGACTACGGCTTCGAGGATGCTGTCTACGTTGAGACCGGTCTTCGCGCTGACGGCGATTGCGTCGTCGGCAGGGAGGCCTACGGATTTTTCGATCATCTCCTTGGTGCGCTCGATGTCGGCGCTGGGGAGATCGATTTTGTTGATGATTGGGATGATTTCGAGGCCGTTGGAGATGGCGAGATAGGCGTTAGCGAGGGTCTGGGCTTCAACGCCCTGCGAGGCATCGACGACCAGGAGCGCGCCTTCGCAGGAGGCGAGGGAGCGTGAGACTTCGTAGGAGAAATCAACGTGACCAGGGGTGTCGATGAGATTGAGCTGGTAGGTTTCGCCGTCGTGGGCCTTGTACATCATGCGGACGGTGTGGGCCTTGATGGTGATGCCGCGTTCGCGCTCGAGGTCCATGGCGTCGAGTACCTGGGCCTGCATTTCGCGCGCGGTCAGTGAACCGGTGAGCTCGAGGAGGCGGTCGGAGAGGGTGGACTTGCCGTGGTCGATGTGCGCGATGATCGCGAAGTTGCGGATGTGACTTGGATCCATTTTGTAGCTGGGTGGCCTCAGTCTTCATGTTAACACCGCAAGGTGTCGAGCGCAGGTGCGGTGGACTGCAAAGCAATGTGTACCAAGATTTGCATCCAACTCCGGACTGGAACTTTTGTCAGTTTCCCTGCCGTTCAATTCATGCGCAACTCTACGCAGAGCTGTGTTTTGAAACGTCAGGACTTGATATGGTTCGACTTCTTCTTGCTCTTCTACTCTTCGTCTCGTTGCCGCGTGCGTGGCCACAAGCACCCAGCCAAGAGGAAGTGCGGGACCAACAACCTTCAGAAGAAAACCTGAATGAGTGGAGTGAACTACCGGATGCTCCGAGCGCGTTGCGAAGAGAGTCGCCCTCTTCGGCAAGTGAGACTACGAAGTTTTTCTTCGAGACGCTCAATCCCGGCGAGGGATTCCAGGCGGCGCGGGGGAATGTAGCCGAGGCGTTCAGCCCCGCAACGTTTGAGACCCAGTCGAGGGCGGGACGGCCGGGCACCGAGATGGTAGAGCCGTATCACTGGAAAGGATTGCTCTTGAGTCATTCGCGTTCAACATGCTGTCGAATGCGACTCGAATCATTACGGCTGATCAGCATGATCGGCATCTACTGCTGAATAAGCCGTACTGGTCGAATTGCTGGGCTTCACTGGAGCAGTACAATTTGCGCCGCTGGAACGAGGGCGACAGCATCAAGGTGAACTATATCGGTCATCCGATGGAAGGAGCGATTGCCGGGTATATCGAGGTGCAGAACGATCCCCGCGGACGCGAGCTGCAGATTTCGCGCAACCGACACTACTGGAACAGCAGATTTCGCGCGTTTCTTTGGGAGACGGTGTATTCGACGTACTGGGAGCTTGGGCCGACCGGAGAGACTCCGATCTTCAATCAAGGCGGTTTCACCTATCCGATTGGATGCAAGAATCACAACCTGACGTGTGAGGCCACGGCAAAATATACGAATAATACGGGCTGGGTGGACTTTAACATCACACCAATTGTGGGCACGCTGTGGCTGGTTGGTGAAGACACGATCGACCGTTATGTGTCGGATCCGTTGGTACGGCGGCACCCCCATGCATTCGGAATCAAAATGGTGCGCGCTTCATTAACCCCCCGGCTTCTTTGGCGAACATTCTGCGTGGGCGCTTCCCGTGGTGGCGTGATTATGAACACCCAAACGATTCTGAGTCGCTGATGGTCAAACAGTTCGAACGCGCGATGGATGCGGAGCCGGAGGAGCATGTCGACCTGTATCCGCATTACAGATCCCTCTCGCTAGGCACAAACAACGGCCAGTGTTTTGATTGCCGAAACACGGCTGCCGGTGCTGGTTTGGAGTTGGGCGTCGCCGTGCGGCGATATCTGGATGTGATTGCCGATGTAAGCGTGCAGCCCGAGGCCAGTCCTGGGTCGTCTTTGAATGTAGGGGGTTCGCTGACGACGGCGAACTTCGGCGTGCGCTCGGGCTACTCCGGCGAGCGATTTGCAGCTAAGGTTTCGCAGGCGACTGAATCCAACCCCAATCCCTGGCCCGAGGCGAACGTTCCATTTCTCCGCCGTTGCAGCGCTTTCGGGAGACCTCCGCCTTACGGAGCACCTGGCATTTCGGGCGACCTTGGAACAGATGCTGATTCGATACAAGAACCCGGTTCGCGATCCGAATGGAATTGGAACGGCTCCTCGACTTTCATTTCTTTCGCATGACAACTACATCAATTCGACGAACTGGGGAGTCAGCATGGGCCCGGTGCTGCGGTTCTGATCGAGCGACCAGTCACAAATGATGGGATGGCCAATCTTCTCAGATGTGGGTTTCGCAGAAACGTTATGACGGTGCACCAAAGATGAGCGGCCGGCCTGTGTATGTTGCCATCGTAGTAACGCCGCAGTGGTTTAGCACGGGTATTCGTTCATACCGGTGACCGCGAACGATGGTGTGATAGCGCATTTATGGGTTGCGCGTCTTACAATGAGCAGGGACAATGGCTGGATTACTTTTAGAGACGAGCGTGCGGCGGTGGGCACTGGTTGTGAGTTGTGCACCGCTCGTCCTGCTTGCTGGTTGTCCACAGGAGAAGGCAGCCGCACCGGGCACGGCGCCTGCACAGGCAACAGCTCCTGCGATCGCGGGAGCGCCAAGTAGCGGGAGTACACGGCAGACCGGCCAAACAGTCGAGGCCCCAACGCAGGCTGCCGATGCTGCCGCGAAGGCGGCCAAAGTGCAGCAACTGATCAACAAAGCAGAGGCAGCGTATCGCAGCGGTGTGGACAACTATCGCGCGGGGCATCTGGATGCGGCGCGGCTGGACTTCGACTCTGCTGTGGACTTGATGTTGACCGGCGGGATGGATTTGAAGACGGACCCGCAGTTGGCCGATGAGTTCGATCGACTGCTGAATGCGGTGAACTCGCTGGAGATGACGGCACTGAAACAAGGCAATGGATTTTCGCCGGCGCTCGAGGCCGCTCCACTGGATGCTGCGAATGAGGTTACCTTTCCGGCAAATGCTGAGTTGACGGCGAAGGTCACAGCGGAGTTGAAGACGACACAGTCCGACTTTCCGCTGGTGGTGAATGACTACGTTGCAGGATTCATTAGCTATTTCTCGAACTCTCCAGCGGGTCACGCGCATCTGCTGCGCTCGCTTGAGCGGGCCGGAAAGTATAAGGAGATGATTTCGAAGAACCTGCGCGACCAAGGTGTGCCGCAGGATCTAATTTATCTTGCGGTTGCGGAGTCAGGGTTTCAGCCCCAGGCTTTAAATGCGCGCTCGGGTGCGGGAGGCATGTGGCAGTTTATGCCGACGGGCGCCTATGGCCTGGCGCGCAATGGGTGGTTCGATGAACGGTTCGATCCGCAGAAATCTTCGCTCGCTTATGCGAAGTACATGAAGACCTTGTACAACCAATTCGGCGACTGGTATCTGGCGATGGCGGCATACGATTGGGGTCCGGGTAATGTGCAGCGGGCAGTGATGCGGACGGGATATGCGGACTTCTGGGAGTTGTACCGGCGCAACGTCTTACCGGGAGAGACGAAGAATTATGTGCCGGGCATCATCGCGGCGATCATCATGGCGAAGAACCCGGAGCAGTATGGGCTGGACGAAATTGTGCCTGACGCGGCGGTGGTATCCGATACCGTGACGGTCGACTATGCGATCGATCTTCGCCTGGTGGCCGATCTTACCAACTCATCGTTACTGGAGATCGTTGCACTGAATCCGAGCCTATTACGGATGTCAACCCCACGCGATATGTCCTTTGACCTGCATATCCCGATTGGCACGCTTGATGTCTTTGCGACGCGTATCAAAGATATTCCCGAGGACAAACGGGCCAGTTGGCGTTTTCATGTGGTCCGTAGCGGCGAGACGCTTGATGGTATTGCGGTTGCTCTGCATGCTCATACGAGTGATATCGCCAGGGCAAACGGCCTGAAGGCGGATGATGGCGTGGACACGGGAGATGAACTCGTAATTCCGGTTGCGGGCGCTCTAGCAAATGCGGGTCCGCAGCGATATACGGTGCGTCGCGGTGACTCGTTGATTACAGTTGCCGATCGTTTCGGGGTCTCGGTGGATGAGTTGCGGCGATGGAATCATTTGTCATCGAACCTCGTCAAGCCGGGGAGTTCGCTTGCAGTTGTACAACCGGTGAAACTTGCACCGGTTACCCATGTGCGCAGCAAAGCGTCGCGAGGCAAGAAGATCTCTCATGTCGCGACAGTCCCTATTCATGCGGCTTCCTCGCATGCCGGCGCGAAACATGCACCTTCAAGGTCCGATTCTTCTTCGAAGGCAACGAGCAAAAATCTGGCGACACCGAAGCAAAAATCGACATCCAAAACGAAATGAAAAGCTGTCCGACAAGCTACCTCATGAAAAAGATTGCTTGCCTTCGGTGGCGCTTGGATGCATCCTGTTGCTAGAATCTCGTGCCAGGATATAACGGTGTTTTTCTCTTGCATCGAACTGCACGACAGAACCAACGAGCGGCGGGAAGTACAAAGCAGTGAGGGGAAATGACGATGATGTTCGACGACACGATCAAGCTCTATGCAACCCCATCAGATGACGACCAGCGCTACAGCGATGAAGCTGAAGACGACCACGACGACCTGCGCCAACGCTTCGTGGAGGATGACGAAGAAGAAGAGGTGACAATGACCTCTGACGACGATGAGCTTGGTGAAGACGAGGATGAAAAGCTGCCGGGAACTCACGCCGAGGATGCGACGATCTTGACGCTGCCGCCTTCGCCAGTTACCAGCTATGAGCCAGCATCCAAGCCGTCCGAATTGCCGGTGAAGAATAGCGCTTCGACAAACCTTGCGACACCGATCAAAGCAGCCGCAAAGAAAACGGCTAGTCCGGCGAAAAAGGCAGCACCGGCGAAAGCTGCGCCGAAGAAATCGGCCGCGACTAAGGCTAAGCCTGCAGGCAAGCCCACCGTGAAGAAGGCAACCGCGAAGAAGACGGTCGCGAAGAAGAAGAAGACGGCTGCACAAAAGATTATTGGGAAAAAAGTTCTGGCGGGGAAGGCTGCCACATCGAAATCTGCCGCGAAGAAGGTCAGTGCTCGTCGCGGTGGTAAGGCCACTCCTAAAAAAGGGGCCGTGAAAAAGAGCACAAAAAAAATAACGAAGAGAGGTATTACCTTGGCAACTAAGAAAGCAGCAAAGAAGGCTCCAGCGAAGAAGGCAGCAGCGAAGAAGGCTCCTGCTAAGAAGGCAGCAAAGAAGACCGTAAAGAAGGCTGCAAAGAAGACGGCTGCAAAAAAGAAGTAAGCACCCATAAGGCAAGCAAATAGGCCCGGACTCCTCAATTGAGAGCCCGGGCCTTTTTGCGTCTGCCGGTTGTTTTTGCGTCTGCTGGTATGGTTTACTTTTTGTTGGCGGCGATTTCGGCCAGGACGTCGGTGCTGTGGACGTTGGGATCAACCTTCTCCCAGACCTTGACGATCTTGCCGGTCGGGGAGATGAGGAAGGTGTCGCGGGCGGCGTACTTCATATCGCCGTGGGTCATAAGCGGGACACCGTAGGCGTCGACGACCTTGTGGTCGGGGTCAGCGAGGAGCTTGAAGCTGAAGGTGTCTTTGGAGCACCACGCCTTGTGGCCTTCGACGGTGTCGAGGCTGACGCCGAGGACGACTGCGTTCAGAGCGTCATACTTGGCCATGTCGCGCTGGAAGTTGTGGGCCTCGATGGTGCAGCCCTGGGTCTGGTCCTTGGGGTAGAAGTAGAGGACGACC
>WNFK01116143.1_pt1 | contig 12500 bp, 11 predicted proteins | sample 5400281 | NCBI WGS metagenome assembly WNFK01 (sample SAMN13153350, study PRJNA577476) | soil metagenome | isolation source: 20 cm soil on Douglas fir-dominated hillslope | place: USA:California | collected 2013-09-17
AAGCAGGATCTTCATCTCCCCCCCGTACCGCCTACAGTACACGATTACCGTGGTAAGGCCCAGCCGGAATTTGTGGGTGTAAGTATTCCTGGTCCCCGGAGCATGCGGTGTAGAGTCCTTCCGATGCCATCTCCCAGGAAGTGGAACCCCTTGTCGTCCCTGATCCTTGCGGCCCTGCTCGGGTGTTCGAGCATGGGCCAGTACGTGTGGGTCGATTCGCTGCCGGACTCGACCAGCAGCCCGGTCGAGTATGTCCTGGCCCCGGGGGATACGATCAACGTCCGAGTCTTCAACCAGGAAAGCATCTCGGGGCGCACCCGGGTGCGCCCCGACGGCCGGGTGACCATCCCCTTCGTCAACGACGTGCCGGCCGCAGGGCGGACCACCGAGGAGTTGGCAAGGAGCCTGCAAACCATGCTGCGCGACTTCGTCAAGCAGGCGGTGGTCACAGTCTCGCTCGAGGAGGCGGCCCAGACGCAGCTCTCCGTACTCGGCGAGGTAGCAAAGCCTGGCGTCTACTCCATCGACCGCACCAGTCAAGGCGTGCTTCGCGCGCTCGCGGCGGCGGGCGGCTTCACCGACTTCGCGCACAAGGATCGGATCTTCGTGGTGCGGGCGGGAGCGCCCGAGAAGATCCGCTTCACCTTCGACAGCCTCTCCACGCCGAACAGCAAAAGCGCCAAGTTCCGGCTCCAGAACGACGACGTCGTCGTCGTGCAATAACTCGACGGGCGCCGGATGCTGGTGGGGGTCATCGCCGTGCTCGCCTCGGGCTTTCTGCTCGACGGATCGCTCTTGACCGAGGGCCGTGCCGGCAGCACGGTCGGGGGCCAGAACCCGAACGGCGCCCAGATAAGGCTCGATCTGCAAGGGCGCGGCTCGAACGGCGACGGCGTCCTCCTCTTCGGGCTCACGCCCTCGGCGGTCTTCTCGAATGGCCGGGCGCTCTTCGCCCGCGCGTTCGGCGAGGCGGACCTGCGGCTGGACGGGACCACGCTGCTGCGCCTGAGGCAGGGATTCGGCTATGGCTCCGCTGACTTCTCGCCGCTGGCGCCCGCCGCCCCGGCGGGGCCCGGACCGGTGGTCGTGCAGCCGCCGCCGGCGACGCGGTTCGTGCTCATCCAGGAATCGAACAGCCTGGCGGAGCTCGAGGTGGCGACGTCGCGGCGGTTGCGGATGACGGCCTCGGCGTCCTGGATCGTCTCGGGAGGAGCGGATTCCACCTCGCGCGAATCGGTCCTGCTCGGCCGCGGTCCGCAGGCGCACGCGTCGCTCCAGTGGTCCGCGACTCCGCTCGACATTCTGCGCTTCGACGCGGCCGGCTCGGACACGAAGTACTCGAACGGGCTCCGCGGCAGCGTCGCGAACCTCACGGTGGGATGGCGCACCCTGCTCTCGCGGAGCGCGGAGCTCGCCTTCTCTGCCGGCCCTGGGGTCGGCCGCTCGCAGCCTCCGGACCAGCCCGCGAGCACGCTGCCCTACGCGGTGGCGACGGCGGACTTCACCGGCAACGCGACGCGGGATCTGTCCGCGACCGTCGGCATCGGGGTGGAGCCGCTCGGCGACGCGCTGAGCGGCGAGATCGTGGAGCGCAGCAGCATCCGCGCCTCGTTGTCGCTGGGACGGCCGGGGCACGTGACGGCCGTGGCGCGCGCGCTGGGAAGCCTCACGATCACTTCCGGAAACGGTGGGCCGACCAGCCCGGAGGCCGGCGACAAGTTCCTGCAAGGCGAGCTGGGCGCAACGATGCCCGTGGGCCCGCAGTCGGCCCTGGGCGTCGGGATCCGCGGGGCGTTCTTCAGCCGGCCGCTTCAGGGGCAGCCCGCCCAGCAATGGGCCGCCTTCGTCAACTGGACAGCGCACCTGTCCCTGCTGAGGTAGGTGAATGGAGAAGCTCATCCTCCTCTCGATCGTGGCGGTCACCATCATCGTGCCGGCGGTCGCCGCCACCGAACCCAATCCCCGGCGAGCGCTGAGGAAAGCGTTGGTCTGGACCGTACTGGGCATCTGCGGGTACGTGATCTCCGTGATATTCATCTATCCCCGGCTGATCGGATGAGCGCCCCGGCGAGACCCTCGATGCCACGCAGCGGAAAGAAGCCCAGCGACGATCCGCCAAGCGGACCGCAGGAAACGGCGCTGGTGGTGCATCCGCAGGTCGACCGCAGGCGGACGATTCGCGAGAGCGAGTCCCCCGACTCCGGAGTCCTGGAGTGGACCTCCCAGCCGGGCGGGCCCGCCTACTACCGGAGCCTGCAGGCGGTCTGGATGCAGCTGGGAGAACGCTGGTCGTCGGTGTGCATCATGCCGTCCGATCCGGATCAGCCCGTGGTGGAGATCGGGCGCGCGCTGGCGCAGCTCTGCGCCCGCCTGTCGATCTATCCGGTGGAGTTCATCGACGCGAGCAACATCGATCTGGACACCTCGTCGCGGCTGATCGCCCGGCTCGCATCGACCGCCGCCGATCGATCCTCTGCGCAGAACGGCCAGACGCCCACCTGGGCGCCTCCAATCACGCGAGCCGTCCTGGCCCTGGAGAGCTCGATCCGGAACCCCCTCGCGATCCCCATCGCGATGGCCGCCGACGGCGTCGTGCTCTGCGTCCGACGCGGCCGTGATCGGCTCGAGTCCGTGCGCGAGACCATCGACGCCATCGGCGACCGCCTGATCTGCAGCCTTCTGCTGGACTAGGCGCTGCCGCCACAGGCGACTTTGCGACTACGCTTTGGGGTTTCCGGCGGGTGCCATGCCGCGCACCACCACGGCGGGGAAGATTGAGCTCGAGCTGCTTCGGCCACGAGAAGCGCCGACTCCGCTCTCTACGCCGCCCTGCCCGCTGGCTGCGCGGGCCTCTCTCCGGAGCCTGCCGCCGCTGGAACCTCTCTCTGGGCCTCGAACAGCCGCTTGAGGGCGAGAAAGCGCTTCTCGAACAACTCGTAACTGAGCACCGCGATCAGCAGCGAGACGCTCACGCCGATGACGGCCTGCGCGAGAATCCCGCGCGAGTGGCCGCCGAGCAGCGCGCCCAGCCGGTCCTCCGCGTTCATCCGCAGCATGTGTTGCGAGAGGATGCCGTGATACACGTACAAGCCGTAGCTGTACTTGCCGAAGGTGCGCAGCCACCCGCTGTGGAAAGCGCGCGCCACCCGATCCTGGCGCGGGTCGCGCAAGCTCATCAGGGTCAGGGCACCGAAGAACAACGCGAAGAGCGAAGTCCGGATCGGATGCAGAACGGACAGGCCCACCTGCGTGGCCGCGCACCACGCCGAGACCGCCAGCGTGACCGCGCCGATCGCGGCGGCGGCCATCCCGCTGCGGCCGACGAGGAACGCCAGACCCCCTTCGCGGCGCACCAGGCACGCCAGCAGCCCGCCGACGCAGAGCGTGTCCACGCGGCAAGGGGTCAGCACCGAGATGGACAGCTCGCTGACGCCGGCCAGCGAGAGCGCGATGCGCAGCGCGAGCGCCGCGCCCACCACCCACAGACAGATCCGCTCCACGGTCTCGCGCCGGAAGCTGAAGACGACCAGCGGCCAGAGCAGGTAGAAGTGCTCCTCGATCGCCAGCGACCAGAAGTGGCTGACGTACGTCAGCGCCCACGACGCCTTCGCGGCGAGGAAGAAGTTCGCGGTGTAGGTCCAGAGCCAGGCCTGGTGCTGGCGCGCCTCCTCCAGCGCCGGCGGGACGGTGACCAGGGCCGGAATGACGATGAAGAGGAGCGCCAGGACGACGTAGTAGAGCGGGAAGATGCGCAGCGTCCGGCGCGCGTAGAAGTTGCGGAAGTAGTGCGGGTCGCCTTTCGAGTCGAGCAAGAGGCCGGTGATCAGGAACCCGGAGAGGACGAAGAAGAGGTCCACGCCGAGCACGCCGTAGTTGCCCAGCTTGACCGCGATGCGCTCGCCCCAGGTGGCCGGCGTGGCGTTGCCGACGAAATGGACCGCCAGAACGAGCAGGATCGCGAGTCCACGGACTCCGTCCAAGCCGGGCAGATGTCCGCCAACGCGGACCGGTCGCGCGTTTCCCCCCACGGCAGGGAGGTTACTCCCGATGTGTCGATGGGCTCAACTCCGCCCGCGGCGGCCGCCCCTGGGCCATCCAGCGGCCGAAATGGAGCCCGTAGAGCGTGGACGCCTGCCAGTCCACCGAGACCTCGTTGGTGGACCAGCTGTCGTTGTCGGTGTAGCGACCCTCGGGGGGCGTGCCGCCATGCCGTGGAAGAGCCGGGTCTCCCCAGTAGCCCCAGGCGGGGATCGGCCAGGCGTCTGGGATCGAAGTGTCCGTCCTTTCCGGGTACAGGTTCGGGCCGCCCGCGACCATGCCCGGAAAGCAGTAGGGATCGGCGCGCAGCGCGGCCAGCCATTGGTGGAAGGCCCACTTCCGCCCACGCGTGACCCCCGGCAGCCCGCTGACGTAGGCAATCTGGAGGAAGTTCCGGCCGAACAGGTAGTGGACGTTGTCCAGTGCCTGCTCGCAATCGCGGCTGGCCTCGACGGGATGCTCGAGGCACATCTTCACGTTGTACGAGCCCGTACGCGTGAACCCCGCGCCGGTCATTCCCCAGTGCATGCGCGCGGCCAGCTCGAACGGGTGCTTCTCGCCGTCGGCGAGCGCGCGGTCGGCGTGCATTCGCAGGCGCTCGCGGATCTTGCGCTTCCGCTCGGGCATCCCCGCAGCGCTGCGCAGGTACAGCTGGGCGGCGAACCCGTTGAGATGGTTGTAGCTCGGGTCGTAGTCCAGCTCGACGTACTGCTCTTCGAAGTCGTCCCGGAACCGCGCCTCCCCGGTCCCCAGCAGCATTCCCGCGGCCGCGAACATGCGCGCGTGCCGGCCCAGCTCCGCGTTGCCCTCCACGTTGTACGCCGGACAGGTGGGGCCGTCCGTGTCCTCGATCCAATGCTCCTTCAGCCAGGCATAGCCGGCGCGCGCGCCTTTCAGGCAGCGGTCGGCGAAGGCCGGGTCGTAGCGCCGGAACACCGTCGAGGCGTACGCGAGATTTGCCGCCGCGCGCGCGGTCGCGAAAGTGCCCAGCTCGCCGTTCACGTAGGGCGGCACGCTGTTGGGGGTGTTCCTCCCGTACGCCCGGTAGTGATCCTGGCAGGTGGTGTTGCGGAAGGCGCCGGATGCGTCCTGTACGGAGAGCAGCCACTCGATTCCCCACCGCGCCTCGTCGAGGAGATCGGGCACGCCGTTGCCCGACTCCGGAATGTTGGTGTCGTCGGCCGCCGGAGCGAAGTCGCTCCAGGTCTCGAGCATCCAGTAGAGCGCGGCGTTGATCGAGATGCTGTAGATGCTGAAGTCCCCGGCGTCGTGCCACCCCCCGCGGACTCCCGCAGGGGCCTTGTCGGCGTCGCTCGGATGCACCCAGGGCCCTTCCGCGTGCGCCCGGTCAATCGCGGTGAAGGCGCGCTGGTAATAGAACCAGCGCTGGATCGCCCGCACCGGGGCGTCGAACACGTCCGGCCGGACGTCGAAAGGGAAGCTCTCCGCCCCAGCGTCCGTGACGATCCGGTACCGGCCCGTCCGGGAGAGGCCGGAGAAGTCGCCGATCCACACGGTGCGGATCGGACCCAGGATGTCGGTCGCGATCGATTGCGCCGGAGCGCCCCCCTCGAAGGCGAGCGCGCCATCGGCCTCGCTGACCACGCGGAAGCGCTCGAACTTGCGCGGCGCGGTGAACCGCTTGGCCATCGAAGGGCCATATCCGACTTGCGAGGCCGCGAGGCGCGCGAAGGGCGGCTCCTCGACCCGGAGCGCGTACCGGGCGCGGGTGTTCCACCAGGCCAGGGCCCTCTTCGCGGAGCGCTTGACGGGCCCGGAGAGAAACGCGCCGAGGACGATGCCGACGATGCCGGTGATGACGAGGGTGAGCGCGATCCGCTTCATCGACGGTGCCTCGCGAGGAAAAACCCGGCTGCCGCTGCAGCCTGTCACGGCGCGGGATTTGAATCGAGTCCGACGATGGTGGCACGATTCGACCGCGACGGAACCGGGAGACTGAAAGCGTGCGAGGGAAGTCTGGCGTGCTGCTGGGCCTGCTGGTCGCCTGCCGGCCGGCAGCGCCCACCGTCCATCCGGGCAGCCTGGTCCAGCTCACGGTGCGCGTCGCGCGCGCGGACGCCCCGGTGGCGCGCGTGCTCGCCTCGTTCGATGCGATGCCCGCGACCGTCCTGCGGCGCGGCTCTTCTGCCGGCGAATGGTCGGCCGCGATCGCCCTCGCTCCCGGAACCCACTCGGGGCGGATCGAGGCGTTCGATCATCGGAGCGCCCGGGTCGGCGAGACCACCCTGGCCCTCGAGACGTCCCGAGGAGAGCCAGCGCGGGCCGACGTCACGGTGCTCGCGGTCGGACCCGCACGGTCGGCGGGGCCTGCCGTCTCACAGATCGTCGCGCCTCGGACCTCCGTGGTGACGGGCGACGCGATCTCGCTTCAGGGGCGGGTGAGCGGACCGCCCGGTCCGGCGAAGCTCGCTTGGACGGCGGATCCGCCGGGCTGCGGCACGTTCGCCGAACCCAACGCCCCGACCACGAATTGGAAAGCGATGGTGCCCGGACCTTGCCTGGTTGCGCTGGAGGCGACTGCGGACGGACAGGTGGATCGGCGCAGCATCCATCTCGTCGTGCGCACGCGCGGCCGGTCCGACCAGTACCCCCTGCGGGTCGCGCCGGGCGGGCGCTTCTTGATCGATGCCCGCGGCAAGCCGTTCCTGATCAAGGGAGAGACAGCGTGGCTCGCGCTGGTGAACCTGGCTCCGGCCGAGCAGGAGCGCTATCTCGCGGACCGCGCCGCGAGAGGGTTCAACCTGGTCGAGATCATGCTGATCAACCACGATTACACCTCGGCTCCGAACCCGGCCCCGCCCGGAAACCGGGCCGGCGAGCAGCCCTTCCTCAAACCCGGCGACTTCTCCACGCCCAACGACGCGTACTTCGATCGGGCGGCAACCTTCGTGGATCGCGCGGCGGCGCGCGGGATCGCCGTACTGATGGCCCCCGACTACCTGGGGTTCGACGGCGGGCGCGAGGGGTGGTGGAAGGAGCTCAACGCCCCGATCAACACCCGCGAGGTGTGCGCGGCTTACGGCCGCTACCTCGGGGCCCGGTTCAAGGAGAAGAAGAACCTGCTCTGGCTCGCCGGCGGCGACTTCGCGCCGCCCCCGGGTTCCGAAGGAGAGGCGCGGCACTGGGAGATCCTCGACGGCATTCGCGAAGCGGGAGCTTCCCAGCCGTGGACCGGCCACTGGAACTTCGATCATCGCGGCGGCATCTCGACCGACCAGGCGCGATTCCGCGAGGCGATGGCCCTGAACGGCGTCTACCAGTACGCCCAGACCTACCAGTACGCCTTGCGCGCCTATGACGAGCGGCCGGAGCGCCCGGTCTTCCTCCTCGAGAGTAACTACGAGCACGAGCACCCCCGCGGCAACACGCAGCCGTTCCGCAAGGCCTGGTGGTGGGCGATGCTCTCCGGGAGCAGCGGCGTCCTCTGGAGCAACGCCTTCCTCTGGTTGTGCGAGGCCTCGCGCGGCAGCTACGCGATCGACTACGGCGACGTGGACCGCGCGGTCTCGTCGTGGTCCAAGGAGCTCGAGTCGGCCGGAACGATGGAGATGGTCCACCTCCACGCCCTCTTCGAGGGGCTGCCCTGGCACCGCCTGGTCCCGGCTGGCGCGGCCGGCAGTCCCGAGCTCGTGGTCGAAGGCCGCGGTGGAGGCCTGCAGCACATCGCGGCCGCGGCGACCCCCGAAGGAGATCTGCTCGTCCTCTACGTTCCCCCCGCGGGCAAAGGACCCCGGACCTTCGAAGTCGATCTCTCCAGGATGGCGGGCGTGGCCCGGGCCCGCTGGTACGACCCGAGCACGGGCGGCTTCTTCCCGGGGCCCGGGGGCGTCAGTCGAGCCCGCCGGGAAGCACCCATGAAGGCGCGCCGATCCCCCTCGCGTAACGGCGGTCACGCGCCTCGAAAACGGAGACTCGGTAGATCCACTGGCTACGGGTCCAAGACCCGCAGCGCGCGGGGCGCGGCGACGGGCGCCGGCGGAGCGCCGTAGGTGCGGGACAGGCAGGCGGCGAAGTCGAGCGGCGGCCGCCATCCGAGCAGCTCGCGGGCGAGGCGGTTGGTGTACCGGAGGGGCTTGAGCCGGGATTCGAACCGGCAGGGCACGAGGATGTGCGGCAGCTTCGGGTTCCTGCGGAACAGGGTGGCGTACGCCAGGCGGATCAGCGCGAACGCGAAGTGCCAGGGGATCGGGATCCGCAGTCCTTTCTGCCCGGTGTGGCGCAGATAGCTGCCCAGATACGTCCACACGCGCTCGCCGTCGCTGTCCACCACGTTGAAGGTCTGCCCCCGCGCCCGCGGATCCGCGGCGGCGAGGGCGAACAGGTCCGCGCAGTTCTCCACGTGCGTGAAGGGAAGGCGGACCAGCGGCCCGACCACCAGGTGGACGTTTCCGATCTGCTGTCCGAGGGCCGCGACGTACGCGTGGTCCCGGCCCCAGATGTAGCCGGGCCGGAGCACGGTGAGGTCCCAGCCGTGCTTCTCGGCGAACCGGCGCGTGATCCGCTCCTGCCACGACTTGGCGATCGAGTACGCGTCGCGCTCGTAGAGGTCGGGCGCCTGCTCCGTCGGCGAGCTCTCGTCGAGCGTGCCGTGGATGTTGCTCCAGTCGTACACCGAGAAGCTGCTCGCCAGCACCAGCCGCCGGCAGGACGATCGGGACATGGCGCCGAGCAGCCGCTCCGTGCCGCTCACGGTACCCGCGAACTGCGCGTCCTCGCCGCCGGAGACCACCGCGGCGAGATGGACGAGCACGTCGATCCCGTCGAACGCAGGCGCGAGCTCGCGGGTGACCCTCAGATCGGCTCGGAAGACCTCCACGCTCCCGGACCAGCCGAGCTTCTCCAGGCCGGCGGCCGGACGGACCAGCGCGCGCACGCGATGGCCGCGCGTGAGGAGGGCCGAGACCACGTGCCGGCCGAGAAAACCGTTGGCCCCGGTGACGAGGACGTTCATGCGGAACCCTGCCCGGGCTTGAGGTCGGAGACGAGACGGTTCACTTCCAGCACCTGCCGGACGGAGATGGGGGGCGTCGAGCCGTCCGCCAGCGCCCGGTAGCTGCGGCCGATCAGCTCGAACAAGCCCTCGTAGGCGCCAGGCCCTCCCTGGAACTTGCGCCAGAGCGTGCCGGCCGCGGCGCGCCGGATCTCGCGGCCCTCCTCCAGGCCGTTGAGCAGCGGCTGCAGCGGCTTGGGCCCGGAGCGCACGCGGTTGAAAGTGACCCGCCCCTCGAACAGGTTCGCGGTCGCCTGCATCCGCTCCCCGAACACCCGCAGCCAGAACGCATCCGGCTGCGAATGGCCGCTGAAGCCCAGCGTGGCGGTGCCGCGCTCGGCCTCGACCACCGCGCGGAACTCGTCGTAGGGCAGGATCGACTGCGCGCGCTTGGTCCAGATCGCCTTCGCGCGCCGGTGCGGCCCGACGAACAGGTGCGCGAGCGAGGCCAGGTGGGGCAGGAAGTCGGCGATGGCCCCGCCCGCCAGCGACAGGCAGGGATGGGGCGAGTTGGGATCGGCGAAGCCCTCCGGGCCGAGGATCCCCAGGCAGATCAGCACGTCGACGTGGACCACCGCGCCGAACTCGCCCGTCTCGATCCGGCGCAGGATCTCGCGGGGCTCCCGGTTGAACAGGTAGTTGTAGTCCTCGACCAGCGCACGGCCGACATCGCCGGCGCGGCGGACCAGGCCCTCGATCTCCTCCAGCGTGGAGGTGGCGGGCTTCTCCACCAGCACGTGGGCCCCCTGCTGCAGAGCATCCAGCGCCAGCCGATAGTGCGAGGTGGGCGGGGTGGTGACGTGGACCACGTCGGGGCGGACCTCCCGGAGCATCGCCGCGTGGTCGGTGTACCAGGAGCGCACCCCGTATCTCTCCGCGGCGCACTCGGCGACCGCGGGCGAGAGATCGCAGACGGCGGCGAGCTCGACTCCCGGGAGCTGCCGGAGGCAGGAGAGATGCTGCCGGGCGATCTGCCCCGCCCCGATCAGGGCGGCTTTGAGCGGCGCGGCGGTCATCGCGTCCTCCTCGCCTCCAGGATGTCGCTGCAGAAGCGCTCCAGCGTCGCCGCGGCCGAGCTCCACGCGTACTTCTCCACGGCCAGCTGCCGCGCGGACCGGCCCATGCGCTGCGCCAGCCCAGGCTCCTCGAGGAGCCTGGAGACCGACGCGGCGAAGTCGGCGGGGTCGTCGGCGATGAAGATGTCCCGGTCGGGGACGGCTTCGATTCCCTCCGCGCCCAGGGCGGTCGAGACGATCGCCTTCCCCATCGCCATCCCCTCCACGATCTTGAGCCGCGTTCCCCCGCCGATCCGCAGCGGGACCACCAGCGCCGCGGCGGAGGCGAGGTGTGGCCGGAGATCGGCGACGAACCCTTTGACCTCCACGGTGGGGCCTGCGGCGCGCTGGACGTCCATGGAAGGATTCTTCCCCAGGATCTTCAGCCGGGCCTGCGGGCGCCGGGCGACGACCTGCGGCCAGATCTCGCGCACGAAGTAGAGGATGCCGTCGATGTTCGGCCAGGTGGACAAGAGGCCGAAGAAGACGACCGTGTTGCCGTCCGAGGGAGGATCGGTGGGCCGGGGCTGGTAGAAGTCCACGTCGGCCGCGTTCGGGATCACCACCGTCCGCGCGTGCGCCACCTCCGCGAGCACGCGCTCCTGGTCGGCCGCGCTACAAGTAAAGATCCCGTCGGCGGAGCGGAACACCGAGAGCTCCTCGCCCCGGAGCTTGCGCCAGTTCCAGGCGGCGTAGGCCCGCCGGACCAGGCCGCCGCTGCGGGCAAACTGGCGGACCATGTCGTACTCGATCTCGTGGGCGTCGATGATCAGCGCGGGCGTGGGCTGGCCGGGAGGCGCCGTCCGCAGCCGGTAGTGCGCGAGGAACGGGAACTCCACGTCGACCACGTCGAATCGCTGCTGCGAGAGCGTGCGGTCGAGGGTCTCCTGGAGACCCGGAACCGTGTGCCGATGGCGCTCGAAGCTGCGCAGCGAAGCAACCGACCGGAGCTGAAGCGCGCGCTTGATCACCCCGTTGCGCCCGTTGGGGTTGGGGAGGAGGATCACTTCGCGGCAGTACTCGCGCATGGCCCGGCCGCAGGCTTCGGCGTCGAACCCTTCGTCGAACAGCGAGATCGCGGTGACGTCGTGGCGCCGGGCGAGATTCGTCAACAGGCCGTGCATGCGCGCCTGCGCGCCGAATTGGGGCGGGCTGGGCGGCATCTGCGAGACGCAGAGGATGTTCAAGCGTTGGTGCATTCGCGGAGCGCCTAGCTTCAGCCAACTCGCTCCCCAGCGCAAACTGGAATTTTGAATTCGCGTGGGACTGTATCGCCGTGACCTCAAGTCCGGTCTGTGCTTTGAATGCCGCCGGCGAAGGGGGAACGCCATGTGCGGCATTGCCGGGATCATCGGCCGGCTCGACGAGACCAACGCGGAGGCGCTGCGGCGGATGAACCGCGCGCAGGCGCACCGCGGACCCGACGGCGAGGGATTCTGGCAGTCGCCGCCCGACGCCCGTGGCCGGGGAGCCATGCTGGCGCACCGGCGGCTGGCCATCCTCGATCTCTCACCGGCCGGCGCGCAGCCGATGACCGATCCCCTCACCGGCGACGTGATCGTGTTCAACGGGGAGATCTACGGTTACGAGGAGCTGCGCCGGCGGCTGGTCGCCGAGGGCCACCACTTCGAGTCGACCGGCGACACGGCCGTGATGCTCCGGGCCCTGGCCGTGCACGGGCCGGAGGCGGTCCGCTGGCTCCGCGGCATGTTCACCTTTGCCATCTGGGACGCCGACGTGGGGCGGCTGCGCCTGGCGCGCGATCCCCTCGGCATCAAGCCGCTCTACCTGGGCCCTTCTCGCCTCCGGCGTGATCGGAACGCCGCGGCTGGATCCGCAGGCGGTCGCCTCCATGGTCTGGAACGGCTTCGTCGTCGGACCCGGCACCGCGGTGGAAGGCGTGGATCTGCTCTGGCCCGGACGCCTGGTGGAATTCGACACCGGCGGCCGCCAGACGCGGTGCGACGATTTCTGGACCGTGCCGGCGACCTCGGGCGACGGAGCGATGGACGAGGCGCGCCTCGCCTCGCTGCTCGAGGACGACGTGCGGCTCCACCTCGCCAGCGACGTCCCTCTGGCGGTGTTCCTCTCCGGAGGAATCGACTCCTCGGTGGTGGCGAACCTGGCGCAGCGGGCGCAGACCAATCCCATCCACACCTTCACCCTCGGCTTCGAGGAGAAGGAGCTCGACGAGGGCCCGGTCGCGAAAAAGATCGCGCAGGCCATCGGCACCCAGCACCACGAGGTGGTGCTGACCGAGCCACAGTTCGTCGGCCACCTCGAAGCCGCGCTCGACAGCCTCGATCAGCCCACCTTTGACGGGCTGAACGCGTACTACCTCTCCCGCGCCATCCGCTCGGCCGGGTTCACGGTGGCGCTGTCCGGAACCGGCGGGG
>WNFK01074948.1_pt2 | contig 12497 bp, 10 predicted proteins | sample 5400281 | NCBI WGS metagenome assembly WNFK01 (sample SAMN13153350, study PRJNA577476) | soil metagenome | isolation source: 20 cm soil on Douglas fir-dominated hillslope | place: USA:California | collected 2013-09-17
GTGACGGCCCGCCAGAACGTGCCGGGTCAGCCCGCGCAGACCTACACCCTCGCCTCCGACGTGAGGCTGCGGAATCCCTGATGGAGGCTCGTGACATGCGTGGAATGTGGCGTCACTGCACCGACGAACGCGGCATCGCCTCGGTGATGGCGATCTTCATCATGGTCCTGATGCTCGTCTCCGGCATCTTCCTGGTGCGGATGTCGAGCACGGAAGGCGACATTGCCTACGGGTCGATGTGGGCCGAGGGCAGCTTCTTCGCCGCGGACGCCGGCGTCAACGTCGGCATCAACGTGATCGCTCCGGGTGGCCCGACGTGCGTCGCCGGCGCGACCGCCCTGGGTGCCTTCTCGTACTCGGTCGCCGCCGGGCCCGGCGCTGACGCGAACTGCTTCCTGACCACGACGCAGCGCGCCGGATATTCGATCGGGACCGGCACCGGATACAACCCGGGAGGATTCGTCTTCTACAACTACGGGATCACCGGCTCGGGGACGGGCCCGCGCAGTGCCCAGCGCACCATTGACGCCCAAGTCTCCTATGGGCCGATTGCCCAGTGAGGTCCACCATGAAAAGCATTACGCGCCTGATTGGTCTTGGCTCCATTGCCGCGCTTCTCGTGCTGCCGACCTCGGCGGCGCTCGCTGACGACAGCGACATCTTCGGCGCCAACATCCAGCCCAACGTCGTGATCATGATCGACAACTCGGGCAGTATGGGCGATAACGCGCCGTCGAACTCGTTCGACCTCCCGGCCCCTAACGGCTCCGCGGCCTACTACCCGGTACTCAACAACTGCGATCCGTCGGGCAAAAAGAACAACCAGACCTTCCAGGCGTGCGCCTCCGTCAAGGTGTACAAGAGCGGCGGGAGCTCCACGTACACGAGCTACGCCAACGACGTCGGATCGGTTGGCGGCACTGGCAGCACGGCGGCCCAGAATGCCCTGAACTCGGCCGGGTACTGGTCAGGGAAGATCAACGGCTCGTCGGTCAACCTCTTCACGGGTAACTACCTCAACTATCTCCTGGGGACCTGCGCGAGCGGAGGCGCCTGCAGCAAGTCGAAGATGGCGATTGCCCAGGAGGTCGTCAACTCACTCCTCGACAGCGTGCAAGGCGTCCGATTCGGAATCATGACGTTCTACTACGACAGCAGTGGCAACGCGCTGGGTGGAAAGGTGATCTCGCAGGTGGGCAGCAACGTTACGGCGATGAAGAATGCGGTCAACAACCTCAGCCCGACCGGCCTCACGCCGCTGGGCGACGCGCTCTACGACGTCGGCCGATATTACAAGGGGCAGTCGACGTCGAACGGGACTGTGGGGGCCCTGACCAGCCCCATCCAGCTCGAGTGCCAGCCGAACTTCGTGATTTTCATCACTGACGGTATGCAGACCGCGGGAACTCGCACCATGCCGGCCGAGGCGACGAACCGCTTCACCCAGGACCATGCGACCTCGCTCACGGGGACGCAGAACGTGCTCGTCCACACCGTGGGTTTCGGCGTCACCGTCAACACCACCGCGTCCGAGACGCAGGCGGCCTACGACACCCTCAGTCAATCGGCCAAGAATGGCGGCGGCCAGTTCTACATCTCGGACGATGAGACGCAGCTGCAGGCGGCGCTTCAGGACGCGATCCGTCGTATCGTCCAGGCCACGTTCACGTTTGCCACGCCGGTCGTCCCGACGACCAGCACGACCGGAAGCACGAAGGCCTATCTCGCGGCCTTCAGGTCCGATCCCTCGAGCCCCTTCTGGCGTGGCTTCCTGAAGGCTTACCAGCGGGACTCGACCGGCCTGGTTCCGGTGGACGCCAACGGCGTTCCGCTGAGCTCGGCCCTGGTCTGGGAAGCCGGCCAGGTCCTCAGCACGACGCCGGCCGCAAACCGGACCATCTACACGGCTGTCAGTGGCGTTCGGCAGGCGTTTACGAAGACCAACTCCGCGATCACCAACACCCTGCTCGCCGCGGCGAGCAACGCCGAGCACGACAAGATCATCGACTTCGTCCGCGGCATCGACGCCTACGACGAGAACGGGAACGGGAACCTGACGGAAGAGCGGGCGTGGAAGCTCGGCGACATCTTCCATTCGACGCCGGTGCCTTCAAGACGGCCCAGGCCGGCCGGACCAAGGTCCTGATCGCCGGGGCCAACGACGGGATGCTGCACGCATTCCGCGAAAGCGATGGCGTCGAGCTGTGGGGCTTCATTCCGCCCGACCTCCTCGACAATCTGAAGGTGATGACCGACACCGGGGGGGACCACCAGTTCTTCGTGGACTCGAGCCCGATCGCCACGGATATCAAGATCAGCGGCACCTGGAAGACGATCGTGGTCTTCGGTCTTCGGCGCGGTGGGGCCTTCTACTACGCCCTGGACATCACGGACCCCACGAATCCCCTGTGGCTGTGGAGCTTCACCGACACGAAGATGACCGAGACGTGGTCTGAGCCCTCGATCGGTAAGGTCAAGCTCGGCGGCGTCGACAAGTTCGTCGCGTTCTTCGGCGGCGGCTACGACACGGCGAGCAACAACGCCCACGGGAAGGCGTTCTTCGCCATCGACCTCTCGAACGGCTCGCTGCTCTGGCAGTACTACAAAGACGGCACGGCGGATGACCGCCAGTACATGGGCTTCAGCCTCACGGAGAACTCGACGGCGGTCGACCTGAACAACGACGGCTACGTCGACAAGGTGTACATCGGCGACACCGGTGGCCAGCTCTGGAAGTTCGACGTATCGGCCAATGCGACGACGAGCTGGGCCGGGAAGCGCCTCTTCACCGCGGTGCCGGGTCAGACCAACCCGCCGGCGACCGGTGAGTTCTATCCGACTCAGGCTTTCTACGGCGCGCCGGTGCTGGCCTACGACACCCAGATGAACCTCTGGGTCTTCCTCGGCACGGGCGACCGGAACCATCCGAACGGCACCGCGGCGAACCGCTTCTACGGGATCAAAGAGACGACAAACATGTCGAATGCCGCCGCGCTCTCGGAGACGAGCCTCTTCGACGTGACATCGACCAACGGCACGGCGGCAGGGGGCTGGTTCTTCAGACTGGGCACCAACGAGAAGGTGCTCGACCCGGCGAACGTCTTCAACATGGACGTGCTGTTCTCCGGGTTCACGCCGACCAGCACCGTGACGTGCACCAGCGGCGGTGGGACGGCCAAGCTGTACTCGATCCAGATGGCGACCGGCTATGCGGCGATCGACTTTGCCACAGGCACGGCGCTTTCGACGACCGATGCCTCGGTCACCCGCTCGACGACGATCGGTCAGGGCATCGCCTCGATGCCGGTCGTCATCGTGACGCCGCCGGCGGGCTCGGGCATGGCCACGGCGTCGGCGATCACCGCGACGACGAACCAGCAGCTCCCGAGCAATCCGATCCCCGCGCCAACATTCCTGAAGCAGGTCCGCTCCTGGCGTGAGCGCATCCAGTGAAGAAGCTCGCGCTCATCGCGCTGACGCTCTGCGCGCTACTGCCGGGCGCCGCTCGGGGCCAGAACAAGGCCGCCGACGCGGCGGCCCAGCAGAACGCGCGCGGCGCGGCACTCCTGAAGGACGGCAAGTTCGAGGAAGCGGTGGCCGAGCTCCAGAAAGCGGCTGACGCGGCGCCGACGTCCGCCGTCGTCCAGTCGAATCTCGCCTACGCGTACGACCGCCAGGGCAAGACCGAGGAGGCGGTCGCCGCCTATCGCAAGGCCCTCGAGCTCGATCCCAAGAACACCATCGTTCGCAACAACCTGGCGAATCTGTACAGCAAGCAGGGGCTCTACGAAGACGCCGCCCGCGAGTACGAGGATCTCGTCCAGCGCGATCCCGGCAATGCGACGGCGAAGGCCAACCTCGACGCGATGGTGAAGAACAAGGCCGTCTTGCAGGAGAAGAAGGAGCAGACGTCCTCGGCGGTCCAGGGAGCCGACTCCAAGCCGAAAGATCCGCAGGCCGCGTACAACGCCGCGCGGGTGTACGCACGGCTCGGCGACGCCGATCAGGCGCTCACCTGGCTCAACAAGGCGCTCGATCTCGGCTACGACCAGTTCGACTACCTGAGCCTCGATCCGTCGCTCGTCAACCTCAAGAAGGATCCGCGGTTCCTGAAGCTCCTCGAAGAGCGGCGGCCGGCGCGCTAACGCTTCACGGGAAATGCGGCGGCCATCTGTCGGGCCGCCGCATCCATCGCCGTTCGCATCGCATCGAGCAGACCCTTCCGCTGAGTCGTCACGAACCAGCGCCCCGCGTCGGTCTCGGCGAACGCGACGTACTCTCCGAGCTCCTCGTCCGTCAACGACCGAAACGTGTAGAGCCAGCGGACGAGCGCATCGCGCACGAGGCTGTCCTGCTTCGCTCGTAGGGTCCGTTCCGCGGAGTCCATCTCCCGCGCGGTCGGCCGCTTTTCGGACGGCAGCACCGGCTCGAGCGAGCGCGAGACGGCCTTGAAGGCGACCACGCCCATCTCGATCTGGAGCTCCGCGCTGCGCATCGACGCCTCGTACCGCTGAACGAGGGCGACGCGCGCCGGCTTGGGAACGTCGCCCTGGAGCCCGATCGCGAAGCGCTCGAGATCCTGCTTCGCACCCGGCTCGCTGGCCGCGACCTCCATCGCCGCGACCTTTCGGAACAGCGGCGTCCTGAGCTGCCCGATCACGAAACCCATCCGCGACGGATCGTAGTTGGCCTTGAAGGCGGCGCGGACGGCGCCGTAGAGCACGTCGGTCCGGAACGCGTCGCCGAGAATCTTGACGACGCGCGCCTTCTCCTCGGGCTTGATGGGCGTCTGGCGCACGTCGAGCTGGGCGCGAATGTGCGCCGGGATCATTTCCAGCGCGTGCTTGGTGCCGGAGATCTCGAGGGCCTCGGTGATCAGCGCCTCACGCTCGCCCTCGACCGGCCGGACCTGAGGCGGCTGGTCCGAGTACGTGACGATGCCCTGATCGTTCACCCAACGGTACGTCTTCGCCTCGGCGAGCGAGCCCATCGCCAGCGCGACGAGCCCGACGAGACACAGAATCGCGCGGAGCTTCATGGCGACCCTCCTCAATACTTGACCCGGCCGAAGAGCCGGAGCGCCGCGGGACCATACTCCGTTTCAATCTGCTTCGTGTGCGCGACGACGACCGCCCAGACTCGCCTGAGCTCGGCGACCGGATCGGCGTGATCGTCGACGCGGAGGTTGTGGTACATACGCGGGTCGCGGACGGCCGCCACCAGGAGCGCCGCCGACTGCTTGCCCCGCTTGTCACCGCCGGCCGCCTGTCCCGCTTCGAGCGCCAGCAGAAGGCGGTCGGACAGGTCGCGACGCTCGCCATCGCTCGCGCGAAATGCGCGGGCCATCGCGGCGATCACGTCCGGGCCGGCCAGCATGTTGCCGGCGATCGTGAACTCGTCGGCCTGCTCGTGGCCGCACCACGGCACGCAGCTCGCCCCGGTGTGGCAAAAAACGCGTTCGCCGTCGAGGCCGTGTACCTGACGGATCTCGCGCTCACTGTCCTTTCGGAGAAGCGCGGTCAGCGCAACGTCGACCGGTACCCCCTGGGTGAGAAGCGCGAGCCCCTGCCGGCCCAGCTCGGTGTTGACCCGCGCCTGCGTCGCAATGGCGCCACGCGGCGAAACCCAGGGGACGAGACTGCCCACGTTCGGTCGCGCAGTGGCGACAGCGACGCCGAATGCGCCCGTCTCACGATCGCGCGCAGTGATGGAAAAGGTGTGAAAATCAATCACCTTTTCAATTTGTATCATGGGGGTGCCCGTGAACCCGCCCGATTACTGCTCGTGAGCCGCCCCGACCTGGTTCTCTACGGCGGGCACGTCGTCACCCTCGATCCCTCCCTCCACGTCGCCGAGGCCGTCGCGATCACCGCGGACCGCATCACGGAAGTCGGCGTCAGTACAGATCTCCGCCGGCTCGCCGGCAACGACACGCGCCTCGTGGATCTTCGAGGCCGCACCGTCGTGCCGGGGCTCGTGGACGCCCACGCGCACATGGATCGCGAAGGTCTCAAGACGCTGTACCCCTCGCTGGCCGGCGCCCGGTCGATCGACGACGTGCTGCAGCGCATCGAGTCGCTGGTGAAGGCGGCTGAGCCCGGTGGCTGGATCGTCACGATGCCGCTCGGCGATCCGCCCTACTACTTCGACGTCCCCGGGAACCTCCGCGAGAAGCGGTTCCCGACGCGTCGAGACCTCGACCGCGTGGCGCCGCGAAATCCGGTCTACATCCGTTCGATCTGGGGCTACTGGCGCCATACGTTGCCACTCGTCTCGATCGCGAACAGCGAGGCCCTCCGGCTTGCGGGAGTCACGCGACAGACGGCGGCGCCGTGGGACGGAATCCAGATCGAGAAGGATTCGGCCGGCGAGCCGACGGGCGTGTTCGTCGAGCAGACGTATATCCCCGTCGTCGAGCTTTCGCTGATGGCGGCGGCGCCGCGCTTCACTCACGAGGATCGGGCACGTGGTCTTCGCGAATCGATGAAGATCTACGGCTCGACCGGTACGACGAGCGTCGTCGAGGGTCACGGAGTCGCGGACGAGGTGATGCGCGTCTACGACGACGCGGCCCGGCGAAACGAGCTCACGGTGCGCGCCCACCTGACCGTCAGCCCTTCGTGGGGCGCGGCGAGCGAAGGGACGACCGACTCGCGGCTCGCCGCGTGGACGCCGCGCATCGCCGGTCGAGGCAGCGGCGATGCGTTCCTCCGGGTGGCGGGCCTCGTCGCCGAGACGAATCCGACCGCCGACGGCACCGTTCGCGCGCGGGCGATGCCCTATACCGGCTGGGCCGGCTTCTCGTATGACGCGGCGCTGCCACGCGAGCAGCTCAAGTCGGTCCTCCTGGCGGCGGCGCGAGCAGACATCCGCATCCTGAGTATGGGAGCGGGCCTGCTCGACCTCTACGAGGACGTGAATCGCGTCGTGCCCATTCGCGACCGGCGTTGGGTGATCGAGCACATCGGCATCCTCAGCGCCGAGGAGATCGGGCGGATTCGTGACCTCGGCGTGGTCCTGACCACACACACCAATCGGTATCTCTACAAGGAGGGCTCCCTGTTCCGCGCTCAGGTCGGGTCAAACGCCGAGGACACGATCGTGCCGCTGCGGCGCCTCAAGGAAGCCGGCGTCCACGTGGCGCTCGCCACGGACAACGTGCCGCCTACGCTGTTTCTTCCGATCTGGCAGGCGGTGGCCCGGGTTGATCGCTCCACGAGCCGCGTCATTGCGCCGGAGCAGTGTCTCTCGCGCGCCGACGCCCTACGGGCCGCGACCCTGGAGGGGGCCTACGTCACATTCGAGGAGGACCAGAAAGGCTCGATCGAGCCCGGCAAGCTCGCCGATCTGGCGGTGCTGTCGGACGATCCAATGACGTGCCTCGAGGATCGGATCGGCGACATCACGGCCGAGATGACGGTCGTGGGCGGCCGCATAGTTCACGAGCGCGGCCGTCCGGGTGCCTGACGACGCGCGGGGCGGCTCAAACCGCATCGGACCGTCGTCTTCGATGCCGCGGAACCAGCCGGCTGGCGGCGGTTCGAACTGCTGCCCCCGGATCCAGCCTCGAGACTTCAGACAGACCTTGTACAAGTCGGCAATGACGATTCCGTAGTCCTTGCTCGCGCTCACCTGCACCGCGTTCTCGCGTGCGCAGTCGTTGCTTTCCCGCAAGAAGTCGCTGGCGCCGGCGCCGGGCTTGCTCCAGTAGTGCTTGCCGCAGCCCACCAATAGCAGGCCGACCAGGACGGTCAGACCAAGCCGGTACGGGAGCGATCGGGGGGAGGGCTCTCGCCGCGGCGCCAACAGCCTCATGGCAACCCCTTATAGCGCCTACTCGGCGCTAGTCAAGCCCCTGCCTCCCGCGGCCTATTTCTTCAGGCGGACATCCTCGAGCGGGCCCGAGCAGGGAAACGCCGGCAGCAATGTCAGCCCGGGCTCGTCCACCCGGGGGCCGTACGCCCGGATGAAGCCGTTCTCCCAGATTGGAACGAACATCGCGCGCTCGGCGATCAGACGCTGGATCTGGAACAGGAGGTCCTCTCGCTTCTTGCGGTCCATCTCCTGGAGCTGCCGCTGGAAGAGGCTTTCGATCTCCGGGAGCGTGCCGTACGCATTGACGCCCTTGGCGGTGGCGTACGGCTCGATCCGCGTGGAGGCGTTGCCCGCCGCGCCGGTGGCGCCGACGAAGACGTTCTTGAGCTTCTTGTCGCGCCAGGCGGAGAGAAAGGCGGCGCGCTCCATGACACGCACGCGAACCTTGATCCCCACGGCGGCGAAGTTGTTGGCGATCGCCTCACCCATTCCGTTGTACGGCGGGTACGGCGTGAAATCTCCCGCGTCGAACCCGTTCGGGTAGCCGGCTTCAGCGAGCAATGCCTTCGCCTGCTTGGGATCGTACGGGTCGGGCGGAATCGCCAGCGCGAACTCCTGGTGACGAGGAACGATGCCGCCGGTGGGCGCCGAGAATCCAAGCGACTCGGCCGCGTTGATCGTGTCGCGATCGATCGCCAGGCTTGCCGCGCGTCGCACTCTGGCGTCGGCCCACGGCGAACCCGGCGTCCACTGCTCGGGGAAGACCAGAAAGAACAGCCCGTTCGTGCGGATCCCGGTGAGCGTCAGGCCGGGAGTGCGCCGGATGTCCTCGGCGATCGGCCCGTTGAAGAAGTACCCGCCGTCGACCTCGCCACGCTTGAGCGCCGCCGCGCGCGTGGACTCCTCGGGCAAGCTGCGCATGACCAGCCGCTTGATGCTCGGCGTCTTGCGCCAGTAGCCGTCGAAGGCCTCGAGAACCAGCTCGATCCCGGGCTGAAAGCTCACGAACTTGTACGGACCCGCGCCGACGGGCGCCCGCCGGAAGCCGTCCTCGCCGACCTTCTCGATGTACTTCTTGGGCACGACCCACGCCGCGCCGGAGGCGCTGGTGCCGTAGAACGTCATGAAGTCGGGCCACGGCTCCGTGAGGATGAAGCGCACACGGCTCGCATCGACCACCTGCACTTCGCGGACACGCGCCTTGAACAGCGGCGCCGCCGCGCCGCGGTATCGCTCGAAGGAGAACTTCACGTCTTCGGCGGTGACGGGATCGCCGTTGTGAAATCTCGGGCCCTTGCGCAGCACGAACTCCCAGACGCGCCCGTCCTTCGACATGCTCCACGACTCGGCGAGCGACGGCGTGTTGAGACCGCTGGGCATGGGCTTCACGAGCGCGTCGTGCAGCGCGTACATGACCATGAAGGGCGTGATCTCGGCGTCGGTTTCCGCCGTGTCCAGCCAGCGCGTGGCCAGGGTGACGTGGACGCCCCACGTGATGGTCCCGGTAGGCTCGGCGGCAAACGTCGCCGAGGACACCGAGAGCATGACGAACAAGGCTGCCGGAATGACGATGCGAAGCCTATGGCTCATGGTGTCTCCCTTGCCTGACAAACCCGTCAGCGGATGACCTCGTCGGCCCGGACCAGCAGCGCCTGGGGCATCGTGAGGCCGAGCGCCTTCGCGGTGTTGAGGTTGATCACCAGCTCGAACTTCGACGCTTGCTCGACCGGCAGATCGCTCGGCGACGCTCCCTTGAGGATCTTGTCCACGTACGTGGCCGCGCGCCGGAACAAGTCGCTGAAATTGGCCCCGTAAGACATCAGCCCTCCGGCCGCGACGATTTCTCGCAGTGCGTACATGACGGGCAGCCGTTGCTCGGCGGCGATCCGCACCAGGTTTTGCGCTTCTCGAAAGAAGAGAGGATCGGACAGCACGATGGCGGCACCCGGACGGCGCTTTGCCATCGCGGTGAATGCATCGCGAATCGCCCCGGGCGTGGCAGCGTCGACCACGTCGCTCTGCAGCTTCAAGGTCCGCGCCGCCTCCAGAATCTCCTTCGTCCGCGGTGCGTGTGACGCGTTGCCTGGGTTTGCCAGAACCGCCATTCGCCGGAGCCCCGGCACGGCTTCATTCAGCAGCTCGACCTGCTTGCCCGCCAGCTCCGTGCCGACAAAGCTGAGCCCGGTGACGTTGCCTCCCGGTCTCGCGAGACTGGCCACCAGCCCCGTGGCGACGGGGTCCGCGGGAACGGTCACCACGATGGGGACCTTCGTCGTGGCTTTCTTCGCGATGAGCGCCGTCAGCGTGCTCGAGACGACGATGACGTCGACGTTGAGCCGGAGCAGTTCTTCCACGGCCACCTGCGCCGCCTCGCTGCGCACCTCTGCGTATCGCCGTTCGATGACGACGTTCTGGTTCTCCACCCATCCGTGCTCGCGCAGGCCATCGACGAACGCCTTCCGCCAGGCGTCCGCGAGCAGGAAGCCTTCCGGGAGGGTCGAGATGTAGCCCACGCGCGCGAGCTTTCCTGGCGGCTGGGCTCGAGCCAGCAAAGGGGCGAAACCAGTCACGCCAAGGCCGATCAGGAACGCGCGGCGAGGAATCATCGGATCGCCGCGCTCACGGAAACGGACACGCTTGTCGGCCGGGTTGCGGACAGAAGCTGTATTGCACCGCGCCGCTCGCGACGAAGCGCTTGAGCAGCTTCATCGAGTACGTCATGCACCGCGGCCTGATGGCATAGATGGCAGTCGCCGGGCAGCTGAAGCTTCAACGGCTCGGCGCTGATCGGGTCGAATCCGCCGAACATCCAGTTCTGACTGCCGAACCCGGGCTGGATTTTCTGCATCAGATGCAGGGTCCGCTCGTCCTTGCTGCGAACGAGGTGGCCCTGTGCGGTGGTTTCAAACCGGGGCACCCCTGTCTTGGGATCTCGGCTCATGAGCTTCGCGCTGTAAACGTCCAGGGCGAACAATACGCCGGCCGGAAACTCCTGGAGGCGGGGATCGCGCTTCAGCGCCTCGATCGCATCACGCGAGGTATACAGATCCCGCGACAACCCATCAGAACGATCCACCACGGCATAGTTCACCAGGCTCGTCTTGTAGCCACGGGGATACGGAATGGTGGGCGGCTGGGCCGATACCGGCCCGAGCATGATCAGAAGAACCAGACACGCAATCGGCCCCCGTCGCATCAACCTTTCCCTCTTGCAGCCGTGACGACACGCGCCCTACGATCAGACCGCCAGAGCCCCGGCGCGCGTGACGGACAGAACGCTAGGCCACGACCACGACCGGGTCAATATGCGACGCTCCATTACCCAGCCAAACGAGGTGACTCATGGAACTGTACGACGTGCTCCGCACGACCTTCGCCGCTCGGGAGTTCACGGCTGATTCTCTGCCCGATGAGGTCCTGGCGAAGATCCTGGACCAGGCGCGCTTTGCGCCGAGCGGCGGGAACCGGCAGGGCTGGCGCGTGATCGTCGTTCGCGACCGTGCCACGAAGCGCGCGCTGGCTGATCTGAGCGCGTTTGCCGGCCGGCGCTACGCAGCCCAGGCCGCGAACGGGGAGAGTCCCTGGAACACGATCGATCCGCCGCGCGTCGATGCGGCCACGATCGAACGCACGGCCGTTCCGTCGCGACTGACCGAGTCGATCGCGACCGCTCCCGTGGTGCTGGTCCTGTGCGTAGACCTGAAGGTCGTGGCCTCGATCGACCAGGATCTCGAGCGCGTCGGGATCATCAGCGGTGCGTCGATCTATCCCTTCGCCTGGAACGTGCTGCTCGCGGCGCGCCACGAGGGCTTCGGCGGCACCATCACCACACTCGCCACCGCGCGAGAGCCCGAGATCAAGGCGCTGCTCGGCATCCCGTCACATATCGCGGTCTGCGCCGTCATGCCGCTCGGGCGGCCGGTGCGCTCGCTCTCCCGGCTCAAGCGCAAGCCCGTCGCCGAATTCACCAAGCGCGAGCGGTGGGACGGGCCACCGTTCGCGCCGTGACTCAGATCGCCTTGTCGCTCTTGAGCCGTTCGAGCTCCGCGGGGCCGAGCGATAGCCACTCCTTGTAGACCTCGGCATTGTGCTGGCCCAGCAAAGGCGCGGGACGCACCTGAGTGGGCGATTTCGATAGCTGCACCGGGTTCGCCGGCATCGTGAACGGGCCCCAGCCCGGATGATCGATGGTGGTGACCATGCCGCGCGCGATCAGATGCGGATCGCTCAGGATCTCCTGCGGCACGAGCACGGCACCCGTGGGCACGCCGGCCTTGCCGAGATCGGCCATCACCTCGTGCTTCGTACGAGTCATCGTCCAGGCCTCGACGAGCGCGTTGACCTGGTCCTTGTGGGCGGCCCGCCATTTGGGATCCGACCACTCCGGATGACCGATCAGGTCGGAGCGTCCGATCGTCTTGAGCAGTGATTCCCACATATGCGGGCGAACGGGCTGGCAGTAGATGTAGGCGTAGTCGTCGCGGCCGCCCGGCTTGCAGCGATAGATGCCCGACGGTGACGTGTTCGCGATTTCGTTGCCGCGTCGCGGCTCGAAGTCGCCGGCCGCGTACGCGAGCCGCATTGCGACGCGGGAGAGATTGACGACGGCGTCCTGCATGGAGCACTCGACTTTCTGGCCCTGGCCAGTCGCCTGCCGCTGCCACAGGGCGGCCATCACGCCG
>WNFK01187917.1_pt1 | contig 12494 bp, 13 predicted proteins | sample 5400281 | NCBI WGS metagenome assembly WNFK01 (sample SAMN13153350, study PRJNA577476) | soil metagenome | isolation source: 20 cm soil on Douglas fir-dominated hillslope | place: USA:California | collected 2013-09-17
AGAAGAGACGACAAACCACCCAGATGCCCGGCTATGGTGCGAAGATCCAACAACATAGACTTGGCTGGCCTGATGGTGCTAGCAATAAGTACGGGACAGGTAGCCTGCCGGAGCACCCGATCCACGTTGGACCCAAACAACGCCTGCATCCCAAAATCCCGACCCAGCGCGCCCATGCACACAAGGTCTACCTCATGCTCCATCGCATAACCGAGCACTTCGCGATAGGGTTTACCCCAACGCACCGCATACGTCACGCTGCATTTCTCGTGCACATACGCAGGAACAGAGTCCTGTAGTCGTTTTAGCGCACGGTGATAGGCACTGGTTGCGTCAACGTCGTTGCCTGGCATTTTGGGCGCATCCTCCTCCCCCTCAGGTAGTACGTGCAGGAGGTGCAACGCGGACTGGAAGGTTTGCGCTATCGATAGCGCATAAGATAGGGCTAGTTCCGAGCTACTGGAAAAATCATGAGAGACCAGGACCCGCGCGAACCCGAATGGGCCGCTTACCTCTGGCTTGTTGTCCGCTGCTTGCCTGTGAATAACCAAAACGGGGCACGAAGCGGTCCGGACAACCTGCTCAGCAGTTGAGCCCAGTAAAGTTGCGACTCTCGGTCGCTGCGAGCACATCACGATTAGATCTACCCGCCGCTCACTTGCGGTACGGACGATCTCTTCTCCCACATCCGGTCCGCTCTGGACCACAACGACCTCACACGGAGATTGCCAAGAATCGGCAGGTCCGAAGTAACTACTGAGCGAATCCGCTAGTTCCTTATTGATTCCAGTCTTGGGTACGGCCGTCGCCAGAGACGTAAGCAGTGTGGGCGCTGGGGCGCAGTGGCAAAGCGAAAGATTGGCGTGGTAAGCACGCGCTAGTAGAAAAGCGTAGCGCAGTGCTTCTTCAGAATCTTCTGACAAGGTGATAGGACAAAGAATTCCTTCAATGCTCATCATGTCTTTAGACTCCTAAGGCAAGTGTTGAGCTGTGAGAAGTGGTAGCGGCAAGTTGTATGCCGCTAGGAAAGAGCCGAAATCTTGCAGGCTGGATTTGGCGCTGGGGAAATATCACCAACGCTGAGGAGAGCGAAAACACCCTGTTGACTCTGCTTCGTATCTGGACCAAAGGGTGCCGGGAAATTCAGTGCATTGTTGCCGCTCGTGCCTTCGGGGCTTGGTTCGACTCCGACTCCTTAATCTTTTTTAGCCGATAGCGAAATTGATCGCGAGTCAAACCCAAGAGGTCCGCAGCCCGCGTTTGGTTGCCGCTCGCTTGCGCGAGGGCCTGCTTCAGAAGCGATGTTTCAACCTGATCGAGCGAGATGCCCTCACGCGGAAGGTTGATTGCAGCGTCTACGTCTATCACGGGCACACGTCGAGAGCCACTCTCCTCTGCGTCGGGGACAATATCGCGTGGTAGGTAGCGGGTCGAAATTATATCGCCGTCTTCGAGGATCATCGCACGCTCAATCACGTTGCGCAGCTCGCGCACATTACCGGGCCAACTATAAAGACGGAAGGCGCGAATTGCCTCAGGCGTGAATCCGTTAATCTTATGACGGCAGTTCTTGTTATTGAGATCGACGAAGTGTTGCGCTAAAAGCAAGACATCATCACCGCGTTCAGACAAACGTGGAATATCAAGCTGGATCACAGCCAGCCGGTAATAGAGGTCGAGTCGGAAGCGTCGTGATTCACACTCTTGTTTTAAATCGCGGTTCGAGGCCGCTATCACGCGCGCGCAAAACGGCACATCCTTCAGCCCACCGACGCGCCGGAAGCTTCCTTCCTCGAGCACACGCAAGAGCTTCGCCTGCAGATTGATATCCAGCTCGCTAATCTCATCGAGAAAGATCGTTCCACCGCCGTTCGCCTGTTCCAGTAGACCCCCTTTCTGTGACCTCGCATCGGTGAATGCTCCCTTCTCATGTCCGAACAATTCCGACTCAATCAAGTTTGGGGGCAACGCGGCACAGTTAATGGCGATAAACGGATGAAGAGCGCGCTTAGATGCAAAATGGATCGCCTTGGCCACTAGGTCCTTGCCTGTGCCCGATTCTCCTTGCAGCAGTACTGACGACACTTCGCTTTCGGCGACCTTACGTGCGAGCCGCAACATCTCCCGCAACACTGTGGAGCCTCCCACGATTTCGTCAAAACCAAACTTTGGGGCCCCGTGTTTTGGTAGGGATCCGGTATCTTCGGAGGTAATCGGGGTCGCGACAAACGAGCTGATCGCTTTGAACAACGCCTTTTCCGAAAACGGTTTTTGGAGAAAATCGACTGCACCACCTTCGAGCGCTTTGATTCGTACTTGAGAGTCGCCATGTGCCGTGATGAACACGATCGGAACCTGTAAGTCTGAAGCCCGTAAAAGGCCTTGCAATTCCAAGCCACTTATTCCCGGAAGCCGCACGTCGAGTATCAGGCAGGCTGAGTCCTGTGGATGACCAGAACTCAAGAAATCTTCCGCGGAGGCAAAGTCTTCTACCGCCAAACCGACAGATTGAATTAATCTTTTCGTGGCTTTGCGTATCGATTCATCGTCGTCCACGATGCATACTAGAGCGTCGTCACCCATTGTTATCCCCCTTATCCGTCAAAGTTCAATTACATTACTCGTGGGAAGCAGGGCCTGAAGAACATACTACAAACTCATTGCTGGTAGATTGAAGACGTCTTATTTTTTGAGAGAGATTATGAGATCTATGGCGGAATGGATACTGGTCTTTTAGGTAGAAAGCATTGGACTTTAGTCGTAGATGGGGGCAAGTGGCCTCGAGATGGGTCAGCGCTTCGTTCGGGCGCGACCAGTGGCGTGCTCCAGCGAAGCAATCAATCCGGGCTGGTTTTTGTGCGGCTCGCGAACCAGTTTTTCTGCCATTCGCACTAGCTCTGCTAAGGAATTCGCGTACATCTTATGCATGACCTGGCCACGGTGGACTTTGATTGTCTTCTCACTCGTGCCGAGTCCGAGAGCGATCTGCTTATTGAGTTGACCGGCAACTACCAGCATCATCACTTCCTTTTCGCGTGGCGTGAGCGAATCAAAGTGTTTCTGCAGGTTGCCAAGTTCCGCCCTTTTGCTTCGCGCCATGTCGTTTCGGGCGATCGCCAGTCTGATCGCGTCGAGCAGATCCTGATCCCGAAAAGGCTTGGTGAGAAACTCCGCAGCGCCAGCCTTCATGGCCTGTACTGACATTGCAATGTCCCCATGTCCGGTAATGAAGATGATGGGAAAGGTGATCTCTCTCGCAGCCATCTCTTTTTGCAGTTCGAGACCACTAAGCCCAGGCATCCGAACATCGGTAATCACGCAACCTGACACGTCAGGTAATGAGCTGGCGAGAAATTCCTCACCCGAACTATAGGTTGCGACCGACAGTCCCACCGCACCAGCCAGCCTCTTGATAGCTGCCCGCATCGAGGGATCGTCATCGATAACAAACACCAGTTGATTCACGTTGCTGTAGACTAGCTTTCGCTGCTTGTCGGCAGGGTAAACATGAAAGTCGCGCCCTGCTCCCCGTTTGGTGTGGTCCAAAGCCTTCCACCATGTGCTTCGATAATCGTTCGACTGAGTGACAGACCGAGGCCCAGACCGCCCTCCTTGCTGGTAACGAAAGCGTCGAAGATGCGCTCCTCGTCCTCTTTCTTGACACCGACTCCCGAGTCTCTTACCGACACGGTCACCTCAGACGAGTCACTCTCTTGCGAACTAATCGTCAATTCGCGTGGCTGCCAGCCAGGTTTGCTCATGGCTTCGTTAGCATTAAGGATTAGATTGAGCAGTACTTGCTGCAATTGCACTCGATCTCCTAAGACGTGAGGCGAGTTGGTGGCTAAGTCGGTTCGCAAAACGACCTGATTGATGGCCAACTGGCCAGCCGATAATCCGATTACCTCTTGAGTGGTCTCATTGATATTCAGCGGTTTTTTCTCCGGAGTCGTTTTTTTCAGGAGCGCGCGAATTCGTTGGATCACTTCGCTCGCCTGCATCGCGTCACTAATCATGCACTCGACACCCTCGCGACTCCCTTCCAGGTCTGGAGTTTCGCGTGACATCAGGCGGAGGGAGGCATTGCCGTTGGTGACTATGGCCCCAAGCGGTTGATTTACTTCGTGGGCGATGGAAGCTGTCAACTCGCCCACGGTAAGTACTCTATTGACGTGTGCCAGTTCGGCGAGAGCTTTTTGCAGCGCTTCTTCATTCAGTTTGCGCTCGGTGATGTCCATCATCGTCCCGACGTATTCTGTAAGTTCACCAGCCGCATTAAAAACAGGATGAGCCAGACTGTGGATGTGCTTGACCGTTCCGTCTGAACAAACGATTCGGAAGGTCAATTCGTACTGAGTTTGTTCACGGACTGCCTTTTCAAAGGTCTCCTGCAGGAGAGACCTGTCTTCCGGGTGGATCCACTGAATTATGGCGTCATAGGTCGGCTTCACGTTCTCGGGGTCCAGTCCAAAGACGCGAAAGTGCTCCAGGGACCAGTAGACTTCCCCGGAGGAGACATTCCACGCCCAACTACCAGTGTGGCTGAGTCGCTGGCCTTCGGCCAAGTAAGCCTCACCACGGCGTCGTTCTTCTTCGGCTCGCTTTTGCTCAGTGACGTCATGCATTGTCGAGAGCAGGTATTTCTGGCCGCCAAACATTACCTCGTCCATGTTGCAGGAGATGACACGCTCGGCGCCGGCTTTCGTAAAGAAAGACATTTCCCGGTCGCGCACGGAACCCTTTTCCTGGAGCTCTTCGAAGAGCAGGGTTCTTCCTTCTGGGTCGCGGTTAATTCCCAACTCCAAGCTGGTCTTGCCCACTGCTTCTTCCCTTTTAAAGCCGAAGAGTCTCATCCACGCCTCGTTAATATCCACAAAGAAACCTTCGGGCAATCTCGCCAGGGCAATAGCGAAGGCAGCCTTGTAGAATATGGCAGCAAACTTACGCTCGCTCTCGAGCAGGTTTTTCTCCGCACGCTTGCGCCCCGTTACGTACTTCTGAAACATCACCATCCCGCCGTCGTGGCTTGGATACATATGATTCTCCACCCACTCTCCTAAGGGAGCATAGTAGAGCTCATCGGTGATCACGACGCGTTCAGACATTACACGCCTGACAGCTTCCTCGTTAGGTACGAAGGGGAATTCATCCCACAGCACCTTCCCGATGAGAATGTTGGGATCCTTACCGAGAGTCTTCATTTGCTCAGCGGCATGTTTGTTCATGTAAGTGAAACGAAAGTCCTTGCTGAAACCAAAGAAGGCGTCTGTTATGCTGCCTAGGATTAGCTCGACTTTGTCGTTAGCTTCTCGCAATAATTCTTCGGCCAGCTCGCGCTCAATAATCTCTCTTCTCAGCTCAAGGTTAAGGGCTGTCAACTGACGGGTCCGTTCAGCAACGCGGCGTTCGAGCTCTTCATTCAATTTCTCTATTTCCTGTCTGGCCAGCTTGATCTCCGGTGCCTCGATGACTTCCCAGTTCCCACTTCGTCTGGTCAAACAAAACTGATGCGTCCGCGCCACGTCCAGAATTTCAGCCGCCCCGCTCTTGGCAAGCGGATAAGTGCACAAGACAGTCATTGCTAGATCGCTTATCGACTCATTGAGATTTTTTTCGTAGGCACAAAAATCCTGCCAATCTTTCTCTCGCAGCCAGCACGTATCGCCGGAAACTCTCATGCCCTCGTAGCCACGAGCCAATGCCTGCTCCAGTTTTTCGTTCCAGGCGCTTGTTACTCTTTGGAGATTGAATGTGTCGTTCTTCAGATACCATTCTTCGCCAACGAACATCTCTATGCTCTGATCGGCGAGGTGCCGGTCAAGATCGGGCACAGCTAATCGAAGAGCATTCCACGCTTCCTCCTTTGTTAGGGGGTCGGCTATTACCCAGACGCAGAATTCCTTGTTTTCCAGCCCCGCCTTGAAATAGGGCACCAACGTGTCAAGCAGGTCTTGTTTCGATTCGTAGAAGTGACAGAAGTGTGTTCCCCAGGGCATGTCTCCTACGACACTTATACCTGTGTTTCTTAGTCCCGTTTCGGCCATGACTACTCCCCTTAATGGAGCGCGACAATTGAGGCCGACAGTAGCGGATTTGGAAGCGCTATTGTTCTGAGACTACAAAGTACCAGAAACTTCCTTTTTACTGGGTCCACCGGAGTTGATTCGGAGATATGAGCGACCGGCAACCGATGCCTATTCGGTCGACGCAGAGCTCCGTTTCTACTTCTTTGCAAGGGTGTACGCGCACTCTACTCGCTCAGAATGAGGAATACAACATCATTATTCAGCAAGCGTGGCCCTTTGTAATGCCATCAGCACGACGGGCCATTTCGCCCACTGGGAACTTTCGTCCATGCTCCCCGCCACGCGCGAAGGCAGTAATCGGGCGCTGCAAAGAAAACGCAAGGCAAAAGATCGGGAAAACCATGTCCGGTTCGATGGCATAGCGAATGCTCCAGTCGCGATTGAATACCAGACTTTAGAGGGGAAAGTGTAGGCGCGTTTCTCAGGAACGTCGCAGCTTCGCATACTGCTAGAAATTAGGAGGAGACCCAAACATGAACAAAAGAAGACTAAGGGCGCTCGTCATCGTGTTGACGACGATTTCGGTATTCACGCCGGCAATCATGCGTAATGCGTTTGCAACGGAAAGGGGGCAGGTGGCCAATGCTCACATTATCAAAGAGATACGACATGAGCTCGCGACCCTTCCCTATTACGGAGTGTTCGATTGGCTCGAGTTTGAGGTGCGACCCGACAATACGGTGGTGCTGAAGGGACAAGTAGTGCGACCCACTACCAAATCAGACGCTGAAGCACGCGTGAAGGGCGTCGATGGCGTGGCAGGTGTGATCAACCAGATCGAGGTATTGCCGCTTTCACCCTCCGATGATCGGTTGCGACTCGCTCTTTATCGAGCACTCTACAACTGGGATTCTCCTTTGTTTCGTTATGCCACGCAGTCGGTACCACCAATTCATATCATCGTCGCAAACGGGCGAGCCACGTTGAAGGGTATCGTTGACTCGAAGGCTGACGCGCAGTTGGCCTACATCAGAGCGCGTGGGGTGCCAGGTCTCTTCGATGTAAAGAACGAGATACAAGTCGCGAGCGAAATGCCGCGATAGGGCGAGGAAGACTGAAAATGGCAGTTTGTAATCGCAGACCCGACCGGCTAGGCCGCCTGATGTGCGGCAGGTCTCTGACCTGCCGAAACTGGAAACATTTACCGGGGCTTTGCTCCAAGTGAGACCAAAGCCCCTGGGAAATCATGGCGCGACGGTGGGGCGGAGACGCCACCGCACATCAAGCGGCGAAGCCGCAATGTAAGGAGCATAAGTCATGGCTAAAGCGATAGGCATCGATCTAGGTACGACCAACTCGGTGGTGGCTGTGATGGAGGTCGACACTCCTACGGTCATCGTCAATAGCGAAGGCGGTCGCGTCACGCCGTCAGTCGTGGCGTTCACTAAGACCGGCGAGCGCATAGTAGGACAGATTGCCAAGCGGCAAGCCGCGTTGAATCCTGAGCGCACCATCTATTCCATCAAGCGCTTCATGGGCCGCAAGTATTCCGAAGTAAGTCAGGAGCTCAAACAAGTTCCTTACAAGGTTGTCCCTGGCCCAAACGATGCTGTTCGCGTGGATATTGATGGAAAGCTTTATTCACCTGAGGAGATCTCCTCCTACATTCTGCGCAAGCTGGCCGACGACGCCGCCAAGTATCTCGGCGAAAAAGTAAAAGACGCAGTCATAACCGTTCCCGCTTACTTCAACGATGCACAGCGGCAAGCCACTAAAGATGCCGGCCAAATCGCAGGCCTTAACGTGCTGCGTATCATCAATGAGCCCACGGCGGCATCGCTAGCTTATGGACTTGACAAGAAGAAGAACGAAACGATCCTGGTCTTCGATTTAGGCGGCGGAACCTTTGATGTTTCGATCCTCGAGGTCGGGGATGGCGTCTTTGAAGTAAAGAGCACCGCAGGTGATACGCACCTCGGCGGTGACGATTTTGACAAGGCATCGATCTCAGTAAGGATCGCCAGGCGCTACAACGACTCACCGAAGCAGCCGAAAAAGCAAAGATTGAACTCTCATCGGCAACGGAGACAGAAGTCAACCTCCCGTTCATCACTGCAGATGCTAGCGGACCAAAGCACCTCTTAATCAAGCTCACGCGAGCCAAGTTCGAACAATTGACGCACGATCTCATCGATCGTTGCATGTCTCCCGTTAAGCAGGCGATTGGCGATGCCAAGATTACTGAAAAAGATCTGGACGAGGTGATCCTTGTCGGTGGTTCAACGCGCATACCGGCGGTGAAGGAACTGGTCCGACGGCTAACAGGCGGCAAGGAGCCTAACCAGTCCGTGAATCCGGACGAAGTGGTTGCAGTTGGGGCGGCGATTCAAGCCGGCGTTCTTACTGGAGAAGTAAAAGATGTGCTGCTGCTCGACGTGACGCCGCTGAGCCTGGGTGTGGAAACTCTCGGCGGTGTGATGACCAAATTGATCGCTTCTCAACCGCAGCGGACAATCAGTCGGCCGTCGATATTCATGTGCTGCAAGGCGAACGCGAGTTGGCGAAAGACAACCGCACGTTAGGTCAGTTCAGGCTCGAGGGCATCGCCCCTGGTCCGCGGGGCACGCCCCAGGTTGAAGTAACATTCGACATTGATGCCAACGGCATCCTCAACGTCTCAGCAAAGGACATGGCTTCCGGCAAGGAGCAGAAAATCACGATCAGCGGCTCGACCTCCCTCGACAAGGGCGATATCGATCGGATGATCCGTGATGCCGAGCAGCATGCCGCGGAAGACAAGGCCCGGCGTGAGTTGGTCGAAGCGCGCAACAATGCTGATTCACTGGCTTATACCGTCGAACGCTCGATCAAAGATCTTGGCGACCGCGTCCCTGCGCACGAGCGGGCGCGCGCTGAATCGCTTATCAGCGACATAAGGAGCGCAATCAACGATGAATCTACAACAGTCGATCGTCTGCGACAGTTGACAAGCGATCTGCAGCAAGTAGCTCACTCGCTCGCCAGCAGCGCATACAGTCAGGCGAGTGCTGCCGGTGCTGGAGCCGGTAGTAGCGGCCGTCCTAACGAGTCAGGTGGAAGTGGAGGAGTTAGCGGCGATGATGACGTGATCGACGCTGAGTACACACCCAAGTGAGACCCCCGGAACAGCGGACAGGACTTACAGGATTGACATAAGGAGGTTAACGCAGCCCCGGATATCTTCTTCTTACGGTCCTGTTCATCTTGTTAATTCTGTCTGTTGATCTGCGACGAGAAATGACAAGCGATGGCTGTCAAGACGAAAGATTATTACGAAGTGCTCGGCGTAAGTCGGAGTGCGTCGGCAGATGAGATAAAAACGGCTTATCGCAAACTCGCGCGGAAGTTTCATCCCGATCTGAACCCGGGCGACAAGGCTGCTGAGGAGCGCTTTAAGGAGTTACAGGAAGCATACGACGTCCTGTCCGATGAGGAGAATCGCAAGCTCTACGACCAGTATGGTGACAATTGGCGCGCTGTTAAGCAAGGAGGAGGCGCGCCTCCTCCCGGATGGGAAGGCACGCGGACCACTAGTGGACCACAAGGCTTCGACTTTAGTGATTTTGATTTTGGCGGCTTTCGAGGAGGAACCGGAGGAACCGGAGGAGCGGGCTTCGACATCTTCGAGGAGATGTTCGGTCGCACAACGCGGGGCCGCAGCACTCGAAGTAATCGTGGACAGGACGTTGAGGCCGAACTGGAGTTGTCGCTGGAAGAAGCGCATCGCGGTGTGCGACGCACGTTGCAACTTCAGGTGGCTGATATCTGCCCGACATGCAACGGGTCGGGCGTCAAGGATAACCAAACATGCCAGACTTGCGGCGGCGCCGGGCAAGTGCCAAAGGTCAAGACACTGGAAGTGAATATTCCGGCCGGCGTACGAGACGGGTCTATTGTGCGTCTTGCGGGACAAGGCGGGCCGGGGATGAGTGGGGGTCAGGCAGGAGATCTCTACCTGCACATTCGCGTGCGGCCACATCCGGTGTTTACGGTGCGCGGTGACGACGTCGAAGTCGAGAGGCCAATCGCACCGTGGGAAGCGGTGCTGGGGGCGCGCATTGACGTGCCAACGATCGAGGGACAGGTCGAGGTAACCGTGCCCTCAGGCGCGCAGAGCGGGCAACGGCTGCGCTTGCGCGGGCAAGGGTTGAATAAGCGTCGCGGAGGTCGCGGGGACGAATACGTGCGATTGAAAATCGTTGTACCTAAGGATGTCAGCGCTGAAGAGCGCCGTCTGTTTGAAGAACTAAGTCGCGTGTCTAACTTTAAACCGCGCGCAGGTTGATTGTAATGACCATCGAACACGAACTGGATTATCAACCTCGGGCCGGAGGAACTCGGAGTCGCAACCCGACATTGCGGAAGTATCTCGAGCTTGTTCAAGACATCATCGTCCTGGGACTCTGCGCCGCGCTCTTTATTGCCATGCTGATCAAGCTTTTTCACTTGGGAAATTCACTTTTGATCGGTACGGATTTCTCGGCGGTTGTCGCTGACATACTTTTCATACTCGTGCTGATTGAGTTGTTTCGGTTGTTGGTAATTTATTTGGAAGAGCACCGCATGTCGGTTGCCACGATGGTTGAGGTGGGCATTGTGGCCACGTTGCGAGAAGTGATTTTGAAGGGCGCCATGCAAGTGGAATGGCGCCAGATGCTGGTTCTTTGCGCATTCATCCTCACACTCGGTGTATTGCTGCGCTATGCAGGGATTCGCCTCGAGGCCCAGGAGTAGAAATGCGTCCCTAACGAGCGACAATGTCCGGCAAACTAAGGCTTGTCGCACATGGAACGAAGTTATGCGACTGAATGATTTCGACGTGGATGAACCACTTTCATATGACGCCGTTGCGGAAATAGTCGGTGCCAGGCGTTCCCTGGTGGTGCGCCTGGCCCAACAAGGTTTGATTGAAACGCTCGACAGCAAGAACCTCGATAGCAAGGACGAGGCTTTATTGCCAAGACGCGCAATTGTGCAACTGCGGCGCATGCAGCGCCTCCATCGTGACCTGGGTGTCAACTTCGCCGGCGCGGCGATCATCCTCGATCTGGTGGGAAGAATTGAGCAGCTAAATCGCGAGTTGGCGGAGATGCAACGGAGATTTGGAGAGTAAATGTCCGATATGCCTAACACTGCCCTCCCAGCCGGCACACCGGCGCCAAACTTCGCACTCCCCGCTGCTCCCGACAGGAGCCTTTCGCTCGAGAGCTTACGGGGCAAGCCGGTAATTCTCGCGTTTTATCCGGCCGACTGGAGTCCCGTCTGTGGTGATCAAATGGCGCTCTACAACGAAGTGCTGCCCGAATTCAAACGCTTCAACGCCGAGCTGCTCGGAATCTCGGTCGACGGTCCATGGTGTCATCGCGCCTTCACCGAACACCGCAATCTGCACTTTCCGCTGCTCGCAGATTTCGAGCCAAAAGGGAAAGTGGCGAAAGGGTATGGCGTCTATCGGAACGGAGAAGGAGTAAGCGAGCGCGCACTCTTCGTCATCGACAGCGCTGGTCGAATCAGGTGGAGTTACGTATCGCCAATTGATGTGAATCCCGGTGCCGATGGAATTCTTACAGCCCTCGAAAGTTTATCCGGAAGGGAGTCTTAGAATGGCTATTAATATGGGATCAAAACTCGTCCTGCCAGTGGGGGCCCGCGACCATGTGCAAGGACCGGCAACTGCGCCAGTAACATTGATAGAGTATGGCGATTTCGAGTGTCCTTACTGCGCCGCCGCATACCTCATCGTCAAAAAGATTCAAGAGTTAATGGAGGACGAACTGCGCTTCGTCTTTCGCCACTTTCCGCTTACGCAGGTTCATCCGCATGCCGAGGTCGCAGCGGAAGGTTCTGAAGCAGCGGGTGCGCAGGGAGAATTTTGGGAGATGCATGATCTGCTGTTTGAAAATCAACGGACGCTCGACGCCTGGCATCTCGCTCAGTTCGCACATCAGTTGGGTCTCAATACAAGACGGTTTGTGCGCGAGTTAGAGGAGGGAAGTCACCGGGGACGCGTGCGTGAAGACTTCTTGAGCGGAGTGAAAAGCGGCGTGAACGGCACACCGGCATTTTTTATAAATGGCTTTCGCTATGACGGTTCCTGGGACATTGAGCCGTTGCTACTGGCACTCAAGAGTGTGGCAGCTCAAGAGACGACCGCTTCTAAGGCAGTCGGGTCTGTCGCCTGACGTTTGGATTGTAGGGGCGGCACTCCGTGGCCGCCCCACGTCACCGCCCAATAGTGAGTGGCAATGGCCACCTGAGAATCGATTGCAGAAGGGCGGCCACGGAGTGCCGCCCCTACAGGTTTCCCCCTCCCCCAAATTTAATGCGCGATTCAAGAGTTTAAGAAACGCCGGAGGAGTCACTTATGGATATCAACCGCCTGACTGAGAAAGCGCAAGAAGCCCTGCGTGCCGCGCAAAGCGAAGCAAC
>WNFK01034866.1_pt1 | contig 12491 bp, 10 predicted proteins | sample 5400281 | NCBI WGS metagenome assembly WNFK01 (sample SAMN13153350, study PRJNA577476) | soil metagenome | isolation source: 20 cm soil on Douglas fir-dominated hillslope | place: USA:California | collected 2013-09-17
ATGTTCGTGGCGCGCAGGATGCCGTCGACCGCCGACTGCCCGGTGCCGTACTGGTTGTCGAACATGTGCTTGGTGTGCGCCTCATTCACCGCGACGATCGGATAGGCGAGGACGCCTTCGGCTGCCATCGCGCGGAGGCGGATCACGCCGGTCGTCGTCTCCTCGGTCCCGCCTGTGACACCCTTGAGCAGGTCCTTGCGCTCGGTGTGGAGCAGCGTGACGACGTCGGCGCCGTCGTCCATCGTGATCTGCGGCTTCGTCTCGAGCACCGCGTTGATATGCCGGAAGTAGGTGTCGCGGTCCTCTCCCTTCCGCGCGAACACCGCGATCCCCTCGTTCGCGACGAGCGCTGCGGCGGCGTCGTCCTGCGTCGACAAGGGATTCGAGGCGCATAGCGCGACGCTCGCGCCGGCGTCGCGCAGCGCGATGGCGAGGTTCGCTGTTTCGGTCGTCACGTGAAGGCATGCGGCGATTCGCAGGCCCGCGAACGGCCGCTCCTTCGCGAGCCGGGTGCGGATCCCGGCCAGCACGGGCATCTCTCGTCCGGCCCATTCGACGCGGCGAGAGCCGATCTCGGCAAGCCCGATGTCGACGACGTCGTGGCGCGGTGTGGTCGTGGTGGTCACTTCATCCTCCCCAGGATCCGATCCCAGGCCGAGCGACGTACCGCCGGGCCTTCGATGAACGGTCCGTGAACGTGGTGCTGCTCGAGCGCGGCCTCCGTGACCGCGGACGTGACGGTCGTCGCCATACCGCGGTCGCGATACGCGATGCGCGTCAGGACGTTGCCGACGGCCGCGATATTCGAAAGCCGCGAGCGCACGTGCGTGCCCGCGGCGGACACGAGCGTCCTGCCGATGTAGATGCCGAAGTAGATCTCGCGCTCGAGACGCGCCTCGGTGAAGTACGTGCGCGAGGCGTGGCCGTACAGGTCGATGACGTCGTCGAGCTGGTCGGGGCCGAGTCGCGTCACGCCGTGCGTCACGCGTGGACGGAACGTCGCGACCGAGACGGCCATGCGATGCATCTTCTCGACTCGCTCGAAGCGATACACGCTCTCGACAGCGAGCCGGCCGGACGGCGGCGTCGCCACGACGACGCGCGGCTCGCGGATCCCGTCGCGGAAGATCGTGACCAGCGCCTCGCTCTCACCGGTGGCGAAGCACGGACGGAACGGCAGTGCCTCGACGACGAGCGCGCATGCGACGACGACGTCGCCGCGCGTCGCGGTCCACCAGCGCGCCCGCTCGATCTCCGCCGCATCGATGTCGGCGAGCGCGTACGCGGACATGAGGCGGTCGCGCTGGAAGAACGCGCGCGCACTCTCGGCCGAGGGTTGATCTTCGAGGCGGATCTCTGGAAGCAGCGGGGCCGCGGTCATCGGTCCTCCTTCTTAATGGAAAGGACCAAGCGGGCCTCCGCCGGTCGCCGGATGGCTATGCCTGTATGAGTGTAACGATGTCGTAGCCCGCGAGCTTGTCGCGTCCTTTGAGCGCCACCAGCTCGATGAGGAACGCGAGCGCGACGATCTCACCTTTGAGCTGCTTCACCAGCTCGATGGTCCCGGCGACCGTGCCGCCGGTCGCGAGCAGGTCGTCGATGATCAGGACCTTCGCGCCGGGCTTGATCGCGTCCTTGTGCATCTCGAGCGTGGCCGATCCGTACTCGAGGTCGTATTCAACGCTGACCACGTCGGCCGGGAGCTTGCCAAGCTTGCGCACCGGCACGAAGCCGACGCCGAGGTTGTAGGCGATCGGGGCGCCGAAGATGAAGCCGCGGGACTCCATGCCGACGACGACGTCGACCTCGCGCTTGCCGATGCGCTCCATGAGTCCGTCGACGGCGGCCTTGAACGAGTCGCCGTCCTTGAGGAGCGTCGTGATGTCCTTGAAGAGGATGCCGGGCTTGGGGAAGTCCGGGATGTCCCGAATGCGAGACGAGAGGTCTTTGGTCGTCACCGGCACGGGCGAAGCCTAAACGAGGTGCGCATCAGTGAACAATCGTTCCACCCGATGCGTGACTCCGTCGCTCACGACGACGCTGATATTCGTGTTCGTCGCGGGGCTCGGATCGAGACGCGGAAGCAGGCCGAGGAAGTGGCTCATGAGGATGCGCGTCACTCCGCCGTGCCCGACGATGAGCACGCGCTGTCCCGCGCTCTCTGCGGCGAGGCGCGTGATCACGCGGTGCGCGCGGGACAAGACCTGCTCGAGCGTCTCGCCATGCGGCCACGCGACGAAGCCGTCCTCGTACCCCGGCAGTCCCGCGACCTCGTCGAACGGAGTGCCAGTCTTGTCGCCCACGTCGATCTCCACCAGATCCGGCTCGAGGTCGACCGGCAGCTGCTGCCGGCGAGCGATGACCAGCGCCGTGTCGCGGCACCGCGACAGCGGGCTCGACACGATCCGATCGAAGCGGACATGCGCCAGGGCCTCGGCCACCGCTACTGCTTGCTTCCGGCCGAGGTCGGTGAGCGGAGTGTCGGTGCGCCCCGCGAAGCGGCGCGCAGCGTTGAACTCACTCTGGCCGTGGCGCACGAGATAGAAGGTGGCGGGCTCGGTCATGCGGCGAGCAGATCGGGGAGCTCGGACCAACCGTCAACACGGGTGACGAGCGGATGCGCGACGTCGCGGTTCCACGGATGGTCGAAGAGGAACACGCGAATGCCAGCCTCGGCGAGGCTGCGTGAGATCAGCTCGTCGTCCTCGCAGAACGCATCGAGGCGCAGCTCCTGCGCGAGCCGCGTCTTGTACCGCGCCGAGCTCTCTGGGTCGTATCGCCCACGCGGATAGTCAGGAGTGAACTCACCGAGCGGCTTCAGGTGCACGGCCTTCGCGTAGTCGAACAGGCCCTTCTCGCGCAGCCAGGTCTCGGTGACCATCCGCCGCCGCTCGGCGCGCGCGGTGATGAAGTACAGCTCGTGGCCGGCCGCGACCATCTGCTCGAGCACGGCCGGGCAGTCCTGATAGACCTCGAGCTCGCTGAAGAACGTCCCGTCGTAGAGCTTGATGCGGAAGCGATCGCGCTGCTCGGGAGTGACCTTCTCAAGACCGGGAACGAGCTTGTCGAACGGCGTGTCCTTCTGCATCCGCGAGAGGAGATGCCATCCGATCTCGTTTTCATCGGGCAACTGCACGCCGAACTCCTCCGCGAACTTGCGGAGATATGGCACCGCGCAGATCGCCATCACGTCATCGAGATCGATGCCGATCCTCACTTGTCCACCCAGTTCAGCTGCGCGACCGAAGGCAGAAAGGGATCCTCCGCGTCGTGGCCTCATTGGCCAGCCCGCCCTGCTGAGTACAGATGTTTCCGCTCGGAAAGACGTAGTAACTGGCACAGCCGCAACCACAACTCTGGGCACCACGCCAAGTGGGACTCGAGGAAATCAGCCGCTCGCTATCCGGCAGGCCACTAGCCAAGCGCTTTGCAAGGTCGACTTCCGCCGAGGTAAGTGCGCGGGCTGAGATGCGATCCCCGGATCTCATGCCGCCACCAGGTCAAGCAGTCGCGTGAGCGCGTCGCGCCAGTCGCCGCGCGTGTCGAGAACCGAGAGACGGATCTGGCGCTGCCCGGTCTGCGCCTTCGGGAACGCGCGCGTGACCGCGCCGCGCTGCGCGGCGGTGATGTCGCGCGAGAGCACCAGGCGCAGCTCGGGACCGCGAGCGCGAACCTCGGTCGCACCCGCGCTCACGGCGCGCAGCTTCACCTCGACTCCATAAAGGAGGTTACGCACCGGATCCGGCGGCGGACCGTAGCGGTCGCGCAGCTCGTCGCGCAGCGCGCTGAGATCGTCGAGTGACCGCAGCTCCGCGATGCGCCGGTACAGCTCGAGCTTGCGCTGACGGCTCGGTACGTATTCGTCGGGGATCGCGGTCGAGAGCGCGAGGTCCACGGTGACCTCTGGCAGGGCCTCCGCCTTCGGCTCGCCCCGCTGCTCGTTGACCGATTCTTCCAGCATCTGCGTGTAGAGCTCGAAGCCGACGGCCGTGACGTGGCCGTGCTGCTCGGCGCCGAGGATGTTGCCCGCGCCGCGGATCTCGAGGTCGTGCATCGCGATCTTGAATCCGGCGCCGAGCTCGCTCGCCTCGAACACCGCCTGGAGGCGCTTGCGCGCGTCGTCGGACAGCCGCTCCTGCTTCTCATGCAGCAGGTAGGCGTAGGCCTTCGCGGCGCTGCGCCCGACGCGACCGCGCAGCTGGTAGAGCTGCGCGAGACCGAGCTGGCCGGCGCGGTCGATGACGATCGTGTTCACGTTCGGGATGTCGAGGCCCGACTCGATGATCGTCGTGCAGACGAGGACATCGTGCTCGGCGTCGGCGAACTCGACCATCACGCGCTCGAGCTTCCGCTCGTCCATCTGACCGTGCCCGACGATGAAGCGCGCCTGCGGCACGAGCGCGCGGAGGCGCTGCGTCTCGTGCTCGATCCCCTGGACGCGGTTGTGGACGAAGAACACTTGACCGCCGCGGTCGAGCTCTCGGAGGATCGCTTCGCGCAGCACATCGTCCGTGCGCTCGACGACGTGGGTCTCGATGGGCTGGCGATCCTCGGGAGGCGTCTCGATCACGCTGATGTCGCGCACACCGGACAGGGCCATGTGCAGCGTGCGTGGGATCGGCGTTGCCGTCATCGATAGCACGTGCACCTCGGTCCGCATCTGCTTCATGCGTTCCTTGTGCTTCACGCCGAAGCGATGCTCCTCGTCGATGACGAGCAGGCCGAGATCGCGGAAGCGCACGTCCTTCTGCAGCAACCGGTGCGTTCCGATCACGACGTCGACCTCGCCGGTCGCGATCTGCGCGACGACCTCGCGCTGCTCCGGCGGCGTCCGGAAGCGCGACAGCATCGCGACGCGCACCGGGAACGTCGCGAGTCGCTCGGAGAAAGTCTCAAAGTGCTGCTGCGCGAGGACGGTCGTCGGAACGAGCACCGCGACCTGCTTTCCGTCCTGCACCGCTTTGAACGCCGCGCGCAGCGCGACCTCGGTCTTGCCATAGCCGACATCGCCTACCACGAGACGATCCATGGGGCGCGGGCGCTCCATATCGCGCTTGGCATCCTCGATCGCCTGCAGCTGATCGGGCGTCTCGGTGAACGGGAAGGCGTTCTCCATCTCGATCTGCCACGGCGTGTCGCGGCCGAACGCGTACGCAACGATCGTCTCGCGGGCGGCGTAGAGCCGGATCAGCTCGCGCGCGATCTCCTCGGCCGCCTTCTTCGCCTTCCGCTTCGTCACGGCCCAGTCTCGGCCCCCAAGCGCGGACAACGCGGGTGGCGTGCCGCCGACGTAGCGCGTGACGCGGTCCACGCGCTCGGTCGGAAGGGCGACGACGTCGGTGCCGGCGAAACGCAGCTCGAGATACTCGCGCACGACGCCGGCGATCTCGCGAGTGATGAATCGCTCGAACCGTGCGATGCCGTGGTCCTCATGCACGACGTGATCGCCGGGCTTGAGGTCGGACAGGAACGAGCCGACCGCGACGCGGCGGCGCGCACGCTCCGGATGCCGCGGCTTGCGGAAGCCGAAGACCTCCGCGTCGGTGAACACGCGCAGCGCCAGCTCGGGCACGGCGAAGCCCTCGGCCAGACCGACGTGCGCGAGCACGAGCGCGCCATCCGCCGGCACATCGGTCACCGTGTCGTGCGGCGCGGCGGTCACCTCACGGTCGGCCAGCAGCTCCGCGAGGCGCGCGGCCTGGGGCGACGCGACGATCCTGAGATCGCGGCCCGCAGCGGCAACGTCGCGGAGGAACGTGTCCAGCCGGCCGGCGTAGGACGCGATGCCGCCCCACCCGAGACGCAACGCGTCGGCGTCGGGGCGCACGCGCACCGCTCCGTGCTCGTCGGCCGATGCATCAAGGCGGTCGCGGGGGACGTATGGCGGCGGGAAGGCTGTTACGGCGAGGCCCTGCCCGCGAAGCTCTTCGCGCCGCTCGTCGGCCTGCGCTTCGTGCGCGTCGTGCGTGAGGCCGAGCTCGACAGAGTCCTCGAAGACGACCGTGCTGCGCTCGCCAAGGTGATCGAGAAGGGACGCCGTCGCTCCCAGCGCCGGGGCGAACGCGTCGGTGCCCGGCGCGACACGGCCTTCACGAAGCGCTTCGACGAGCGACGCATACGGCTGCAGCTCATCCTCGTCGCCGCGGTGCTGGTCCCACTGCGCGGCGGCGAGGCGCTCGGCGAGAACGGGGGCGCCTTCGAGCGAATATTCGCGCGCGGGTAGCACGTCGACCGAGTCGACTGCGTCCTGCGAGCGCTGCGTGACCGGATCGAAGTGGCGAAGGGTCTCGATGTCGTCGCCGAAGAGCTCGATCCGTACCGGCATGTCGGCCGATGCGGGATACACGTCGAGGATGCCGCCGCGCCGCGAGAAGCTGCCGGGCTCGCTCACCTCCGCGACCGGCTCGTATCCGAGCTCGAACAGCCATGCCGCCGTCTCGGTCCAGGAGACGCGATCGCCGGCGCGGAGCGTCCGCCCGCGCTCGCGCAGGTGCTCGGGCGCGATTGTGTGCTGCATCAGGGCGCGCAGCGAGGCGACGACCGCGACAGGCTCGGCCGCGGTGTGCGCGCGCCAGAGCGTGAGGAGACGTTGGTGCACCGCACCGGCCGACGCGGTGCCGATCTCGTACGGCATCGTCTCGCGCTCGGGGAACGAGAGCACACGCTCCTCACCGAGCCAGGCCGCGAGCTCGGCTCGCCACCGACGCGCGCGATCCTCGCTCGGCGCGACCACGACGACGGTCCGGCGCGAGACCTCGACGAGCGAAGCCCACGCGAACGCCCGCGCACCCGCGCTCGCGTCGGCGATCTTCGTCGAGCGCCGGTCCTCGAGGCGCTCGGCGAGCTCACGGAACCGCTCGCTTCGTTCCGCGAGCGCGAGGATGCCGCCGAGTCGCGCAGCCGACGGTCGCGTCGCCGTGCTAGCCATTGAACTTGTCCATGGCGCGCTTGATGCCGTCGCGGACGGCGACCTCGGCCGCCTCGGCCCCGCGGACGATCACCTGATCCGCCTCCGCCCGCTCGTCAGCGGTGAACGGCGACAGCACGTACTGCGCGAGGTCGCCGATCTCGGTCGTCGGGTCGACCGGCGCGACGCCGATCCGGAGACGCGCGAATCCTTCGCCGATCTCGCTCGTGATCGAGCGCATCCCGTTGTGCGTGCCGGGGCCGCCACGCTCACGCAGCCGGACCTTGCCGAGCGGCAGGTCGACCTCGTCGAAGATGACGAGCAGCGCATCCGGCGAGAGTCGGTAGCGGTCGAGGAGCTTCCCTACCGCGCGCCCGCTGTCGTTCATGAATGTCTGCGGTCGCGCGATCGCGATGCGGATGTCACCGAGCGAGCCCTCGGCGATGCGCGACTCTGCCGCCTTCGTGTCGAATTCGAGGCGTGCGCGCTTGGCGAGCCGGCTCGCGACCTGGAAGCCAACGTTGTGGCGCGTGTTCGCATACCCGTCCCCCGGATTACCCAGGCCGACGACGATCCGATCGACGCGCGGCGGAGACGAGCGCCCGAACAGCTTCCCTAGGCGGACCAGTGCCTTCTCCTTCTATGTGGACGCCGAAAAGGGGCTCCACCGCAAACACCGGTGGGGCCCCGCGGGGACGCGTATCAAAGACAAGTTTAGCGTGACCGCGGTGCGGCTCGCTCTCTATGGCTTCGGGAACGTCGGGCGGGCGCTCGCCCGGATGCTGGTCGCGACGACGGCGCCCTTCACGGTCACGGCGCTCGCTACCAAACGCCACGGTGCTGTTGTCGACGCGAACGGCATCGACCTCGGGACGATCCTCGCCGGCACGGACCTGCCGCTCCGCGAGGCGCCACCGATCGCTTCGCTACCGGCGGACATTCTCGTCGAGATGACCCCGCTCGACGCACGCACCGGCGAGCCGGCGCTCACGTACATCCGCGAGGCGCTTGGCTCTGGAAAGCACGTCGTTACCGCGAACAAGGGCCCGATCGCGCGCGCGTACCGCGACCTCGATGCGCTGGCCGCGAAGCACGGCCGGACGTTGCGCTTCGAGGCGACGCTCGGCGATTGCTTGCCGGTCTTCACGCTGCGTCGCGCGGCGCTCCCGCTGGCGACGATCGACGCTATCCGCGGGATCGTGTCGAGCACGAACAACCACATCCTCACGGCGGCGGCGGCCGGCGTCCCATTCGCCGACGCGCTCGCGGAAGCGCAACGGCTGGGCATCGCCGAGGCCGACCCGCGCAACGATCTCGAGGGACACGACGCGGCAGCCAAGGCGACGATCCTTGCGAACGTGCTGATGAACGCCGATCTAGTGCCTGAAGACGTCACACGCGAGCCGATCGACGAGCGCGCGGCGCATGCGGCCCGCGCCGCGGCCGGCAACGGCGACCGGGTTCGGCCGCTGATCGAGATCGCGCGGCGCGGCTCGAACGTTGTCGCCGCCTTCGGACCTCGCCGCCTCGATCCGTTGGATCCGCTGTACGCAGTGGACGACTTCTCGATGGGCCTCGTGCTCGATACGGACCTTGCCGGCAGGGTCGCGGTGCAGCTGCACGATCCGCACGTCGATCAGGTCGCCTACGCGATACTCACCGACCTCCTCGAGATCAGCGGTACGATGCCGCGACGGTGATGCGCTGGACGTCGCGCGACCTCCGGGGGCTCGGCGTCGGGCTCGCGTATCTCGCACCCTCGCTGGTCCTGTTCGCCGCGTTCGTGTTCATCCCACTCGCGCAGACCATCTACCTGAGCTTCTTCAATACGCGCGCCACCGGCGCGATCTCGACGTTCGCCGGCCTCGATCACTACCTCGAGCTGCTCACGTCGCCGGCGTTCCGCACTGGTCTGCTCGCGACGGCGATCTTCGCGCTCTACGTGGTCCCGGTCGGCATCGCGCTCGGCCTGGTCCTGTCGGTAATGCTGAATCAGCGACTGCGCGGGATCAGCGTGTTCCGAACGATGATGTCGAGCACGATCGCGATCTCCGCGGCGGTCGGCGCACTCATCTGGCTGCTGCTCTTCAACCCGAGCCTTGGCCTCCTGAACTACGTCCTCTCGCTGGTCGGCATCCGCGGACCTGATTGGCTCATCCAGCCGACGACCGCGATCATCGCCGTCTCGATCACGACGATCTGGCTCACGCTCGGCACGAACATCATCGTGCTGCTTTCGGGTCTCCAGGGTGTGCCTGAGGAGATCTACGAAGCCGCTCGCCTCGATGGAGCGCGTGGCCTGCGGATGTTCACGCGCATCACGATCCCGATGGTCTCACCGTCGCTGTTCTTCCTTCTCGTCGTCGATACCGTCGCGGTGCTGCAGGCCTTCACGCAGATCCATGTCATGACGCGCGGCGGTCCGATCGATTCCACACGTGTTCTGGTCTACAGCATTTATCAAGATGCTTTTCAGAACTTTCAGTTCGGCTTCGCCAGCGCGCAGGCAGTCATCCTTCTGCTCCTGGTGATGAGCCTCACGTTGATCCAGTTCCGTGTCGTCGAGCGCCGAGTGCATTATCAGTGAGCGCGCACCGATGAAGCTCGGCACGGTGGCGAAGTACGCCCTTCTCGTGGTCGGCTCGCTCATCGTGGCGTTCCCGTTGCTGCTCGCGCTGTCGTATTCACTCATGAGCGAATCGGAGATCGCGTCGTTCCCACCGCCGATCGTTCCGGCAGCGCCGACGCTGGACAACTACGGCAAGGTCTTCGCGACGATACCCATCGGCCGCTATCTCCTGAACAGCTTCGTCGTGTCGTCGGCCGTCGTCGTCGGGCAGCTGCTGACGGCCAGCCTTGCCGCGTACGCCTTCTCGTTCCTGGTGTTCCGCGGACGTCAGGTCCTTTTCTTCCTCTTCCTGAGCACGCTGATGATCCCGTGGGAGGCCACGATCATCCCGAACTACATGACCATCCGGACGATCGGATGGCTCGACACGTATCAAGGTCTGGCGGTGCCGTTCATGGCGACGGCCTTCGGAACGTTCCTCCTGCGGCAGGCATTCCTGCAGGTCCCGCGGGAGCTCTGGGACGCGGCGCGCATCGACGGCGCGTCGACATTTCGCTTCCTCATCTCGACGGTCATCCCACTGTCGCGCCCGGCACTCGGAACCGTCGCGATCTATGGCTTCCTGTCAACGTACAACCAGTACTTCTGGCCGCTTCTGATCACGAACCAGACGCTCATGCGCACAACGCAGGTCGGGATCACCCAGCTGCGCTTCGAGGAAACGCTTCGTTGGGGATTAGTGATGGCGGGTGTCATCATGGTCGCGGTACCCACGCTCGCCCTGCTCGTGCTGGGACAGCGCCAGTTGATCCGAGGCCTGACCGCGGGGGCGGTGAAGGGCTGACACGGATGGAGGGAAAGATGCGCAGACTCGCAACACTCGCTCTCGCGTTCACGATGGCGGCCACGGCCTGCGGTGGCTTAGCGCCGGGCGGATCGGACAGCAGCGCATTGGCGCCGGCGAAGGACATCGCTCCGGCCGCGACGATCACCTGGTGGCACGCGATGTCCGGTGTCAACGGTGACGCGCTGAACAAGATCGTCGCCGGCTTCAACTCGAGCCAGAGCAAGATCAAGGTCGAGGCGATCTTCCAGGGCACCTACGACGATCTGCTCGCGAAGCTCAACACCGCCATCGCCTCGAATGCGGCACCGGCCCTCGTGCAGGTGTACGACATCGGGCAGCGCTACATGTACGACAGCGCCCAGGTCGTGCCGATGCAGGCGTTCATCGACCGCGACAAATTCAACACCTCGGACTTCGAGCCCGCGGTCATCAACTACTACAAGTACCAGGACAAGCTCCAGAGCATGCCCTTCAACGCGTCCACGCCGATCCTCTACTTCAACAAGGACGCGTTCAAGGAGGTCGGCCTCGACCCGAACAAGCCACCGGTGACCTTCACGGAGATCGCGGACGCCGCGAAAAAGCTCACGAAGAAGGACGCGAGCGGCACCACGGTCCGATTTGGCTTCGGCCCGTCGATCTACGGCTGGCTCTTCGAGCAGCTGATGGCGACGTCCGGCGCCCTGTACGCGGACAACGGCAACGGCCGTGACAACCGCGCGAGCAAGGTCATTTACAACAACGCACAGGGCAAGGCGATCCTCGACTGGTGGAAGGCCGGCGTCGACGGCGGCTACTTCTTCAACCCCGGCATCGACAACGACGGCGCCGCCAACGCCTTCAACGCACAGAAGACCGCAATGTACATCGAGAGCACCGCGCGCCTGCGCGGTCACATCACGACCATCGCCGGTAAGTGGGAGCTCGGTACCGGGCTGTACCCGCGGCCGGACAGCAAGCCGAAAGACGGAGGCAACATCATCGGCGGCGCTTCGCTGTACATCATGAAGAGCAGGCCGCCGGCCGAGCAGCAGGCCGCATGGGAGTTCGTGAAGTACGCCATGACCCCGGCCGTGCAAGGGCAGTGGCAGTCCGACACGGGTTACTACCCCATCGTGAAGGCGGCGTACGACACCGCCCCGAGCAAGGACTGGTCGACCAAGTACCCGCAGTTCCTGACGGCGATCAACGAGATCCGCGACTCGCCGCAGAACCGCTTCACCAACGGCGCGGTGCTCGGCGTGATGCCGCAGGCCCGCACACGCGTGAACAAGATGATCGAGTCGGTCTTGCTGGGCAAGGAAACGAGCCAGGCCGCCCTCGATGCCGCGGCCACCGAAATGAACGCGGCGATCGACAAGTACAACAAGGCGAACCCCTAACGTAAACACACGAGAAGAGACGGTGCGGTCGCTCAGCGGCCGCACCGTCGATCTCCTGGTCATCGGCGGCGGCATCATCGGAGCGGGGATCGCGCGTGACGCGGCGCTCCGCGGACACTCGGTCGCGCTCGTCGAGCAGGATGACTTCGCCTCGGGCACCACTTCGCGGCCGACACGCCTCATTCACGGCGGACTGCGGTACCTCGAGCTCTTCGACTTCGCACTCGTGCGCAGCGACATGCGCGAGCGCGAGATCCTCCTCCGCATCGCGCCGCATCTCGTGTTCCCGCTCGCGTTCCTGCTGCCCTTCTATCGCCCCAGCCTCTGGTACCAGTTCAAGCTGCGCATCGGCATGCAGCTGTACGACGCGCTCTCGCTCGACAAGACGCTGCCGAAGAGGAAGTGGCTCGGTCGCGAGGAGACGCTCGCCGCCGAGCCCGCGCTCGACCCCGACGGCCTCACCGGCGCCTGGCGCTTCTATGACGCGCAGGTGCCGCTGGTGGAGCGCCTCGTCATCGAGAACGTCGTCGACGCGGCGGATCACGGCGCGCTCGTCCTCAATCACGCTCGCGCGACGTCGTACCTGCGCGAGGGTGACCGCGTCGACGGCGCCGTCGTGCGTGACTCCGTCGCCAAAGCCGATCTCGAGGTGCGCGCCCGCCTGACCATCAACGCCACGGGCCCGTGGCTCGACCGGACGATCGCACCGCTGCGCCGGACGGCGAAGCCGCTGCTCCGGCTCACGAAGGGCATCCACATCGTCACCCCGCGCGCCACGCAGCAGGC
>WNFK01247616.1_pt4 | contig 12484 bp, 10 predicted proteins | sample 5400281 | NCBI WGS metagenome assembly WNFK01 (sample SAMN13153350, study PRJNA577476) | soil metagenome | isolation source: 20 cm soil on Douglas fir-dominated hillslope | place: USA:California | collected 2013-09-17
GCGACGGCCTCGGGACCCGCCGGAGCAGCCTCCGGGCCAGCCCGGTCGGCCGTCGCCTGCCGTCGCGGGCTCAACGCGCGGACTCCAGTGAGTAACCGGCCTGGTACAGGTCGGCCGGCGCGGACTCATCGGGAGCGCCGACGGCATCGATCAGCGCCGTGAACCGCAGAGCCTCTTCCGAGTACAGCAGGTCGATCCTTTCATGCAGGTCCTGCCGGGCCTGGCCGCCGATATCGCGCAGCTGCCCGGCCCCGAACAGCGAGGTCAGCAGCCGCTGCGGGGCCGCGCTCGCGCCCTCGCTGACAACGACATCACCAGCACCATAGCCAAGAACCCCGATGGTCAGAACCAGGGCGAGGGACTCAGGATCAAACGAGGCGACGCGGGCGATTGACCGCCTGGTGATCTTCTCGGTCTGCACCAGATGCAGCAGATGATCCTGCCAGGCCGATATCGCCTGCGTCACCCGGCCCGGCAGATCGGCCGAGGAGCGGCTCAGCGCATCGACGCCGCCTCGCGGCAGGCGTGCGGCGAGCTCGGACGCCACGCCGGGAAATCCCCATTGCAGTTCGCCTTCCCATTTCCGCAGCGAGGCGTAGGACAGGTCAGAGCCGAGCGGCAGTTGCTGCGCTTGCCGCGCCTCGGCAAGCAAGCCGGCGCCGGCGGGACTGGATTGCCAGCGTTCCATCGCATCCTCGGCCGCGCGGTCGGCCAGCGAGGTTGTCAGCGCCTCCAGGCTCATCCGCAGTGCAAACTTCAGTGCCTGCGCCCGGGCCGTGATCGTTCCGTGCCGCTTCGAGCGCTGCGACCCGAGCTTGGCTTTGCGGATCTCCAGCGTGCGCATCAGATCCCCGGTGCCGGCGAAATCCTGCCAGCGGGCGACGACCTCGCCGCCGCTGAGCAGCGAGCCGCTCCTGATCGCCTCGTCGTGCTCAGCCAGCGCCGCCGCGTAGGCCGCGTCGGCGGCGGAGCGGAGCTCGGCGCTGAGCGCAGCCTGCGTCTGTGCCTGGGCCGCCAGGGCCGGCACCCGGACCTCGAAGGAATCAAGAACCCCCGACATCGTCTGGGTCAGGATGGCGATCCGGCGGTCGTCCCGGCGTGAGGTGTCCTCCAGCCATGCCCGGACCGGGGCGGCCACCTCGGGCGGAAGCTGCGCGTCCGTCACCACCGTCTCAGGAATGACAAACCGCTGGACTTCGCCAAGCCCGTTCGCCTCGAGCATCGCGCCGAAGTGGGTGGTGAGCTGCTGGCTGGCACCCGGCGGCACTCTGGACAAGACGATGCCGAGAGAAGCGCCGCGGTCCCGTGCGTCCTTCAGCAGGTCCCAGACCACCGCGTCCGCATACCTGCGCGCGGTGGTCACGAACAGCCACAAGTCAGAGGCGTCGAGGAACTGGCGCGCGAACTGCCGGTGCGCAGCGACCACCGAATCGATATCGGGAGTGTCGAGCAAGGCGATCCCGTGCGGCATGCCCTGGCTCGTCGCGAGCACGAGCAAGCCGTCGCGGCCGGGCATCGCCAGGCCCTGCTGGCGGACTCTGGGCAGCGTAGGCAGGAACACGTTCTCGGCGAACCAGCCGACGTCGTCCGGGTGACAGGCGAGCACCGGGCTGTTCGTGGTTGGCCGGCGGATGCCCGTCGCGCTGACCTGGCCGCCGACGATGCTGTTCAGCAGCGTGGACTTGCCAGCCCCGGTCGAGCCCACCATGGCGATCAGGATGGGCGAGCCGGACTGCCTGAGGCGCGGGAGCAGATAGTCGTCGACCTGGCTGATCACCTGCTGGCGTTCCGCCCTGGCCGCCTCGATACCGGGGAAGTCAAGAAGCAGCTGTGTCCTGCCGACCGCATCGCGGAGCTCCAGCAGCGCGGACTCCAGCTTGCGCGCATCGACGCGGACGTGTGGTTCGGCCTCCTGCTCGGGGACCTGTGGCCGGGCAGGACTCCGCTCGGCCGCGTCGGTGCTGCCCCACGGCACCGATACGGGAGCCGTTCCCTGTCCCTCTTTCATGCCGGCGGGCCTCCGCGTCAAAACTACTGGTCGAAGCACCCATCCAACCAGGTCACCGGCTTGTCGCGCGATGAATGAGCAAAACGAGCGATGGGGGGCGTGGCGGGCTGCCGGTCAGGCGGCCGGGCAGCGGCGAGAAGCGCGTGGCACGCGGCAACAGCGGCCGCCGGGCCGCCCCTCTCGCTGACGTTAGTCACGGCCGGGAGGCCGCTGGCAATAAGCAGCTTCTTCGCCGCGACAGCTGCGACGAAACCGGCCGGCAGCCCGATCACCAGGGCAGGCTCAGTGTCCCTGGCCAAGATCTCGTAGATCGCCACAGGTTCGCTGCCCACCACCCAGACAGCGCCGGGTCCTGCCTCGCCGAAGGCCAGCCGAACCGCGGCCGCCGCCATGGCGATTCCGGCCGTCCGCGCCAGGCGCTCGGTCAGGGACTCGCGGGCTTTGCAGATCGTCACCCCGTCCGGGAGCCCGGCCGCGACCATGGGCCCGTCGACCACCACCGGGGCTCCGCCAGCCAGCGCGCCGACCGCCGCCTCGAGCCAGGGTTCGGAGCACACAAGATCATTCGCATAACACAGCTCAGCGCTGCTGCCGATAATCCGCTCGGTCACCGCCCTGGTGATGGGAGGGAGCGCCGCGAGGTCAACCCGCGATCGCAGGACCTGCAGTTCCTCGGCGTCCAGGCCGTCCGCGTTCGCTTCATCGCTGCCGGATTGCCCGGACAGCCCACCCTGCCAGGTCACGGTCCCCCTCGCATGATCGCGTAGCGTACGCGATCGGACACTGTGCGTTGACTCAGCATGGCACAACCTTGGCCGCCGCGCCCGGCATCCACACGGAGCTGACGCGCGGCAGATACACTGGTTGGCACCTCCGGCGGCTGCGTCATGGACCCGCGGGTGATCTTCGCTTCGGGTGACGATCGAGCGGAGCGTTTCGTTCAACCTCAGAACTGACAATCCGGCCGGACGCCGTCATTGGTTAAGGTTCGGGTCCGCACCAGGAGCGTTCATGACAGACAGGACGGCCCGGCTGCTCGTAACCGGCGCCGCCGGGTTCATCGGGAGGCGGCTAGTGCGTGCGCTGCTGGGGCAAGGTCACGAGGTGATCTCCGCAGACCGGCACGCGTGTCCCGACGGGCGGGTTCGATCCGTCGTCGGCGACCTGCGTGACCCGGCCATTATCGCCGAGGCCGTCCGGCCTGGCACCGATGTCATCGTGCACCTCGCCGCCGTGACTTCGGTGCTGCGCTCAGTGCAGGATCCGGTCGGCACCTACCAGCTCAACGTCGAGGCCACCGCCGCGCTGCTCGAACAGGCCAGGCAGCGCGGAGTGAGCGCCTTCCTGCTTGCCTCGACGAACGCGGTAGCGGGAGATGTGGGGCGCCAGACGATGACCGAACAGGTGCCGCTCCGCCCGCTGACCCCTTATAGCGCGACGAAGGCCGCGGGCGAGATGCTCCTGGCCGCTTACTCGGCCAGCTACGGCATGAACTGCGCGGCGCTGCGGTTCTCCAACGTCTACGGACCCGGCATGGAGGCTAAAGACTCTTTCGTGCCGCGGCTGATGCGCGCCGCACGGGACGCCAAGAGCGTGCAGATTTACGGCGACGGCACGCAACTGCGCGACCTGGTCCACGTTGATGACGTCGTCGCCGGCATCCTCGCTGCCTGGCGGGCCGGCCACAACGGCCCGCTGATCCTAGGATCGGGCGAGTCAGTGACCGTGAACGATATCGTGGAGGCCGCGCGGTCCGTCACAGGTGCCGAGCTGCCGACCGAGCATGTCCCGCCCAAACCGGGGGAGATGCCGGCCGTCATCATCGATATCTCGGCGGCGAGATCCCTCGGGTACGCGCCCCGTTTCGACCTCAAGGCAGGCATCGCCACTGTGTGGCCAGAATTCTCGGAGACAGCCAAGTGACATCCCGTCAGAGCCGCGCCGCCGGCAGCGAGGTTATCGACCATGCAGCCGTCGACGCCGCGGCGATCGCGGCGTTCTCGAGCCAGTACGGCGCCCGCGCGACGGCATTGCCGCCGCTGGCCATCGTGATCGCCGCCTACAACGAGGAGGGTGCGATCGGGCCCGTCCTCGAGGCATTGCCGCCGGTCGTCTCCGGGCTCGAGGTCGCCAAGATCGTGGTGTCGGACGGGTCGGCTGACGCGACAGTGAAGGAAGCCGACACCGCGGGAGCGCTGGTCTGCGACGTGCCGGTCAACCGGGGCCAGGGCGCGGCGCTGCGGCTCGGCTACCGGCTGGCGCGCGAGGGCGGTGCACAGTACATCGTCACTACCGACGCTGACGGCCAGTACAACCCGGCCGAGATCGGTGACCTGCTCGCGCCGATCCTTGCCGGCGAGGTCGATTTCGTCTCCGGCTCGCGGACCCAGGGCAGCGAGGAGACCAAGGACCCTGTCCGCAAGCTCGGCGTGCGGGTGTTCGCCCTCACGATCAGCATGCTGACTGGCCAGCGGATTACCGACCCATCTTTCGGGCTCCGTGCGATGCGTGCCGAGGTGACCGGGGCGGTCCGGCTAGAGCAGCCGCAATATCAGGCGGCCGAGTTGCTGATCGGCGTACTCGCGCATGGCTACCGGGTGACCGAGCGCCCGGCAACGATCCACAAGCGCAAGGTCGGGCACAGCAAGAAGGGCCACAACGCGCTCTACGGCGTCTACTTCGCCCGGGTTATCGGCGGCACCTGGTGGCGTGAGCGCCGCCGGACCCGCTCAGCCAGCTAGCGCCGCTAGTCGTTCTCGTCGGAGCTGGGGACCATCGCCGCGATCGGCGACAAGGACTCGCCTTCGATTCCGGCCACGCTGCCTGACCCGGGCACGCCTGCCTTCACGCTGCGGTCGGCGAAGAGCACGTAATGGAAGATCAAGAACCTGGTCACGAAGGTAACGAAGTTAGCGACCAGGTAGGCAAGGGCGACCACGACGACCGCCTCGCGCTTGGGCATGCCATGGTGCTTGGCGTAGCTGGCGGCGAAGTGCGACGTCAGCGTCAGCACCGCGGCGGTGCCGATCGAGATGGCCCAGAAGGGCAGTGTCTCTTTGAGCAGGTGCGGCATGCCCTTGCGCCGCCATGCCCACCGGCTCAGCAGGTAACTCGTTGCCGCACCGACTAGCCAGCCGCACAACCCGGCCACTCCCCCCGTGGCGCCGGCCAGGTACGCGACGCTGAGCGTCAGCTCGCTGGCCCCCAGCGAGACGATCGCGACCAGCGCGAACCGGGTGAACTGCCGGACGAGGCTCGTCTTGAGGCGACCGGCGAGCGCGGCAGGCAGCTTGTCGATGAGGTTTCGCATTGATGTCCTTGCTGCGCGAAGGCATGCTGGTCAACGGACACGTCTACAGTACGGGAACAGGACAGGTCGGAAGCGAGAACGCACCTAAAATGGGTGCGCTGACCTCGCCGCGGTCGCTCATCATTACTGGTTGCCTGGCAGTAGTTATTACCCCGTGTGCGATGGTTGATGCAAGAAGCTCGCTGGCCTCGCAGCCAGCACCAGCAGGAGTAACAGTGAAGATCTTGGTTCTCGGCGGCGACGGCTATCTCGGCTGGCCGACCGCGCTGCACCTGTCTGGGGTCGGACACCACGTGGCCGTGCTCGACAACTTCGCCCGCCGCGGCTACGACTTCGAGATGGGCGTCGACAGCCTCGTGCCGATCGAGACGCTGCAGACCAGGATCCGCGTCTGGCATGAGCTGACCGGCAAGGAGATCGGCTGCCTTCCGGCCGGACACGATCGTCCACTTCGCCGAGCAGCGGGCCGCGCCGTATTCGATGGTAGATCGCAAGCACGCTGTCTATACCCAGGTCAACAACGTGGTCGGCACGATGAACGTGCTGTACGCCATCGCCGAGATCGATCCGGAGATTCACCTGGTCAAGCTCGGGACCATGGGTGCCTACGGCACGCCGAACATCGACATCGAGGAAGGCTGGATCGAGATCGAGCACAAGGGGCGCAAGGACCGCGTCCTTTACCCCAAACGCCCGGGCTCGTACTACCACCTGTCGAAGGTGCACGACAGTCACAACATCGAGTTCGCGTGCCGGATCTGGGGAATCAGGGCAACCGACCTAAACCAGGGAGTCGTGTACGGGCAGCAGACTCCCGAGACGGCCAGGGACGACCGCCTCGCCACCAGGTATGACTACGACGCGGTCTTCGGCACGGTGCTGAACAGGTTCGTGATCCAGTCCGTGCTCGGCGAGCCGCTGATGATCTACGGCAACGGCAGCCAGGTTCGCGGCATCATCGAGATCAGGGACACCGTCCGCTGCCTGCAGCTCGCCTGCGAGAATCCGGCCGACCGGGGCGAGTTCCGGGTCTTTAACCAGATGACTCAGTCGCTCTCTATCACCCAGATGGCCGCGACGATCGCGCGAGTGAGTCCGGAGAAAGTAACGATCGAGCACCTGGCCAACCCGCGGGTGGAAGAGGAGGGCCACCACTACAACGTGGTGCACTCCGGCATGGTCGAGCTCGGCCTGGAACCGCACCTGCTTTCTGACACCTTGATCGAATCACTGTTCGAGATCACCAAGCGCTTCGCGCACCGGGTCAGGCGGGAGGCCATGATCCCCACGATCGACTGGCGCAGGGCGTCGAGCCTGATCGGGCTGTAACGAGACTTTTCTCAGCAGCGGGCACCGTCAGCCCGGGAGCCCTTGCCCCGCTCTCATTGAACAGCCATGGCCCATCGACCGTCTTCTTTGAACGTCGATGGGCCATAGCTGTTGGCCTACGCGGGCGATCCGGGCTGGACTGGTGCAGATACCGCGGGTGAGGGGCCGCTGTCCAGCCGAGCAAGCTGTGCTGTAGCGGCACAGGGCCGTTCCATTCGGCGACGTCCCACTTCCGCGCCGACCGGTACCTGATGTAGGTCGGCGTGTGCCCGGGCCCTTGCCACAGCACCTCGACGCTGGCAGCCGCGGTGGCAAGCGGCTATTTCGGCACGGTGCCTGGCCGGTAAGAAGAGCCGCGCTGGCCCGTCCGCTAGCGGCCGTCCCTGGTGAGCTGCCACCGGTCGGCGGCAGCGTCGTGGCACAGCCGGTACACGTTCGCCGGTATGTTCCGCCCGGACGATGCCGTTACCTTCCAGCACCGCCAGGCAGCGGGCGCCTCATCGTGGTTCCGTTCGCGTTCGTGGCCATCAGGCGGACGAGGCTCCGACTCGACCGCCGGACGTTCGAGGATCGACAGGACCGTGTAGAGCCGCTCCCGCCACACGAATCTGGCTGGCCGACCGTCGATAAGCCATACCTCAACCGGTTCCGATCGGACCCCGCTCACTGCTCACCTGCCTGCGCTTCCCAGCGGTCCGGGCGAGCAACAGTCCGCCGGCCAGGTACCGTGGCCGGTCCAAGCCGAGCGCCGCAGGCGCCCTTGCGGACTCCTCGCTCCGTCGGCTACCCAGGGGAAGACAGGCAGCTGCGCTTAGTTCGAAACTATATTCGATCCAAGATAAAGACAAGAGCCAATCGGGGAAATGGCTTTCGGTAAGTTCTGGGCTGGGTGCCCTCAGGGCTGCGGTGCGAAGCCAGGCATGGGGAACCCGGCGAGTAGCTCGCGTACCTGACCTGCGATCCGGTCGATGACGGCGTCATCCTGCTTGGTCGCTGCCCTGATTGACTCGTCCATCCACGCCGCGACCTGGGGCATGTGCTGCTCGGTGAGTCCGCGCGTGGTGATCGACGAGGTACCGATCCGGAGCCCGGACGGATCGAATGGCTTGCGGGTGTCAAATGGCACGGTGTTGTAATTCACCTCGATGCCGGCCCGATCGAGCGCTCTGGCCGCCGGCTTGCCGCCGATTTCCTGCGGCGTCAGGTCGATCAGGATCAGGTGATTGTCGGTGCCGCCGGAGACGAGGCTGTAGCCACGCTCAGTCAGCGCCGCCGCGAGCGCCCTGGAGTTCGCCACGATCTGGTGGGCGTACGTGCGGAAATCTGGCGCCGCCGCCTCTTTCAGCGCGACCGCGATGGCCGCGGTGGTGTGATCGTGCGGGCCGCCCTGCAGGCCGGGGAATACGGCCTTGTCGATCGCCGACGCGTGCTCCGCAGTCGACATGATCATGGCTCCGCGCGGACCGCGCAGCGTCTTGTGCGTGGTCGTCGTGATCACGTCCGCGTAGCCAACCGGCGACGGGTGTGCGCCGCCCGCGACGAGACCAGCGATGTGCGCGATGTCGGCCACTAGCACGGCGCCAGTCTCGGCCGCGATCTCGGCGAAAGCAGGGAAGTCGATGGTCCGCGGTATCGCCGTGCCGCCGCAGAAGATGATCTTCGGACGTTCTTTCCTGGCCAGGTCGCGCACTTCGTCGATGTCCAGCCGCCCGGTGTCGGCGCGCACGCCGTACCGCACGGGGCGGAACCACTTGCCGGTCACCGAGACCGACCAGCCATGGGTGAGGTGCCCGCCCATCGGCAGCGACATTCCCATGACCGTGTCACCCGGGCTGCAGAAAGCGAGGTAGACCGCGAGATTCGCGGGCGAGCCAGAGTACGGCTGGACGTTGGCGTGGTCCACGCCGAACAGGTCCTCGGCCCGCTGCACCGCGATCGTCTCGATCGGGTCGATGAACTGCTGGCCCTCGTAGTACCGCCGGCCGGGATATCCCTCTGAGTACTTGTTGGTCAGCACCGAACCGCTTGCCTCGAGTACCGCAAGCGAGACGTAGTTCTCCGACGCGATCATGCGCAGCTTCTCGAACTGGCGCTCGGCCTCGGCCTGAATTAGGTCGGCGATCTGCGGGTCGGTGCTCGCGACGTGCGGGATTGGCGGCTGATGCATAGTTTCCCTCCCTGGTCACGACCCTGCCGGGCGGCCGGCGGGCCGGAAGCGCGCAAGCCGTTGCTGCCGCACGGCCGTGCCTTCATGATGCCGGAACAGTGCGGCACCTGCCCACCCGCCCACCCGCCCACCGGCCCCGCCTAGCACGACCCGCAGCACGACCCGCACATGATCACGGACACTTTTCAACGGTATCGGTAGTAAATCGTCCGGGATCATGGAATGTCCGGGCGGCGCGAGCGGACAGGGGGCGGCGGCGCTGCCGCTATGCCCGGTTTCTGCGGTAGTGCGCCGGGCGGTTACCCTGGCCGGTAGCCGTGCGGCCGGTCTGTTGCCGCCAGGATGCGGCAAACCGGACGGAGCGGGATGCGGATCGGCGAGATCGTCATCGACGTGACGCCGCTGCGCGAAGGCCGCGACTTCCGGCTGCTTTTCACCGGGCGCTTTGTGTCGATGGCAGGCAACGCCATCGCGACCACAGCTGCGAGCTGGCAGGTATACGCCCTCACCAGGTCATCGCTCGCGGTCGGCATGCTGACCCTCGCCAGCAGCGCGGGCATGTTCGCCGGGCTGCTGGCCGGCGGGATGCTGGCCGACCGGCACGACCGGCGGATGCTGATGCTCACGACCCGGGCGCCGCTCGCTGCGGGTGGCGCACTCCTGATGCTCAACAGCCTGCTCGCGCGGCCGGCGCTCTGGGCGGTCTACGTGCTCGTGACAGCGGTGGGCGCCCTGTCGGGGATCGGTTCTCCCGCGTCGACTGCGGCCGTACCCGCGCTGGTCAAGCCGGACCAGCTCGCCGCCGCCGCGGCGCTCAACGCCATGGGCGGCCAGCTCGGCAACCTGGGCGGCCCTGCGTTGGCCGGCGCGCTGATTGCCGGGCCAGGCTTGGCCTGGTGCTACGGGATCGATGCGGCCTGCTTCGTGGTCTTTGGCTTGACGCTGTGGTTCATCAGGCCGCTGCCGCCGACGGTCCGGGCCGGGCGTCCAGGGCTGCGGTCAATGACCGAGGGCCTGCGGCACGTCAGGCGCAACGCGGTGGTCGGCGGCATGCTCGCCGTCGACACCAGCGCGATGATCTTCGGGATGCCGTCTGCGCTGTTCCCGGCGCTGGCCACGGAGCACTTCCACGGCGGGTCGGCCACCTTCGGGCTGCTCGCCGCAGCACCTGGATTCGGTGCCCTGCTCGGTGCCGCGACCAGTGGATGGACCGGCCGGCTCAGGCGGCCAGGTGTCGTTGTGATCGGCGCCGGCCTTCTTCGACGACTCGCTCGCGCCGGCCGGCCAGCACATCATGTCAATGTTCACTCTGATCTCCGAAGTGCTGCGCAACGCCCTGCTGCAGCGCTACACGCCCGATTCGCTCCGCGGCCGGGTCTCGAGCCTGTACCTGGCACAGGTCACGACGGCGCCATCGGTCGGCAATGTCGAAGCCGGGCTGGTGGCCCAGCTATTCACGGTGACCGTGTCCGTGGTCAGCGGCGGGCTGGCCTGCGTTGCCGGAGCGCTCATACTGGGGGCAGTCAACCCGGCGCTCCGGCGCGCCACCCTGGCCACGGCAGGTGACGATGGCCTCGGCGGCGAACGAGCGCAGCAGGCGCCGGTCCCGGCCTGAGGTTCCGCCGCTGCTGGCGCAGATAGCAAGCGCTAGCGCCAGCGCCGCCAGCGGGCTGCCCGGCGGTCGGCGAGAATCTGGCGGACCACATTGCGTCCTGGGATGCCGGTGACGCCGCCGCCACCGTGCGTCGACGAGCCGGCCTGATACAGCCCGCGGAGCGGGGTGCGCAGATCCGCATACCCGGCGGCCGGCCTGGCGTGAAACATCTGCCCCATCGTCAGCTCGCCGTGGAAGATGTTGCCGCCGACCAGGCCGTACTCATCCTGCATCTGATGCGGGCCGATCACCTGGCGGTGCAGGACCGAGCCCGCGAAGCCGGGCGCGACATCGTCCATCCTGGCGATCACCCGGTCGGCGTAGCGTTCGAGTTCCGGCTCTCGCGGCTGGTCGGCGTAGGTGTGCGGCACCCACTGGGTGAACATTGACATGATGTGCTGGCCGGCCGGCGCGAGCGAGTCGTCGAAGACGCTCGGAATGCAGATGTCAGCGAACGGCGTCGCCGACGGGCACCCGGCGACCGCCTGCTGGAAGGACGTCTCGATCTCGTCGAGGCTCTCGGCCAGCACGATGGTCCCACCGTGCACCTGCGGGTCGAAGGCGGGATGACTGGCGAATTTTGGCAGCCTGTCGAGCGCCAGGTTCACCTTCACCGTCCCGCTCCTGCTCTGCCAGCCGCGGATATCGGCGACGAACTCGGCCGGCAGCACCGTAGGATCGATCAGTTTGAGAAACGAGAGCCTCGGATGCACCGTGGTGACCACGGTTGATGCCGGCACGTGCGCACCGGAGACCAGGTCCACGCCAGTCACCCGGTCACCGGACGTCGTGATCGCTGCCACCTCGGTGCCGGTCCGGATCTGTGCCCCGAAGCCGCGCGCCGCGCCGGCGAGCGCCGCCGTGACCGCTCCCATCCCGCCGCGCGGGAAGCCCCACGCCCCCGCCTGGCCGGCGGTGTCACCGATGTGGTGGTGCAGAGTCACATAGCCAGTGCCGGCCGACCGCGGCCCTGCCCACATGCCGATCACGCCAGAGACCGAGAGCAGCCCGCGCAGCGCGTCGCTGGTGAAGTACTGATCGAGCAGGTCGGCGATGCTGCCGGTGAGCAGCCTGGTGATGTCGACGGCCATCCTGGTGTCGACCTTGCGCAGATGCCACAACAGCATGCCCTGCCCGAGCAGATCACTGGGCCGCCGCGACCCCAGTTTCGGCGGGATCTCGCTGAGCAGCGGACCCAGGATCGCGGCGATCCTGGCCAGACGTGCCTCGTAGCTGGCGTAGTTGTCGGCGTCCCGGCAGGAGAACTTCGCGATCTCGGCGTGCCGTTGCGCGGCATCGGCAGGCAGCCGGAGGTACCGGCCGTCGGCGCGCGGCGCGAAGTAGGGGCCCTGCGGGTATACGTGATAGCCGTGCCGGTCAAGGCGCAGGTCGCTGACAAGATCGGCCGACAGCAGGGAGACAACGTAGGACAGCGAAGTGACTGTGTAGTCGGGGCCGAACGGATGCTCGCTGACGGCCGCCCCGCCTGCCACGTCCCGTCGCTCGCAGACCAGCGTGCGCAGCCCGCTGCGCGCTAGATACGCGGCGGCTACCAGGCCGTTATGGCCGCCGCCGACGATCACCGCGTCGAACTCAGCCGTCATCAATCGTGTTCTCCATCAGAACGGATACCTCGTGCACTAGTGAGCGAGCGAATACCTCATATCGGGTAAAAGCAAGCGTACGATCTGCCGTCGGCCTCCGCGGTCATCGGCGGGCGCTCCTGGCGGCATCGCGGCTCGGCGCGGGGACACCGGCTGGCGAACACACAGCTGTCTCGGGCGCCTGCGCCGACCCAGGCTCGCCGGGATTGATCAGCGCCGATCTGGTCGGGGGTTCCTGCCTCAGGGACCAGCGCGGTGCCAGCTTCGACGTCGCCCGCGATGCCGGCCACCGAACCGGCGCCGACGGAGACCGCCGTGGCCGCGAGCCTGCGGTGCCTCGGGTGGTCCGCGGGAACCGCGTCGTGCAGAGCCTTGGTGTAGTGGTGCCGTGGCGACCGGCGGATCAGCTCGG
>WNFK01189202.1_pt1 | contig 12477 bp, 9 predicted proteins | sample 5400281 | NCBI WGS metagenome assembly WNFK01 (sample SAMN13153350, study PRJNA577476) | soil metagenome | isolation source: 20 cm soil on Douglas fir-dominated hillslope | place: USA:California | collected 2013-09-17
TTTGCAGTAGCCGCTGATTTAAGGGAAATCGCCCGGCTTCTTAAAATAAAGGGCGAGAATATTTTTAAAACGCAAGCGTACGAGAGCGCCGCGAGCGCCTTGGAAAATCTCGAAGGCGATCTCGACGCGCTCGTCAAAGCCGGGCGTCTTCAAGAAATCCCCGGCGTGGGCAAGGCGCTCGCAGCGATTATCGAGGAGATTTACCGCACCGGCGAATGTTATCTGCTGGAGCAGTTGCGCGCAGGGCTGCCGCCCGGCGTCGTCGAGCTCAGCGAGCTGCCCGGGCTCAGTCTCAAGAAAATCATCGCGCTCAACGAGACGCTGCACGTTGAAAGCATGGCCGGTCTGAAATCCGCCTGCCAGGAAGGCCTAGTTAGCAAGGTCAAAGGCTTCGGCTTGAAGTCACAAGTGAAGCTGCTCGCCGGCATCGAGAAACGCGAGAGTCCGAAAGACAATTCCATGCCGCTCGATCATGCTCTCGAAGAAGCGGAACGAATTCTCAGCCACCTGCGCGGTGCGCCGGAGCTGCGCGAAGCGGCTATTGCCGGAGCCCTGCGCCGGCGCAAAGAGACAGTGCCGCGGATTGCCATCGTCGCCGCGAGCGATCAGCCGAGAGCGGTGCTCGATCACTTTCTCGGCTTTCCGGCGCTGGTGCGTACCGATGAGCTCGATGAAGGTCACTGTCGCGCGCGCTTGGCCAACGGCCTGCAAGCCGAGATCGTCGTGGTCAAGCCGGACGATTACGCCGGCGCGCTTTTGGCGCAGACCGGCTCGCGCCGTCACGTCGCCAAGCTGCGCGATTTAGCGCGCTCTCAAGGATTGAGCTTTTTTCCCGAACTGAATACGGGCCAGCCGACCATGATCAAGCATGAGATTGAAATCTATCAGCGCCTGAGACTGCCACACATCCCGGCGGAAATGCGCGAAGACGAAGGCGAGATCGAGGCCGCTGTCGCGGGAAACCTGCCCCAGGCGCTCACGCTCGAAGATATCCGCGGCATGACGCATTGCCACACCGTCTATTCCGACGGCCATAACAGCATCGAAGAGATGGCTTTGGCCGCCGAAGCGAGAGGCATGGCGTATCTGACGGTCACCGATCATTCTCCCACCGCGTATTATGCCCGCGGCGTCGGCCTCGACCGCCTGCGGGCGCAGTGGGAGGAAATTGCTCGGGTGCAGGAACGGGTGAAGATAAAAATTTTAAAAGGCACGGAATCGGACATTCTGGCCGATGGTTCGCTCGATTATCCCGACTTTTTTCTCGAGCAATTCGACGTCATCATCGCCAGCATTCACGCGCGCCACAAAATGGATTCAGAGCAAATGACGGCGCGCCTATTGCGCGCGCTCAAATCGCCGTTCTTCAAAATCTGGGGCCACCCGCTCGGGCGCTTGATCCCATCGCGTCCGCCCTTCGCTTGCCGTATGGAAGAAGTGCTCGACGCCATCGCCGAATCCCGCTGCGCCATCGAGGTCAACGGCGATCCACGCCGGCTCGATCTGGAGCCGCGCTGGATTCGCGCGGCGCGTGCTCGCGGCATTAAATTCGTTATCTCCACCGACGCTCACTCGATCGCCGGTCTGGACAATTTGCCCTACGGCGTCGCCATGGCCCGGCGCGGCTGGCTCACGCGCGGTGAAGTTCTAAACACGCTCGATGCTGAGAAATTTGCCCGAGCCGTGCATCCATGAACCGGATATTTTTGCTTTCGCCGGCGCATTGCAGTGGCCTGCGCGCCCGTTACCTGCTCAGAAAAAACAGCCGCTCCGCGCTGGCGCAGCGCCTACGCGATACGGGCGTGCCGTTAGGAGAGCTTTTTAGCTTTTTGAGCGCACTCTATTTTCGCGGCAAGCTCACCTATGCCGAAGCTTTCGCGCGACCGCCGGCCGATTGCCCGGGAATTTTAATCATTACACCGACCGCCGGCCTGGTGCCGCAGGACTCGATGATCCGACTGGCCAAATTGCGCGGCTTCGGCCGGGCGCCGATCCATCTTAACAATCGCCGCTACTGTGCGGCGCTGCGGCTAAGCGCCATGACGCTTGCTCAAGGCATCGCCGCAGACTGCGAAGTCGTCTTGCTTGGCAGCATTGCCAGTGGAAAATATCTGACAATACTCGCGCCGATTTTCGCCAGCCGCCTGCGTGTCCCCGTTGAATTCATCGGCCGCGGCGACATGAGTCGAGGTGGTTTGTTGCTCCGTTGTGTGCGGGAAAACCGCGAGCTCGATTACATCGAAGCCGCCAACTTAGCGTCGCCCGCTTCGACCCGCCGCCGCGCCGTTGGAAAATTCGACCACGAGCTGAAGCGGCCGAGCGTGCCGGAGGATTTGTCCAAATAAAGGGGTGTTTTTTAGATCACGGAAGAGCAATGCGGCCGAACAGCGCTTAAGCGCGATCTCTATCATGCGCCCCGAGCAGGTCTTGCAGATCAGCGCCACAAGCCGAGCTGGCGGAAACGGAAGGTGAACTCTTTTTTTTGGGGATCGTCGCAAGCGCCGCCAGTATGGTTTCAATCATGTAAGGTTTGCTGATGAACTCGCTGACGCCCGCTTGACGCATTTTGGCTTTAAATTCCTGATCGATATAGCCGCTGGCGACCAGTACATGGACGTCTGGATTTTCTTCTTTGAGCTTTAAAAGCACATCCCAGCCGTCGAGCTTGGGCAAGCCGATATCGAGCAGCACCGCGTTGATCTCGTGCTTATGGCGCTGATAAAGATCGACCGCTTCCTCGCCGTCGAGCGCCGCGAGCACGTCGTAGCCATGTTCCGCTAACGTTCTTTTCAAAAGGAGAACCATGGCCGGTTCGTCCTCGGCAACCAGGAGAGTTCTTCGACCGTTCTCCTTGCATTCATCAGGTGACGCACCATTCGCACCATTCTTTGCCACCTGTTGCTCTGCCCGCAAAACCGGTAAGTATAATCGAAAAGTCGCGCCGCGTTTTACTTCGCTGTCAAAATCGATAAAGCCGTTATGGTTTTTGACAATGGCATAAACCATCGCAAGGCCCAAGCCACTTCCTTCACCGACCCCCTTGGTGGTGAAAAACGGGTCAAAAATGCGACTGCGAATAGCGGCGTCAATTCCCGTGCCGCTGTCGGCAACCTCAATGCAAACGGACTGCGCCCCGATGGTTATCGAACTCGGGAGTTTGCCACCGGCCGCGACCGTAGTTCTCAGCTTGAGTTTACCTCCGTTGGGCATGGCGTCACGAGCATTGACACAGAGATTGAGCAGCGCCTGGCTGATTTGATTCGGATCGGCCAGCACAGCCGGAAGCGGGCGACACTCATAAGTAACATCTATGGTCTTAGGCAATGTTTGCTTAAGCAAACTGGCGAGGGCGGCGACGACTTCATTGATATTGGTCGAGACTAATTGCGACTCGGTCTTGCGCCCCAAGGTAAGCAGCTGGCGCACCACGGATGCGCCGCGTTCGATGCTTTCATCGATGACCGATAAACTCTCCGCAATCGCCGAATCTGCCGCCGGATGGTGGCCGATCAGCGCCGCATAACCTTTGACGATATTAAGAATATTGTTGAAATCGTGCGCTATGCCCCCAGCCAGGGTGCCGATGCCTTCCATTTTTTGCGCTTGCCGGAGTTGTTCTTCGAGTTTTCGCTGCTCTTCCATGTCATGCAGCAGCGCGGCATTAACCCGCTCCAGTTCCGCGGTGCGCTCATGGACCCGTTGCTCGAGCGCTTCGTTGGCTTTGGCCAAACCCTCGCTCGCCTCACGTAGCTTCGCTTCCGCTGCGATCCGCGCGCTGATGTCGCGGGCGATCTTCGATGCGCCGATCACGACGCCTGTTGCGTCTCGGATCGGCGAGACGGTCAACGAAATCTGCATCAAGCTGCCATCTTTATGCTGGCGTACGGTCTCGTAGTGTTCGAGCCGCTCACCGCGCTGGATTTTGCCGAGTATTTTCGGCTCTTCATCATAGTTCCTGGGCGGGATCAGCATGGTTACCGACTTGCCGATAGCTTCCTCGGCCGAATAACCAAAGAGCCGCTCCGCACCTCGATTCCAACTGGTGATAATACCGTTTAGATCTTTGCTGACGATGGCATCGTCGGACGATTCGACGATCGCGGCGAGCCGCCTCTTGGCTTCTTCTGCTTCCCCCCATTCGGTGATGTCTTGGAGCACGGCGATCGCGCCGCTCGGCCGGCCGGCCGGCTCATAAAGCGGATCGATGTTCATGCAGACGGTGTTTTTTGTGCCATCGGGATGCTCGATGATCACGTCGCGATTGCGCATGGGCTCGCCGGTCCGGAGCGCTCGGGCCATGGGCGTTTCGCTCTGCGATAGGAGTGAACCGTTCGGCAACCGGAACGCGCCGCATAACTTCTGCTCGTCGTCGTTCAGCTTGGGCTCGCGCCCCCAAAGATCGACGGCGCGGCGATTGAAAAAATTGATCCGCCCATGCTCGTCACAGGTGTAAACCGCCGCCGGCATCAGCGAAAGAACGTTTTCAATCTTCTTTCGGCCGGCTTCCAATTCCTTCAATGCGGCCCGCTTCTCGATCAACTCATCGCGCTCTTGGCGCGCGGCGCGGCTGCGTTCGAGTACGGAGATCATCCACTCCATTCGGGCAGCGCTCGACTTGGCATCGCCGCTTGCTATGCCCTCGAGGATCAACGGCGCTTCGTAGAACCAGTTGGGATAAACATGTTCGCCCAAGATGGCGAGCGGATGTGTGCGAAACGCCGCGAGCATGACTTCGGGCGACAGGCGGCTGCGATTGTATTGGCAGGTGATTCGCCCGTGAAAGCCCGGGACAAAGATGGTGTTGAGCGTGGCTTCCCAAGCCTCGAGCGCGGCCGGCCCAATATCGGGGCCAAGCGCCCACGTCATTTCGACCGCGAAGCGGCTGCCCTTGAAACCGGTGTTGGCGGCCTCGTTTATGAAGTCGAGAACCTGGAGCGATTTCTTTTTCGCTGAGAGTCTGCCCGGCTGGCGCCATTCCTTGCGAGTCCAAAGCTTGAGCGCGCCGCGATCGATCTCGGGGGCAATGTTGATGCCGCTCCGTTCGAGCCGGTCCGCCAACTCGTCCACGGTTTGGTCATCCGCTATATAAATAAATTGTTCGTTCTTAGATAACCCGTCCTGGATAAAGGGAATAAGCGCCGGCATCTGTTCGGCGGGATTTTTTTCGTAGAACAGACAAAGATGATCTCCGTCTTTGAGATTTAGGATTTCTTGTGTAAGCTCAGATTGCATCTAGGCGCCAGCGATCAATACTTCGTTTAGTTTATAACCGTTGAGGTGCCTGTCAACAAGTGCAGCGCAATTTGAACGGTCGAAGAGGCGATTTTTCAAAAACCGCAGCGCCGCAGGACAAGACCATCGCAATAATACGTCATTGATGCAGATTTTCCGCGCCGGTGACACCATTCCAACATCGTCTCAGAGCTGTGTCCATAAGGTAACAGTGTGTCTACATTGTTTACGCGGGCTGCTGCTCGCACACACCATTTTTTCTCTTGAGAATCATCGTGCACGTTTGTCGGCTTTTTCTTACAGTAGGAATCTTCGACAGAAAATCGAACCAAGCTCAATTCCAAGCTCGCGTAAGTAAAAGGCCTCCGAGCCCGGAGGTTTTTACACAACCAATGATTGGCACTAAAAAAATAGTTCTTAAGAATCAGCGACGAAGATAGCGACGAGTCAATTCTGCAAATGGCCCGTTGATTGCTTTAACATTTACGTACAATTAATCGCAGTACAAAAATGGAATTGTATAAAGCTGAGGAGTGCACGGTTTTTATGCATTATGCCGAGCCTGGATTACCCGAGCAAAAGGACGCCGAAAAAGTTTCGTTGAATTCAGAAGAGAAGATCGAACTGGAAACACTCCTGGAAGAACTGGCAGAGATCATCGAATCTGAAAATGGCATCCTCACGCCTTAGCTGAGCCCCGCCGCGTTTGCCATAATTGTCAAAAGTCTTGCCGTTAGAGTCCCTCGCTTGACGAGAGGCTCCGCGTTTTGTATTGCCGAAACCACGCTCCTGATCTGACCGCCGCCGCGAGCACGACGCCATATATGATGAGGCCAGCGGTCGTTCGCTGTAGCGACGCCGTGGGAGCAGACCATGTCGACCAGGCGCTCGCTCCCAAGGACTCAGGATTCACCCGAAGAACGTAGCAGCATGGAGCCATCTGAGCGAATGCGTAGGAACGTGAATTGCGCAAAGTACGCGAAATGACAACGCTTGAATAATCCAGGGGTCAAAATTCTGCGCGAGCTGCGAAAACAGCCGAACCAATTTTCACTCGGCATTCTCTGGCCTCGGCGGTGAATTATCGGAGCCGCTCGACACAGACTCTGTTCAGCGCCACTCGTGCTTGGGATATCTTCTCTGCAATTGCTGTTTCAATTTCGGATAGGTCTCGCGCCAGAAATCCCCCAGGTTCTCGGTGATCTGCACCGGGCGGTTGCTGGGGGCGAGGACTTGGATGCGCACACGAACGCGGCGGTTGGCGATCCAGAGCGCGTCTTTGATGCCGTACAAGTCTTGGATGCGCGCGGCGATTGTCGGCGCGCCGTCGGTAGAATAAGCGACCTTCACCATCCGTCCCTTGAGCAACTGAATTCGCTCCGGCGTGTACTCTTCGATCCACGCTTGTTGCTGGCGCGACAACCATGATTTGACCACCGGCAGCACAGGGCGATTTTTTATTTCATTGTAACCGAACGCGCCGTGACAAAGGTGCTCGATCATAACAGTCCGATCCTCTTCGGCGATGGCGGGCAACTCCAACTCCGGCATCCATTCGCGCAAACGATTGACCCGCAGGATCCATTGTTCGACGGACTCGTCCCAATTCTCGAGAACCAAGCGGCCGGCAGCGACTTCACGCGCGAGAATGGCGGCGGCCTCGTCGGCCGGTGGATTGTCGGAAATTTTTTCTTCCAGAACCAGGTCGCGAAATCGTCTCTCTTCGCGGGCAATGACGCGGCGTAGCGCGGGATCGTAGACGACCGCTCGCATTTCCTTGAAACCCTGCCGAAACATTTCGCGCAGCCACTCTTCTTTCACCGCCGTCGCGAGATTCAGCACGACGTTCAAGTTGCGCTCTCTGCCACCGCCGCTTTCCACCTCCCGCACTTCGGCGACCACGAAGAGCGGCGCTTTCACCACGCTCTCGCGCGCCAGCGTGCCACGCCGGCCATGGACCAACTCGCAGCGCTGTGAGCCGGCGTCGAGACGCTTGGCGAGATGGTCGGGAAAGGCGACCAGCAGACACCGCTGCACGGCGGCGCGATCGATCGGCTTTTCGCTGATGTCCAATCCCTCCTCCGCTGCGATGCGTAAAAACTGCTCGAAGAGCGGCCCGACCTGCCGCGCCGCTTGCGCGTTGATACCCAACCGACGGCAGCGGTCCATCTGATAGCCGCTTTGCTCGGCGTAGTACCAGGCGCGCATCAGCACGAAGAAGTCCGATTCGCTCTCGCCAGCGAACAGCTCGTCGCGTCCGTCGTCGGCGCGCGTAGCTTGCCGGCGCAAAAGTAAGTCACGCCCCTGCGTCAACGCCGCGATCAAGGCGACCGGCCGCACGCAGCCGTAATCCTGCGCGGCAAGCAGCATGCGCGCATAGCGTGGGTGGGCTGGGAACGCCAGCATGCGCCGCCCGAGCGGGGTGATTGCGCCGGTGACCTCGTCGACGGCGCCCAAGTCGTCGAGTAGCGTCTCGGCTCGCTCCAACGCGCGCGCATCGGGAGCTTCAAGCCAGCCAAACGCCTTCACGTCGTCGACGCCGCTCGCCTTGAGCGTGAGAATCACCTCGGCGAGATCGAGGCGTTTCACCTCCGGAAGTTGTTGCGCTGCGCGAGAGCTGTGCTCATGTGCAGTCCACAATCGCAGGCAATGGCCGGGCGCGGTGCGCCCGGCGCGCCCGGCGCGCTGATCTGCCGATGCGCGGCTGACTTTTTCGATGAGCAGCGTGTTGATGCCGCGGTACGGGTCGTAGCGCGGCACGCGCGCCAGACCGCTGTCGATCACTAGGCGCACGCCGTCGATGGTTAGGGAGGTTTCGGCGACGTTGGTAGCGACGACGATCTTGCGCCGGTCGTATTTTGCCAGCGCCGCGTCCTGGTCCTTCGGCGGCAATTCGCCGTGCAATGGAAATACGGAGAACTGGGTACCGAGCGCCTCGCGCGCCGCTTGCACCGTACGCGCGATCTCGTAAGCGCCGGGCATAAAAACCAGCGCGTCGCCCTGCGGATGCTCGCGCACGAGGCGCCTGAGTTCCTTCACCGCAAGGTCCCACACTGGCCTGTCGCCAGCGGGCTTGTCGAGATATTCGACCGCCACCGGATACGTGCGTCCCTCCGACGACATCACCGCGCAAGGCTGGAGATACTTCTCGACTATGGTGACGTCCAAGGTCGCCGACATGACGATGATGATGAGATCGGGCCGCGTCGATTCCTGGATTTGCAGCGCGCGCGCCAAGGTAATGTCGCCATAGAGATGGCGCTCGTGAAATTCGTCGAAGATCAGCGCGCTGGCGCCGCTCAAGCGCGGATCGGCGAGCATCTGGCGCAAGAGCACACCTTCGGTCACGTAGCAGATGCGCGTGGCAGCAGAAGCCATGTTGTCGAGTCGCATCTGATAGCCGACTTCGGCACCCAGTTTTACATTGCGCGCTTGAGCGACCCATCCTGCGAGCATACGCGTCGCCAACCGGCGCGGCTGCAAAATCTTCACCTGACCATTGCCCAGCAAACCGCCCTCGAGCAGCATCTGCGGCACCTGGGTCGATTTGCCCGAGCCGGTCGGCGCCGTGAGAATCAAGCGCTTCTGCGCGACCACAGTTTCGAGCAATTGCTGTGTGATTTCGACGATCGGTAAATTCGGCTTTGACATCGCTTGACGTAAACTTAACCTAATTGAAGACCCGTCGTGTAAAAGAGTTCCCGCCGCTGAACGTAGTCTAAATATCGAAAGTCAGACCGGGTTTTATTTCTTTATGCCAAGCTCTCGCTGGACTTCGAATAAGAGGGTGCTGTCTGAAACTTCGGTCAGGGGAATCGGCCGGCTGATGTTCATCGACTTTCTGAAGTTCTCGACGACGATGCGCAGCCCATCTTCGGGAATCGTCCCGTCCTGGCTAAAAAAGCCGACGGTAGAATCATACGCCGCTTCGGCGAACTCCTGTTTGGTTTTGGTCCAATTTACCAATACCTGGATCGCTCCCTCTCGATTTCGCCGGATGAATCCGTTGGCTTTGACGATGGCGCGGATCACGCGCTTAACCTCTTCCGGTCTTTCGCATCCCATATTTTTGCCTTCAAAATCCGCCGGCGGCGCGACTATGATAGCGTCGACCACGCTCTCTTTGAGCGCGCATCACCGCGAACAGCCTGATTTTCATATTGTTCCTCATGCGGACCATCTATCCTGATCGCGCTTCGCCACCCTAGCCTACACATGACCCGCCATCAAATCCGTTAGCCATGGCCGGTGCGGCATGACCGGTTATTTGAAATCATTGTATTTCATCAATCGTCTTCCCGGCAGGATAACGCCGAGTATCGCATCGCAGAAGAAGGACAGCGGGTATGGAGCGGTCGGTCGTGAGATCGGCAATTGAAATCAAGTATCCGCGCCTGCTAAGAGGAATAAAGCTCTACCCCGTGAAGCCGGAAGTTGCTAAAGCTTTCGAAGCGGACACCACTATTTTAAGAGATCATGAAATGATCGAGGTCGCAATCATTGCCCACACAGGACGAAATCACTCATGCCCTATTCTGACTTACAAGACTATCTCGCGTGTTTAGAAAGCAACGGCAAGCTGCACTGGATCGAGCAGCAGGTCGATCCCGCATGGGAAGTCTCTGCAATCACTCGCCACGTCTTCGATCGCTATGGATGGAACGAGCGGCCGGCGCTCGGTTTCCGACATGTGGGCGACAGCTCATTTCCGCTCGTGATCGGCGTGGTCGGCGGCTCGCCGCAGATTTACGCGCTCGCGCTCTCGACGACGGTGGAAGAAATCCCGGCGGTTTGGGAGCGCGCGCAGCGTCATCCGATCGAGCCGATCTCGGTGTCGCGCGGCGTGTGTAAAGAAGTCATGTCGCGCGGCGCCGAAGTCGACATCGGCATCTTGCCGCAGGTGGTTTGGACGCCGAGCCAGGATCCCGGACCGTACATCACGGCGCCGCTCGTCGTCACCAAGGATCCCGAAACCGGCCGGCGCAACGTCGGCACTTACCGTTTGCAAATGAAAGGGCCGCAGCGCTTGGGACTTTATGTCGGCGGCGCGCAGCACGCCGCGCGTCACATCCGGCAATACGATGCGAGAAAAGAAGATATGCCAGTGGCGGTGGCGATCGGCGTCGATCCGACGATCGTGCTCGCATCGATCACGAAGTTCACCTACGGCACCGATGAGTTCGCCGTCGCCGGCGGGTTGCGCGGCGAAGCGCTTCCCTTAGTCCGCTGCGAAACCGTTGATCTCGAAGTTCCGGCCAACGCCGAGATCGTGCTCGAAGGAATTGTCCGCGCCGGATACCGCGAACAGGAAGGCCCCTTCGGCGAGTTCTCCGGCTACATGAGCCCCGGCGGCGAGACCCCGGTGATCGAACTGACGTGTATGACCCGGCGGCGCACGCCGGTCTATCAGTCTTTTTTGAGCCAAATGCCGCCTAGCGAGTCGAGCTGCATTCGTAGTCTGAGTCGCTCCGCGGCTTTGTTTCATCACTTGAAGCAAGTTTTGGGGTTGCCCGTGCGCGACGTTCACTTCACCGAAAGCGGCGGCGCCAGCGGCATTTTGGTGATCTCGATGAAAAAAGAATACCCCGAGCAAGTGAAAGAAGTCGTCTGGGGCGCCTGGTCGTTGATGACCAAGGAATGCAAGTTCACCATCGTCGTCGATGACGATATCGACGTGCGCAATCCTTTCCAGGTCGAGTGGGCGATGAGCTTTCACGCTCAACCGGCGCGGGACAACTTCACCGTAAGCGGCGTCGTGCCCTCAGGCGTCGATCCGTCGACGGCGCCGTCGGACATTCCGCAGCACGATCCGCGGCGCCGAACCGGCAGCAAGATGCTGATCGACGCGACGCGCAAGCACCCTTACCCGCCGGCGGCTCGGGTGCCGCAGGAATACATTCAAGCAGCACAGAAGAAATGGCGGGAGTACGGTTTTTCTAAGTAGCCGATGAAAAAATTTATTTTTGCCTTAATTACTGGTTTTCTTTTTTGCACTCATGCAAGCGCCGCCGACAAAATCAGAGTGTCGGTCACCAACTACAATATGAGCTATCTGGCCGCCGGCGTGGCGGCCAAGCACGGCTTTTTCAAAGAAGAGGGTCTCGACGTCGAGATCGTCCGCATGAACGCTAACGTGGCGATGTCGTCGCTGATCAGCGGCGACGTCGACTACACGATGATCTTCGCTTCGGTGATACGCGCCGCCATGCGCGGCATCCCGCTCAAGGTCATCGCGGTGTTAATCGATAGCCCGCCCTACGCATTCATCGCTCGCCCCGAGATCAGCGCGATGAAAACGCTCAAAGGCAAAACCGTCGGCATCGGCGTTTACGGCAGCTCCAACGACATCATCGCGCGCATGATGTTGGAGCGCTCCGGCATCGATCCCGACAAGGAAAAGAAGGACTCGTCGAGGCGGCGATTATCGCCCCGCCCGCCGACGCTCAGGCGCGCAAGCTCGGGCTTAACGTGCTTGCCCGCGCCAACGATCTGTTTAAGTTTCCCCATATCGGGCTCGGCACGACGAATAAGAAACTCAAAGAAAATCCCCAGGAGATTACTCGAGTGATCCGGGCCTTCATCAAAGCCAATCGTTTCGTGCGCGACAACCGGCAAGAAGCGATTAACATCCTCATCGACTGGGGGCGGACACAAAAGGAAGACGCCGTCGCGTCCTACGACTCGACCTGGCAGGTTTTTAGTCCCGATGGAGCGATGCCGGACGAGGGCATGCGCCTGGTGATTGACGATGCGCAGAAGGCGCTGAAAGCGACCCGCACGTTTGCGATTAACGAAGTAGCGGATGCGGGCCCGCTGCGTGAGGCGCAGCGCACCTTGGGGATCAAGTCGAAGTAAGGATCCTTTTCGACGTTATAGGGAGAGAACATTCATGGTCAATTTCATGGATTTCTATTACACGGGCCCCGGCACGCTGGCAGGCCGGTACATGAGAAAATTCTGGCATCCGGTTTGTCGCGCCGAAGATTTGAAGCCCGGTTGGGCCAAGCCGATCAAAATCCTGGGCGAAGAATTCACCCTCTACCGCGGCGAAGGCGGCAAACCTCACGTTGTCGATTTTCGTTGTGCGCACCGCCAAACCCAACTTTCGGTCGGCTGGGTCGAGGACGATTGCATTCGCTGCCGCTTTCACGGTTGGAAATACGATAGCTCCGGGCAATGCATCGAGCAGCCCGCCGAAAAGGAATCCTTCGCCGAAAAGATTCGCATTCGCAGTTGTCCGACGGA
>WNFK01075392.1_pt1 | contig 12476 bp, 12 predicted proteins | sample 5400281 | NCBI WGS metagenome assembly WNFK01 (sample SAMN13153350, study PRJNA577476) | soil metagenome | isolation source: 20 cm soil on Douglas fir-dominated hillslope | place: USA:California | collected 2013-09-17
TGCCAGGGTTTGCGAGTCCATGCGGCTGGCGGACGGGACCTTGTGGCCCATCCCCATCACCCTGGACGTGCCCGAGGACCTGGCGGAAGTCGCCCGGCTGCGAAGGAGCCTGGCTCTCCGCGATTGCGATGAGACGCTGCTTGCCGTCCTCCACCTCAGCGATGCCTGGCGCCCTGATCTCGCGGCGGAAGCCTTGGCCGTGTTCGGGACCGCCGACCCATCACATCCGGGTGTCGAGTACCTGCTCAGGCACGTTCATCCCTGGTATGTCTCAGGTGAGCTGGAGATACTTCGGTCACCTTCACATCCGGACTTCACCCAGTTCCGGCATACGCCGGCGCAACTGAGGGCCGAATTCGCTCTGCGGGGCTGGCGCCGCGTCGTGGCCTTCCAGACCAGGAACCCCATGCACCGCGCGCACCAGGAACTCACGTTGCGAGCCACGCGGCAGGCCCGCGCTCAGTTGCTGATCCACCCGGTGGTGGGTGTCACGAAGCCGGGTGACATAGACCACAACACCAGGGTGCGCTGTTACCAGGCCATCCTGCCGCACTATCCCCTGGGTGGAGCGCTGTTGTCGCTGCTTCCGCTGGCCATGCGCATGGCCGGGCCCCGTGAGGCGCTCTGGCACGCCATCATCCGCAGGAATTACGGCGCGACCCATTTCATAGTGGGCAGGGATCATGCCGGGCCGGGCCAGAATTCCGATGGGCATCCCTTCTACGAGCCCTATGCCGCCCAGGATCTGCTTCGTCGGCACGGTCAGGAACTCGGGATAGAGATCATGACGTTTCCTCGGTTGGTGTATGTTCCGGAGCGCGACGCCTATATGCCGGAGAATGAGGCCCCGAGCCAGGCACGCGTGCTTGCCATTTCCGGTACTGAACTCCGTCAGCGGCTCGCGGAGGGCAGGGAGCTGCCGGCCTGGTTTACACCCCCGGAGATTGCAGCCGAGTTGCGCCGCAGTCAGCATCTTGAGAGTGCGAGCGACAATTGACGGCGACACGGCACTGGCAGATCACGAGCGCGGATGGCGCGCGGGGGCGCGCGCTGATAGCGCTGGGTGCAGTCGCGCTGCTCGGCATCGCCCTAGTGGTGGCCTGGCGCGCGGCCCAGCCAGGAACTAAGACATTCACGAACCTGCCGCCCCCTACCGACGGATACTTCAGGTTGCTGCCGGTTGGTTCTTACGCGTCGCTTCCCGACGACCGCCGAGCGGCAGCAAAGGTTCACTACTCGGCGTGGGAACCGCGGTCAGCTAATTCCCGGTATAACCATACTAACGCCATTCATGTGAAGATTCAGCGCGCAAAAACCGCTACCAAAGCGTTTGATCCGCGCTGGAATAAATACATCCTCGGCCGTATTACTGGTCATTTCACTGGTACGACAGACGAGATTTTTCAGTGGGCCGCAGTCAAGTGGGGACTGCCGGACAACCTGCTCCGGACAATCGCGTACATGGAGTCGGACTGGCGCCAGTCCAACTTCGGTGACTACGTCCATGACGCCGCGGAATGCCCACCCGGATACAAGAAGCTGCCGTGCCCCGTCACGTTTGGCATCGTCGGCACCAAATCGACAAGCTGGCCGGGCATCTTCCCGTGGAACCGCGATTCGACAGCTGCCGCAGTGGATGTCCTCGGCGGGTGGCTGCGGGGCTGCTACGAGGGCTGGGTATGGTGGCTTCGCGATCACGGAAACCAGTCACGGGACATCTACCACGCCGGCGACATCTGGGGTTGCGTCGGTGCCTGGTATTCAGGTAACTGGCACGACGGCCCGGTCGCCCGTTCGGGGGGTCAGAATTACCTCCTGCGCGCACAATACTGGTACAAGTCGAGGCCCTGGCTCCGGCGTCGATTCTGAGTCGGCTAGCTCGCCTTGATCGATCTCGCAGGGAGAGGCAAGCCGTTGCGCGGCTGGTGTGGCTTCAGGCTCTAGCGCTCGACTGGATCTGTCACGAGGGCGAGCGTCCCGTCGATCTCCTCGTACCGTTCGTCAGTCGCCGGGCAGCGCCACGCGCCATCGTCCTGCTCGACCAGCCTTGATCCGGCGCGGCCGACCCACCCGGTCCTGCGCGCAGGTACCCCGGCTACCAGCGCGAAGTCCGGCACGTGCTTCGTGACCACCGCACCGGCGGCGACCAGTGCCCAGCGCCCGATGACCACCCCGGCCCCGATGACCGCGCGGGCACCGACCGATGCGCCGTGCCGTATCACCACGCCGAGGGCATCCCAGTCCGCTGGCCGCTTCAGCTGTCCGGTCACGTCAGTGGACCTCGGGTAGACGTCGTTGATGAGCACCGCGGCCGGCCCGATAAACACCTCGTCCTCGAGCACAGCCGGCTCATAGACGAGGGCGTAATTCTGCAGTTTGACTCGGTCGCCGATTATCACCCCGGGCCCCACATATGCGCCTCGGCCCACGATACAATCGCCTCCGAGCTGGGCATTCTCGCGTATCTGGGCCAAGTGCCACACGGTGGTTCGCGGCCCGATCTTCGCCCTGGAGTCCACATCAGCCGTGGGATAGATCTGCTCGCTATCCACGGCGGCCCCTCCGCTCACTCGAAAACCCGCCGCGCGCGTAACGCGCCCGCGTCACCACCCAGCGGTCCGCCCCGGGCGCAGCCGGACCTCCAGCATAGCGAAGACCGAGTTCGAGAGGCTGTGCCGAAATTCCGCTGAACGAGCCGTGCCACCCGGCTGCCGACAGGCTGCTCAGGGCTTCTCGCGCAAGGTCGAGGCGGCGCGGACGGCGGCTGCGGCGGCATGTCGCTCGGCCACGGTGACGACCACGTCCCGCTCGACTACTGTCTCGCCGTTGACGATCAGCAACTCGAGCGGCGGCCGGGCGCCGAGCACCAGAGCGGCCACCGGGTCGGCGATGTCGGCGTGCGCCAATCCGTCCAGCCGCCACAACGCTATGTCAGCCAGCTTGCCCGCCTCCAGCGATCCGATCTCGTCGGCTCGCCCGATCAGCCTTGCCCCGCCGAGCGTGGCCAGCTCCAGCGACCGCCGCACGGTCAGCGCTTGCGGGCCGCCGATCGCACGGGCCATTAGCACCGCCTCGCGGGCCTCGCCAAGCAGCGAGCTCTCCTCGTTCGAGGCCGCCCCGTCCACGCCCAGCCCGACCGGCACGCCAGCCGCCAGAAGGTCAGCCGTCCGGCAGATGCCGGCGCCGAGCCTGGCATTAGAAGATGGGCAATGCGCGACGCCGGTGCCGGTGGCCGCCAGCCGGGCGATCGCGGCGTCGTCGAGGTGGACCGCATGTGCCAGCCACACGTCGCTGGCCAGCCAGCCGAGCGAGTCCAGGTACTCGACCGGCGTGCAACCGAACCGCTCCGCGCAGAACTCGTCCTCGTCGGCCGTCTCCGCGACGTGGGTATGCAGCCGCACAGCCCGGTCCCGGGCGAGACCGGCCGCCGCACGCATCAGCTCTCCCGTCACGGAGAACGGAGAGCACGGGGCGACCCCCATCCGCAGCATCGAGCCAGGCTCCGGGTCATGGAACGACGCGATGGCCCGCTCGGTCGCGGCGAGGATGCTGTCAATGTCCTCGGTGACCTCATCGGGCGGCAAGCCGCCCGACGAGGCGCCCAGGTCCATCGAGCCGCGGGTCGGGTGAAACCGCAGGCCAACGTCGCGCGCCGCGGCGACGGTCGCACCGAGCACGTCACCGGCTCCGCGCGGGAACACGTAGTGGTGGTCGGTCGTGGTCGTGCAGCCCGTCCTGGCCAGCCAGGCCAGCGCCGCCGTTGCCGCGTCCAGCACGATCTGCTCGTCGATCCGCGCCCAGACCGGGTAAAGCTCGGTCAGCCACTGGAACAGGGTCGAGTCCACGGCCCGGCCACGCGTGGCCCACTGATACAGGTGATGGTGAGTGTTGACCAGCCCAGGCGTCGCCACGCAGCCGGACGCATCGATGACCCGCCCGTCGGCGAGATCGTCAGGGACCTGGCCAGCGGCGACGGCGGCGATCCGGTTGCCGTCAACGGCGATGTAGCCGCTGGCATACTCGGCCCGCCCGGCGTCCATGGTTACTACATGGCAGCCGCGAAGCACCAGCGCCGTCATGCCTCGCCAGCCTCGGCCGGGGACGGCGCGGCCAGGGAGGCCTCGGTCGGGGAGGGTGCGGCCGGGACCGCGACGCCCGAGCCCCGCAGCCGTGCCGCTGCCAGCCGGACGGCATCGAGGATCTTCTCGTAGCCCGTGCACCGGCACAGGTTCCCGGCCAGCGCCTCCCGCACGTCGGCATCGGCAGGATCGGGGTCACGAGCCAGCAGATCGTGCGCAGCGACGAGCAGTCCCGGCGTGCAGAACCCGCACTGCACGGCTCCTGCCTCGATGAACGCCTGCTGAACTGGATGCAGGGAACCGTCGCTGCCGGCCAGTCCCTCGACCGTGACGATGTCGCGCCCCTGGGCCTGACCGGCCGCCACCAGGCAGGCGCAGACCGGAATCCCGTCCAGGTAGACCGTGCACGAGCCGCATTCGCCCTGCTCGCACGCGTTCTTTGAGCCAGGCAGGCCCATCCGCTCGCGGAGCACGAACAACAGGCTTTCGCCAGCCCAGACATCGTCGGCCTGATGCCGAACGCCGTTGACAGTCGCCGTCACCCGCATGACGCGATCACTCCTCCTCCGCCTCCTCCGCCACGGCCCCCGCCCGACCGGCCAGCCCGGTCCGCCCGGTCCGCTGATAATCGGACCAGGCCCACGCCAACGTCCGCCTGGCCAGCACGGCCAGGGAATGCCGCCGGTAGGCGGCCGTGCCGCGCACGTCGTCAATCGGCCGGGAAGCAGCGCTCACCAGCGCGCCGAACTCGGTGACCACGGACTCGGGCAGTGCATTCCTGGAGTCCCACAGGCCAGCCTCGTCCAGCGCAGCAGCCACGAAGGTCTCGGCCTCACGCGCGCGCACCGGCGTCGGCGCCGCCGATCCGATTCCGGTGCCGACCAACCGCCGGCCAGGATGCAGCGCCAGCCCGAACGCAGCCACCGCGATCACCATCGCGTTCCTGGTACCGATCTTGGCGAACTGCTCAGGCCCCGACGGCGGGCTGATCCAGACCGCGATTATCAGCTCGTCCGGTGCCACTGCGCTGCGCTTGACGCCGGTGAAGAACCCGTCGATCGGGATCACGCGAGTGCCGCGAGCCGACGCGACCTCCACCTCGGCGCCCGCCGCCAGCAGCGAGGGATGGCAGTCGCCGGCTGGCGACGCGGAGCCGAGGTTGCCGCCGATCGTCCCGCGGTTGCGGATCTGCGGCGAGCCGACCGTCCTGGCCGCCATCGCCAGCCCAGGCAGCAGCCGCCGCAGCCCGCCCGCACCCGGCCCCAGCCCACCCGCTGCCCGGCCCAGCCCGTCAGCCCCCCGGCCCAGCCCGTTCCCGCTAATGCCGCCCCGCTCCCCCGTCAGTTCCGCGTACGTCACCCCAGCGCCGACCCGCAGCCGACCGTCCTGCAACGACCAGCCGGCCAGTTCACGCACCCGGGTGAGATCGAGCAGGACCAAGGGCCGCCGCCGGGCGAAGTTCAGCTCGACCATGACGTCGGTCCCGCCGGCGATCGGCACGGCATCGGGACTCGCGGCTTTGGCCGCCAGGGCCTCGACGAGGCTGCCAGGCTGCAGGAACTCCACCAGCATCCCTCCAGGCGTCCAGGGTCGCACATCACGCCACTGTGACAGCAACTCCCCGTTGCCGTCACTCGCACGCCCGGCAAGGCCAGGCAAGTCAGGCGAAGGAGGCCGGCGCGTCCCAGGCCGATCCCGCGGGCGGAGCGCCCTCGCGCACGACCGCGCACTGGATCAGGCCGTAGGGGCGATCGTCGGCGTGAAATACCTCACCCGGATTGTCCAGCCCGAACGGCGACAGGTCCGCCAGGAAATGATGCTTGTTCGGCGCCGACAGCCGGATCTCGGCGACGTCGTCCCTGGCCGCGAGCACGGCAGACCCCATCTCCCACAGCGTCTGCTGCAGCGCGCGGCTGTGCACCACGGCGAACCGCTCCAGCAGGATCTGCCGCACCTGCCCGAACGCCTCTCCCCACGCCACGTCCGCTTCCGCGTATCGCCACCGCGCGGTCAACGACGTGGCCAGGATCCGGTCGGTCGCCTCGGGCAGCGTCGTGTAGCGATCCCTGAGGAACCCGGTGAACTGCGACCCGGTCGACTTCAGCACGACGAGGTCCCTGACACCAGAGACAACCCATTGGGCATTAACAAATCCCTCGGTGTCGATGACCGCGGCAGCGGTCCGTATCTCGTGGCCGGCCCGGACGAACGTGTGCGGGTGGCTCGCGCCGTCAACGGCGACCCGCTCCCAGCGATACTCGTCGACCTCCACGCGGGCGCTGGTCACCGACTCGATGTCGTCGGTGAAGTGGCCCGCCAGCGCCAGCGCGTAGTCCTCGATCTCGCCGACGCCCCGCTCCTTGGCGAAGGCGAAACACGTGTTCTTCTGCGAGTCGGTCGGCAGCACCTTGGACTGGTCGCCGGTGAGGTACGCGGCGGTGAAGTCGCCGCGGAGCGCCGTCGATACGTTGAGGTCGCGGATCTCGTGCCGATCGGTGTCGCGGTAGATGCGCACGACCCTGGTCTCGGCCTTGCCGTACTGGTCGTCGCCGAGCACGATCGCCACGGCTAGCTCCCCCGGTAGGTCGAGTAGGAGTACGGGCTCAGCAGCAGCGGGATGTGATACCTGGGCCGCAGCCCGTCGGCCGCGAACGTGACGACGACCTCGGGGAAGAACGGGGCCGCTCCCCCCTCCCCCCGTCCGCTGCCAGCTAGGTATGCGGCGGTCTCGAAGGCCAGGCGGTACGTCCCGGCCGACAGTGAGGCGACGCCGAAGTCGGTGATCCTGCCGTCGTCGTCGGTCACCGCCCGGCCGAGCTCGCCGCTGCCGACTCGCTCCAACCGCACAACGATGCCGCTGGCCGGCTCGCCGCGCACGGTGTCCAGCACATGCGTGCTGACCGCGCTCATGATCCGCCGTCCAGCAGCTTCCGCAGCCGGATCTGGTTGATCTTGGCCAGTTCGGACGCGACCACGCCCCACTCCGTTTCGCGATCATTGCCGAGCCGCGAGCGCAGGAAGGCCAGCAACGAGGCCGCATCACAGCCCGTTGCACAGGCCAGGTAGATGTGGCCGAACCGCTGCTCATATGCTGCGTTGCCGTCGGCCAGCGCCTGCTGGAGTTCGTCGTCGGCTCGGCTAACGTTGACTTGTTCCTGGCGGGACCAGTCCGCGGGCTCGGCATGGCCCGCTACTGCTCCGCCTGCTCTGACGGCGACACGCCGGTCGCCGATCCTCGGATGACCGGCTATCGCCTCGCGCAGATCCTCTTCGCTCAGGTCCGCCACTGCGGCGTCCGACGCCGCGAGCAGCGTCGCCACGTCCGGGTGCGGCCTGCCTGCGACGAGCGCGTCAATCCACCGGCCCGACGAGCAGCAGCGGCGAAGCGCCCGTCTGACCGCGTCATCGGACAGCCGGTTGAAAACCTGCATGCTCGGCATGGTGCCAGCCTCTCGCGCCCGGCAGGGCGGGCGCAACGACCACCGCCGGTCGCCGGTGCCATCGGGCGCGCACCTGGGTGGGCAAATCGTGGACTCATGTGGCCAGCCCGACGCCGCCGCTCCCCAACGAGCATGACTGGGCGGGCTGGGGCGAAGCCCCGTTAGCCCTTGGGCGCGGCCGTCGCGGCGCCCTCGGCGCGAACGGTGCGGCCAGCCAGCAGCCAGTACAGGCCGCCGCCGACGATGAAGCCGGCGAAGACGCTCAGGTCCGAGCCGAGCGGGCCCCCGATCCGGCTGGCGAGCGGACCGACGTACGGCGGGTAGGCGTTGAGCCATAGCGCCGCCGCGATCATGCCGGCCGCCTGCGCGATCAGCGCGGGCCAGTGCACTCCATTCCGCCGGTAGTACAGTCCGCCGATGGTGGACAGCAGCGATGCCGGGTCGTACCGGTTGCGCCGCAGCCACGAGTCGGTCAGGTAGATCGCGCACCACGGAGCGAGCCACACGATGATGAACAGCAGGAAATCAGCAAGCAGCGTGTAGAACCGCGATGAGAAGACCGCGTAGGCCGCCACGCCCAGGCAGATGACGGTGTCGATCGCGACGCACGTGATCCTGTGCAGCCTCGGCACCAGCGACTGCAGTGTCACGCCCGAGGAGTACAGGTCGAGCGTATTGATCGCGAACAGCTGCAAGATCGCGACGGTCAGGTAGGGAACCGCGAACCAGCCGGGAAATCCCGCCGTCAGGCCACTGACGCTCAGCTTCGCCGCCCTGGGCAGCTGGGTGGCCAGTGCCGCCCCGAGCACTTCGAGCAGCACCGACGGGATCGCGCCGCCGAGCGTGACAGCGAGTACGATCCGCTTCGCGCTCGTGCTGGGCGGAAGATACCGCGAGTAGTCGTTGCCGTTCTCTGACCAGCCCAGCCCTCCGGCCGAGATCACCAGCGCGCCGAAGATCGCCATCGCGCCCCAGCTGGCGGCGTGCGTCGTGGCGTGGAACTTGGAGCCGACAAGTACGGCCATGATGACGAAGAGGACCATGAAAGGAAGCACCGCGACGGCACTGACCAGGAAGACGGCCTTGAGCCAGGATGGGACGGCATGCAGGCCGGCCTCGCCGGCCAGCGCGATCGCCGCGAACACAATCAGCGCGACACCCTCGATCTCGAAGCCGACCTGCGTCACCCAGTTGAACAGGGACGGCAAGCGGTTGCCCTGCGGGCCGTACGGAGCCCTGCTGATTCCGAAGGTCGTGGTTCCCGCCTTCGGGCCCTGCAGGCTGGCCAGCCCCGTCAGCACGTAACTCGTGTTGCCGGCCAGGATCACGATGGCGGCCTGCGCGAAGGACAGGCCGAAGACCACGATCCCGAGCACGCCGTAGACGAGGAACTCAACGTTCCAGATGGCCCCGGACCACACCCAGAACAGGCTGCTCGGCGTCCCCCACCGCTCGCTGCGCGGCACGTACTCGATCCCGCGCCGCTCGACGGCCGTGATGGCCGGCTCGACTCCGGCTGGTGGCGGCTTGCTGCTCGCGCTGGACAACTGGCAGACCCCCCGCTCCTCGCCCCTACCGGACGCTACTAGGCCCGGCGGCTTGCCCCAGGACCCGCCCTGCCGTACTCACGCGGGGAGGAAACGGGCGGGGCTGTGGCAGGCGGGCGGGCGCGGGCCGGGTGGCAGGGGGGCGGGGGCCGACCGCGTCCAGGGAGCAAGATGGGTCACATGGATCTTCCCGTGATGCCGCCGGTCTCGCCCATGCTCGCCAAGTCCGTCGCGGCCATACCCGGCGGCGCGATGAGCTACGAGCCGAAATGGGACGGCTTCCGGTCGATCATCTTCCGTGATGGCGACGAGGTCGAGATCGGCAGCAGGAACGAGCGGCCGATGACCAGGTACTTCCCCGAGGTAGTCGCGGCTGTGAAGGCGAGTCTGCCCGAGCGATCGGTTATCGATGGGGAAATAGTCGTTCCCGACGGGGAGGGGAGGTGCCTGGATTTCGAGGCACTGCTGCAGCGGATCCACCCGGCCGACAGCAGGGTGCGGCTGCTGGCCGAGCAGACCCCGGCCGCGTTCGTCGCGTTCGACCTGCTCGCTCTCGGGGGCAAGGATTACACCGGCGAGCCGTTCTCCACCCGGAGGCAGGCACTCGCCGAGGCGCTGGCTGACGCGGCGCCACCGGTGTACCTGACGCCCACGACCACCGATTCCGGGCTCGCCCAGGTCTGGTTCAGCCAGTTCGAGGGCGCGGGCCTGGACGGCGTCATCGCCAAGCCGCTCGACGGGACGTACCAGCCGGACAAGCGCACCATGTTCAAGATCAAGCATGAGCGCACCGCGGACTGCGTGGTCGCTGGCTACCGGGTGCACAAGAGCGGCGCCGACGCGGTCGGCTCACTGCTGCTCGGCCTGTACAACGACGACGGCCAGCTGGCTAGCGTCGGGGTCATCGGCGCCTTCCCGATGGCGACGCGCAAGAAGCTGTTCACCGAGTTGCAGCCGCTCGTCACGCCCTTCGACGGCCACCCGTGGAACTGGCAGGCCGAAGCCGCCGCCAGCACCCGGCACCCGCGCGAGGCCGAAGGCAGCCGCTGGAACGCCGGCAAGGACCTCTCGTTCGTCCCGCTGCGCCCCGAGCGCGTCGTCGAGATCAGGTACGACCACATGGAGGGGACCAGGTTCCGGCACACAGCGCAGTTCGTCCGCTGGCGCCCCGACCGCGACCCGGCGTCTTGCGGTTTCGGTCAGCTTGAGGAGCCGGTCAGCTTTAACCTCGCCGACATACTGGCTGGATAGCCAGGAATCATCAGGATCCCCAGGAATCCCGGACAGCGGAGAGTAACCGGGCGATTCGGGTATTGTTACGGTCATGCCTGCTCACCAACGTGGTGCAGCGACGCGCCCGATGGTCGCTCTGCTGCTCGCTGCCGCTGTCGTCGCTCTCGCCTCAGCATGCGGGGTGACCACGCCAACTGCACAAGCCTCCGGCCCATCCCAGCCCGCGGCGCACGTCGCGACGCGGTCTCCGGCAAAGCCGGGGGCCGGGCGATCAGCGGCCGCTGCGGCCGCGGCGCGGGCAGGCATCGGGGTGATGGGCCACTTCAGGACCGGCCTGCGCCAACTCACCTTCACCGAGCCAGCGCGCACCGGGCCGGCCGGCGAGCAACTCGGCCCTCGGTCGCTGCTGACTAATGTCAGGTACCCGCTGGCCAGTCGGTCGGCCTTTGCGACCACGCGTACGGGGACTTGCTGCGGTCCTGGGCCAGCGCGGGCTATGTCGTCGCGGCCGTGAACTTCCCGCTCTCGGACTGCCTGACCGGCGCGGCGGCGACCGAGTCGGACCTTGTCAACCAGCCGGGCGACATCTCTTACGCGATCACCAGCATGCTGCGGCTCAGCAGGGCCCGGCACGGCCTTTTCGCCGGGCTCATCAACCCGCGCCAGATCGCGATCTCCGGCCAGTCCGATGGCGGCGACACGGTCACCGCCATCGCAGCCAACACCTGCTGCACCGACCACCGGGTGAAGGCCGTGGCCGTGCTGTCCGGCGCTCAATGGCCGTTGATGCCCGGCGCGTTCTTCGCCAAGCGTCCGGTACCGATGCTGTTCACTCAGGGCGACGCCGACACCGTGAACATCCCGGGGTGCAGCGCGAATATGTACCGTGCCGACCGGGCCTCGGCCCGGTACTACCTGGATCTGTTCGGCGCGGACCACACTGGGCCCTACTGGGGCACGAACCAATTCGAGCGGGTCGTCGCGCGGGTCACGCTGGCGTTCTTCAACCGGTACGTGCTCGGGCAACGGGCCTCAGGGCCCGCGATGCGGCATTATGGCAACGTCCCGGGGACGGCCGCGCTGTTCAGCCACGGCGGCGGCGACGTCCAGCCGGGCCAGTGCATCACCTGACCGGCCCTGACCGGCCGACCTCCTAAGGAGAGGAAGCCGCTGTGAAGCCAATGCCCGAGGACTGGGAGCGCGCGGTCGCCGTTGTCGCTCACCCCGACGACCTGGAGTACGGTACCGCGTCGGCGGTAGCGCGCTGGACGAGCCAGGGCAAGAAGGTCTCCTACCTGCTGGCTACCCGGGGCGAGGCCGGGATCGCCGGAATGGCGCCAGCCGAGGTCGGCCCGCTCCGGGTGAAAGAAGAGCAGCGCAGCGCCGCTGTCGTCGGCGTCACCGAGGTGGAGTTCCTCGACCACGTCGACGGCCTGGTGGAGTACGGCATTCCGCTGCGGCGCGATCTGGCCGCCGCGTTCCGCCGGCTGCTCCCCGACGTGGTGATCACCTCCACCTTCGACCTGACGTGGGCCGAGGAAGGGCCGGTCAACCACGCTGATCACCGGGCCGTGGGCCTGGCCGTGCTCGACGCGTGCCGGGACGCGGCCAACGAGTGGGTGTTCCCAGAGGCCGGGCCGCCGTGCCCGTCCATCGACGCCGCGTACGTGATCACGAGCAGCGAGCCAACCCACTTTGTCGACGTCACCGACACGATCGATCTCGGCATCGCGTCGCTGCGGGAGCACCGCGCCTACATCGACGGGCTCGGCCGGGACTTCGACCCGGATGAATTCCTGCGGTCGATAGCCGGCTACGTGGGCCTCGGGGCCGGCTGCGAGTACGCGGTGAGCATGCACCGCTACCCCATGGGGTGACGAGTCGGCCGGCGCTCGGCTGGGAGGAGAGCCAGTACGGGCCATGTTCGTGCCCCAGGTATTTGCGGCGATCGCCGCGTCCCTCGGCGGCCCGGGCTTGGCGAGCCGGCTTGGCTGGAAACGGGCCTACCTGGTCGGCTCGCGGCCAACCTGGCGGTCCATGGCCCTGCTGATCGCTGGTCGGTTCGTCCAGACCGATCAGGGTGTCGCGTACCCGATCTTGCTCGCCGCGACAGCCTTCCTCGGCCTCGGCTTCGGGCTCACGGTGCCGGCCCTGAACACCTTCACAGCCGAATTCCA
>WNFK01214937.1_pt1 | contig 12473 bp, 11 predicted proteins | sample 5400281 | NCBI WGS metagenome assembly WNFK01 (sample SAMN13153350, study PRJNA577476) | soil metagenome | isolation source: 20 cm soil on Douglas fir-dominated hillslope | place: USA:California | collected 2013-09-17
ATTCGCTTGTCCGTCCTGACATCGTGAATTCCAAGAACCGGATCCAAAAGACGATCCTGAAGAACGCTCACGTCGAGCGAGGCTACTGTTCCCTCTGGAGCAGGGTGATCCGCGAGTAGCCTGAGGCTAAACCACTTTCCATCCAAATACATGCTCCATTGACCTCGCCCGGCAGGCACCGCACTCGCATTCTCGCTGACCGCAAATCGCTTTTTTACCAAGGCCAGAAAGTCCGACGGGGAAAGTCCGTAAAGGTCTTTAACAACGCGATTGTATGGAAGTATTTGTACTTGTGAATCAGGAACAATCACCGCGAGAAAGTAGTTGTACTCCGATTCAAGCGTATGCACGAAGCTTTGCTCTTTGAGTTCAGCACGAGCCCGGCTCGCGCTCGCAGCGCGGTGATGGCCATCCGCGATATAAAGTAACGGCACCGCGCCAAAGCTATTTACCAATGGCTCGGGATCGGTTACTCGCCAGATTGTGTGCTGAATTCCGTCGTCCGCAGTAAAATCATAGACAGGTTCGGATATCATCACCGCGGATACTAAATCATCAACATCGCCGCGCGCTCGGTAAGTCAGAAACACGGGACCGGTTTGGGCGCATAGCATGAGCATGTGTCGCGTACGATCGTCTTCTTTGTCGCGGCGCGTGCGCTCATGCTTGCGAATCAGGTTGTTGTCATACTCATCAATCGAACAGGATGCCACGATCCCAACCTGTTGATGGTCACCCATAATCATCCGGTACACATATAGAGACGGAGCTGTTTCTTTCTCGAGGGGACACGTCTCGATCAGATTCTCAAAATTAGCCACTGCTTTGCGATAGACAGCGTCGCTATAAATATCGGTTCCTTCCGGCAGATCGATTTCAGCGCGCGAGACGTGCAAAAAGCTCAGGGGATTGTTAGCCGCGAGAGCGCGCGCTTCATCGGTGTTCACCACATCATACGGAACACTGGCTACTGCTTCAGCACGCTCGCGCGGGGGACGCAAAGCATTAAAGGGGCGAATAACCGCCACATATCCTCCAATCACATGAAAGCAAAGCCGAGAAAGCACTCGCTAAGGCGGCGCTCCCTGACTAAACACTTGTCCCTTAATTGGTGAATGCTTGTGCGGTTAAGACTATCTGTTTAAGTATAAACTTAGCAAGTCGCCGGAATTGAGATTTAGACGGAAACTATAACAGTTAAGCTGGACTCCAAATTCCTGAACTAACATTGTAGAATCGGACCATGGCCGACAAAACGAAAGATCGAGTGCCTGAGTTGGAGGCGCGCTTAAGATCGGTTAATGAACAGTTCGACCGCGAAATGCGAGCACGAGGTTTTGATCCCGCCCAAGTAGAGAACGCAGCCTTGCCTGGTGCTCTCGCAAAGCTCTATCAGGAGCGTCAGTCACTGATGGAACAACTGAACGAGCGTGGAGTAAAGCTATGACTGAAGTTGAACGAATTTTGGACCAGTGTCGGCGAGCCTTTGAAGGAAACGCCTGGCACGGACCCGCATTGCTTGAACTGCTGTCGGACGTCAAATCGGAAGATGCTGCCGCACACCCGATCGCTGCCGTGCATTCTATTTGGGAGATTGTGTTGCATATCGCTGCCTGGAAAAACGCTTGCAAGAGAAGACTCGAGGGCGATCGCGCGCAACTTACGGATACGGAGGACTGGCCCATCGTCAAGCAAACGACCTCCGGAAAGTGGCAGGATGCTAAAGACAATTTGCTAAAAAACCATCAACAGCTACTCGAGGCCATATCTCGTTTGGACGAGCGGCGCTTGGACACGCCTGTGATCGAAGGCATGTCGAGTGTTTATATAACTCTTCAGGGAGTAGTCCAGCACGATCTTTATCACGCAGGACAAATTGCGATTCTCAAAAGAGCTTTAGGGCCTGCGTAACTTGGCTTTTCACAGGATAAAACAGGGAGCAGTTTAGGATTCAAGTCATGAGTGATCTATCAAGTCGACAATGTATTCCGTGTCGTGGGGGCGTGCCACCACTTCAAGGACAAGAGATAACTAAACTCCTGGCCGAATTGGAAGGGTGGGGGGTCGTTAACCAACATCACCTGAAAAAGAGGTTCAACTTCACCAACTTTCTTGAGGCCCAGCAATTTGTTAATCGGGTGGGGAATCTCTCGGAGGAGCAGGGACACCATCCGGATATCTGTTTTGGTTGGGGATACGCTGAGATTACAGTCTGGCCTCACAAGATCGATGGGTTAACGGAGAGCTACTTCATCCTCGCTGCCAAGATAGATAAGCTGGTCTTAGGTCTTGGGGCTTAGCTCTTAGGTGATGTCATGACACTGATCACCCAAGATCTTCCCGATAGATCCTCTCAATCTCGTCCACCATCCGGTTAAGACTGAACCGCTCGTTGACTGCTTGTAAAGCTTGGCTGCCAAGCAGGTTTCTTTTGTTCTCGTCTGCCAGCAGTGTGGCGATTGATTCCGCCAACCGATCGATATCGCCGATAGGAACCAGCAAACCTGTTCTCTGGTCATCGATAACTTCTTGCGCGCCCTCTGTTCTAGTGGCAACAACAGCAGTTCCGGTCGCCATTGCTTCGGCAATCGACAAGCCGAATGATTCGGTTTGTGAAGCTGAAACGAAAACGTCGACGGCGCAAAGTAACGCCTCGGCATTATCCAGCCAGCCAAGAAAATGAACACGATCCTCGATTCCCAATTGCGTCGCCAGGGTTTCCAGTTGCTTGAGCACCTCGCCTGAAGCTGATGTGTCAACACCCGCGATGATGAAATGCGATTGCGGAGCCATCCGGGCAACAACAGCCGCCGCGCGAATGAAATCGTCGTGTCGCTTAAGGGTTCGCAATTCGCCAATGCTCCCAACCAGCAGACAGTCCACAGGCAGGTTTTTGCTCTGAATGAATTGGAACCGGCTAAATTCAGCTCTGGCTTTCGCGAAACGAAAGACATCGACTCCGTTAGGCACCACCGTAATCCGGTCTTCGCTGACCAACCTTTGCGATCGAAGCTGCCCTGCAACAGCAGAAGACACCGCGATGATCCGACCGACCTGCGCAAGAGTCCTGCGGTGGAACCGGTTCAACGGAAACAGAACATGGCGAGTGACGATAAACTTCGTGCGCGAATTGCGACGTGTCGCATAGGCTGCAAGAGAATAGTCGCGGGCCATATGCGCATGAACGACCTCGATTTGATGTTCTTTTACAAAGCGCGCCAGTTCGCGAGCGCTCTGCGCGTCGAGCGCGTTGCGGAGTGGGAGAGCCTTGATGTTGCCGGCGGGAATTCTCAGGTGCGAGAGCAGTGGAGACTGTGGGCGCATCACGGCATAGAGATCATGACCGCGATCGATAAGGGAATTTGTCAGATCGACTAAATGACGCTCGCCGCCGCCAAAGGATGATGCCGAGCTGATCTGAAGAATCTTCATCGTTATCTTTTACGATAGCAGCGTACCAAAGCGAAACAGCAAACCTTCCGAGTGTTTTGTTACAGGCTAGGCCAACGCCTCATGGGCGGAATAACGTGCACTAAATTACGCCGGCTACATTTTGCACAGTCGGCACGCCTGTTGCCATCTCTATCACCATCAAAGACTGTTCGTTGGGAGGAATTTTATGGCTAAGCCGAAATTAGTGACAGGACTATTTAAGAATCGTGTAGCCGCGGAAGCTGCGGTGGACGCGATCATCAAACACGGCTACACGCGTGACGACATTAGCGTGCTGATGTCTGATGCTACGCGCAACAAAGAGTTTGCGATTCAAACTCGATCGCATGCGGCCGATGGCGCGGGGATTGGTGGTGCACTCGGCGGCGCAGTAGGCGCCGTACTCGCCGCGATTGCCGCGGTGGGGACAACGATATTCCTGCCGGGTATCAATCTGGTGATAGCTGGCCCAATTGCCGCGGCGCTGGCGGGAGCGGGAGCAGGCGCGGCCACTGGGGGCGTCATCGGAGCCTTGGTTGGTGCAGGCATACCTGAGTATCGAGCGAAAGTTTACGATGCGGGACTACGCAGTGGAGGAATTCTCGTGGGTGTCGAAGCTCGCTCTGACGAAGAGGTTGAACGTCTGGAACAGTTGCTCCAGGACGTCGGAGCCGAGCATGTTCGCTCCGAGTAAATGAAACCAATAGGCCTGTGACGAATGTCGCCACAGGCCCTTGTGGGTGTGCCAGGGTGAAAACTATCTCTTGATGGCATCGCCTGCGTCTTCGATGGTCTCACCGACCTTACGGCGGACTTTGCCGAATCCTTCTTCCACTCTTCCACTTACGTGATCGGCTTTGCCTTCTTGTTCGAGATCCCGGTCGTCGATAGCCCTGCCAACAGCTTCTTTGGTCTTCCCTTTTGCCTGGTCGAATTTTCCTTCGATTTCGTCTTTATTTGGTAAACCCATATCCAAACCTCCTTGTGCTGGGAAGAGCTCACCGCCGACGACAATCCCCGGCGACGTCACTCCTCTATCTATTGGCATTGAGAAGCAAGCAATGTTCCCTCGAATGGGTGATGGGAACGAGGTGGCTATGAAAACGCTTGAGGCAAGCAACTTAAGCAGTACTAAGGAAGTCTGGCTGAGCGAACGTCGATGATGTGATTAGACGGAGTAACAACGAATTACTGTACGGTTTCCGAGACGACGATGAAGTGTATGCGCGATCTTCGAACAACCATAAACCTTTAAGTCGAACTGACGACTTCCTCACGGGTGTTTTCTTCACCACGCTCTGTTATGTCAGTGTCGTCCCCGGTGGTATTGACCTGAGTCAAATCGGATTTCGTTAAACGGCTGACCTTATCCGAGATTGGCAAGCGTACTTCAAAGCGTGTTCCTTCGCCGGGTTCACTCAGAGCCAAAATCTCTCCACCATGACGCGAGATGATTCCGTGCGAAGCCGACAGGCCCAGGCCGGTGCCGCGCTTGCCCTTTGTGCTAAAGAAAGGTTCGAATATTCGGGCTACTGTTTCCGCGCGCATTCCACACCCTGTATCAGCTACCCAAAAGCAGCCGCTATCAATCTCGCCGAGTGTTCCCAATTCCATCATGCCTCCATCAGGCATTGCATCGACCGCATTGAAGATTAGGTTGAGGAGAACTTCACGTAACTCGGCCAGGTCACCATTCACATATATTGGACTGTTAGGCAGAATCTTAACTTTAATCTCCAATTCCGGCGATTCCCTGTGCCACTTAGGTCGAGCAATCTCGAGACTCGAGCTGATCAGCTCGTTGAGTTCAACTGGACCAAATTCCTGGACAGCATCGCGTCGCGCGAAGTCGAGTATCCGTCGTAATGTCTTGCTGCTGTCTTCGACCGCTTCATTGATCACCTTCAGACTTTTTTGCGAAGCAAGATCACTGGCGCGCATTTGCAATAGTTGCGCACGTCCCTTTATCACGGTGAGCGAGTTATTCAGATTGTGGGCGACGCCGGCTGCGAGTTCGCCAACCGCGCGCAACTTGTCTGACTGTGATATCAGCTCCTGGGTACGCTTGCGTTCTGTTATGTCGCGCAGGAACACCAGCACGCCATCGACTTCTCCCTCTCGCCAGAGCGGCGACGTATGGGCTTCCACATCTCGATTCGCTTCATCTGCACGAATGGCACGAATCTCCGCCTGTGTGTCTTTTCCTGATAGAGCGAGACTCAAACCCTGGTTCACAGTGTCACGTGAATTCGGAGCGATGAAATCAATGAAACGCTGTCCTCGCAACAAGCGCGGGTTTCCTCTTTCAGCGCGCTCATTGACCCACGTGATGCGGCCATCCTTATTGAGGGCGTAAATCTCGTCCGGTGATCGGTCGGCTATGCTGGCCATGAACGACTTGTGCGCGATAGCTTCCGCTTCGGCGCGACGAAGATCGGAAATGTCTCGCGCCATCACTAACGCGCCGATCCGCACATCTCCGCCTTCGCCTTTGAGCGGTTGCACAGTTACGAAAACAGGTGATTCAACTTCTCCGGCCGGCAGAAATTCAAATTCGACTTTTTCACCGCTTTTGAGAGCGCGATCAACGACGCATTTGCCCCATTCGCCAGTCCGCCAGAACATCTGACAGCAACTTTTACCCGGCAATGGTTTTTCGCCCTTTGCCTGCAAAAGTTGGCCTTGAGAGTTAACGAGCACCAGTCGTTTCCGACGGTCAAATAAATAAACGCCATCGGATATCGCGAGTAACGCATCTTTCCACATCCCGCCGGAGATTAAGGCAGGCGTGTTTGACTTTGTTGAGCCATACTCGGCCAAACGATTTGAATTATCTTTACTCATCAACGGCGTGAATAGGTAAGAACTAAAGGCAGGCGTGGCCACTTAATAGGCGGCTAGTATCCTAACAAATTCACTAGGTGGGAGCCAGAACATTTTTAAGAAACAGGCCTAGTCTAGCGGATTTGCAGGTGTTCGGGGGGTTTGGCCGAGACGCCATCCGTCAGGTGGCGCACGGTTGTCAGCAGCTTGTCCAGATCCAACGGCTTAGTGAAGTGTTTGGCGAAGCCTTCTTTGAGGGCCCGGTCGACATCTGATATCCGTCCGTGCCCGGTCAAAGCCACAGCGGGAACGTTGGCCATCGAGGGCAATCTTCGCAATCTTTGCAGGAGCTGATATCCATCCATTTCAGGCATCGAGATATCGGAAATAACCAGGTCGAATGTCTTTCCGGCGGCAATCTCCAAAGCCTCGAGCCCGCTGCGTGCCGTTTTGACGTAGGCCCCTTCCATTTCCAGGAGTTTGCCAAGCATCTCGGTAGTTTCTCGCGAATCGTCCACGACCAGGATAAACTTTTTGTTCAACGCCCCCGTTGCGCTCTTTGTACCCACTCGAGCATTCGAAATCGCGAGTTTATGCAGCGGAATCGAAACCATAAAGCGGGCCCCATTTCCGACGCCCTTAGACTCGGCAGTTACCAGACCACCATGTAGGTCAGTTAGCTGCTTTACGAGTGCGAGGCCAATTCCCAATCCGCCCTGCCTTCGTTCTGTACCGGCCTCCGCCTGCCGGAAAATCTCGAAAACGTGTGGTAGAAACTCCGGAGCAATACCTTGCCCGCTGTCTTCCACGAGCAACCTGGCCTTATCCCCCTCTTCGCACAAGGAGATCCTGACATGGCCGCCCGAGGGCGTAAACTTCACGGCGTTATTCAAAAGATTCCAGGCAATTTGGCCGAGGCGAATTGGGTCTCCATCCACAATGAGTACTTCGTCGGCGACATCCAAGTCCACGGAAATATTTTTTATTTCGGCTTCTGCTTTGACAGTTTCGATGGCATCCGAAATAACGGTCGTGAGGGAAACTGGTTGTCGGTTTAGGGTGAGCTTACCCATTTGCAAGCGAGAGAGATCAAGCAAATCAGACACTAACTGTGACTGCGCGAGCGCATTGCGTCGGATAACTTCTGCAGCCTTCCTGACAAAGCCAGGGTTTTGCGAATCTTCGCCGCGTCGTAGGATCTCGGAATAGCCAATGACCACATTGAGCGGGTTGCGAAGCTCGTGAGAGAGCATGGCCAAAAACTCATCCTTCAGTCGATTGGCATCTTCTGCTTCGGCGCGCGCTTGCTGTTCGCGCTCCAGGAGTCTGGCGCGCTCCTCCTCAATACGCTTCAAGTGGGTCATGTCCATCGATACCCCTACCACTCCGCTCAAATTACCTTTCTCATCGAAGATTGGAGAGTCTGTGATCATTGCTGGAAACGTTGAACCGTCGCGCCTTTGAAGAACTAATTCACCAGACCAGCTTCGACCTGATTTCAATGCAGAAAATATCTCCTTAGCCTGTTCCTTTGAATCGTTCGCCGGTGTAAGGTTCATGATGTTGGAGCCGATAGCCTCCGCAGCTGACCAACCATACAAACCTTCGGCATGGGAATTCCAGAAAACGACTGTGCCCTCTGAATCGGTAGCAATCACCGCTTGTTCTACAGCGCTGAGAAGGCTGGCCTGGAACCGAATTTCTTCCTGCGCGCGCTTATCCTTTGAGATATCGCGCGCAATTTTTGAGGCACCGACGACATTTCCCAGCTCGTCCCTCACAGGCGAAACAGTGAGCGAGATGTCAATTAAGCTCCCATCTTTTCGCTGCCTCACAGTCTCATAATGTTCAACTCGTAGCCCCGACCGAATGCGTTCGAGGAGGGCAGGCTCTTCGTCATGTCTATCCTGAGGTATGAGAACAGTGATAGGTTGGCCCACTATCTCTTCTGCGGTGTAGCCGAATAGACGCTGGGCTCCCGTGTTCCAACTGCTGATAATCCCATTTAGGTCTTTGCTGACGATCGCGTCACCAGACGATTCCACTATCGCAGCCATCAAGCGACTCTTAACCTCGGCGGTTTTACGCTCCGTGATCTCGCTAAGGTACACCGTCAACCCATCTTTGGAAGGATAGGCATGGGCTTCGAACCAGGCGCCGGGAACAATCTTAGAAGGCAGCTCAAAATGGACTGGTACGTTTTCGTTAATCGCCTTGTGAAACTGAGGAAACAAAAGTGAATCGACAGCTTGGGGAAAGAGATCCCAGATCACCTTACCGATCAGTTCATCCCTGGTTTTTTTAAAGCGAACTTCAGTTTGTTTGTTGACGTTAGTGAAACGCCAGTCTCGGTCCAATGAATAGTAGAGGTCGGTGATGCTTTCGAGGATTCGGCTGATTCTTTTATTCGAAGCGCGCAATGCTTCCAGGGTTTCGTCTAGTTCGCGATTGGCTTCCGCCAATTCCATCTCATAGAGGCGTGCGTTTCGTAGGGCGATGGCTGCTTGATCCGCTAACGCCGAAAGCTGCCACTCTTCCTCTTCGCTAAGTGGAGTTTGCCGTACTACCACCAACATGCCGTCGAGCGAGTGCATAGCAATTACGGGTACGGATGCGAGAGTTTCTTTAGGATCTACCACCAGGGATTCATGCAGCTTCTTGATTACATCCTCCTCCATGGTGCCGGAGAAAGATGCGACCAGCTCAGTACGTAATCCATGGGCAGCACGGACCCGAACGAAGCCTTCCTTATCAACCAGCAGTAGAAGGCTAATCCGTGCATTAACCAGTTGGGCGGCATTATCCACAATGAGGTTGAGGACTTCGTCGAAGTTAAGCGAGGTCGTGAGGGCCCGATTTACTGCGGCCAATCGCCGATAGGGTTCGTTTTTTTCCGGCCCTTGATCGCCCATAAGCCCACTCAATTCTGTGTTGGCCTGACGGCCGCGCCTTTACTGTTAATCTCTAAAAAATGCTCTCTGTTGTCATGAGCACTACCGCGGGTCTTAATGATGCGGATGGTGCGCTCCATCTCGGTACGCAGTCTGAATCCAAGCAGCACCAAGTTGTCGCTCATGTTAGATATTTCCTGGTCACTTATACCGTGAATCTCGAATAAATCGGCAAGTTCATAGGTCATGAGACAAGTAACGTTTTCGGCCGCAAACCACTGCGTCAGTGCATAGATAAAGTCCGCAAAGCGTCGTCTATCGATACTACATCGTTCCAGGTCGCCCAGCGCGTCTATCACCACCCGCTTGATTCGGCCGCCCCTAACACGGCCAAATACCTCGCTTGCAACCCGATCCATCTGCATTTCTACCGGCGACTTGTACATCAACTCAAGGTTTCCAGTCCCGAGCAATTCCTCAAGTCGCCAACCCAGGTTGAGCATAACTCGTGCCAGTTGCTGGGGATTCTCCTGAAAGCCGACATAAAGGCCGGGCTCATCATTCAAGGCGCCCGCGCAAACAAAGTGAAGACCCAATACGGTCTTGCCCGATCCCGTTGGTCCGGCAATCAGAGTCGTGCTGCCGCGCCAAAAACCTTCGGCAATCATCTCATCAAGTCCAGTTATGCCTGTATTGACGCGTTCAACTCGAGGAGTGTAGGTAGGTGCTATGCTCGGCGTAAGCAGGCGTGGGTAAACCTCAATGCCATCGGTGCTAATAGAAAACGCATGCATGCCTGGTACCGAATCAGAACCGCGCAACTTCTCCACTCGCAAGAAGCGTTGCTCGCGTACGTTTGTCTCATGCTTGATCATGTGCAGCACTACGTCGGCTATCGCAAACTCCGGAAGTTGGGTGGTCATTTCCTGCGCATACTCGCCCACTAAAAAGCTCGTACACTGGTAAGCCGAAAGCGCGCTCGCAAGGTCGTAGATCACGGTCCGACGTTCGGAGGGTGTAACGAGTAATTCACTAAGCGCCTTGAAGGAATCAATAAAGAGAAGGCGGGGCTTCACATGCATTAGAAAGTCAGTCACGATCTCCGGCAGCTTTTCAACTCCCGACTCACGGAGCATCAGCCCAAGATCTTCATAAAAAACGGAGATCCCGATCTTTTGCGGATCGAAGAACGTGTATTTCTGACCATGGACAATGAATTTTTCCAGCGGCTCCGAAAGAGTTGTCAGATAGAGCGCAGGAGAGTTGGGTGCAGCATTCTTGAAGGCTATCTCTTCGGCGAGGATAGTTTTGCCTGTGCCGGGAGCTCCCATCAGAACCGTTATGGTGTTGGCAGGAATCCCCCCCAGAAGGACTTCATCCAAACCGGCACATCCAGTTGATATTCTGTCACTCATTCTTGTTCGCCGACCTTTCTTGCAAGGCGATAAGCCTTTCGACTGTGCTAATGAGCAGTTGTTCGCTAAGGGGTTTCACAAGGAAAGCATCGGCTCCAACTTCTCGTGCCCGATCCTCCGCATTGAGATGGCTGAAGATAAGCACGAGAGTTTGGGAGGTTACCGGGTCTGCTTTGAGCGCGCGACACAGGCTGAGGCCGTCAAGTTTGGGTACAAGGATTTCGGTTACAAGAATTTTTGGTACTAACTCCTGAGCCCTTTTCAGTGCGATCTCTCCATCGCTGACAAACTCGACCTCATAACCTGCCTGTTCGAGAAAGAACCTTTCGAGCCGCTGCACGACGGGGTTTCGTTCAACGACTAAGATCAACGCGTGCTGATTCGCGCGGGAAATATCCGCCGCCTCTGAATTAGAAGACATAAGGAGCTTTTAGGAGAATCGACTTATAAAACTGAAGTGCTTAGGTGCGAACTGTACAACAGGCCGTGGTCAGGCGACAAGATGTTCGGGCGAGCCGGTACTGATGATGAGTTGGAATTGAAAGCGAATATGAACTCAGACAGTGGGTTGCTGGCGCGCGGTCAGTCGTTCTCGCGCAAGTTTATGCCACTTACGCTGCGCTCCGTGCCTGTAGTATGGCATAGTCTTCACAGCTTCTACGCAACGCTCAAATACTTCTCGAGCCCCATGAGGCTCACCGAGACGTTCGAGTGTTTTACCGTAGTGATAAAGACCTTCGGGATCGTAAGGCCGTCGTTCGACGAATGTTTGCAAGGCATCCCTGGCTTCGGTAAACATGGAAGCAGCTAGATACGTAGCGCCCACCTCCCGCCAAATCTCGTTATGCGCATGCTTGTCGTCTTGCTCTAACGCTACTGCGAAATGATTGATTGCGTCCTGAAGGCGATTCTGCTCGCGGGCGATGCGACCAAGCTGAAAATGAGCATCAGTCTCGTCCTGGTCGATCTGCACGGCCCGCTCGAAGCGCGATATCGCTTCCGCATACTGCCGCCGGTACTGGAGAATCAATCCCAGTTGATAGTGCGCGCCGGCATCACGCGGATTGATCGTAGCTGCCTCCATCGAACGTCGAAAGCTCTGTCTCTGTCGCAACGAAAAACCGATGTCACCGATGTCACCTCGAAACATTGAGAAGGCGTAGAAAAGCAGAAACGGCGAGAATAGATAGGGCGACACGGCCGCAAATAGTTTGGCCTGGATCGAAAACGAAAACGCCGCGAGGCAAACGATAATGAAACCCTGCTTAAAGCCAATACCCAATAGCGTGCGAATAGCAAGGGCCATTAACAAACCAAAGCTTACCGCGCTCAAACTCCAGAGCACTAGCGCGGTTTTCGCACCCAGACCAAGAGGCGCCAACGCGAAGCCCGCGAGCGTGAACGGCAAGTGGGAGGCAGTCCAGGCCATCAGTGCACACGTCAGCAAAGGACCATAGTCGCGTCGCAACACAACTCCAAAGCTTCCAAGCGACCCAGACATAGCGCTCAAGAGGATCAAACAGGGGACGTACAGCACGACCATCCCCATTACCGCGCCGAAGAAATTAGCGGGTGCAAAGGTGAGGAACCACCATCCGTAATTCCCCAACACTGGCAACGGCAAGCGGTCCAATGCGAAAGAAGGCTCGTCAGGATCGGCGTAGTCGTCTGTCTCTACCTCATCCGCATCGGCGAATGCGCTAGTCGAAGACTGGGACTTAGTGGCTGAGTTTGCGGGCTGCTGCGACGGTGGCTGTACTGGTGCTTCGATTTGCCTGTAAACCGCTTCGTAACCGTTGTAGATGTGTGACGTGACTGCAGTCTGGAGCAGCAGCGATAGAACAGCGACGGCGACAGCCGCAAAGAGCCAGTGGCCTTCGTCAACGATCCCTCCCATCGCAGCGACGGGCCG
>WNFK01172742.1_pt1 | contig 12468 bp, 15 predicted proteins | sample 5400281 | NCBI WGS metagenome assembly WNFK01 (sample SAMN13153350, study PRJNA577476) | soil metagenome | isolation source: 20 cm soil on Douglas fir-dominated hillslope | place: USA:California | collected 2013-09-17
GCGCGCCAACTGATGGCTCCGGAGTAGAAACGACGAGCGCCGGGGTTTCCCCCGACGCCCGGGTGATTCAGGCTGCTCTCTCCGACTAGTGACTCGCTACCGAGGGCGCCGGCAGGACACCGATCTGACGGAGTAGGTTCCCGGTATCCCAATAGGACGACTCCCGAACCACCTTGCCATTCCGCACCTCGGAGATGTTGCATCCGTTCGTCACCACGTGTTTGTGCGTCGCCGGTATGCCCATCAAGTCCCCGCCGTGGACGCCGGTTGCGCGCCACCGAGTCGTGACCTGCTCCCCGCTGACCAATGTCTCCACGATCTCAACACGAATGTCGGGAAACGCCCTCACGTACATCTCAACGAGCTGCCGGACACCCTCTGGTCCCCGCAGCGGCGCAGGCACCGTGTCGGACTCGAACACGTAGTCATTTGAGACCAGCGCGGCCACGCCGTTTACATCGTGGGCGTTCCAGGCATCAATGCTCTTGCGTACGATATCGATCGCGTCAGCCATCCCATCCCTCCTTGTTGTGGACCCCACGGACAGACAAGGACCCTCTAGCCTGCGGGAGCATGTTCGGGGCCTCCTAATCCCCTTGTAGGGCGGGAACCTCGGCAAGGGACTATGACGGCCGGCCGATCGCATACGATTCGGCCCTTGCAGACCGCCTGGCTGGTGTTAAGGTCGGCCCGTTGGCCGCCCCGCCCCGTCCCTCCTAGACGACGCGGTCAGCCAGAGGGGTCGTATTGGATCGGCGAGCCTTCATCGGCACTCTGACTGTCGGCCTCCTCGCCGCATCGCTCGCCGCCAAGGCGCAGCCGGGGAAGATTTATCGCGTCGGATTTGTGAGCCCGACCTCCGGGGGCGGTCCGGGCGGTCTGGCGTTCAACCGTGGCCTTCGTGACAGCGGTCTAATAGAGGGCGAGAATGTCCTCGTTGATCGGCAGTTCATGGGCGGCCGTGAGGATCAGTACCCGGCTGTACTAGGGGACTTGGAACGCCGCGTCGATGTGATCGTCGTACTCGGCCCTCCCGCAGCCCTGGCAGCAAAGAAGGTCGTTACAAACGTTCCGGTGATCTTTGCCGCCGTGGGTGATCCCGTTGCGATCGGCCTGGTCCAGAGCCTGGCCAAGCCAGGCGGCAACTTTACCGGCGTCGCGTTCGACGTCTCTCCGGACATTGCGATCAAGCGATTGGGGTTGCTCAAGGAGGTCTTTCCCGGTCTCGTACGGGTCGCGGCGCTATGGAGTTCGCATGACCCCGTCGGCATACCCACCTTGCGGCACCTGGGGGATGCCGCGCCACGCCTTCCGGCTCCCGTCAGAGCATTCGATGTGAGGCGGCCTGAAGACTTCGATGGCGTCTTCAGGCTCATTGTCAGTGAGCGCTTGAATGGCCTCCTCGTGATCGGCGGACCCGTGAACGTCATCCATCAGAAGCGGATTATCGAGTTCACAGCGATGCAACGGCTCCCCGCTATCTCGATATCAAGAGACTACGTGGACGAGGGTGGGCTTATGTCTTACGGGCCGAGTCTCGCAGACGTTATCGGACATGCCGCCACGTATGTGGACAAGATTCGCAAAGGTGCCAAGCCCGCCGACCTTCCGGTCGAGCAGCCGAGGAAATTCGATCTGGTCATCAACCTCAAGACCGCCAAGGCGCTCGGGCTCACGATCCCGCCGTCGCTGCTGCAGCGGGCGGATCAGGTGATCGAGTAGGCGATGTCCCTCCCCGACACCGTGGACCCGCGTGGGGCAAGAGCGCGGGTGGTCACAAAACTCCGGCCGCTTTGCTCGTAGCACCGTACATCAACGTCACCTTCGGGCACTCGATAGCGCGGCTGGCCTGCGTTGATCGTCCTTCCGCATATCAAACAGGTGGGCAATTCGACTTCGCGAAGAATGACCTCGTCTGGCATCACTTCCTCGGCACACACGTCCGGCAACAGCACGGCACGCACTCGAAACGTGGTAGGGGGAGAGCCAGATGCCAGAGGGTAGGACGCCCGGTGCGTCAACCGGAAGCCCAGTGGTAGGCGACTAGAGGGTAGCACGGGTCGGCCACGCGCTGCGAGGGAGGGTCCACGCCACCGTGATGTTCTGCGGCCCCGCGCTGGGCGCGGCGACGATGTAGCATCTCAACACCGGGCGCTACGGGTCGCCCGGCATCCGCCCGAAAGAGAGGAGCCGCCCTCTCGAGGCTGGCCCTTCGGGCTCCTTTACTTCTCAGTCCTGAGCGCAGTCAACTCAACTTCTACCTCTGCCATCCGCTTCTGCACCCGGTGAATGTGCCACGCTAGACGTTCCCGCTGTCGCTTGTCCGCGGGTGCTCGGGCGGCCAGTTCTCTCTGGTAGGCAGCAAGATCCTCAGGCAGCTCGACCCGCTCGCGTTCAAGGGCTTGTCGCTCATTCGTTGACGCTGACATTAGGAAGATGATAGCGCGGGCAGCAAGGGCTATCTGGGCCAACGGGCGGCCCTGCTCGTCGGGCCAGCGGGGCGGGACCACACCTGCAGGCCGCGGCATTGCCCCAAGATCATAGCAGCAGCAGTAGGGGCAAGGCCGGCTCCCCCACGTTCAGCTCCGGTGGTAGATTCGCGGATGAAGGACCATCACGACCGAAGGGGAGGCGGCCGATGCGGACTGAGCGGTGGAGCGGGAATGTCCATTACTTTGAGTACTCGACGGAGTTTCCTGAACCGTACGCTGGCGGCATGGAGTGACCGGCTCTGATCTGCTCCACGGTGTGACCCTGGCAAAGGCGATTGCCGCCGCGCGGAAGAAACTCGATGCACTGATGAGCCCAGAATATGCGGGGAACTACCAGGATGAAGCCAAGGCGCTGAAAGAGAACAAGACCTACCTTCACACGCGGGAGGGCGCGTTAGTCAAACGGGTGGTCTGATGATCGCCCACTGGCCCCATATCCCCCTCACCACGTTGCCAGGCGGAGGCCCGCCCGCTCGGCTTTTGGCACCGGCTAGCGCGACGCGGCCTTGATCGCTGCCAGTCTCGTCCGCACGTCCGCGAGCCGCTTCTCTAGGTTCCGCACCTGCCAGGCCAACCACTCACGCCCGGCACGATGCTTAATCCCCTCCGGCGTCTCGGTCAGCTCCCGTAGGTAGACCGCGATCTGGCTAGGCAGCTCGGCCAGTTCTTGCTCTAGGGCCTGGCGTTCGTTGGGCGGGGTGGGCATCAGCCGGCCGTCACAGGTGCCCGACCGAAACCGTCGACCGGCCGACCAGGCGGCACGTCCGACGATGCGCCTTGAGCTTCGTGCGAAGAAGCTTCTCGGTGGTGGCGATGACGACCCGCTGGCAGGCACGGCAGAGGCGGAGTCGCATGGGCGTGGGCCGCGGCTGGCGTGCTGGCACCCTATCGTCCCGCCTTCTTCGGCCGTCGTCGCCGCCGGAGGACCAGCCCGAGCGCCTGGCGGACCTGGGCGTCGAGCTGGTGTCGGTGCCCTCAGGGCAGCTCGGCGATCGGGCGTAGATCGGACAGATCGGGCCCAGGGGAGCCCGTGCCATCCGCGGGAAGCCAGGGTGCCGGTGCCAGCGCGGCCTGAGACACGGACCCTGCTGAGACGGCGACGCAGTCAGCTAGCCCTCCTGCGTCAGCCGTGGCGCTTTCTGGGCGGCTCCTGGTGTCAGGAACGCGTCACTCGGGCCACGTGTCCCCGGTACCTGTTCCACCGTCGGCTCGGTCTGCGGCGGCTCCCCGCCCCGGGGTGTTCCGGGCTCAGCATAGCCAGCAGATCGGGCGTTGGCGGCAGCCCCGGGGCGGTGCGCTCGACAGTCTCATCCTGGAAGACCGCCTCATGAGCACTTAATCGCGCCGGCCGCGAGGGCATCGTGGATTGCTCGGTAGGCGCTGGCGCGGCTACAGCCGGTTTGGTCACGCAACGCTCGAACAAGTACGGGAACGCGGACCGTGGTGCCGGCCGGTGAGACGGGCGGGTTCTTCGACCCGACGCGCACCGACTATCGCCTGAGCCTGCTCACGAACGTGGCCGTCCCGGTCACCGACCTGCTCGCGTCTCTGTCCTGAGCGGCATCCGGACAAGGCGGGGGCCGAGGGCGCGACACCGAGGTCACGCCGGCGGCGGCTGGCCGTCAGTCGAGCTCGTCGGACTTCCCGGCCATCCAGTGGGCGAGCCGGATGCGAAGAGTCGGCCGGTGTGACGGCGGCGCCAGCAAGAACGAGCCGCGCCCGCCCGGGCTACTCGTGTCGGCAGGCATCTTCGCCGCGCGGCAGGCGGCAAAGGTGTCGGCGAGCGCATCGGCGAGTCGGTAGTGGCCGAGGTCGCGAGCGAGGTCCACGCACACGGCCAACGGCTCGAGGAGCTCGCGCCTTCGCTCGGCGTCCGCGTAGTAGAGGATCCCGAGATCGAGGTGATCGTCGAGCTCGTTCGCCAAGCGCATGAGGACGACGTCGCGGTCGGCGCGGTTGAGTCCGGAGAGCGTCGCCCGCAGGCTAGACAAGGACTCGCACCGCCACCGGAAACCGGTGTATCGCGCGATGAGGCCCTCGGACTCCTCGCCGACGACGGTCGCGACGCGAGCCCGTTTGACGGTGGTCATGCCGCGCCAGCCGTTGCCGAACTCGCCATGCGTGTACGCGGCGTGGAGGAGCCCGGCCACGACCACTGGGAGGCGCGCTCGCGCCTCGACCAGCGCGCTGGCCGTCCCCACGAGATGGGCGAGAAAGACCTTCCCCGAGGCGCGATGAAGCCCGGCGAAGAGCTGCATCGCGAGCGTGTAGGCGTGGAGCACAGCCTCCTGAGCTGCTTCGTCGTAGCCCTCCGCGCGCACCTGCGCGTAGAGCTCGAGATTGGTCTGGGCGTAGCGCGTCACGGGCGGCCCGGCGGCGACGCCTCGGCGCGAGCGGTCGCCGCTGCGCCCGCCAGCGAGTGGATCAACCGTACGCGCCCCGGCCGCCGGGCATGCCTCGTCGCCGCCACGTCCGCCGCCCATGACAGGAGCGGGAGGAGGCCCATCGCGAGCATCCTCCGCGCCTTCCAGGAGGGCACCCGTCGCAGCAGCGTCGCGTGGACCAGGAAATCGCGTCGCCGCCAGTCGAGAAAGGGCTTCGCGTATTGCCGCTGGAAATAGGCGTCTTCGGTCAAGCTCCACTTGTCGCGCAGGTGGTGCAGGGTGGTAACCATCCACCGGTTGTTCCAGCGCAGCAGGTAGAAGGGGACATCCGAGAGCGCCAGCGGCTTGTACGCGGCGTAGGTGACGATCGATGCCGGTTCAAAGTAGACGGGCCCCCCCGCCTGGGCGACGACCATGCAGAAGTCGACGTTCTCACGGATGCTCAGCAGGGCCTCATCGAACGGGCCCACCCGATCGAAGATGCTCGTTCTGACCAGCAGGCAGTGGAACTCGGCGGCCTCCGTCTGCACGCGTCGCAACTCGTGGCGGACGTCCGCCACTCGCTGCCCCTGGCGGAGGATCGTCTCGACCAGGTGACGCTCGACGCGTCCATCGCGCTCCACGATGTCGACGTGGGAATCACCGCCCGCGAAGTGGATCGTCGAATGGAGCGGCAAGCTCTCGCAGATCAGCGGGCCGACGATCGCGGCGTTCGTCTCCTCGGCACACTGGACGAGCGGCGGGAGCCACCCGGGACTCACGACCACGTCGTTGTCGATGAACACCACGTACTTCGTGTGGACCCTCGGAAGCGCGAGATTGCGAGCGCGGTTGGGAACCAGGTAGTCGTCGGACCGGATCAGGTCGAACCCCCTGTCCCGAGCGGCCGACTCGAGATACCGTCGCACTCGCGCCGGAGAGCCGCCGTCGACATAGACCAGCCGAAAGGACGGGTCCGTATATCGGTACAGGGCTTCGAGCGAGGCGCGAGCGTAGCTGAAGCGCTCCCGCGGGACGACGGCGATCGTGACCTCCGGAGTCTCCATCAGTCGCCTTCCGCTGCCGGGCTTCGCGAGAGGAGCTGCGCATACAACGCCTCGACGCGCCCGGCGTTCCGACGCCAGTCGTAGCACCGCTCCACGAAGCCCCGCCCCTCCCGTGACATCGATCGGCGGAGCTCCGGATCTTCGATCAAGCGCACCACTGCCTGTGACAGAGCGCCAGGGTCACGGGGCGGAACCAGCAGGGCGCTTCGGTTCTCCAGCACCGCCTCCGGGACACCGCCGGGCATGACGAAGATGTCCATGTCGGCCATGTAACGCGGGACCTGCTCGTGGGACACCTCACCACAGAAGCTTACAACGTCACTGACCGAGAGCGAAGCGGCCATGTGCTCGAGCTGAGCCCGTAGGCTGCCATTCCCGACGATGACGACCCGGATGGCGGGATGGCGCGCCCGGATGCCGGGGATCGCCCGGAGGAGATACTCTACTCCGTATTTCGGCTCCAGGTGCTTGACGAGGCCGATGACGATCGGGGCATGGCTCCCCGGCGACGAACCCGCACGGGGTACCGGCTGGAACTGGTTGAGGTCGACTCCCCACGGATAGACCGAGACGCGGGAGGGGCGGAGGCCGGCGTAACGGCGGGTCGCGGCCGCCAGGAAACTGGACGAGGCGAGGACGGCGTGTGCGCGTCGCAGGACCAGGGTTTTCAGGACTCTGACTTTCCGCCCCTCCACGGCCAAGCCTTTCTCACCGAGGATGTCCGCACCCCAGACACTCACGACGAACGGCCGGAACATCAGAAAGACGGGCGCCGGCAGCCCGGCGAGGTAATGCATGTGCAGGATGTCGGGGCCGACCTCGCGCAACAGACGCGCCAGGGCGAGGGTCGTTCTGAGAATCCATGGTCCCCTGAACTTCGCGTCGTCCAGAAAATGGATGGGGATTTCGGCCGACGGGCGGTGATCGACGACCCGACCGCCGATGATGTGGACCTCGTGGCCGCGCTCGGCAAGGAACCGAGCCCAGCGCTGCGTGTGGAGATAGCGCGGGTCCGAGAGGAAGCAGATCTTCATCTCAGCTCAGTTGAGCGGCCGCGGCGAGCGCATGCGAGCCAGCGGTCCGGTCGAACGTGTTGTTAGACCGTTCAAGGCAGCTAGTACCCACGACCTCTGAGTGGCCGGCGGCATCGCCTTGAAGGCGGCATAGGGAAGCACTGTCCGCGCCGAAGAAGTTTCGCCTCGAGCGCGAAGCTATCGCCAGGTGTGCCAACGACGAGGTCCCCCCGAACGATCGGCAATAGAAAGCGCCGTTCAAGATCACCCTCGTTGACCAGATCGCTCGGCAGTGCGGTCACATGTAGGCGCTCAACCAGAGTCCCTTCGAACTCATTTACGCAAGTCATTGTCCCGTTCCTCTGCTCCGGCCATCAGCGGAAACCGAGAAGACGCTCCCACTATGCAAAATTGCATAAGAAGTCGACTCTTCCGCGTTCTAGCCCCAACGAAGTAGCGGGAGTCTAGGAACGACCACATCGATTGTCAAGGTCGGAATCTGCACGTTCGCTCGGCGTGCCCCGTCGAATTCGGGCACGAGCGTCTGGCGGGTGCGAGTGATCGCGACGTAAAGGAGCCGGCGCTGCTCTTCGAGTGCACGCTGTCGCTCCCGTAGTGTGCTAACTCCTGCTGCGTGCAGATCGGGCGTAGACCGGACAGATCGGGCCCAGGAACCAGGGGTGCCGGTGCCGGGCCGGCCTGAGACACGGACCCTGCTGAGACGGCGACGCAGTCAGCTATCCGGAGGCACGGTGCAGATCGGGCTGTCCGATCTACGCCCGATCTGCAGACGGGGACACTCAGGCAGGCCGCGCCGGCACCGGCACCCGGGCTTCCCGCAGGATGGCGCACGGCCTCCTCCTGGACCCGATCTGTCCGATCTAGGCCCGATCTGGAGCGGTTGGTCCGCGTGAGGCCGAGGCTCTTCGCCATCTTCAGGTTGATCACCCGCTCGAACGTGGTGGGCGACTCGCGCCATTAAGTTCCGCGCCGCTCGAGGAGCTGCGCGACGGCCGCGACAAAGTCGGTCACGTTGACCGCGGACTCCTCCAATAGATCGGGCTTAGATCGGACAGATCGGGCAGCAGCCTGACTGCGCGGTGCCGTCTCAACAGGGGCCGTGTCTCAGGCAGGCCGCGCCGGCACCGGCACCCGGGCTTCCCGCAGGATGGCGCACGGCCTCCTCCTGGGCCCGATCTGTCCGATCTACGCCCGATCTGCAGACGGGGACACTTCTCGCCATTGATCATGCATGCGAGCACTGCCGAGCAGCGCCCGGCACGCCCTTGCTCGTGAAGGAGCGGGCCACGTCCCGTAGCTTGCGCTCCGAGCGGTCTATGAGGAGCCGGTAGAATTTCTCGAGCTCGCCAGGCGCTAGGCCGGAGACGCGTTGGATCACGTGAAACAATGTCACGCGGCTGCCCGCTTCTCTGGTCAGTGCCAGAGCCGTCCTGAGCGCCCGCTCATTCCGATCGCTCAGATCCACGGGTACCATCAGATGCCCGAACAGGCGGCCGTGTCGGCGGCTGGCAGGAACGCGCGAGGGCGCGGGCTGCTTACGCCGCGCGCCCATGGCCGCCTCCGGACGCGTCCAGCATTCGGTCCTGCGGGTCACTTGCCGTAAGCGTCCCTACCATCCGCCCCGGGGTGTGCTATAGGCTACTCCGCTACCGTGGGAGTTGACCCCGATACGACCGGTGTCCCGCAGCGCGGACAGTGGGCCCAGTCTGTCTCAAGGGGATTCTCGCAGTACCCGCACGCTTTCGGCGCCGGGCTCGCGGGAGCGGCGGGTTGGGGTTTGGGTGTCGGCTCCGCCTCGGGTTCCACCCCCAATCCCTTTCTTGAACTCCTTCATGGACTTCCCGAGCGATTTCGCCAGGTCCGGGAGCTTGCTCCCGCCAAACAGTACGAGGACGATCACCAAGATGAGCAGCAGCTCTTGGCTCCCCATTCCAAACATATCCAGTCTCCTCTACGTTGAGCGTCGCATCTGTAAGTCCTGGATCTTGAACACGGGATGACGAGGGGCGATTCGCCAGGAGGGGTGGGCGGTCAGGCCCGGTCTCGCAGTCGACGGAGAGGCGGATATGAAAACGGCGCACTTGCATGGAAGGACCTGTAGCTGGAGGGGATCGAGGAGCGGGTTGCTCGTTCTTCTTCTTCTGGCCTCCGGCTCGCGCGCGGAGTCGGCGGGGCCGTTCGAAGAAGGATTGCGACTCTACGAAGCGGGCCGACGGCAGGAGGCGATCCCGTACTTCGACCGCGCCATCGCCGCCGATCCGAAGCGGAAGGAGGCGTGGCTCTACCGCGGAAGAGCATACGGCGAAACCAAGAACGACGGCGAAGCATTTCGCAGCTACGAGCAGGCTTTGCGGCTCGATCCCTGCTACGCCGAGGCCTTCCTCCAGCGTGGCCGCACCTATCTCTGGGAGAGCAGTCCGGAGCGGGCGATCCGCGAGTATACCAGCGCAATTCGCTGCGACCCAAAGGTCTCCAAGTACTATCTGCACCGTGCGAGCGTGCACCATCAATCGTTCACGCGGGACATGCTGACCGACCAGGTGCACTACAAGGCGGCGCTCGGTGACTATGCCGAGGCCATCCGGCTCGACCCCAAGAACTGGAACGCCCTCGCCTCGCGCTGCGCCTTTCACTACGACTTCCTGAACTATCCTGCGGGAGTCGCAGACTGTACCGAGGCCATCCGGCTCCATCCGAACGACGCCGCCCTCTACGCGAATCGTGCGGCCATCTTTCACGCGCTCGGCCGACCGCAAGAGGCACAGGCCGACGCGGCGCGGGCGGTGGGAATGGACCCTGCGATGCGCGCCTTCATCAACGATACCATCCGCGCCCACGATCAGGCGGAAGCGACGCGGCAGCGAATGCTGGAGGAATTCCGCGTGGGCGCGGGCAGCGGGCGGGATCCCTGCAGCTCCTACAGTGGAAACGCGCAGCAGGCGTGCCGCGCGCACGACATGCCGGCCGCGAGCCGCCTGCAGGGTGGCGCCGGGACTCAGGAGGATCACCAGAAGTACGGAAGGTGACCGAGCGAAGGTCCGCATCGCTACACAGCATAGAGCCTGACATGTGTCAGGTTGATTTTGTTTCTTAGAACCTGGTGATTCAGGATAAGGCCCCGAGCCAAGTTCGAACGTCGCTGGTTGCGCGCCGGTGGGTGCGTCGCCTGCGGCAAGCCACGAGCGAAGCGAACGAAGCGGTCGACCCGCGGGTCGAAGCGCTTCTGCCCGGCGCACCTCGGGCGGAACCGCGAGTACTAGGCGGCTTACCAACGAGCCCGCCGCCGCCGCTAGCCACCCCGGCGGGCAGCTAGCCGGCCCGTGAAGGGATAGCGACTGGAAGCATGGCTGCCCGTTGCAGCCCTTTCAACTCAGAACTTGACCCGTTGGGAGTCTGACCAGTGGGGCCGGCTAGCGGTCCAAGATCCTGTAGTAAGACTGAAGATAGTGAACGAGGACGCTCGCGGCTAGAAGTTTGGTTTAATGTTGGACTCAGCGGCTAACATCCTCGCCTCGAACGTCGTGATGAACGGGTCTCGTGATAGCTGGACCAGGAGCCCTCCATCCTGGTTCTCCCGGCGGACCACCGGCGACGAGCCGGCGATCAACGCTTCAGGAGGAAACCGGTACAGGTTACCCGTCCCGGTCTCGACATAAGCACCCGGTTCATTGACGTTCTGCCACGCGACTTGCTGAAGATGAGCCGCTCTCTGCTGCGACACGCTGGTGCTCTCTTTCATTGGGTAAGGAGTTGTTCCTGCCACTGTGGCACGGGACGCGGCCGGTGCGGGAGCTAGGCGGAGAGATCGGGGCGACCTGCAGGCCGCCGGGTCAAGGCTATGAGGAACTCGTCGAGGCGCGCTGCTCGATCTCGTCTAGGAGCAAATCCACCTCCACCAAAGCCGGTCTGAGCGCGTAGCGCCGCCGCATGTCGGCGGTGGTTCGGATCAGCCCCTTCTCGGCGTCGCGCGCGATGTGGGCGGCCAGGGGCTCACCATACCGCCGGCTAGCCATGGCGACCACCCTGGCGGCCCACTGCCGCTTGGTGTCGGTCGGCTGTTCGCGCCGCCGCCCGCAGACGGGCAGCGCGATCAGCCCCTTTCCACCCGCTAGCCGGGGAAAATTGGGCCTGGGCTATGGTGGACATAGGAGGAACCCCTCATGCGCTACGCAGTGCTTGGCTTCTGTCTCGCGGTCGCCTGCCTGACCGTGCCGCCCGCCGAGGCGCAGGTGCACGTGAACATCGGCATCAATCTGCCCGGGCCGCCGCAATGGGCCGTCGTGCCAAACCTCCCCGTCTACTACGCGCTCGGAGCGCCAGCCGATGTCTTTCAGTACAACGGGCAGTGCTACGCCTTCGTCAGCGGGGGTTGGTACATGGGCCCGAGCTACGACGGTCCCTGGATCTCCGTGGCGGCCCAATTCGTCCCCGCGCCCTTGCTGCGGATCCCGGTGCGCTACTACCACGAGCCACCTGGTCATTGGCGTGACTGGCGTCACGAGGACCCGCCTCGCTGGGAACACGACTACGGCCACGAGTGGGGCAAGCATCGAGAGGGTTGGCGTGGCAAGAAGAGGGGCCGTGAGGATGACGACAACGATTAACGATAGTCGACTTCGACGACGACCCCGTGTACCGCTACCAGCAAGCCGTCCCCAGGGCGCGGGCTCTCAGCGCTTGCAGGACAGCCGGCGCGACCGCCGCCCCGGAGCCGACTCTTGATCGTCCTCGAGGGCTTCTTCGCGGCGCCCGTCGCATTTCGGCCGGTCCCATCGCCACGAAGAAGGCCGTGCCCGTGCCACGGCCACTGAACGAGCGCCACTCACTCGAACAAGAGCGGGCCGAGCTGTCGGTCTCGCTCACGGTCGACCATCGAAAGCTGGAAGTGACGCCGACTCAGAATCGGACGCGGCGCGAGTTCCTCATGTGGCGGATTAAGAACACGGAGCTACGGCTGGCGACGATCGAGGCGAGGCTGGCGGCGATCCACAAGGCCGAGCGCGGCTAGGCGCGAATGACACGAGCCCAGCAGGCCGGCCTCCGTCTGGAGGACGTGCCGCGCCCTTCACTTGCCAAACTCAGGCGCCGACACAGGCTCGACGCTCAGGTCCGTCAGGCACTCGGGCTGGTGATTCGGAGACGACGGCGGCCGAAGAAGACGGGACGATAGGGTGCCAGCCCCACAGAGAGAAGGAGCGCAGGCCAGGCGCTAATCGGCCGAGGGTCGCCGGTAGGCCGTCGGCCCCCAGCCGGCGCCGTCTGGTTTGTCCGGGATCTGTTCCCATCCGGCCTCTCGCATGCACTTGGCGAAGTGCGTGCGCAGCGTCATGCCGAAGTCAGGAATCGTCCCGTAGCCAGACGTGTCTTTCTGACATTGGATCCAGTTGGACCTGCCCCGGTTTGGTAACACCTGGGTTATGCCGCTCGGTGCTGCTGGTGCCACTGACGCTCGAAGGCCAGCGGACTGAGGAACCCGAGGGACGAATGACGCCGCTGCTGATTGTAGAAGATC
>WNFK01229376.1_pt1 | contig 12465 bp, 9 predicted proteins | sample 5400281 | NCBI WGS metagenome assembly WNFK01 (sample SAMN13153350, study PRJNA577476) | soil metagenome | isolation source: 20 cm soil on Douglas fir-dominated hillslope | place: USA:California | collected 2013-09-17
GGATGGTTCGGCGACCACCACACTTCCGACGAAAGGTTGTTGCCGTCCTTGCCGAGCGCCTCGACCGCGACCGGGAAAAGGATCGCCTTTCCGATCGAGGCGACCTTCGGCCTGAAGCCTTGCTGCAGCGCCTGTTTCCAGAACGTCGTGAAGTCGGGCGGCAATACGACGCCGGTGATGATCTCGGCGTTGGCACTCTTGAACGCGCTGATCTGTGCCGAGAAATTGTCGGTGAGATTCTGGTAGCGGCCGGGGTCGGTGAGCTTGTAGCCGGCTTTCTCCAGCACCGGCGGGAATCCAACCTGCTTGTCGCCCCAGGCATTGCCGTCGCCGTCGTTCGGAAACAGACCGCCAACCGATTTGTTGGTCGGCACCTGGCTCCACATGTTGGTAAAAACCGCGATGACGTCTTCGAGCCCCCAGAAGAAGTGGTAGGTGTAATTGAAATTCTTCCATGCCGGCGGCCCGCCGGCCGGATCGGCCTGGCGCCCGATGAACCAAGGTTGCCACGGCGCCACCGTCGAGATGCATGGCACCTCTTCGATCTCGCATTGCGTTGAAACCGGATTTGTGGTCTCGGGCGTCGAGGCGACAAGCATCAGTTCGATCTTGTCCTGGACTATCAAATCCTTTGCGACCTGAGCGGCGCGGTTGGGATTCGACTGGCTGTCCTTGACAACGACTTCCACTGGAACGGTAGCGCTGCCAAGCTTAATGCCGCCCTTGGAGGCTTCCTTGAAATTCGCAATGATGAAGTTGTCGGCTTCGGCGAACGCCGCGAGCGGGCCGGTCTGCGGGCTGACGTAGCCGAGCTTTATCGGGCGCGTCTGTGCGATAGCCGGCATTGCGATGCCGGTGGCAAGCGCCGCACCGGCCGCGGCCGACGATTTGAGCAATGTGCGACGATCAATCCCTGTGGGCACGATCCTTGTCATGATGCCTCCCTCCCTGAAGAATTCCGCTAAGCGGGTGAAACCTTGACCGCGCCGCTGAAATTGTTCGATATTCGAACTTGCGTTCGCTTTTCGATGAGTTTCAATGACCGCCTTGACGGTGTCAACAACTCGCTAGGGCACGGTGTGCATGATGATGCCTTCCGGACCGCGGCCAGACGATGGTCACGATAAGGAGTTCATGAACACGCTGGCCAAGGGACTCGCCGTCCTCAGCGCGTTCGGCAAACAGCGGCCCGCGATGACCTTGTCCGACGCGGCCGCAGTCGCCAACCTGTCGCGGGCAACCGCGCGTCGCGTCCTGCGCACGCTTGCCCGGCTCGGCTATGTCGTTCAGGACGGCCGCGCGTTCTCGTTGACTCCGCGCGTTCTCGAGCTTGGCTTTGCCTATCTCTCCGGGCAGGACTGGATCGACCGCGCGCTGCCGATGATGAAGGAAGTGAGCGAGCAACTCGGCGAGTCCTGCTCTGGTTCGATCTTGCAAGGCGTCGAAATCGTCTACGTCGCGCGCGTGCCCGCCCGGCGCATCATGTCCACCGCGTTGGCGGTGGGCAGCCGGTTGCCGGCGTTTCATACGTCACTCGGCCGCGCCCAGCTCGGCTATCTTGACCGCGCGGAAATCTGGCGGCGCCTGCGATCGGTCCCCATCGAGCCCTACACGCCTTATACGATCACCGACATGCAGGCGCTGTTCGATCGCGTCCGCGCTGACCGCGAGCAGGGATTTTCCATCGTGGACGAGGAACTCGAGCAGGGCCTCCGCTCGATTGCCGTCCCGGTTCTCGACCGCACCGGCCAGGCGGTCGGCGCCATCAATCTCTCGGCGCACAGCACGCGTACAACGCGCAACGAGATGCGCGAGAAATTCCTGCCCGAGCTCAGAGCCATCGCGCAGCGGATTTCGCAAGCGCCCCAGCCGATCTAAGTAAAGAAGATTGCATCTGCGTCGGCTTAGCTTGTCAGGGCGCGCCGAAAATCCTATCGTTCGGTTCGCTTTCCGCACAAAGGTTCGCATATCGAACAAACCTATGTGGTTATCCAGGCGATTGGGAGGTCACGATGGCAAGAACGACCAAGGCGGCGGGAGGAAAAACGGCCGGCGCAACAGCAGATAAAGTGAAAACGAACGGCGGCGATGACCGCGCGGCCTTCGCGCGGCGGCCGGAAAACATCGGCCAGATGAAAGTTACCAAACCGCAGACCGGCGCGGAGTACATCGAATCCCTGCGCGACGGCCGCGAGGTCTTCATCTATGGCGAGCGCGTCAAGGACGTCACCACCCATCCTGCCTTCCGCAACACCGCCCGGATGGTGGCGCGCCTGTTCGACGCGCTGCATGACGACAAGCGAAAGCACAAGCTGCTGGCGCCGACAGACACGGGCAATGCGGGAATGACGCACGCCTTCTTCAAGGCGCCAAAGACCGTCGAGGATCTCATCGCCGGCCGCGACGCCATTGCCGAATGGGCGCGCATGACCTACGGCTGGATGGGCCGTTCGCCGGATTACAAGGCGGCGTTTCTCGCGACCCTCGGCGCCAACGCGGACTTTTACGATCCGTACCAGGACAACGCCCGGCGCTGGTACAAATTTAGCCAGGAGCGCGTGCCCTTCATCAATCATGCCATCATCCATCCACCGATCGATCGCGACCGGCCCCCGAACGAGGTCAGCGATGTCTGCTGCCATGTCGAGAAGGAGACCGACGCCGGTCTCATCATCTCAGGCGCGAAGGTGGTCGCCACCGGCTCGGTGCTCACGAACCATACGTTCGTCGCCCACCACGGATTGATCCCGGTGCAGGACAAGAAATTCGCGGCGGTGTTCATGCTGCCGACCAACTCGCCAGGCGTGAAGTTCATCTGCCGCACGTCATACGAGATGAATTCGACGGTCATGGGTAGTCCATTCGACTATCCGCTGTCGAGCCGACTCGATGAGAACGACGCGGTCTTCATCATGGATAAAGTGCTGGTGCCTTGGGAGAACGTGTTCGTTTACGGCGATCTCGAGAAGGCGAACAACTTCTTTCCGCGCACCGGATTCCTGCCCCGCTTCGTGGTGCACGGTTGCACGCGGCTCGCGGTGAAGCTCGATTTCATTGCGGGCCTGCTGCTCAAGGCCACCGAGGCCGCGGGCACCAAGGATTATCGCGGCGTGCAGGCGAATGTCGGCGAGGTGATCGCCTGGCGCAACCTGTTTTGGGGACTTTCGGACGCCATGGTGCGCGATCCGAAGCCGTGGATCGGCGACTTTGTCTTGCCAGACCGTCGCCTCGGGTCTCATCTATCTCAACAGCCACGCGCTGGATTTCAAGAATCCAGAAATTCGGCCCTATCTCGATCAATATCTGCGCGGCTCGAACGGATACAAGGCGGAAGAACGCGTCAAGCTGCTGAAGCTGCTGTGGGACTGTTTGGCGAGCGAGTTCGGCGGCCGGCACGAACTTTACGAGATCAATTACGGCGGCTCGACCGAAGAAATCCGCCGCTATTGCCTGTTCGGCGCGCAAGCCTCAGGCAACGCAGACAAATTCAAAGGGTTCGCCGAGGAATGCATGGCCGAGTACGACCTAAGTGGCTGGAAGGTCCCCGATCTCAGCGATCCAGGCGAGCTAAGCTACCACGTCATGCGCGGTGCCAGATAATCGCAGCTTTTATCCGGCAACGCGTTTGGCTTGCTCTAACTGCTCATTGTGCAAACGGCCACTTTGCGCCAAAACCGGGTCTTCCGCCATAGCTCTTCAACGGCAGACGTTCAATCGTCCGCCTTGCAGATGACGGGCTAAAGGAAAAAAATGAGCCGCTTTGAAACGATACTACATACTTTTTAATCGCTGCAGTTCTGGTTTGGGAGGACGTCGCTCAACGAGTAGATTCACTAACCCGACCGAAAGGCATCGAGAGCGTGGGCAATTAAAATGCCGATGCTCAGAATGATAATAATCGCTGCTATAGCCGTAAGCATGATCAATCCTGTGCGGTCCCACGAAGTAAGAGCGCGGCGCAATGCACAGTCAAAGTGATTCGTCGTGCAGCGGAAGTTGCTGCCGCCCTGATGATTTTCGGCAACAGAGGGCGGCCCGTAAAGGTGCCATCGTCCGGAACGTTTCTCAAATCAGGCACCAAATACCACTCGTTCTCAGAAGCCACCCATCGCTGAATTTTCTAGCCAGCAGAGACAAGGCGTCTGGGCTCGTTGGTATTATCAAAAGATCCATAATCTGATACCCGACGAATAGCTTTGCGCCCTCAATTGATCTGGGTAGCGGGCATGGCAAGCGGCGGGGGCCCACCACTCCCAGGAACGGCTGCGGCGTTCTCAATCCTTCGCCAGCACATAGATTTCACGAAGCTGCTTTTGAAGCTGCTCGATACGCCTGACGCAATTAGGGTGTCCGGTTCGGTCGCGGTGTGTCGTCACGGCGGTCCAACCCTCCCTGCTCGGTACGATCGCAATGGGGATTGATGGCGAACAGTCGTCGAACGACGATAACTCCTCCCGAAAAATCCAGATCAGGTCGGTGCTCGAAATCTTAATTTTTGCCAATGGTAAGCCTCTCTCAAGATTCCGGGACCTTGACGAGAGATTCCAACCGACACAACCGCGATTGCGATTTAACCTAACCGATCAACCTTACGATGGTTCCGAAATCTTCGTCTCGTCCGGATGCACCCAGAGGTAAGGCGGATTTGCGCACCAAGTCGCCGCACGGAGACCGCCTTCGGGCGGGCTTTTTGTTTGGAACCCTGTGAGCTACTTCACTAATGGTTCCGCGAGATTGCGATAGCCATCGTTAAGGGCAATTGTCGGAAACGCAGATCGCCATGGTTGCAAGCCAGCAATACGATGCCGAGACGATCGCGATTTTGAGGCGCGCGTTGGACGATGTTTTCACAGATCCAAGATTTCTAAATCGAAGATCTACGTCAGCGCTGCAAATCGCCGAACATTTGCTGGCTCAGGCCGCTACCGGCGAGCGCGATATCGACCGGTTGAAAGCTTCAGCTCTCAATAAACTGGTGAGCCAGTAATTGGCGAAGCGGTTCCCGAATTAACCCGCAACGCTGGCATTCAGCTTAACGAGCGAGTTTCGTTGTAGTTTATAGGGGTCGCGATATCGTTTGTCGGTGACGCAGGAACGTCTATCTATTTTTTTTTCGATCGATCGGAGTCGACTTCGGCATCGCCCAGGTGGTTGATGGAAATTGGGGCGTCCACGCGGTCATCAAGAAGGATATCTTCGCCGGTGGCGAGACCTGATCCACAACACCGGTGCGGTCGGTTCCGGCAGGAGGCTGGCCGCGTCGCGCTGCCGTTTCGGACAACCGCTCAATCCGGAATAATTGCAGCGCCGGATACCGACGCCTAACTTTTGACTTCGACTTGGCGTGCATTCCCTCATTGTTCGTCATTCGGGCTGCGATATGGCTCGCAACGTCGTCATCATCAGAATAATTTTAGTCGCTGTTGTCGCGCTGCTTGCCAGCACCGCAATCAACGCACGCGACCTTGGCCAATTTGACGATCCGGCCAACGCCGATTTGAAAAGATGGTATCAGGATTTAAAGCAACCCGATAACCCCGCAATGTCGTGTTGCGGCGAAGCAGACGCATATTGGGCTGATGCCTTTGAGGCAACGTCGGACGGTCAATATATCGCAATCATCACCGATCCGCGTGACGACGAGCCACTAGGAAGACGGCACCGCGATATTGGAACAAGGATTGTTGTTCCGAACAACAAGATCAAATGGAACGAAGGCAATCCCGTGGGTCATGGAATCATATTTTTGAATCGAGCCGATAACGTCTTTTGCTACCTGCCGCCATTAGGAATCTGAAGCTCTTCACTTCACTAACCCGCAGCCCATGACCACTCTCTAACCGCACGAGTGGATCTGGGAGCGCTCTGATCGCGTCCGGACCAAGCCTCCTGGGTTAGTGCCAATCGCGGAACATGTCACGCCTGCTCGGCGGGCATCGTCAGCAATTGGCCGAATTGATCATCGCTAATCTCGGTTTGCGCGACCAGGACGCTACAGCGCAGATGCTTGATCAGATAGGTGCCGACTGAGCCGAACCACCATCGCGCCAGCGGCCCCGTGGGACGATGGCCTACGACGACGAGGTTTGCTCCGATCTCTTCGGCGACCCCAGCGATCTCCTGTCCCGCGGCTCCCATGCCCAGCCGTGCCGTCGGAGAGAAGCCCATAGCCTTGAGCCGGTCCACCCCTTCCGCAAGGATCCCTTTATAAGTTGCAATCTGTTCTTCTACCGGGACCGCGAAGCCTCCTTCCAAGGTCACGGCGCCGGAAGAAATTTCTACAACAGCTAGCAGGAACACCTCGGCGCCGCATAATTGCGCAAGCTTCGCACCCTCCCGCAAAGCTCGTCGTCCTTCAATTGAACCGTCATAGGCGAGAAGAACTTTCTTATACAAGATTTGCCCCCTCGATTGCCGCATGGACTTCCAGCCGAAGCCTGGCACGAATTTTCGAATATCGTAGTCGCAATCCTTCGTGCCGTCTCCGGACTATGCTGGTAAACGATCAGCCAGGATGGTGGACCTCCTGAAGACCGTAAACCGGTGTTGGAATGCCTTCCATTCGCGCCTTCAACTGGAGGGACAGGAACTGCGAGTAGTGGCGTGACTGATGCAGATTACCGCCATGGAACCAAAGCGCCTCCTGCTGTGTCGGCTTCCACATGTTTCGCTGCTCGCCTTCCCATGGGCCGGGGTCTTTGGTCGTATCCGAGCCTAGTCCCCAGACCTTGCCTACCTTGTTAGCTACCTCCCTGGAGATCAGGTCCGCAGCCCAGCCGTTCATCGAGCCGTAGCCGGTGGCGTAAACCACGAGATCGGCCGGCAGTTCGGTTCCGTCGCTCAAGATGACGGAATGTTCCGTGAGCTTTTTGACGTCGACGCCGCTCTTCAGCTTGATGCTGCCATTGGCGATCAGCTCCGAAGCACCAACATCGATGTAGTATCCGGACCCGCGTCGTAGGTATTTCATGAACAGACCAGAGTCGTCGTCACCATAATCGAGCAGGAAGCCTGCCTTCTCCAGACGTTTGTAGAAATCGGCATCGCGTTCCCTGATCGCGTTGTAAACCGGGATCTGGAACTCGTGCAGAATCTTGTACGGCAGCGAGGCAAAGATCAGGTCGGCTTTAGCCGTCGTCATCCCAGCTTGGACCGCCTGTTCGGAGTAAAGCGAAGCCAATCCGAGCTCCATCAGCGAGTCCGATTTCACAATATGAGTTGTTGAGCGCTGTACCATAGTGACATCCGCACCAGCTTCCCAAAGCGCTGCACAAATATCGTGGGCAGAATTATTCGAACCGATCACCACGGCTTGCTTGTTTTTATATTTGTCCGGCCCTGGATGGTGCGACGAATGGTGCTGATCACCCTTGAATATATCCATGCCTTCGAATTTCGGCATGTTGGCCTTGGCTGACATTCCTGTCGCAAGCACGAGCTGTTTTGGTTTGAGAACGACCTCCTTGCCGTCGCGCTGCACAACAACGGTCCACTCCTGGCTCTTCTCGTCGTAAGATGCCTTTATGCATTCCGTCGAACCCCAATAGTTGAGCTCCATCACTTTTGCATACATTTCGAGCCAGTCGCCGATTTTGTCTTTCGGCGAGAAGACTGGCCAGTTTCTGGGAAATGGCAGATAGGGCAGATGATCATACCAAACCGGATCGTGCAGGCAGAGCGACTTGTAACGCTTGCGCCAGCTGTCGCCCGGTCGTTCATTCTTTTCAATAATGATCGTTGGCACGTTGAGTTGGCGCAGCCGGGCCCCAAGCGCTATGCCGCCCTGACCGCCACCAATGATGACGCAATGCGTTCGGCGCCATGTTTCGCTCCCATTGGACGGTCGAAGCCAACTGGCTCTTCGTGCCCCTTAAGTTCGCTCATGGTCGTCAGTAACGTCCATATCCGGCCGTCCTTCAGGCGTATGTGACCAAAGCCGCGGGCGACCTCGGTTTCGAATTGTATCCAGCTCTCTGTTACTCCATCCGCTTCAGAAGCGTCCTCACCCTCCGCGATTTTCCAGTTCGACGGCTTCGTATCGGCGAGCCGCACCTTGAGCATGTCGCGAACCTGGTCCCTACCCTCCATGGTCTTGATGTTCCAGGTGAAGGTCACGAGGTCGCGCCAGTAGCAGTCCACCTGAAAGAGATCGACGGCGTGTTCCACCTCGCCAGCGGACAGCGCCTTGTCGAGCGCGCTTAGCAAATCAGACACTTTTCCGTCCGGGGCTTTGTCGAGCATGATGGTGTCCTCCCTTGTGCCGATGGCGAGAGCCTGCGCTCTTTTCTTCATTCCCGCGAGTTGAAGCCGAAGCGCCGAAAGCGACGAGCTGGCGCCGGATCATTCAATCTTCCAGGATATATTCAAACTCTAGCATTTTGTGGTGAAGAGGCGAGAGAGAAACGGCTGACCGATGAAAAGGCCGAGCCATGGATTTTGCGACAAGTTTCACAATGGCAATGAACAATGGGGCCGGGAGCCGTCTGAAAAAACCGCGCGGACGCAGTATTAAACCGGCAAGACCCGGTCTATGCTGTGGTCAATAAAACGGCCTGCATGGGAGGAGATACGATGTCGACCAGCCTGCGCACCATCACGCGTCGTCAAGTCCTGGCGGGGTCTGCCGTCAGCGCCGCCGCGCTAGCCTCGGGCTTTCCCGCACCGGCCATCGCCAACAGCGATCCGATCAAAATCGGCTACTTGCCGGCGTTGACGGGTCCAAGCTCGTCGACTGGCGTCGGCATCAACCGCGGCACCGAGCTTGCGGTCGAGGAGATCAACGCCGCCGGCGGCATCGACGGCCGCAGGATCGAGCTGATTGTACGCGACACGCAGAGCGACCCGACAAAGGCTGTCAACGCGGTGGCCGAGCTCACGCAGCGTCAGAAAGTGGCCATCATCTTTGGCCCGCTCAATTCGGGTGAGGCGCTGGCGGCGACGCCGTTGATCGCGCGCGACAAGGTCCCGATGATTCATCCATGCTGGGTCGACCAGCTGATCGACGTCAAGAAGTACCCGATGGCCTTCCGCAACGCCCCGACCAACCAGCAGATCGGCGGCGCGGCGAACCAATACGTGATCGATGTGCTGAAGCTGAAGAAGGTCGCGGTCGTAAGCGATACGACCGGCTACGGTACGGCCTCGGTCGATGCCTATGTGCCGATGCTGACAGCCAAAGGCGCCGAGGTAGTCTTCTCGGGGCATATCGACGCCGCCAATCCCGACCTCAAACCCGACATGCTGCGGATGCGCAGCGCCGGCGCCGACGTGATCATGCCATGGAGCGTGAATGCAGGTTTTCTGGCGCGCATCCTCAATACGCGCGGCGCGATGGGTTGGGAGGTGCCGGTGGTAGGCCAGACCACGCTTGGCTCCGGCCAAACCAAGGCGCTGCTGGAGAAGCCGGAGCACTGGAACAAGGTCTATTCCAACAATTTCCGCAACGTCTGCTTCAGCAAGGACGGCAAGCTGCCGGCGCGCGCACAGGAATTCGTCGAGCGGCTGCGCAAGGCCAAGCTTGACATGGGCGACACGCTGCTCTGGTGGATCGCCCTCGGCTATGACGCGCCGCGCCTGATGGCCGAGACAATCAAGGCGGCCGGCAGCTCGCCCGAGCAGATCACGGGCTACTGGAACAAGCTCAAGGCGTGGCCTGGCGTTTATGGCGATATCACTTTTACGCCGGAGCTGCACAACGGCTTCCAGGACGACCAGGTCATCATGTGCGAGGTCAATTCTCTCCGTGACGGTGCGTTCAACCTCGCGCCGGGCTACGGCGCCTAGCCGATGATCGAGTCGATCGTCTCCTACGGCCTGGCAGTAGGAGCGGTCTATGCCATGATCGGCATCACCTACAACGTGATGTTCTCGGCCTCGCGGGTGTTCAGCTTCACCTCGGGGATGTTGGGGATGCTGGGCGGCGTGCTGGGGGCCCTGTTCATTACCAAGTTCGGCCTGCCGGTTGTCGTCGGCCTGGTGCTGGTGCTCGCGTGCGGCGTGCCGATCGGCGTTATCACCGAGATCGTCACCGTACGGCCGGTCCTGAAGAGTCTAGAACAGCATCTGTACGTGCTATCCACGTTGGCCTTTGCCTTGATGGTTCAGCAACTCGTGGCCATCGAGTGGGGCACCGACGCCCAGCCCTTCCCGCGTCTGATACCGATCGGCCCGGGCTGGCTCGATCAGCAGTTCTGGCTGCCGATGCTTGCCTGCGCCGCGACGATCGTGGGGCTCGAATTCCTGTATCGTCGCACACTGGTCGGCCGCGCCTTCGTCGCGATTGCAGAAGACAACTATGCCGCCCGTGCACTCGGCCTGCCCGAACAGGGATTGCGCGTGGCAAGCTTCGCGCTTGCCGGCATCATCGGTATGCTGGCAGGCTTTACCGGCGCGGAGATGCTGCTTGCATTCTTCGGCAACCAGTCGATCCTCAATTTCTACGGTTTCATTCCGGTGGCGCTGGGTGGCATGGGGTCGAACCGCGGCGCCGTGTTCGGCGGCCTTGCGCTGGGTCTTTTCCAGCAGGCGGCAAATTTCCTGCTCGGCGGCATCTTCGCAGCCGTCGCGGTTTTCGTGGTCTTCATTGCCATCCTGCTGGTCAGGCCTGAAGGCCTGGCCGGCGTATCCACGACCCGGCGTGTCTGATGACGGTGACCGATCCTCCGATAGCGACCGAGGTGGCAAGTGCCGGCCGGCAGGCCCGGTTCGAGATCGCCCTGCCGTGGCTGGCGCTCGCCGCAGCAGGAGCCGGCCTGCCGTTGCTCGATGACTCTTATGTCGGCGTGATCGCCCAGCGCGCCTGCATCTACTGGATCCTGGTGGCCGGCCTCAACCTGGTCGTAGGCTTCGCTGGCCAAATCGCAATCGGCTGGGTGGCGCTGCTGACAGTGGGCGCCTACACAACAGCCGTGCTGACTGCCGGGACCGTAACTTCGGCCTGGGATCCCTATCTGGCGCTCGCCGCAAGCGGCCTCGGCGGCGCGGTGTTTGGCGGCATCGTCGGCCTGCCGGCGCTCCGCCTGCGCAACTTCTACTTCGCCATAACGACGCTGGGCTTTGCCACCATCGTCACCCAGGTCGCACTTGCATGGAAGAGCGTGACCGGCGGCGGCATCGGCACGCCGGGTCCGGTGTTCCCTTGGCCTTTCGATCCGGGTTGGGGTTTCTATTATCTCTGCTTCGGCCTTGCCGCACTTGCCACCTGGATGACGGCCAACATCGCCGCCAGCCGGTTTGGCCGCGCCCTCGTCGCCATCCGCGACGCCGAAGTCGCCGCCGAGGCCTCGGGCATCGCCAGGCCGCGATGGCTGATGACCGTCTTCCTGTTCGCTGGCGCCTTAGCGGGCATCGCAGGCGGGCTATTCTCTTCGCTGCAATCCTACATCACGCCTGACGCCTTCACTTTCGATCTGTCGATCCTGTTCTTCATCGCCATCCTGATCGGTGGCCGCGGGTCGATCCTCGGCCCGCTGCTCGGTACCATCATCCTGACCGTGCTACCTGAACTCGCAGCACCCCTGGTAGCCTGGTCGACTTTTCTCTATGCCGCACTTTTGCTGGTGATCGTGCTGGCCGTCCCCGGCGGGATCGCAGACCTGCTGGACTACAGGAACCGCCGGCCAATGAAGCAGCATCGTGTGATAGCGCCGCGCCCGGAACTGCTGCCGCAGTTGCTGGGCGAGCACCGCGACAGCGCGGCGCTCGTCCTTTCGGACATCGCGCTGAATTTTGGCGGTGTGCGGGCGATCGACGGGCTCAGCCTCGCGATCCGATCGGGTGAGATACATGGCCTGATCGGCCCTAATGGCAGCGGCAAAACGACGGCCTTGAACGTGATCTCGGGCTACTATGCACCCTCGTCCGGCCAGGCAACATTGAATGGCATCGCCCTGCCGTTCAAAGCACCACACACCCGTGCGGGATACGGAATAGCACGCACGTTCCAAACGCCACGCCTGATCGGCGGCGCCTCTGTGATCGAGAATGTCATGATCGGTGGCACCTGCAATGGCGAGGGTAGCTTTGTCGAATCGCTGATGGGGTTGCCGCGCCACCGTCGCGACGAGGCCTACTTCAAAACCGCGGCGATGCGAGCGCTCGAAACCATCGGGCTGGACCAACTCGCGGCAGTGCGCGCCGACCGCCTGCAACACAGCGAGTTGCGATTCATGGAGATCGCCCGCGCGCTGATGTTGCGCCCGACGTTTCTGATGCTCGACGAACCGGCGGCCGGCCTCTCCGCGGAAGAAATCCGCCGCCTCGGCGAACTGATCAAGGCGATCAGCCGAGCGGGTACCGGCGTGCTGCTGGTCGAGCACCACGCCGACTTGATCTTTGACATTTGCGATCGCGTGACCGTGCTCAACCTCGGAAAAGTGCTGGCGGCCGGCACGCCGTCCGAGATCCGCATGCATCGAGAGGTGGTCATTGCCTATCTCGGAGCCTGAGCCTCGCTTGCAAGTCATC